>Ga0075421_100008872_pt1 | contig 12382 bp, 9 predicted proteins | sample SoiMetdeltSBSDD5_FD_75292 | JGI IMG/M metagenome (GOLD analysis project Ga0075421, IMG submission 75292) | Bulk soil microbial communities from a Populus tree surrounding site in Tennessee, USA - Soil MetaG P. deltoides SBSDD5 | ecosystem: Environmental > Terrestrial > Soil > Tree plantation...
CTCAAGGGCAGAAACGGATCGTTCCCACCGCCGGCGTTCGACATGACGTTCGGCGGCGTCGAGGCAGGCGATGGCGTCGGCGCCTCCATCCGCCTCGCCGACGTGGACGACGACGGGAAGACGGACATCATCGTCGGCGCGCCTGACGCCGACGGCCCGGCGAACTCGCGCGCGAACGCCGGCGAAGTTTATTTGATCTGGGGCGGCCCGAGCGTCACCGGCCGCAGCCTGTTCAACGCCGACGTGACATTCTTCGGCGCCCTCGCCGGCGGCCGCATGGGCGGCCTGCTCGCCGGCGGCGACATCAACCGCGACACGCCGAACGACCTGGTGTTCGGATCGCCGGGCGCGCGCAGCGGCGCCGGCAAGCTCGACATCTACTACGGCCGTGAGCGAAGCGCCGTCGGCATTCCCCGCGGCGATGGCCCGCGCGTCGTCGACTTCGCCAGCGAGAACCCGGACCGCACTATTCTCGGCGACACCCGCGGCGGCACGATCACCGCGGCCCAGGTCTACGAGGTGACGGGTGAAGGGGCGCGCGACGTGATCGTCGGAATGAGCGGCAACAACGGCGGCATCGGCGCCGTGTACTTCACGATCTCTCCCCGTATGACGCTCCCGGACTCACCCTTCACGATCACCGGATTCCAGGGAGGCAGCACCAGCGCGTCCATCCCGGTCACCAACGTCAGCATGATCACGATCACCTGGCGCGCGTCGTCGAACCAGCCGTGGATGACGGTGACACCGAGCGGATCTACCAATGGCGCGGCGCCGGGCAATCTCGTCGTCACCGTGAACGGAGCTGGAAAGGCGCCCGGGACCTATACCGGCACGATCACGGTCACGTCGACCAGCAATCACCTCACGATGTCGGAGACGCTCGACATCTCGTTCCAGGTGCGCGAAACGCAGCCGACTCCAGCGGCCCCGCCCGCCGGCGGCATGCCTCCGGGCGCGATGTGGAAGCTGTTCTGGCGCCACAACACGGAACAGTGGCTCGCGGTGTGGAACCTGAACGGGCTCACGTATACCGGCGGCGAATCGATCAGCATCAACCGGATGGAAAGCACCGCGTGGAAGATCGTCGGCATCGGCGATCTGAACGGCGACGGCCATCGCGACATCGTCTGGATGCACGACGATGGGACGATGGCGGCGTGGCTGCTGCAGGGAGCGCAGGTGATCTCCACCAGCTACCTGAGCGTGAACCGGATGACGGATCCGACGTGGAGGATCCGCGGGGTTGGCGACACGAACGGCGACGGCAAGGCCGATCTCGTGTGGCAGAACACGGGCGACGGGCGCCTCGGTGTCTGGTCGATGAACGGGTTCCAGGTGACCGGAACGGCGTCGCTGAGCATCCCGCGGATGTCGACGCCGAACTGGCAGATCCGCGCCATCGGCGACACGAACGGCGACGGCCGGGCCGACATCCTGTGGCACAAGTCGGACACCGGTGAGCTGGCGGTCTGGTATCTCAACGGCGCGACCGTAATCGGAACGCTCAGGCTCAGCATCGGCAGCATGACGAACACCGCCTGGCAACTGGTCGGTGCGGAGGACGTCAACGGTGATCGCAAGGCCGACATCCTGTGGCAGCACACGGACGGGACGGTTGCGACGTGGTACCTCGATGGCGCAACGGTTCTGGCGACGTTGACGCTGAACCCGAACAAGGCATCGAGTACGGCCTGGAGGGTCGCCGGGCCGAAGTAGGTCTCCTCGAAGGGCGGCGTTCATCTGGACGCCGCCCTTTTCCTCCGCATATCATTCCTGCGCTGGAGCGGCCATCAGCGAAACCGTAGACGCCCTCGTCGTCGGCGCAGGCGTCACCGGCCTGGCGGCCGCTGCGCAAATCGCGGCGGCCGGATATTCCGTGGCGATTCTCGAGCGCCATCCCCGTCCGGGGATGGAGGTCAGTACCCACAACAGCGGCGTCATCCACGCGGGGTTGTACTACCCGGCGGACGCGCTCAAGACGATCCTGTGCATCGAAGGCGCGGAGCGGCTGTACTCTTTCTGCCGCGAGCACGACGTCCCGCACGATCGCTGCGGCAAGTTCGTCGTCGCCACCAGCGACACCGAAGTGCCGGCGCTCGAACGTCTGAAAGCCCACGCCGACGCCAACGGCGTCCCCGGCCTGACGATGGTGGACGGCGCCGGCGTGCGGCGCCGCGAGCCGCACGTCGAGGTCGCGGCGGCGATCTGGTCCCCCAACAGCGGCCGGGTCGAGGCGGAAGGGCTCGTGCGCGCGCTTCGGCGGCTGGCGGCGTCGCGCGATGCCGTGCTCCTCTGCGGCACGCCGGTGACCGGCGCCGACGACGTGGCCGGCGGCCTTGCCGTCCGCACCGAGCGCGAAACGATCCAGGCGCGATGCGTGGTGAATGCCGCAGGTCTGTACGCTGACGACGTATCGAAGATGCTCGGCGGAGAAACGTTCCGGATCTATCCGGTGCGCGGCGAGTATGCGGAATTGCGGACGTCGCGCAGCGGCTGGCTGAACGGACTGGTCTACCCGCTGCCCGAGCCTTCAGGCCATGGCACCGGCGTGCACCTGACGAAGACGGTCGGCGGCCGGGTGCTGCTCGGTCCGAACGCCCGCTACCGGCAAGACAAGGACGACTACGAGCGCGATCGGATCCCGATCGAGGAGTTCCTCGAGCCGGCGCGGCTGTTGATCCCGAAGATCACGCTCGACGATCTGAAGTACGGCGGCAGCGGCTTGCGGCCGAAGCTGCATCCCCCGGAGCAGCATTTTGCTGACTTCATGATCAAGCGGGACGCACGCCAGCCTGCGCTCGTCCAGGCTGCAGGGATCGAATCGCCGGGACTGACCGCGTGCCTCTCGGTCGGCGCCCGCGTCGCCGCGCTCGTGCGCGACGTGTTGAGCGGTTGATCGGCCGTCCCTCTCACCTGTTCAATGATTCCAGGTATCTCCGCAGCCCTTCCTGCCACGGCGGCATCGCAATTCCAGCCGCTGCGAGCCGTGCGTTCGACAGCGCGCAGTACTTCGGGCGCGGCGCTTTCAGCGACGCCGTTTCGAGCGTAATCGGCTTGATGCGGGCGGGCAGACCGAGCAGCCGCGCGGCTTCGAGCGCAATCTCCTTCCACGTCGCCGCGCCGGTGTTCACGCAGTGATAAAGGCCGGGCGCGGGGCGCCGCTCGACGACGGCGCGCGTTGCGGCCGCCACATCTGCGGTGTAGCTGGGCGAGACGGTGCGGTCGACGAAGACCGGCACTTCTTCACCAGCGCGGATGCGGCCCACGATCGTCCCGAGGCTGCCGACGCGCGTGCCTCCCGGCGCCGGCACGCCAAAGAGGCTCTCGACCCGCAGCACCCAGGATGCCGGACCGTCCAGCGCGAACCAGTCGCCGAGCAGCTTGGATGCTCCGTAGACGCCGCGGGGGTTCGGCGGGTCCTCCTCGGTATACGGCGTCTCTGTCTTCCCGTCGAAAACGAAATCGCTGCTGTAATGCACCAGCGCGGCGTTCTGGCGCGCGGCGGCGCGCGCCAGCGCCAGCACGCCGAACGCGTTCACGTGAAGGGCGTCCTGCGCGTGATCCTCGGCGCCATCGACGTCGTTGTAGGCGGCGCAGTTGATGACGACGTCGGGCCGCAGGTCGGCGAAGGCGGCGTCGACCGCGGCCTCGTTCGACACGTCCAGCGCCGCGTGATCGCGCGGAACGACCTCGGCGGCGCCGTGGAATTCGCGTGCGATGGCGGCGCCGAGCAGCCCGCTCGCACCGGTCACGAGCAGCCGCATCAGTGCGCGAGCGCCGCGGCGACGGCGTCGACGACCGTTTCCTGCTGCTCGAGCGTCAGCTCGCCGTAAATCGGCAGTGCAACGCTGGTGGCGGCCGCTTCCTCGGCGCGGGGGAATGCGTTCGGCGCGTAACCCAGCGACGCGAAGCACTCCTGCCGGTGGAACGGCACCGGATAGTAGACCTCGGTGCCGATACCAGCCGCCGCGAGACGCTCGCGGACGAGATCGCGCTGCGGCACGCAGACGATGTACTGGTTGAAGATGTGGGTGTAGCCCGCCGGCTCGGTGGGCAGCCTGAGCGCGCGATCGAGCCCCGCCTTGCGAAACAGCCCGTCGTATCGCTCGGCGTTGCGCCGCCGCAGCTCGGTCCAGGTCGCGAGATGCGGCAGCTTGACACGGAGCACGGCCGCCTGGAGCGCATCGAGCCGGAAATTCCCGCCGACGCGCTTGTGGAAGTACTTCGGTTCCGCCCCGTGGTTGCGCAACAGCCGCAGCTCACGGCCGAGCCGCGTGTCCTGCGTGGTGATCAGGCCGCCGTCGCCAAATGCGCCGAGGTTCTTGCTCGGGAAGAACGAGAAACAGGCCGCATCCCCCATCGTCCCCGCCTGCCGCCCTTGGTAACGCGATCCGATTGCCTGGCAGGCGTCTTCGATGACGGGGATGTCGGACGCCCGCGCCGCCTCCAGGATCGGATCCATGTCGGCGCACAGCCCGAACAGGTGGACCGGCATGATCGCGCGCGTCCGAGGCGTGATGGCCGCGGCGATCGCCGACGCGTCGGCGTTGAACGTTTCGGGGACGATGTCCACCAGCACTGGCGTGGCGCCGAGCCGGACGACGCAGCCGGCGGTGGCGAAGAACGAGTAGGTGCTCGTGATGACTTCGTCGCCCGGACCGATGCCGAGCGCCATCAGGGCCGCCAGGATCGCGTCGGTCCCGGACGACACGGCAATCGCTTCGCGCACGTCGAGGTAGCGGGCCAGCTCGCGCTCGAGGGCGTCGACTTCCGGTCCGAGGATGAACTGCTGGCTGTCGCAGACGCGTGTGATGGCTTCGATCAGCTCGTCCCGCAGCGGTCTGTACTGCGCGTTGAGATCGAGCAGCGGGACCCGGCTGGTCGTCTTCATCGCTGGACGATTTCCGGCTGTCCCCAGAGCGCGAAATCGCCGCGGATGTCCCCTTTTTCAGGCTGGCCGCTGCGCGTGTTGAAGATCACGTCCACTTCCTCGTTGGCGTAAGTGGACATGTCCACCATGACCTGGATCCACTTGCGGTCGCCGCTGTTGGCAAACGGGTGCACGTGCTGGCTGAAGAGCTGCTCGTAGGCGCGGCCGTCGGAGACCCCGACGTAGAAGAGCACGCCGTCTCCTTCCTGCGTCCACGCTTCCGGCTTCAGCCCCACGTACACGCTCAGCCAGCCATCGTCGGGCACGGCGGCGCGCCAGGTCAGCCTCGTCCCGACGGTGGGAGCGATGGCGATGGACTTCTTCGTCTCGCCGTTCAGCGTCGCGTCCACGACGGTAAACAGTGCGGGATCGTCGGGCTGCTTCTTGGCCTCCGCCAGGCGATCGGCGAGCTTGATCGTGACCGCTGGTCCGCCGCGCCTGAACAGCCACCACCCCGCCACGAGCACCACGACGATGACGACCGCGGTGATTACCGCGCGATTTCCCTTCATGATTGCTGTCTGTCCTCCCAAGTGCTCGTCCGCTTCGCCCTGGCCCGCCGTAGCCTTGGCGGAGGCGGCTCCCGAAAAACGTTCAATCTAGCACATCGACGACCTTGTGGAGGGCGGCGAGCCCGAGGGCAAACCCTGCCAGCGAGAGCGTAATCAGCAGGAGCCGGCGCGGGTACACGAGCTGCACGTCGTACGAACCGGACCGCGGGGCTCGAAATGCCAGCAGGCCGTCGGCCGAGAACAGTGGAACCGCCTCAGAGCCCGCGTGGGCCAGCCAGACCGGGTAATAGTTGGTGCGCACGATGACCTCGGCCCCGGCAGCGACATCGCGCAGCTCGATCCGCGCGCCCAGGGGGTCGGTCGCCGCCAGGGCTCCCGAGCCCGAGGGGGTGAGCACCGCGCGCGTGTCGGCGGACCGCCTCACGAAATGTTGCCACCCGGGGGTTTCCCACCGTTTCTCGAAGTCAGGGAGGCCCGCAAAGAACTTCTGCGCAACCGGCGACCACACGAACACGTCCTGGATTCCCCACCGCGAGAGCTCCCGGACGACGTCGGTCGGTCCTATCTCCGCCAGGCTGCGTCCCCACATGGTGCCGGCGGCCAGCAGGTTCTGCCGGAACACGGACCATTGCCAGCCGTCCCAGAAACCGGCGTAGAAGCGGCGCCCCGTCACCCCGGGCAGCAACGGCTCGAAGTGAACCCCAAACGGCGTTTTTGGACTGGACGCGGCGCGGGACTCGATCATGTCGGCGTGCGGGCTGTTCTCGAGGAGGACGATGCCGTTCGTGGCTTCGCTGATGCGGGCGACCAACGCGCCGTTCCACTCGACGACGGCGTTCAGGTGAGGCACGGTCCAGAACACCACCTGAACGTAGAGCGCGAGCGTGACCACGAACGCGGCCGCAACCGCACGGCGGCCGGCATAGCGAATGACGAACCCGGCGAGAACCGGCGCGGTGAACACCGGAAGAATGTGCAGGGCCCTGCTGAAGGCAAATCCGAACTCCGCGTAATTGAACGTCAGCAGGCCGAGCGTCGCCAGCGCCGCCCAGGCGTGGAAGCCGACGCGGCCGCGCGCCTGAACGGCGAGGAGGATCGCCACCGGCAGAAAGAGGCGAATCGGCGTGGTGTAGTCGTTGAACCACCGTCCGGGACGCAACAGGATCTCGACGTTGTAGTAGAACTGGCGCGCGAACTGGCCCCACTGAAACGACTCGGGGGGATTGAGCAGGACGTTGTTCAAGCTGAAGTACGCCGGCAGCGTCCAGTTCTCCCACATCAGCGGAAGTGCGGCGATCAGGGCGCACGCCACGCTCGCGGCCAGGAGTACGGCGCCGCGGCGGTCGCGATAGTAGACGCAGTGCAGCGTGCAGTACGCCACCGCGTAGGCAAAGAACCCCAGGTGGGTGTACGCCGTGAGCGCCAGCGTGGCCGCCAGCAGCGGCGCACCGTACCGTCGTCCGCGCCAGGCGGCGTGCATCGCGACAACGGCGAGCGTCGTCGTAGACACCCCCGCGAGCGCGTTGGTATCGCCGCTCTTCACCGCCGAGTACGAATAGCCCGCAGTCAGGAGGCACGCGAGGGCCGCCGCCAGCGCCGCCGACTCGCGATCTTCGCTCGCACGGAGGTCCAGGTAGACCAGCAGCGGCACGGCGCCGAACAGCACCAGGTGCAGCAGGTGAAAACCCAGCTGCGGACCAAACAGCAGGACGAACGGGAGCGCGGGAATGGCCAGACTCTGCGTGATGTCGGACGAGAGCTGGTAGCCGCCGAGAAACCACCAGTTCCAGCCCACCAGCGCGCCACGCTGGATGAGCGCGATCTGCTCGATCGTGCTTTGGTATCGCGGAACCCAGTTGTCGAGAAACGGAATCTGGCGCCAGGTTCCCGGGGGAAACCAGGTGAGGAAACCGGCGCACAGCAGGAGTACGCCGGCGGCCAGCGTCCATCGCCACACCCGCGGCATGACCACGCGCTCCCAGGTGCGCTGGCGCCACGCGAGCACCGTCAGGACCACCAGGGCGGCGAGGAAGAACGGCCGTTTGGGCCCGTGAATCGAGCCCGGCACGTGAGCCCAGCGGACGGTCAGGATGACGTTCAGCCACCAGACCGCGAGCGACAGCAGAAACGCCACGCGCGGGGTCAGGCGGTCGAGGACCGCGGTGCGCGCGGCCGCGAGACGTGTCAGCAACGGAGTTCCGTCAGTGCGTGCCCTTAACCGCGCCGCTCTTTGACCGCGGCGCGCGTCTCGCGGTCGGCCTCGCGCCGCTTGATGGTTTCACGTTTGTCGTGCGCCTTCTTGCCCTTGGCCAGGCTGATCGCGACCTTCACGTAACCGTTGCGGAAGTACATCCGCGTCGGCACGAGCGTCATCCCGCGCTCGACGGTCTTGCCGATCAGCTTGCGGATTTCCTGACGGCGCAGCAGCAGCTTGCGGCGGCGCGTCGGTTCGTGGTTCGAGTAGCCGCGATGGCTGTACGGGTTGATGTGGACGTTGTAGATCCACACCTCTCCCCCTTCGACGCGGGCGAAGCTGTCGCGCAGGTTGACGTTGCCTTCGCGAATCGACTTGACCTCGGTCCCGAGCAGCGCGACGCCGGCCTCGAAGGTTTCCAGGATGTGGTAATCGTGGAACGCCTTCCGGTTCTCGGCGATGTTCTTCTGCGCCTCTTCCCTTTCCGTTTTCATGCTTTGGATGGCGTGGGCCGCCTCGCTGCCAGCTGCACGGCGACTTTGACCGCCTCGATCAAACTGGACGGATCGGCAATCCCCTTCCCCGCGATGTCGAAGGCGGTGCCGTGGTCTACGGACGTGCGCACGATGGGCAATCCAAGCGTGACGTTCACCGCGCGGCCGAACGCCGCCATCTTGACCGGAATCAGTCCCTGATCGTGATAGCAGGCCACCACGACATCGAACTCCCCGCGCATGGCGCGCACGAAGATCGTGTCCGCCGGAAACGGTCCGTCGACGATGACGCCGCGGGCGCGGCAGGCGTCGATCGCCGGCCGCAGCACCTCCACCTCTTCGCTGCCGATGACGCCGTGCTCGCCGGCGTGCGGGTTCAGCCCGCAGACGCCGATGCGCGGTGCCTGGAACCCGAACCTCGGCATCTCTTCTGCGGTCAGCGTGACGACGTGCTCGAGGAGCGCCCGATTCAGCGACTGCGGCACGAGCGCGAGCGGGATGTGGACCGTCGCCAGCACCACGCGCAGCGCCTCGGAATAGAACATCATCGCCCCTCGCGTCACCCCCGTCAGTTGTGCCAGCAGTTCGGTGTGGCCGCGGAACGGCAGCGCTGCCTGCGCGAACGCTTCCTTGTTGACGGGGGCGGTGACGACGGCGGCGATCTTTCCGGCCATCGCATCTTCGACCGCGCTGACGATCGCCTTGTATGCCACGAGCCCGGCGGCGGCGGAGAGCCGGCCCGGCTCGAACGCACGAAGCTCCTGTTCGGCAGACGGGCCATACAGCACGGGCTCGCAGATGGCGAGGACGTCTGCATGGGCGGCGGCCTTCAGCGAGATTTCGGGGCCGATGCCGGCGGGGTCACCGACGGTGATGCCGATGCGCGGGATCCCTCCTACCCGCACCGCCCGCAACCCCCAGGCCCGCACGATCCGCAGCCGCCGGACGGCCCGGTTGGGTTGCTGCAGGAGCCGCACCCTCCCTCGTCCGCGCAGCCGCCGTGCTTCACCCCCTTGCCGTTGGGCAACTCGTAGCGCAGACAGCACTTCAGCCGCCCGCACATCCCCGACAGCTTCGAGGGGTTGAGGCTGAGGTTCTGCTGCTTCGCCATCTTGATCGAGATCGGCTCGAACGAGTTCAGCCAGGTCGTGCAGCAGAGCGGCCGGCCGCACGGGCCGTAGCCGCCGAGCATCCGCGCCTCGTCGCGGACGCCGATCTGCCGCATCTCGATCCGCGTGCGGAAGTGGGCCGCGAGATCGCGCACCAGCTCGCGGAAGTCCACGCGCCCTTCCGCCGTGTAATAGAAGATCAGCCGCGAGCCGTCGAAGAGTTGCTCGACGCGCGCGAGCTTCATCGCGATGTTGCGTTCCTTGATCTTGAGCAGGCAGATCCGCTGCGCCTCCTGCTCGCGCTGTTGCTGCTTCAACCGCGTGATGACGTCCTCGCGCGTGGCGCGGCGGACGACGCGGGCGGGGGCGTCGTTGGCGGGCCGCTTCCGCTGGGCGATCGCCGGGATGGCACGAGTCACCGTGCCGACGGCGTGCCCTTCCTCCGTTTGCACGACCACCTGATCGCCAGGGGAAGGTCCAGCGTCGTCGTCGAGGGCGAGCTCTGGAAGGAGGAACGTGTAGGTGCGGCCTACGGCTGAGAACTTGACGCTGATGAACGGGCGATCGGGCCCGGCACTCATGTCGGCCTCTATATATGGCGATTGCCCCGTGACCGTGGACCAGCCGGACTCGGCCCGGCCCGCGGCTACAACTGGAGCGCGACCCAGTCCGCAACGATCTTCGGACTGGCGTTCCGGTCGAGCGCGTCGAGCGCCCGGTCAATCGCCGAAAACGCCCGGAGCGTACGGTCGCCGTCGAACGACTTGGCGAGCCGCGACAACAGCGGCTGCAGGTCGGCGTTGGCAAGACCGCGCGGGTCCGCGCGGGAAAGCAGAACTCCCAGATCCCTCAACATCGAGGCGGCGGCCCGGAGCCGCCGCGCCAGCTCGTCGCGATCGCTGCCGCCGCTCGACAGGGCCTTCGCTCCCTCGAGGCGGCGACGCGGGTCGGCAGACGAGGCCGCTGCACTCAGGAGCGCACCAGCCGCGTCGCGCGCGTCGACGTAATCCTCGGAGCTGCCTGCGAGCGCCTGGCCGATGCTGCCGTCGGCGGCCGCGGCGGCGGCGTGCGCATCGGCCGCCGTGTAGCCGTGCGCCTGCTCGAGGATCCCCGCGATCTCGGCCGGCGCCAGCCGCCCGAAGCGCAGATGCTGGCACCGGGACCGCACGGTCGGCAGCAGGACGTCGGGTCGCGACGTGACCAGGACGAAGGTCGACAGCGACGGCGGCTCTTCGAGCGTCTTCAGCAGCGCGTTCTGCGCTTCGGCGGCCATCGCATCCGCCTCATCCAGGATCACGACCCGGCGGCGCCCCTCGAACGGGCGGTAGGCCGATCGCTCGATGGCGTCGCGCACCTGATCGATCTTGATGGCCCCGGTGTCCCCCGGCTCGACGAGAAGCACGTCGGGGTGGACGGCGCGGGCGATGCGCCGGCAGGCGGCGCACGTGCCACACGCGTCAGGTTCGCCGTCGATGGAGACCGGCGCCTCGCAGTTGAAGATCTGCGCCAGCGCCACGGCCGCGTGCCGTTTGCCAACGCCCTCGGGGCCGCCGAAGATCAAGCTCGGCGGCAGCGAGCCGCGCACCGCGGCGCGGGCCGTCAGCCCGAGCAGGCGGCGATGGCCGGTGAGATCCCGGAATGGCATGGCCGAGCCGAATCCTACCATGCGGATACGGGGGATGCCGGGTGTGCCGTCCGAAAGCGGACGTCAGACGTTACGGGCGGGGGGTGCCGCCCGACTTCTTCGGCGGGTCGGGCTTCTTCTCGTCTTTCTTGTCCTTGCCGACGCCGAAGACGCGCGACCAGAATCCGCGCTTCTTCTTGGGTTCCTCCTCGGTGGAGGCCTTCGGGGCGGGGGGTGATCCGGGTATCGGATGCGCCGCCGGCGGTTTGGAGCCGCTGGTGCTCACGCCCGTCGGAAGGCCGATCCCGACCTGGTCGGCCGGGACGGGCGGCGCGTTGTTGTCCTTCCCGAAGATCCCCGCGAGCCGATCGAGGAACGACGGCGACTCGTGCAGCGGGCAGAGCGACGTCGGCTGCGTGCCCTTGACGAAGTACTCCGTGTAGATCATCGAGCGGTCTTCGACCATGCCGTCGCGCGAGACGACCTGAACGCTCTGGCAGCCGCTGTTGGGCAGCTTCCCGGACACGCGGCAGACGTTGAGCCCCGTCACCGTCGACGGCCGCTCGAACCAGTCCGGCTTGTCCCCTTTCGTCGCCACCTTCATGAAGCTCGCCCACATCGGCACGGCGAGCTCGCCGGCGTAGCCGTTGCTGATGATGGTCTTCGGCTGGTCGAAGCCGATCCACACACCGGTGACGAGATGGGGCGTGAAGCCGATGAACCAGGCGTCGACGTAGTCGTTGGTGGTGCCGGTCTTCCCCGCCGCGGGCAGCGTGAACCCGGCCTGCCGCGCGCGATAGGCGGTGCCGTGATTGATGACGTCGGAGAGCATGCTCGACATCAGGAAGGCGGTGGCCTCGCTGATCGCCCGCTCCGACTTCGCCAGATCGTTGAACAGCACCTGGCCGTCGCTGTCCTCGACGCGGCGGATGAAGGTCGGCTGCCGGACGTATCCGCCGTTCGCAAACGCGCCGTATGCGACGCTGAGCGACATCAAAGTGACGTCCCCGGCGCCGAGCGCAAGTGACGGGACGCTCGGCGGCGTCCCGACGTTGAGCTTCTGCGCGTAGCTGACCGCGTTGGCGATGCCGACCGTGTTCAGCAGCTGCACGGCGGCGCGGTTGCTCGACGTCCGCAGCGCCGTGCGCAGCGTCATCGAGCTGGCCGTCGTGTGTTCGTCTTCGGGCACCCAGGCGCCCTGCGCGGTGAGAATGGGGTCGTTCAACCGGCTGATCACGGTCGCCGGGGAGTGTCCGGCCTCCAGCGCCGCGGCAAACACGAACGGCTTGAAGGCCGAACCGGCCTGGCGCTTCGCCTGGACCGCGCGGTTGAAGCGGCTCTCGTCGAAGTCGCGGCCGCCGACCAGCGCGCGGACGTGGCCGGTCTGCGGATCCATGGCGATCAGCGCGCCCTGCAGGTAGTCCGGCGCGCCGTTTTCTTTCGCCGGAACCGCGTTCGAGGCCGGAACCGTCCTCGGCGCCGGCACTTGTGCGCGCGGGGCCGCGCGGAACCCGCG
>Ga0075421_100008873_pt1 | contig 12382 bp, 10 predicted proteins | sample SoiMetdeltSBSDD5_FD_75292 | JGI IMG/M metagenome (GOLD analysis project Ga0075421, IMG submission 75292) | Bulk soil microbial communities from a Populus tree surrounding site in Tennessee, USA - Soil MetaG P. deltoides SBSDD5 | ecosystem: Environmental > Terrestrial > Soil > Tree plantation...
AGCTGCGCGCTCGCGGTGTTGAGCTCGACGCCGACGTGGTTGACGCAGCTCTCGACGACGTCGCCGAGCTTGCGCGCCAGGAGCGGCTGGTGGACGTCGTGCTGGTACTGGCCGACGCCGATCGCCTTGGGCTCGATCTTGACCAGCTCGGACAGCGGATCCTGGAGGCGGCGCGCGATCGAGATGGCGCCGCGGATGGTCAGGTCGAGGTCGGGGAACTCGTCGCGGGCGACGTCGGAGGCGCTGTAGACGCTGGCGCCGGCCTCGTTGACCTGGACGACGAAGAGGTCGCCGACGCCGGCCTCGACCAGGACCCGGCGCACGAAGCCCTCGCAGTCGCGGCCGCCGGTGCCGTTGCCGACGGCGATGGCGACCGGCGTGTGCTTCTTGACGAAGGTGAGGAGGTCCTCCTTCGCCTTGGCCAGCGCGGCGTCGCCCTGGCTGATGTAGACGGTGATGGTGTCGAGGTACTTGCCGGTGGCGTCGACGGCGGCGCACTTGCAGCCGGTGCGGACGCCGGGATCGATGCCGATCACCGCGCGCGAGCCGAGCGGCGCCGCCAGCAGGAGGTGGCGCAGGTTGTCGGCGAAGACCTCGACGGCGGCGCCGTCGGAGCGCAGCTTGAGCTCGGTCCGGACGTCGTTCTCGACGCTGGGGGCGAGCAGGCGCTTGTAGGCGTCGGCGATCGCCTCGCGCAGGAGCGGCGCCCACGGCGACTCCGGCGCGACCTTGACCAGCCGCTCGACGCCGGCGGCGAGCGCGGCGGCATCGATCTCGACGTGGGCGCGCAGGACGCCGTCGGCCTCGCCGCGGCGGATGGCGAGGAAGCGGTGCGACGGGATCGCCTTCACCTTCTCGCGGAACGCGTAGTACTGCTCGAACTTGGTCGGCTCCTGCGCCTTGGCCGGGACGACCTCGGACACCAGCTCGCCGTCCTCGGCGAAGCTGCGGCGGACCAGGGCGCGGACCTCGGCGGTGTCGGCGACCACCTCGGCGGCGATGTCGCGGGCGCCGGCGAGCGCGTCGGCGGCGGTGGCGACCCCCTTCTCGGCGTTGACGAAGGCGGCGGCCTCGGCGGCCGGGTCGCCCTCGGCGGCCTGGGCCAGGATGCGGTGGGCCAGCGGCTCGAGGCCCCGCTCGCGCGCCGCCATGGCGCGGGTGCGCCGGCGCGGCTTGTACGGCGCGTACAGATCCTCGAGGGTGGCCTTGGTGTCGGCGGCCCGGATCTTGGCCTCGAGCTCCGGCGTGAGCTTCCCCTGCTCGGCGATCGACGCCAGGATGGCGGCGCGGCGCTCGGCCAGCTCGAGCAGGTAGCTGCGGCGCTCCTCGATGGCGCGGATCTGCACCTCGTCGAGGCCACCGGTGCGCTCCTTGCGGTAGCGCGCGATGAACGGGACGGTGTTGCCCTCGGCGAGCAGCTCGACCACGGCGCGAACGCCGGTCGCGGGCAGCTGCAGCTCCTTCGCGAGAACCGGCACGGGGTCGAAGTCGAGCGGGGCAGCCTTCGGCGCGGGGGCGCCCTCGGCGGCGGCAGACTCCGGATGGACGGGCACGTCGGTTTCGATCGTTTCGCTCATGGCTCGACGAGGCCGGTGACCCTAGCCCTGCTCCCGCCCGGGCGCAACGGCCAAGTGCGAGAGCCTCGACCGCCGCGTGGGGCGCGGTTGCGCTACCGTCCTCACGCCATGCCCCTCGACCCCGCACTCGATCGCCTGATCCAGCGCATCCCCAAGGTGGAGCTGCACTTGCACATCGAGGGCACCCTCGAGCCCGAGATGGTGTTCCGGCTCGCCGCCAGGCACGGCGCCAGGCTGCCGTACCCGTCGGTTGACGCGCTGCGCGCCGCTTACCAGTTCAGCGACCTGCAGTCGTTCCTCGACATCTACTACGCCGGCTGCGACGTGCTGCGCGACGAGGCCGACTTCCACGCCATGGCGCTCGCCTACTTCGAGCGCGCCCACCAGGACGGCGTCGTGCGCGCCGAGATCTTCTTCGATCCGCAGACCCACACCGTGCGCGGCGTGCCGATGGAGGTCGTCATCGGCGGCCTGCGCCGCGCCATGGACGACGCCCGCGCCCGCTTCGGCCTCACCTCGGCGCTGATCCTCTGCTTCCTGCGCCACCTGTCCGAGGAGGACGCCCTCGCCACCCTCGACGCCGCGCTGCCGTTCCGCGCCGAGCTCGCCGGCGTCGGCCTCGACTCCGGCGAGCGCGGCAACCCGCCGTCGAAGTTCGAGCGGGTCTTCGCCAGGGCGCGCGGCCACGGCCTGCGCCCGGTCGCCCACGCCGGTGAGGAGGGCCCGGCCGCGTACATCCGCGAGGCGCTCGACCTGCTCCAGGTCGAGCGGATCGATCACGGCGTCCGCTGCGTCGAGGACGACGCCGTCGTCGAGCGCCTCGTCCGCGACCAGATCCCGCTCACGGTCTGCCCGCTGTCGAACGTCAAGCTGTGCGTGTTCCAGCGCATGGAGGACCACAACCTCGAGCGCCTCCTGCGCCGCGGCCTGCGCGTCACCGTCAACAGCGACGATCCGGCCTACTTCGGCGGCTACATCGCCGACAACTTCCGCGCGGTCTGCGCGGCGCTGCCGATCGGCGCCGACGACGTGGTCACCCTCGCCGAGAACGCGGCGAAGGCGGCGTTCCTCCCCGCGGCGGATCGCGACGCGCTGGTGGCGCGGATCCGCCGCGAGGCGGGCTCGACCTAGTTTCCGAGCTTGAGCTTGCCGCCGGCCTTCACCGACGCGCCGGCCTTCACCTTCACCGACGGCGCCTTCACCTTGACCTCCGGCGCCTTCACCTTCACCGCGGCGCCGGCCTTGATGCCGGCCTTGGCCTTGGCGGCGGCGCCACCGACGACGTCGGCGCCGGCCTTGATGCGGGCCTTCACGTCGGGGACCTGGACCTTCACCTTGGCCTTCACGTCGGGGACGTCGACGCGCGCCTTGATGCCGGCCTTGACGCCGCCCTTGACGTCGGGGACCGCGACCGCCGGCATCTGGGCCCCGGCGCCGACGCGGGCGCCGACGCCCGCCCGGACGTCCGGCACGCCGACGCCGACCTTGAACTGCGCGCGCGCCTTGGCGGCGGCGGCGAGGTCGGGCGGCTCGACGTGGATCTGCTGGCCGATGGCGACCTTCCACGCGCCCTGGATCTCGCCGCGGACCTGCGGCGGCCGGATCGCGAACAGCGGCGCGACCTGCGCCTTGACCTGGGCGCCGACGATGGCGCTGGCCTTGAAGTCCGGCGGCCGGACGTAGAAGGCGACCTTGGCGCGCGGCGGCGCGACCTTGACCTTCACGTGGGCGCGCCAGTCGACGCTGGGCGCGGCGATGTAGACCGGGCGCGCGACCGCGGTGGCGACCACGACCGGCGGCGCGAAGACCTTGAACTTCAGCTTGGCGCGGACGTCCGGCACCGGCGGCGGCGTGACCTTGGCGTAGAACGCCGGCACCGCGATGCCGACCAGCTCGGCGTGGACGCGGCCGACCGGGTGGTGGACGTAGTACTGCACGCGCAGCGGCTCGAGGTAGACGGCGGCGGTGACGTCGAAGCGCTTCGGCCACAGCACCGCGGCGCTGACCCGCGGCGCCACCGGCGCCCAGACCACGACGTCCGGGCTCCGGACATAGAGATCGGTGGCGAGGGCGGCGTGGGCCTCGTAGGCGTGGGTCAGGAGCTCGAGACGGAGCGCCGCCAGGAACGAGGCGTCGATCGCGGCCGCACCCTCGGGCAGGCTGGCCTCGTACTTGGCGGTGTCGCCGGCCGACGCCGACGCCGACGCCGACGCCTCGAAGCTCGCGACCGTGGTGCCGAGAGCCTGGAGATCGGCGTAGGCGGCGTCGAGCTCGGTGGCGAGCTGGGCCATCGCGGTCGAGTGGGCGTCGACCGTGGCCGCCACATCAAGGTTGGCGTCGGCCTGGGCGCGCCAGGCGCCCCAGTCGTCGGCCGGCCATGGCGCCGGCGCGGCGACGCTACCCGCGGCGGCGAGGTCGACGGCGCTGCCCGCCTCGACGGTGACCGGCGCGTCGAAGGCGGCCAGGCCGGACACCTCGACCGAGCCGGTCTCGACGCCGACCCGGGCATCACCGTCGGCGGCGACGCCGACGCCGAACGCGGTGCCCTTGGTGGCGATCACGCCGGCCGGCGCGAAGACCAGGAACGGACCCTCGGCCGGCGCCCGCGGCGAGACCGAGAAGCGGGCGACGCCGGCGAGGATCGCGGCCGACGACGCTGGATCCGCGGTGGCGACCCGGCTGCCGATCGACAGGGTCGACGCCTCGGCGACCTCGGCGACGCTCTCGTCCGGGAAGGCGACGGTCGCGCGGGCGCCGTCGCCGGTGCGGATCTGGTCGCCGCCGTAGAGGGCCGCGTTCGCCTTGGCCGGGGCGAAGGTCTCCTCACCCAGCCGGCGCACCTCGACCGTCCCCTGAACCGCAGCCAGCACCGCGGTGGCTCCCTCCTTGTGTTCGACCGGGCCGGGGTCCACCCCGACCTGGGCGGCGACCTGGGCCGCGGCGGCCTTGCCGGCCTCGGCGGAGGCCGAAGCCCCTTCCTTGCCCGCTTCCACCTTGGCCGCTCCGGGCTCGGCCGGCTTGGCCTCCTCCTTCTTGCAGCTGGCGGAAGCCGCCGCGGTCGCGAACAGCGCGATGGCGCAACGTAGTTTCGTCATGCCGCCATTGTGGCGCGGGCCGAGGAAGGCACCCAAGGGCCGGTGCCGGTTCATGCCGCACCTTGGCCTACAGCGTGGCTGGCCTGAATGAACCTCGGGTGCTAGCGCGGCGCGCCCGGTTCACGCCGCCGAGCTGACCCGGCTCGCGGCCGCGGCGCCGATGATCGACAGCCCGGCCGCCCCGGCCAGCTCCATCGCCGCCACCGGCAGCCGCTCGCGCTGGACCACCAGGCCGAGGGCGCGCTGCACCGCCGGCACCCAGCAGGTGCCGCCGACGAAGAGGGCGGCGTCGAGGAGCTGCGGCGGCCACTGCGCGCGCGACAGCGTCGCGCGCAGCACCTCGACGGCGCGGTCGAGCGCGGTCCCCCAGCAGCGCTCGGCGGTGACGCGGGGCACGCGCAGGGCGAGCTCCTTGCGGACGCCGCCGACGGTGTAGGCGTCGGGCAGGCGCAGCACGGTCTCGTCGCGCGTCGACAGCATCCGCTTGACCAGCTCGCAGCGGCGGACCAGGTCGGCCCAGACCACGGCGTCGCGGCGCAGGTCGACCTGCTCGTCGCGGTACAGGCGGCCGGCGACGGCGTCGGCGAGGGCCTGATCGAGGTCGTCGCCGCCGAGGAAGGCGTCGCCGCCGGTGGCCTCGACCTCGAGCTTGCCGCCGGTCTGGCTGAGCAGCGCGCAGTCGAAGGTGCCGCCGCCGAAGTCGCACAGGGCGAGGCGGCGGGTGCCGTCGACCCGGCGCAGCCCGGCGCCCCACGCCGCCGCGGTCGGCTCGGGGACGATCATCCGGACGTCGAGGCCGGCCATGCGGGCGGCGCGGACCAGCGCCTCGTCGTAGGCGGCGACCCGCGATACCGGCGCCGACAGCACGGCGGTGCCGATGCGGGCGCCCAGCTGGCGCTCGGCGGTGACCCGGACGTGCTCGAGGATCGCCGCCACCACCTGCACGGGCGCCAGCTGCTGGTCGTCGGCCTTGATGACGAGGTTGTCCTGGTCGCCGGCGACGACCCGGTAGCCGAGCCCCTGCAGGACCCCGCGCACCTCCGGCTCGGTGTGGCGGCGGCCGAGCAGGCGCTTGATCGAGTGGATCGTGCGCGCCGGGTGGCCGTTGGTCTTGCCGACCTCGAGCAGGCCGCGCGGCGCGACGTGGACCACGCTGGCCAGGCTGGTGCGGCCATCGAAGGCGACCGGCTGCGGCTTGCCGTCGACCACGACGGCGGCCTTGCACTCGCTGGTGCCGAAGTCGATGCCGAGGACGAGCTCGGGGGCCATCTGCCCGTCACGTCGACCGTCCGGGGGGATCGTTGAGACCTGGCGCGGCCGCCGGGTAGTATCGCGGCGTGGGCCTTCTCGAGATCCTCGCCCGCGAGGCGTGGACGGCGCGCACGGCGTGGTTGATCCTCGCACTGGCGGTGACCGCGCTGGTGGTCCGGCCGATCCCGGTCGGACTGCGCCCGCGCCTGGCGCTGCCGGCGTACCTGGTCGCCGGTCACGTCGTCGCGGTGCTGGTCGCCGCCGGCCAGCGCGCCGGCCACTACGACCCGAACACGGCGCGGGTGGTCGCCCTCGCCTTCGAGCTGTTCGCCGACATCTCGCTCGCGGTCATCGTGCTGTTCCGGGCGCTCCTGCCCCGGCTCGGCCTCGAGCTGCCGCGCATCCTGGTCGACATCATCGCGGCGATCGCGGTGGTCATCGCGATGATCGCGATCGGCAAGCGCGCCGGCTTCTCGGTCACCGGCCTCATCACGACCAGCGCGGTCCTGACCGCGGTGATCGGCTTCTCGATGCAGGACACGCTCGGCAACATCATGGGCGGCCTCGCCCTCCAGCTCGACAACTCGGTGCGCGTCGGCGACTGGGTCACGCTGGGACCCGCCCAGCCGATGGGCCGGGTGACCGAGATCCGCTGGCGCTACACCGCGATCGAGACCCGCAACTGGGAGACGATCATCATCCCGAACAGCGTGCTCATGAAGAACCCGCTGACCGTGCTCGGCAAGCGCAGCACCGGCTCGGAGCTGTGGCGGCGGGTCATCGAGTTCACCGTCGACTTCCGGACCCCTCCGACCGAGGTGATCGCCATCGTGCAGGAGGCGATCCGGACCGATCCGCCGCCGCGGACGTCGATGGATCCGCCGCCGTTCGTCGTGTTCCACGGCATCCGCGACAGCTACGCACTGTACGCCGCCGTGTACTGGCTGCGCAGCCTCGAGTCCGACTTCGGCGGCGACAGCGACATCCGGATCCGGATCTACTACGCCCTGCACCGGGCCGGCCTGCGCTTCTCGATCCCGGCGCAGGCGGTGTTCGTGACCCAGGAGTCGAGCGAGCGCGAGAGCCGCAAGCACAGCGAGGAGCTCGACCGCCGGGTCTCCGCCCTCCAGCGGGTCGACCTGTTCCGGCCGGTGCCGACCGACCTGCGGCGGCGGCTCGCCGGCGACATGACCTACGCGCCGTTCGCGCGCGGCGAGGCGGTGACCCGCGAGGGGGCGACCGGCGACGACGGCCTCTACGTCATCGTCCGCGGCAACGCCTCGGTCCGCCTCGGCGGCCTGGCCGGGCGCGAGGTCGCCGAGCTGGCCAGCGGCGACTTCTTCGGCGAGATGTCGCTCATGACCGGCGAGCGGCGATCGGCGACCGTGGTCGCCACCAGCGATCTCGAGTGCTACCGGGTCGACAAGGGCGCCTTCGAGCACATCCTGCGCGAGCACCCGGCGATCGCCGGCGAGGTCGCCCAGGTGCTGGCCGAGCGCCGCGCCGCGCTGGCCGCGGTCAAGGACGAGCTCGACGACGTGCGCCGGCGCCGGCTCGAGACCGAGAAGGAGAACCTGCTCGGCCGCATCCGCGGCTTCTTCGGGCTGTTCGACGACGACGGCGCCTCCTGACCGCGGCCCCTGAAACATGTTCTAGCCGGGCTTGACGGCCGCGCCGCGCCGTCGTCTGCTCGGCGCCATGAAGCTGGATGGAGCAGTCGCTCTCGTCACCGGCGGCGCCTCGGGGCTGGGCGCCGCCACCGTGCGCCGCCTCGTCGCCGGCGGCGCCAGGGCGGTCATCGTCGATCGCGACGAGGCCAAGGGCCAGGCGCTCGCCGCCGAGCTCGGCGGCGCCGCTGCGTTCGCCAAGGCCGACGTCACCAACCCGGCCGAGATCGAGGCCGCGGTCGCGAAGGCCAGCGAGCTCGGCACCCTGCGCGTCGCGGTCAGCTGCGCCGGCGTCGGCTGGGCGGCGCGCACCCTCGACAAGACCGGCAACCCGCACGACCTCGAGCTGTTCAAGACGGTCATCGGCATCAACCTGATCGGCACCTTCAACGTCGCCCGGCTGGCGGCGGCGGCGATGGCGAAGAGCGCGCCCACCGACAACGGCGAGCGCGGCGTCATCGTCAACACCGCCTCGGTGGCCGCGTTCGACGGCCAGATCGGCCAGATCGCCTACGCCGCGTCGAAGGCCGGCGTGGTCGGCTTGACCCTGCCGGCGGCGCGCGACCTCGCCCCGGCCGGCATCCGGGTCGTCACCATCGCGCCCGGCCTGTTCGACACGCCGATGATGGCGATGCTGCCCGAGGACAAGCGGCAGGCGCTCGCCGCCGACGTGGTCAACCCGAAGCGGCTCGGCAACCCGGCGGAGTACGCCGACCTGGTCGCCGCCATCGTCGGCAACGCGTACCTGAACGGCGAGACCATCCGCCTCGACGGCGCGCTGCGGATGCCGCCGAAGTAGGCCTTCAGACTCGCGTCAGAACTCGTCGCAGGGCGTGCCGAGCGTGCCCTCGTAGACGCCGAGGTCGCCGTAGATCATCTTCACGTTGTCCTCGACCGGGACGATCGTGAGCTCGGTCTTGACCGCGCCGCGCACCCACTGGGCGGCGTTCTGCGACACGATGAAGCGGAGCTCGCCCTTCTTGGTCGAGTAGATCTCGCCGACCGAGTCGCTGACGATGTTGGTCATCGGCATCTCCTTCAGGGCGCCCTTGGGCCCGACGAAGATCCGGTGGCCCTTGCCGCCGTGCTCGTCGCGCAGGCGGTCGACGTAGTAGTAGGTGCCGGTGTCGTCGCGGGCGAGGAACTGGGCCTGGCGCCGCCAGAACGGCTTCTTGAACAGGCCGTCGGCGATCATCTTGGCCGCCTCGCCGTCGGGCAGCTTCTTGAGGTCGCGATCGTGCGCGCCGCACGAGAGCACGTACTTGCCGCCGACCTTGGCGGTGATGTCGGCCTGGCCGGCGACGCGCGGCGACCAGAACCGCATGTCCCAGGTGCCCTGGGTGCCGTCGGCGCCGGCGGAGCCGACGCGCAGCCGCCAGAACGTCTTGCCGTCGCCGAAGAACAGCCAGTGCTGGTCGCCCCACGACGGATCGACGACGAGGTAGCCGCCCTCGCCGTCGGTCAGGACGATCAACGACTTCTTGACCGCCGCCACGTCCTCGGCGTCGTCGTCGACCTTCTTCTTTTTCTTCTTGAGCGGAGGCGCCTCGGCGGTCTGGGCCAGCGCCGCACCGGCGCCGAACAGGAGCGTGACCGCGATCGCGACAGGACGGAGGGCTGCGCGCATGGGCGAGTCATTATACGATCGCGGGCGATGCCGAATTCACCGGCCAGGGCCGCCCTCGATGTGGGCACGGTGATCGGAGGGACCTACACCATCGAGGGCCTGATCGGGCGCGGCGGCATGGGGGCGGTGTTCGTCGCCAGCCACGCCCGGCTGCCGGGCAAGAAGGTCGCGATCAAGGTCCTCCACGCCGAGGTGGCCAGCGCCGACTCGCTGGCCCGCTTCCGCCGCGAGGCCGAGATCGCGTCGCGCCTCGGCCACCCGAACATCGTCGAGGTCCACGACTTCAACACGCTGCCCGACGGCACTCCGTACCTCGTCCTCGAGTTCCTCGCCGGCGAGAGCCTGGCCCACCGCCTCGAGCGCGGCCCGCTCGGCCTCGACGAGGCCTTCGCGGTCGCCCGCCAGGTGGCGTCGGCGCTGGCCGCCGCCCACCGCGAGGGGATCATCCACCGCGACCTGAAGCCACAGAACATCTTCCTGGTCCCGACCGAGGCCGACGGCTACCAGACCGAGCGCGCCAAGGTGCTCGACTTCGGCATCTCGAAGATCCGCGGCTCGCAGACGGTGCAGACCCAGGACACCGCGATCCTCGGCACGCCGCAGTACATGGCGCCGGAGCAGGCGACCGGCAACCACGCCCAGGTCGACGCCCGCACCGACGTCTTCGCGCTCGGCGCGATGATCTACGAGATGCTGTGCGGCACGCCGGCCTTCACCGGCCTGACGGTGCCGGAGGTGGTGTTCAAGGTGGTCTACGAGGAGCCGCCGCCGCTCGCCGAGCGCGTGTCGGTGCCGCCCCACGTCGCGGCCGCGGTCCACCGGGCGATGGCCAAGAAGGCGGCCGACCGGTTCGCGTCGATGGCCGAGCTGATCGAGGCGCTCACCGGCTCGCCGCTGACGACGCTGAGGCGCAGCGCCGGCGGCGCCGCCGAGCCGATCGGCGTCCCGACCCGCGATCTGAAGGTGAAGAGCGGCGAGGCCTTCGCGCAGACGATGGGCTCCGGCGACCACGGCCCGAACGTGGGGACGGCGCAGACCATGGCGTCCGGCGACCACGCGCCGGCCGTGTCGACGGTGCCCGACGCCCGCGAGCCCGCGGCGGCGACGATCCCGGTCGTGCCGCGCCGGAGCCGCACGCCGTTGATCGCCGCGGCGGTGGTGGCGGTGGCCGGCGCGATCGCCGTCGGCGTGATCCTGGCGATGCCGCGATCGGCGCCGACGCCGGTTCCGCCTCCGACTCCGACTCCGTCTCCGCCTCCGCCTCCGGTCTCGCCCGCGCCCGCCGCGGCCGCCGTCCCCGAGGCCACCCCGCCCCCCGCCGCTCCGACCCGCGCCACGCGACCCACGCCCGCCGCCACCAGCGACGACACCGACACCGACACCGTCGCCGCCTCCGATCCCCTCTCGACCCCGCTCCGCGACGCCGAGGCCGCCCTCGCCGACGATCCCGAGCGCGCCCTGCAGCTCGCCAAGCGGATCCTCAACAAGCACCCGGGCAACCCGCACGCCTGGGCGATCCGCGCCCGCGCCCACTGCGCCCTCGACGATCGCGAGGCCGCCCTCGCCGCCCTGCGCAAGCTCGACGATCGGCCGCGCATCAAGCGCCGCGCGATGCAGGCCTGCCGCGCCGCCGGCATGTCGCCGTAGCCGGCCCTACCGGTGCACGAGCACGACCACGCGGCGCTGCTGCGCGCCGCGCGCCAGCTCGAAGTCGACGTAGCCGTCCGCGCCCACCGGTCCGCGCGACCCGTCCGCGCTCACGAGCCGCTCGCCCGGCCGCACGCCGACGACGTCCTCGATCGTGAGCCCGGCCGCCGCCAGCGCGCTGCGCGACACGTCGACGATCGTCGGCGCCGCGTCCGCCGCCGCGCCGACCGGTGCCGCCGGCGCCGGGGCGGAGCGTCTACCCTCGACCTGCAGGAGGAGCAGCGCGCCGAGGAGTCCGAGGACCAGCGACCGGTAGAGCATCATGCCCCCTCCGATTGCAAGGCTCCGACCAGCCCCCGCGCCAGCAAGTTCGCGAGGTTGGAGCCGCGGCCGAAACGGCCGCCGTGCCCTTCTGGCACCGCTAGCGGATCTGCTGCGCCAGGTAGTTCTCGAGCCCGACCTGGGCGATCAGCTCGAGCTGCGTCTCCAGCCAGTTCGCGTGCTCTTCCTCGGCCTCGAGGATCTCGGTCAGCATCTCCTCGGTGCCGTTGTCGCCGAGGTCGCGCGCCTTCTGGATCCCCTTGTTGAGGAAGTCGAGCGCCGTCTTCTCGAGCCCGAGATCCGACTCGAGCTGCTCCTTGACCGTCTCGCCCACGCGCAGCTTGTTCAGCCGCTGCAGATTGGGCACGCCCTCGAGGTACAGGATGCGGTCGATGACCTCGTCCGCGTGCTTCATCTCGTCGATCGACTCGTCGCGCACCTTCTTCGCGAGCCGCTCGAAACCCCAGTTCTCGCACATCTTGGCGTGCACGAAGTACTGGTTGATCGCCGTCAGCTCGTTGGTGAGCAGATCGTTGAGTAGATCGAGGATCTCTCCGTGCCCCTTCATGCCGCTCTCCGTGGTTCGGTCAGGACCTTCAACCTAACCGGAACCACGGAGCGCGAACAATGGATGGTCCCGACGGAGATCTGCTCCCGCGCCGCTGCGCAGGCGAGTCGGGCCTCGATGTCTCCGACGCAGGCGCCACAGCCGGTGCCGGCCCCGCAGGCATCGCCGATCTCCTCGACGGTGGTGGCGCCATCGTCGATGGCGGCATCGATATCTCGGGTCGTGGCGGCGTGGCAGAGGCAGACGTACACGGCGTAGGCACCTCGTGAGACGAATTTGAAAATACCTTTCAAGAACCGTCCGTGCAACTCGAAAATCGTTTTCGGTTGCAGTAAGACCTGATTCCGACGCGATCATGGGCGCTTACGGCGTATAGTCCGCGCCATGCGAAAGACTCTCGCGGCCCTGGCCACGCTCGCCTTCGCCGCAAGTTGCCAGGGAGGATCGCGGAAGGAGACCCCCGCCCCGACGCCGCCGGCCGCGACTCCCGCCGCCGCCCCGACGACGACGCCGCCGCCGGCTGCCGCGCCCGCGCCCGCGCCCGCGCCGCCGCCCGCCGGGCTCGTGCTCCTCGACCCCGGCGCCGAGCCGCGCCGCGTCCTCCGCTACGACATCGCCCCGGGCACGCA
>Ga0075421_100008878_pt1 | contig 12380 bp, 9 predicted proteins | sample SoiMetdeltSBSDD5_FD_75292 | JGI IMG/M metagenome (GOLD analysis project Ga0075421, IMG submission 75292) | Bulk soil microbial communities from a Populus tree surrounding site in Tennessee, USA - Soil MetaG P. deltoides SBSDD5 | ecosystem: Environmental > Terrestrial > Soil > Tree plantation...
GAACCCTCCAATAAGCCGAGCCTCATGCTTGTGGGAATTAATGCGCCAACGATTGCCGAACTCGTTATACTGAATAAAAACAGGCGTCTCAGTAACTCCCGTAGATTCGACAAGCCCGAATATTGATAGAGACCAAAGAGGAACGCGATTGGAATTTTTACGAGCAGTCCGTAACCTACCATCGCCAAAGCGACATTTGCTATCTGATAATAATCAGGTAAACCGGCGCGCAGCACGAATGCCAGCATTGCAGATACCATAACGGAAGCAAGATCCAGCGGTAGGAAGAAGCGCAGAAGATGCCCGCGAAACACAACCCATAAGCCCACGATGCTTGCTAAAAAAACGAGGTCCATCCGGCTGAACATGGCCAGCGCAGCGATGATCCCCAGCGTAAATATTTGCTTCCTGGAAACTTCTTTCGTGCGCCAGGATTTCTCGAATTCATATAACTTGTATACCAGCAGAACGACGAAGAAAGCTGCAATGCCTGTTTCCAATCCGTGTTGATATACAATTCGAAAGACATCAAAACTGAACACCCAGAACAATGCGGCAGTAGCGCCAATTACTGGGGCGAAGACTTTTCCGACTAGCCGATACAACAGGATTCCTGTCGCAACGGAGAGCCCGCTCATAACCAGCAGCAGAATGCGCAAGGGAAGTATCAAATCAAATCGAGCCAATGCGAAGATGGGAATGCAAATCAACATCCACAATGGATGATAACCATTGGTCGGATTGATGCGGTCAAACGTGCTGCCATATCCCTCGCTGATGTTTTGTGCTACTTTGAAATAATAGTAAGCATCATCACGCGTAAACCAGCGTAGTGACAGATTCTGTGCATCTGATGAAGCAGCATACAGGCTCATCGACATCACGACGATTATTAGAATAATCTCAAACCAGGGAAGCCGACGTATTTGATCCTTCACCCCGGTTCTCTCCCATAGAGAGAGGGAGAAGCGTCGCATATTTTCATTGTTCATGAAATATCCAGGGTGATCTTTCCAAAATTTTCATTTTTCCACAAGCGTTCTTGTGCCAACGCTGCATCTCTAAGCGGATACGTTTTATCAATTATTGGCTTAAGTTTGCCAGCCACAACCAAATCCATCACTTCTCTAAAATCTTCCAGTGTACTCATGGTTGAGCCAATGATACTCAAATGTTTGGCAAACATATAACGATTGTCAATCTCGACCTTTGGCCCTGCGCTGTTACCAACCGTCAGGAGTCTCCCACCTTTTCGTAGCGCGCGCAGGCTCTGCATGAACGTCGCGCCGACGTTATCCACTACGACATCCACGCCGCGTTTGTTCGTCGCGAGGAACACTGTCTTAGACCAATCTTCCTCTTTGGAACGGTCAATCAGGATATCCGCACCGATGGACTCGGCCCTTTCCAATTTCTTCGCATCCGATCCCACGACTATGACCTGCGCACTGATATATTTGGCGATCTGGATGCTAGCCGTATTTACACCGCCTCCCGCGCCGACAATAAGCACAGTCTCGCCCCTTTGCAGACATCCGCGTTTAACCAACGAATGCCATGCCGTTTGATAGACCAGCGCGGCCGCCGCAGCTTGATGATAATCAAAATCTACTGGCAAGCGATAAAGTTGTTTTAGTGGTAGTGCCACATATTCTGCGTATGTGCCACGAACTGTTTCACCAAGTAAATGCCAATCGCGACATAGGTTATCTTTTCCCTGAAGACAATATTCGCACTGCCCACATCCGAGATTGGCGTTGATGACCACATGATCACCAATTTTTATATCCCCCGAAGAAGAGGCATTAATCGCGACAACTTCTCCGGCACCGTCTGCACCGTTGATATGGGGTAACCCTAGTTTCAATCCAGGCCAGCCATTGCGAACCATCACATCCATACGGTTGAGCGCTGCGGCATGCAACCGAATCAATGCTTCATCAGGTTTTGGTTGAGGAGTGGGAAAATCCGTAAATTCCAATACCTCAGGTCCGCCATGCGCGCGGAAAAGGACTACCTTCATGCAGATAATTCTAACTGATTAGATGTGATTCCGTAGTTTATTTTGGGACAGGCAGAGTTTCAGGGCGCCAGGATGTAATATTCAAACAGAATCTCATTTGGCCTTGGCTTGCGGTAGATCAACCCTCTCTCCCCACCAGGAAATTTTTGACTTATTTCCTCGAGAAGAGGACGATTTTCGGGAATCGCAAAGAATGCAACTTTTTGGTCTGGTTGCAGTGTAAGGGTCGGAATATCCTCAGCTTTGAGGTCAGAGCGGGGGTATTGAGGGGCAAGAAAAGGTATAGTCGGAAAGCCGGAAAATATGCGCGGCGCGCCTATAAAGTAGAGAGCGTAAACATCCCTCAGATCATTTGCCATAAGACCAGTTTCCATGGCAAATTCACCATTTGCATCCGCGAAATACATATTGTTCCTATACTTGACCATATAAAAATTTATGTTTTGATAGGAAATAATCAACAGAACCGACACAATGGCAGGTACTATAGCGCGGTCTGGGACCAGACGAAATTTCTGAAGATAGTCGAGAAATTTGTGCAGGCCTACTGCCATCAATATTGCAACCGGCGGCGATGTCATTAGCATACGCGTATTGGCAGGTGGATTTAGAGTCAGAATGCCACCAAAAAGGATGACCGCCCAGAACCAAACGAGTAGCATGAAGTATCTCGTTTCTAAAATGTGCGCCATCGCATATGCCATTCCAAGAAGGAACAGGATGCTCCCAAGTACCGTAAGATAAGGCTCAGGCGAATTAAAAAAATTGCCAGGTGCCGATGAAGCGACAAAAACCATCGTTGTTCGAATAAACTGGTCAATAAGAATATCCAATTGACTTTGCCCAGTTTGTATAGCTCTCTGAGCCAGCCAGCCGTTCAAAAAAATGCCCTCCTGCCCAAAGCGTCCAAGAAAGATATAGGGATGTCGTGCAAAGAAGGCAGCTTGAGGCGCCATGCTTAATAGAACGCCAAATGCAAATGTAATCAGATGCTTCCAGTGAGAAACAAGATAGCCTCGTTGCCTGATGCTAACGAACAGAAAAAAAATTCCTGCAAGAATGAGCGCGAGCCGTGTGCCAGCATAGGTGTAAATGCATAATCCTCCAACAATCCCTGCACTGTAGTAAAAACGCGGATCGTCATCTTTGAGTGCTTTGGCGATCAACCAAAAAAGCATGGAGGAGAATAAACTGTCTACAATGTTACTCACACCGATTCGACTGAAGTGTACATTGTAGGGCAGTGTTGCCAGGAAGGCCGCAGCCATCAGCCCAATCGTTGGGTTGAATAAGACGCGTGCCGTAAGGTAAACAAACAAAACAGCCAGTGTACCTGCCAGCGCGCTTGCCAGGCGAACGGCAAAAATGTTTTGACCGAATATGAACTCTGTAAGAGCAGTGGGTACAAAAGACCAGTTTGGCTGGCTTGACCAGCCGGTATCAAAGAAATTGGTAATCTCCCCGTTTAGAATCCGTCGAGCTTCTATACCAATTGAAGCTTCGTCACCTGACCAGGGATAGGGATGTGCTGACAGGCTGATCGTTCGTAAAAGAAATGCCATTCCTAACATAAAAGCTAAAGCGATAAGCTCCGAGCGGTTCTCTCTAATTTTTTCATTGAACACAGCAAATTTGTTAGTAAATAATTGCTGAATCGTCCCCCACCAGATGACCATCAAACTAAGGAAAATGCTGCAAACCCAGGCAAGCGACGCGACGCGATCTGTTTCTGAAGTTTTTGTATTATCTGCGACAAAAATTACAGAAATTATTAGCAGACCAATGATAGATACCCATAGGATCGACGGAATAAGAATAGGCCTAAGGTCTTCAAGTTGCTCTGCAGAGAACGGATTTTGTTCCAGCAGTCGCATGCTGAGAACAAATCCAATTACAGCGAGAACAAGGCAAATTGTGCCCACCGTCCAGATTTGACTGCGAAGCTGAATTACCCCGGCCAGGGCAAGCACCATTGAGACAATGGGTGTAACCGCCTTGATGAACAAACCTGGAAATTTCATGGTCCGCCTGTGTAGAGGAAGATATTACTTTAACCCCAATTCACTTCTCGAAATGACCAATCGTTGAATTTCACTGGTCCCCTCATAAATCTCCGTGATCTTTGCATCCCGGAAGTATCGCTCGACCGGGAGTTCCTTGCTGTACCCCATGCCTCCATGAATTTGAACGGCCTGATGCGTAACATACATAGCGGTTTCAGATGCAAAAAGCTTGGCCATGGACGCTTCAAGCGAATACCGGCCGCCGTCTTTCTTGGATTTTTCCTTGGCGACTGCGGCGTTATAAATCAGTAGACGGGAGGCCTCAATGCGCGTTTTCATGTCGGCAATTTTGAATCCCGTTCCCTGGAATGAACCGATCGGTTTGCCGAACGCCTCTCTCGCGACCGCATAGTGGCGCGCCGCTTCGTAGGCCGCCTCCGCGATCCCAAGCGCTTGTGTTGCGATTCCAATCCGGCCGGCATCCAGAACTGTCATCGCGATCTTGAAGCCCTCACCTTCTTTGCCCAGGAGACTTTGAGCTGGCACGCGGCAATCCTCAAAGATCAACTCGCTCGTTGCAGATGCTCGGATGCCCAATTTCGGCTCCTTCTTCCCACGCGTGAGGCCAGGTGTATTTGCTTCCACTAGAAACGCGCTGACACCCTTTTGCTTTTTATTTGGATCTGTCATCATAAAGATGACATAGTAATCTGCAACAGGCCCGCTCGTCACCCAGGACTTCCGCCCATTCAAAATATAATGGTCACCGTCTCGCATAGCGCGGCTTTTCATTGTCCCTGCGTCTGAACCACTTTGTGGTTCGGTGAGCGAATACGCACCGATCGCTTTCCCTGACGCGACTGGAGTGACAAACTTTTTCTTTTGCTCCTCTGTACCAAATTTCATAATGCCGTGACCATATAATGAGTTATTCACTGACATAATGACCCCATGTGATGCATCTGCTTTGCAAATCTCTTCGAGTGCTAGTACATAAGCCAGCGTGTCCATCCCAGCGCCGCCATATTGTTCAGGGATTTCGATTCCCATGAAGCCCATGCCACCCATTTTTTTGATGGTCGCATGGGGGAATTCTCCGCTTTCATCAAATTCGGCTGCGATGGGCACAATTTCATTCTGTGCGAAATCGCGGGCCGCCTCGCGAATCATTTTATGTTCTTCACTGAGGGAAAACAGTGCAAGATCGGTCATTTCATCTCCAATGTTCTTCTCTCGCGATTATACCGCTGAAGGAATTGTTGGATTTATCAACCCTATTTTTCTGATTCCAATCCGTAATTTGCCAGAAAGATTGCCAAGCCGTTTTGCCTCCTTTCCACAAACTCCAGGATGACAATGTCAGGCTCGGCAATATCAATTTCATCAATTCTAAGAAGATCTGAGTACTTTGAATTTGTTTGAATAAAAGTTGCCTCGTTGAAGTGAGGTGCCAGCATAGGTATTAGCGGTGAACCAAAGGAGTCCACATACATTAGGAGCCTGGGTAATTTTTCCTCGGAAGAATATGAAACACGGGTTGGAATATCGTCATCATTGTAAAATACCCAAGTAGGTTCACTCCTTTTTGGAATTAGGAAAAAACTGGGCTCTAATAGATGAGTCGCACCCATCAGACCTGCGATGTCGCGAACATCACCTCCTATGGGACTGCGTTTATAGTCCTCGATTTGGTGAGGCACTATTTCGGGATAAGTTTGCGATAATGTTTTCACAATTTCCCTATAGGCAATAAAGGATCCATAAGAATTCCAATGGGTATCGGTCTTATAGTAAACATCTCTCTCCTGTCGGGCATCCAGTAATGCCTGTCGCAAATCGAGTAAGACCGGTGGTCCCTTTTGTTTCATGATGTTGATAAGTATGTCTAGCTCAGATTGAGAGCCAATTTTCTGTATTTCATTGGGCAATTTATCCGGATAGATCGTAGCTTTATTCGGGGCAATTACCACAACCAGCGTAATATGACGTTCGCTTAAACTGTCGTAAAGTATCTGTAAATTACTTTGAATATTTTCGACTCTCCCAGCCTGCATGGTTTGGATATTCTGGAAGTAATCTAAATTGCGGCCCCCGGTATATTCCAGCCAACCTTCTTCGCCAACCAAAGCTTGCGAGAACACATGATCGCCTAATTTTAGCCGCAACCTTATGAAGTTTGCTATAAGGGATCTGCGGCCCGGGATACTTGTGTCGAACTCTGCTATTCCGGTTGCCATACCATGAATCATCACATACATGGATATGCACAGTAAGCATGCGATGAATAATTGACTATATCGCTGTCGCAGGTTCGAATGGTCGATCATTTTTTGTAACCTCAAAACTTTGCATAAATATTCGGTTGATATGTGCTAGTTAACACCGCTGCAAATCCCAGCAGAAAGAGAATGATTAGCAACGCATCCTCCGCCGGTTGAAAGACGAAAAACAACACTGGCTTTCGCTGCTCCCAAAATGCACGAAATCGTTTCCAGCTGGATGAGATGGGAAATGAGAAAGTGATACCTGCTGCCAAAGCTAGGATAAAGGATGGCTCAATAAAAGGTAAAGGCGTTGTTTGACTGAAAGGCAACGGTGTGACTCCTGAACTGTCTCCACCCAATCGATGAAGGAAACCAAATGCAAAGTCCATATTTTCAGATCGAAAGAAGACCCATCCGACCAAGACAATCAAGAGAGTATAGAAATGCCGCAATGGTCGCCAGGCTGTTTTGAGCCAGCGATTGCCTCCTGCGCTTTCAAAGGCCATGGCAAGTCCATGCAGCAGACCCCACATAATAAACGTGGGCCTGAATCCGTGCCATAGGCCCGTCAACAGGAACACAAAAATGATATTCACCTGTTGCCCGGCCCATCTTAACCTGTGCCGCTCCAAAGGATAAAAAACATACTCTCGAAACCATTTGATAAGAGTAATATGCCACCGGCGCCAAAAATCGCTGATGCTTTGAGCGATGTAAGGGTAATCGAAGTTTTCAGGCAGTCGAATCCCAATCATAAGCCCTAACCCCACTGCAATATCTGTGTATCCAGAAAAGTCGAAAAAGATTTGCAGCGCATAAGCTATTAATGCCAGCCAGGCAATGCCTGGTTCGATGTTAGGAGTAGGCAGATTGAAAACGGCATCAACCAGCACAGCCAGTTGGTTGGAAATTAATACGCGTTTGATAAACCCGGCCATTAAGCGCCGGAACCCTGTAGCAATGTTATCTGTGGATGGCAGCAGAGAGTTCGATTGTTCTGAAAACGGCTGGTAGCGAATGAGTGGGCCGGAAATAAGTTTTGGGAAAAACAACGCATAAACTGCCAACCTTAAAAAGTTGATCTCCGCCGTAATGTTCCCTCGATAAACATCGACCAGATACGAGATCAACTGGAAGGCGGCATATGATAAACCTAGTGGCACAGCCAAATCCATAATCGGCGTGAACCAATTGTCAGGCAGATGCATGCCGGCGGCATTACTGGTTCTATAAACAACAGCAAATTTAAAAAAGGCAAGTATCGCTAAATTGATACCAATTCCCACCCACAAAAAGACTTTTCCATTTGAGCCATTCGCTTGCCCTCTTTGAATCATGCGCCCAAAAATGTAGCCTGCAATCAGCAGGCTTCCAAGCCACCATAAGGCTACAAGTTGTCCGGCAATAAGAAAAATGATGCCAGCCGCTAAAAGCAACGGCAGGCGGATATGAGGATTGCTTATCCAGTAAATGAGCAGAAAAATTGGCAGAAAAAGAAATAGAAAAAGGGGAGATGTGAGATCCATAATCTGGAGACTTTCGCGCCAATTTTGTGCGAAATTTGAAGAACGACAATGAGATTATCCACTTCCTCTGGTCTTCGCGATTATACCGCCTGCTCGCGGCACTACGTAACCTTTCTATATCCCTCTGATAAAATAGGCAAGAGCTTGAGCATTGCCTTTTCATACAAGATTAGATGAGATCATATGAACAACGTGCCAACCACCGAGGATCGCATTTGGGCTGTGCTCTCACATCTTTCCGCGCTTACTTTTGGAATGGGAATTCTTCTACCAATTATTGGCTGGGCAGAACAACGACGGAAATCCAATTATGCATCTTTTCAGTGTTTGCAGGCGTTAGGATACCAATCCTTGGGGTATACGTTCTGGCTTTTGTCTTACTTTTTAGTGTTTATCGCGTTATTCATCACCCTGATCGCTTTCAGTTTTCGAGCAGAGATGGCTGGTGAAATATTTGATCCTCTTCTTGGATCAGGTGCGTTGATTGTTTTTGTCTTGATATTTGGTTTTCTCGCACTTTATTTTGTTTTTCCCATTTGGGCAGCCATTTCATGCGCGCTGGGTCGAGACTTTCGCTATCCAATTCTGGGATATCGCCTGGCCCGTTATTTAGAATATAGTCCTGCAACAGAAGATTGGTTGAATGATTACCATGAACACCGCTGGGTCGCGGCAATGGGACATTTTGCGGTCATCATTGCGTTGTGGGGAATGCTCGCTCCACTTACCGCTTTGCTTACGCAAGGGAAAAAGAATTTGTTTTTGAAATTCCAATCCATCCAGACACTTGTATTTCAAGTTGCCATAACGCTGCTTTATATTGTAGCGGGATTTGTTTACCTTTTAGGAATTTTTTGGTTGTTCGTTACCGTGGGAATTACAGGAATACCGGACTCTAGTTCAGCTGTGGGAATATTCGGCCTTATCATTTTCTTTGTGTCGTTATTGCTCGTTTTTGCAATCGTATTAGTAATACCTTTGATGCACATCCTTGGTCAATGGGCAGGATATCGCGTTCTCAAAGGCGATGATTATCGTTATCCGCTCATTGGCTGGTTCGTTGAAGACCGGATTTTGAAGCGGACTCATTCTAATATGAAGGAGGAACTGATATGAAAATTTTGATTGCGACTGACATGGAAGGCATTACCGGCGTCACCACTTGGGATCATGTCACTCCGGGCCACGCAGAGTACACGCGTTTTCGCAGGTTAATGACACAGGATGTGAACGCGGCCATCCGTGGAGCAATGGACGCCGGAGCTGATGAAATCATCATTGCAGATGGACATTGGAATGGGTCTAATATTCTGGTTGAAGAACTTGACTCACGCGCACGATTGAATACCGGTTCACCTTCTCCATTTTCAATGATGCAGGGAATCGATGAAAGTGTGGACGGTGTAATGTTCGTCGGCTATCACGCGCGCAATGGTACGCCACATGCAATTCTCGATCACACCTGGTCCTCAAAGACGGTCGCAAATGTCTGGCTGAACGATATTTTGACGGGAGAGTACGGCCTGAACGCGGCAGTAGCAGGTCAATTTGGCGTGCCAGTCATTATGGTCTCCGGCGATCAGACCGCTTGTGCCCAGGTCACTGAGCTTTTAGGTGATATCGAGATGGCTGTTGTCAAGCAGGCAACAGGTCGCTTCGCGGCTGAATGTCTGACTCCTCAAACCTCACAGGAATTGATCTGCACGACCGCGATGCGCGCGGTAGAACGTTTGGTTCAAGGTGATACGCCAGACCCGTTTGTTATAGAAATACCCGTTCGTGTAACGGTCGAATTCTTTACCTCTGATATGGCAGACCGAGCGACGAGAATCCCATTCACAGAGAGAGATGGAACGCGCGTCTCGTTCGCCGCGCAGGACATGGCTTCAGCCTACAGCGGCTTTCGTGCTATGGTGATGCTGGCGATCGGGTGAGGTAACGCGCATTAAATGGTGACACGCATCGGTTTGGATTGACTCAGGCCACATCCGCATGTCCTTCGTTCCTATCGGAAATCTTAGATTGACTATATGCCTCTTTATTTTATATAATTGAACAAATTTGCATCTTTTTACAGCTTTGGGTGTACTACTTTAGAAAGGAGGTGGTAAGCGGTAGACCGGGTGGTAGTTCGATACGTTGATCAACATAATTCCCAAAGGAGAGAGAAATGAAGTCCAATTGGTTCGTTCTAGTTTCCATCGTTGCATTGGTCAGCCTGGTGCTTTCCGCTTGCGGTGCAACAACTGGCGGGAGCAACATGAAGACTGAAATTGGTGAAGGGGAAGGCGAGGTCTCGATTATTTCCTGGGCCGGTTATATTGAACGCGGCGATACTGACCCTGCTTATGACTGGGTCACCCAATTCGAAGCTGACACAAGCTGCAAAGTGACTAACAAAGTCGCGGCAACTTCTGACGAAATGGTAACCCTGATGAATGAGGGTGGGTTTGATCTGGTAACTGCCTCCGGAGATGCTTCGAATCGCTTGATTGCTGCCGGCAAAGTCCAGCCTATCAATGTTGAGTTGATCCCATCGTGGAACACGGTAGATGAGCGATTACAGAGCGCGCCCTGGAATACGGTGGACGGTGTTCATTATGGTGTCCCATATCAATGGGGTCCGAATGTGTTGATGTATAACACCGAAGTGTTCACTGAAGCGCCAACCTCATGGGATGTGACCTTCACAGAGATGGACCTTCCTGATGGTCAATCTAATAAAGGCCGCGTGCAGGCGTATGATGGTGCTATCTACATGGCCGATGCCGCGCTTTATTTGAAGACCCATAACCCTGAGTTGGGCATTGAGAATCCCTACGATTTGAACCAGGAACAATTCGATGCGGTCGTGGCATTGCTTACGCAGCAACGAGATTTGATCAACCGCTATTGGCATGATGCCTATATTCAAATGGATGATTTCAAGAACGAAGGTGTCGTTGCTTCCGGTTCTTGGCCCTTCCAGGTAAATCTGCTTCAGTTCGAGGGTGCGCCGATCGCATCCACTTTCCCGCAGGAAGGTGCAACAGGCTGGTCGGACACGACCATGATGCATGTCGATGCACCTCATCCCAACTGCGCTTACAAGTGGCTGGAGTGGTCGCTCAACCCGAAGTTGCAGGGTGATCTTGCTGCTTGGTTCGGTTCTGTCCCTGCGGTTCCTGCTGCCTGCCAAGGCAATGAGTTGTTAACGGATGCGGGTTGTACCACCAATGGATTCGATCAGTTCGATAATATCTGGTTCTGGCGCACGCCAACCGCTCAATGTAGCGATGGTAGTGGCGGATGCATTCCCTATAGCAAGTGGGTTGAAGCCTACGTAGGGATCATCAGTCAGTAATATACAAATATTACAGGCAGGGATTTTGTCCCTGCCTGTAACCTAGCGGAGCATCGAAACTTCATGACGACACCTGCCATACGCTTCGATAAAGTAAGCCGACATTTCGGGGATGTGAAAGCGGTCGATAATGCTGACATCGAAATCCGAGACGGTGAATTCTTTTCCATGCTCGGTCCATCGGGTTCTGGAAAGACAACCTGTCTCCGTATGATTGCCGGCTTTGATCGACCTACGTCGGGGAGTATATTTTTGTATGGGCAGGATGTATCTGACTTGCCGCCCTATGAAAGAAATGTAAACACTGTTTTTCAAGATTATGCATTATTCCCACACATGACTGTGGCGGATAATATCGCGTATGGGTTAATGATCAAGGGAGTTCCGAAGAAGGAACGATACAGCCAGGTAGATGAAATTCTCGACCTTGTGAGGCTGCCCGGCTTTGGACATCGGAAGCCATCACAACTCTCCGGTGGGCAACGCCAGCGCGTCGCACTCGCCCGTGCTCTGATCAATCACCCCAAAGTTCTGCTGCTCGATGAACCACTTGGCGCGCTCGATCTCAAGTTGCGTCAACAAATGCAAGTGGAACTCAAGTCTATTCAACAGCGCGTTGGAATCACCTTCATTTTCGTGACTCACGATCAGGAGGAAGCATTGACAATGAGCGATCGTATCGCAGTCTTCAATGAGGGGAAAATTGAGCAGGTTGGTGCGCCTTCAGATGTTTATGAGCGCCCCGCTTCTCCTTTTGTGGCCGGATTTGTTGGTACATCCAATCTCGTCAGCGGTGAAGTAGCTAAACGTATTACAGGTTCAGAACAGATGTTTTCTGTCCGCCCGGAAAAAATCCATTTGGGTTCGGCTGAGGATAAACCAGAGAAGGACATGCTTACCATTGATGGGCTTGTTCGTGACGTCGTGTATCTTGGATTATTCACCCGTTATTTGGTGGAAATTGAAGGCGGGAGTGATTTAGTTGTGGTTGAGCAAAATCTGAAGACTACCTCAATGGATGTATTATCCGCCAAGGGACAGAAAGTGCGCCTGCTTTGGCATAAAGAACACATCAGTCGTGTAGGCGGATGAAGATGTTGACGCGTGCCTCCACTTACCTTTACCAACGACCTAAATTGATCCTTGCTCTGCTGCTCGGTCCGCCGATGCTTTATCTGTTGATCGTGTATTTGGGCTCCTTGGTTTTGTTGTTGATGAATA
>Ga0075421_100008879_pt1 | contig 12379 bp, 9 predicted proteins | sample SoiMetdeltSBSDD5_FD_75292 | JGI IMG/M metagenome (GOLD analysis project Ga0075421, IMG submission 75292) | Bulk soil microbial communities from a Populus tree surrounding site in Tennessee, USA - Soil MetaG P. deltoides SBSDD5 | ecosystem: Environmental > Terrestrial > Soil > Tree plantation...
GGCCTTGCCGCCGGAAAAGGCGTCGTCATCGCCGAGGACGCGAGCACTGCTGAAGCCGTAGTTGCTGCGATGATGGTCGACCGCCGCTTCGGCGATGCCGGCGATCGAATTGTGCTCGAGGAGTTTCTGGTTGGTCAGGAAGCGTCCTATTTCATCCTCGCGGACGGAACCAACTTCATTCAGCTCGGTTCGGCGCAGGATCACAAACGAATCTTCGACGACGACCGCGGACCGAACACCGGAGGCATGGGGGCATTCGCGCCAAGCCCGCTGATCACCGCCGAGATGAGCCGGCGCGTGTCCGATGAGATCGTGTCGCCGGTGCTCGCCGGTATGGAACATGAGGGTCATCCGTACCGCGGGTTCCTGTATGTCGGTCTGATGCTCACAACCGACGGACCGAAAGTGATCGAGTTCAACGTGCGGTTCGGGGATCCCGAAGCCCAGGTCGTGCTGCCGATGCTCGACGAAGACCTGGCCTGGCTGCTCGGTGAAGCCGCGACTGGCGCACTGCCATCGAGACCGGCGCGATTTCGATCGCAGCCCCACGTCGGCGTCGTGCTTGCCGCAGGCGGCTATCCCGATGCGCCGGAGACGGGAAAGGCGATTGACGGCATCGAGACGGCGAATGAAGTGCCGGGGTCGATCGTCTTCCACGCCGGAACCGCGAGGCGCGACGGCCGTCTGGTTACCGCGGGCGGGCGCGTGCTGACCGTTGTCGGGAGAAGCACCTCGTACCGTGACGCGATCGACACGGCGTATGCTGCCGCGTCACGCATCCACTTCGAAGGAATGCAGTATCGGCGCGACATCGGACGGAAGGCGTTGTAAGTGAAGTACTCCGTCATCACCTTCGGCTGCCGGGTGAATCAGGCCGACTCGCTGGCGATCGAGGGATCGCTTCGGGCGCGCGGCGCGATCGGCTCGTCTCCCGACGATGCCGACCTCGTCATCGTGAATACATGCTCGGTGACGGCAACCGCCGATCAAGGTGCGCGGCAGACGATTCGCCGCATCGCGCGCAACAATCCCGACGTGCGGATCGTCGTGACCGGTTGTTACGCGACGCGACGTGCGGGCGAGGTTCGCGATCTCCCCAATGTGACTCATGTCGTGTCGAATGAACTGAAGGACGATCTCCTCACGGTGATCGAGGCGACTCTGCCATCAGAGGATTCGACGGCGGCACGCTACGGCGATGGCGAGGGACCGTGCGGCGCACTCGTGCCCGGCGTCGCCGGCCGAACGGCCTTCACGATGCGTGTGCAGACCGGCTGCGAGGAGCAGTGCAGCTACTGCATCATTCCGACAACCCGCGGTCACAGCCGATCGCGCCCGCTGCGCGACATCACGAGACAGATCGCGGACGCCGTTGCCGCGGGTTACAAAGAGATCGCCGTGACCGGCGTGCACCTCGGCTCGTACGGTCGCGACCTCGCAGACGGCACGACGCTCACAACGCTTGTGCGCTGTCTCGCAGAGTGGGATGGGGACGTGCTGTTTCGCATCAGCTCGCTCGAGCCGATGGATTGCACCCGTGACATCGTCGACCTCGTGGCTGCCTCGCCGCGGCTCGCGCCGCACTTTCACTTGCCGCTCCAGCACGGAGCAGACGGCGTTCTGCAGCGTATGCGGCGCCCGTATACGGCGGCCTCCTATCGACAGCTGGTCGAGCGGATTCGCACAACCATTCCGCATGCCTCGATCGGGTCCGACGTCATCGTTGGTTTCCCGGGCGAGACAACCGTCGAGTTCGACGACACGGAACGGCTCCTTCGCGATCTGCCGCTCACACATCTGCATGTGTTCCCGTATTCCGATCGCCCCGGCACCCTGGCGACCGCGATGGGCGGCAAAGTAGAGGGCGCAACGATCCGCGATCGCGGGCAGCGGGTGCGGGCCATCGGTCAGGAGATGTCGTTGCGCTTTCGGCAGTCTCAGGCTGGAACGGTCCGCCGGGCCCTCACGGTGGATGACGGTCTGTCGGCTGTCACCGACAACTATCTGAAGGTGAGGCTCGGCCAGCGATACCCGCGGAACCAGTGGATCGACGCTCCAATCGACTGAGCGGTTTCATCGTAGAGCGGAGGCTGTAACCTCCGCGGACTTCGGCCGACCTAACGGAACAGCAGCGCCATCTGCTGCGCCGCTGTCTTCCTGCTGCCGCCTTCGACGATCAGCTGTCCGCACGCGGCGCGGATGTCGCGTCCCCGGCTCTTTCTCACCGAGACCGTGATGTGACGGTCGGCCAGGATTTGCGCGAACCGATTCACACGCTCGTCGGACGGTCGATCGTAGGGAATGCCCGGGGCGGGATTGAGCGGAATCAGATTGACCTTCGATTTGATCCCCGACAGAAGCCGGACCAGCCGGCGCGCGTCCTCGGAACTGTCGTTGACGCCGTCGAGCATCACGTACTCAAATGTAATTCTGCTGCGTCTCTTCAGAGGGAATCGCCGGCACGTCTCGAGGATCGACGCGAGCGGATAGCGCTTGTTCGGCGGTACGAGTGCGGTGCGCTGCGCATCAGTCGTCGCGTGAAGTGAAATAGCGAGGTTCGGCATGAGCGGTTCGCGGGCGAGACGCTCCAGGCCGGGGACGATGCCGACCGTCGAGAGCGTCACGCGTCGCGGCGAGACCGCGAGACCATGCTCGCTGTGCAGGATGCGCAGCGCCTTCATCGTCTGCTCGTAGTTGTGCAGAGGTTCGCCCATACCCATCAGCACGATGTTGAAGGGGTGGTCGAGGAGCCCAGTGGCGGCGGCCAGCACACGAACTTGTCCGGCGATCTCGCCGGCGGTGAGATTGCGGACCAGCCCCATCTTTCCCGTCAGGCAGAACCCGCATCCCATGGCGCATCCCACCTGCGTGGACACGCAGAAGGTCATCGATGGCGTGTCCGGGATGAACACCGATTCGATCCGGCGGCCATCGGTAAACTCCAGAGCGAGCTTGCGAGTGCCGTCTGACGATGTTTCGTCGCTGACGATGCGCGGTGTGTGGATGACGAACTGGTCGTGGAGCTGCTGGCGCAGCGACCGGGACAGGTCTGTCATCCGGCCGAAATCCGTAACTCCGTAACGGTAGATCCAGCGAAAGATCTGGCGCGCGTGGAACGGCTCGCAGCCGTTGGCGGCAAGCAATGTCTCGAGCTCGGCCGGCTCGAGCTCAGCGATGTCGTGCTGCGCTGGACTCATGCTATGTCTCGCGTTTTCTTCGAGATGCGAGCAGTTGATTGTAACAAGGAATCGAGCGCTCCCGGGTTCCGGGTGGCGATGAGTTCTCTTCCGGCTGGTTTCATGTTATGATGCGCGTGTTCTTCTAATTCCCTGTCTGTCAATAGTTTGCGGCTGATACAGGACAGCGCGATCTAGTGACGGGGAGCGGTCCGGCGGCTTGCAGTTCTCGAAAAGCGCACCCGTGCCTCAATCCACGATTGTTCGTGACGTTCTCCCGAATGGTCTCCGTCTCCTTACGGAGCGGATGCCGCACGTCCGTTCGGTGAGCATCGGGGTGTGGCTCGCGCGCGGTTCGAGGCATGAACCGGTCGAGCAAAGCGGCATTGCCCATTTCGTCGAGCACATGCTGTTCAAGGGGACCAACACGCGCAGCGCCGAGGACATCGCGCAGACCATCGACTCGGTCGGTGGTCAGATGGACGCATTCACGGCGAAGGAGTACGCGAGCTATTACTTCAAGGTGCTCGATGAGCACCTCCCGCTCGCCGTCGAGGTGCTCGCCGACATCGTCATGCACCCGGCGTTCAGTGAAGGCGACATCGGCCGCGAAAAGAAGGTGGTCCTCGAAGAGATCAAGATGGTCGAGGACACCCCCGACGACCTCGTCCACGAGTTGTTTACCGAGAGTTTCTGGCAAGGCCATCCACTCGGCCGGCCGATTCTCGGGACCAAGGAAACGGTTGAATCCCTCACGCAGGAGGGGCTTCGCCGCTACTTTGCGAGCACGTATTGCGCACCGAACCTGATTCTGGCCGCGGTCGGCAACATCGAGCACGAGCATGTTCGGGATCTGGTGATGCGGGCATTCGACGGACTGCCGACGCGGGCAGCTCCCGTCAACGAGGCGCCGCCGCGCGTCGTGCCGGCGACGCTGATCCGCAACAAAGAGCTCGAGCAGAGTCACGTGTGTCTCGGCACCAGCAGCTACTGCCAGGATCACGAGGACCGGTATTCGAGTTACGTGCTCAACACGGTGCTCGGCGGGTCGATGAGTTCGCGTTTGTTCCAGAACGTGCGTGAGAAGCGCGGGCTGGCCTATGCCGTGTTCAGCGGTTTGAGCGCGTATCGCGACGCCGGGTCGATGACGGTGTACGCCGGCTGCGCAAACGATGCCGTCAGTGAGCTGATCGACGTCGTCATCGCTGAACTGCGTCGTCTGAAAGACGAGCCGCTCCCTGATTCCGAGCTGCGGCGGGCCAAGGACCACTTGAAGGGCAGCCTGATGCTGAATCTCGAGAGTACGTCCAGCCGGATGTCGCATCTTGCTCGCCAGGAGATTTACTTCGACCGTCAGTTCGGTTTGGATGAGACACTAGAGGGTGTCGAGCGCGTGTCGGCTGACGACGTCCAGCGCGTTGCGCGCGATCTCTTTGCCGATGGATCGCTGGCCGCCACCGTACTCGGTGCGGTCAACGGGCTGCAGATTCCGCGAGAAAGGCTGGCGCTCGGTTAGCGGAGGGTTTCGGGATCGATGATCCGTCGTTACACCCATCCTGAAATGGGTCGTATCTGGGACGACCAGCACAAGTACGAAACCTGGCTGCAGGTCGAAGTTGCTGCAGCCGAAGCCATGGCGCAGGCCGGTATCGTGCCCGCCGACGCCGCGCGGGACATTCGCGAGCGCGGCGCATTCGACATCGCGCGCATCGAAGCCATCGAAGAAGTCACGCAGCACGACGTCATCGCCTTCACGACGGCCGTTGCCGAGCACGTCGGTCCGTCGGCACGGTGGCTGCACTTCGGCATGACCTCGTCTGACGTCATCGATACGGCCCAGGCTATTCAGATGCGCGAAGCCTGCGATCTGATCCTCAAACGGATCGATGGGCTGATGCGGGCCGTGCACACCCGCGCGGAAGAGCACCGGCGCACGCCGATGATCGGCCGCACGCACGGCGTGCACGCTGAACCGATGACCTTCGGCCTCAAGCTCGCCTTGTGGTACGCCGAACTGGCGCGCGACGTCGTGCGCATGCGCCGCGCACGCGAGGTCATTTCCGTCGGCAAGCTGTCTGGCGCGGTGGGCACGTTCGCGCATTTGCCGCCGGAGGTGGAAGCGGATACCTGCCGCACTCTCGGGCTCGAGCCGGCGCCGGTCGCGTCGCAGGTGATTCAGCGCGATCGCCATGCCGAGCTGATGTCGGCGCTGGCGATCACCGCCTCGTCGCTCGAAAAGTTTGCGCTCGAGATTCGCGGGCTCCAGAAGACCGAGATCGGCGAGGTCGAGGAGCCGTTTGCCAAGGGTCAGAAGGGCTCGTCGGCGATGCCGCACAAGCGCAACCCCATCGGCTGTGAGCAGATTGTCGGGCTGGCTCGGCTCCTGCGCGGTAACGCCGTTGCCGCGTTCGAGAACAACGCGCTCTGGCACGAGCGCGACATCTCACATTCGTCGGTCGAGCGCGTCATCCTGCCGGACAGTTTCCTCGCCCTCGATCACATGCTGCGCCGCTTCACCCGCATCGTGTCGGGCATGGTCGTCTACCCCGAGCGGATGCGCGAGAACCTGGAACGTTCACGCGGCGTGGTGTTCTCGGGAACGGTCCTCCTCGAGCTCGCGCAACGTGGCGTGTCACGGGAGCAGGCCTACGACTGGGTGCAGCGCAACGCCATGCGCGCGTTTCACGAACAGCGCGATTTCAAGGCCTTGCTCCTTGCCGATTCGGACGTCGGCGGGGTTCTGAACGCCGCCGAGATCGAGCACGCCTTCGATCTGTCTGCGCAGCTTCGGCACGTCGATCACGTCTTTGAGCGAGTGTTCCAGGAGGTACCTGTCTGATGCGCGCGCGTGTCTTTGTGACTCTCAAGCCCTCTGTGTTCGATCCGCAAGGCACGACCGTCACCGAAGCGTTGCACACCCTTGGCTATGGTGCGGTCAAGGACGTGCGGCAGGGCAAGTATTTCGAGCTGGACATCGATGCCCGCAGCAGCGACGAAGCGCGTCAGCTCGCGTCGGAAGCTGCCGACAAGCTGCTGGCCAATCCGGTCATCGAGAGCTATCGAATCGAGGTCACCGCATGAAATTTGCGGTCGTGGTGTTCCCCGGTTCCAACTGCGATCACGACGCGTATCACGCCGCGAAGGACGTGCTGCGTGAAGACGCTGAGCTCATCTGGCACAAGGATACGAGCCTCAAGGGTGCCGACGTCGTGATTCTGCCGGGCGGTTTCGCGCACGGCGACTACCTGCGCACCGGTGCCATCGCCCGCTTCTCGCCGATCATGCAGGAGGTCAAAGCTTTCGCCGCGGCCGGCGGTCCGGTGCTCGGCATCTGCAACGGCTTCCAGATCCTGTTGGAAGCCGGGTTGCTTCCCGGCGCGATGCTGCGCAACCGCAGTCTTCATTTCCGCTGCGAGCACGTCCACGTCAGGGTCGAGCAGACGGACACACCGTTCACCGCAGCCGCCACCCCGCGTCAGGTCCTGCGTATTCCGATCGCACACGGCGAGGGCAATTACTATGCGGAGCCGGAGGTCATCGAACGTCTCGAGCGCAACCGTCAGGTCGTCTTCCGCTATGTCACGGCATCGGGCGAGGAGACCGACGCGGCCAACCCGAATGGTTCGGTTCACAACATCGCCGGGATCACCAACGACGCGCGCAACGTCGTCGGGTTGATGCCGCACCCGGAGCGAGCCTGTGAGCTGGCCGTCGGCAGTGCCGATGGTCTCGTGGTCTTCCAATCGGCTCTGAAGGCCCTCGCTCTCGCTCCCGCCACCGTATCAGCTGCTGTCAGCGTGCTGGAGAAATGACCGAGCCGATTACCGACGCCGTACTCGAACGACACGGGCTCACCCGCGAGGAGTACCAGCGGATCCTCGACATCATGGGCCGTACGCCCACGATCACCGAGCTCGGAATCTTCTCGGTGATGTGGTCGGAGCACTGCAGTTACAAGAGCTCGCGCGTCCATCTCAAGACGCTGCCGACGACGGGTCCGCGCGTGCTGCAGGGACCAGGGGAGAACGCCGGCGCCGTGGACATCGGCGACGGCCTTGCCGCGGTTTTCAAGATCGAGTCACACAATCATCCATCGTTCATCGAGCCCTATCAGGGCGCGGCGACGGGCGTCGGCGGGATCATCCGCGACATCTTCACGATGGGCGCACGCCCGATTGCGCTCCTCAACTCGCTGCGATTCGGATCGCTCGACGAACCGCTCGTCCGGCGGACGATGGCGGGGGTGGTGGCGGGAATCGCTGGATACGGCAACAGCATCGGGATTCCCACGGTCGGCGGAGAGATCGCGTTCGACGAGAGCTATACCGGCAACCCGCTCGTCAACGTCTTCTGTCTCGGCATCTCTCGCGCGGACGAGATTATCAAGGGCACGGCATCGGGCGTCGGCAACGCCGTCTACTACGTCGGCGCGAAGACCGGCCGTGATGGCATTCACGGCGCAACGATGGCGTCAGCCGAGTTCGACGACAAGTCAGCCGAGAAGCGCCCGGCGGTTCAGGTCGGCGATCCCTTCATGGAGAAGCTGCTCCTCGAGGCCTGCCTCGAGGTGATGAAGACGGATGCGCTGGTCGGCATTCAGGACATGGGTGCCGCGGGGTTGACGTGTTCGACGTGTGAAATGGGCGCCCGCGGCGGCGCCGGCGTGGAGATCGACGTGGCGCTCGTGCCGCAGCGCGAGACGGGGATGACGCCGTACGAAATCATGCTCTCCGAATCGCAGGAGCGCATGCTGCTGGTCGTGAAGAAAGGTCGCGAGGCCGAGGTCGAGCGCATCTTCGAGAAGTGGGACCTGCACGCGGTCCGCATCGGCGAGGTCACGCCCGACAATCGCATGCGCGTCAAAGATCACGGCGTGGTTGTCGCCGAGATTCCAAATCGTGCACTCACCGACGAGGCTCCGGTCTACCGGCGCCCGACCGCAGAGCCCGCGTATCTGGCCGAGGCGCGCGCGCTGAACCTCGCCGAACTGGGGACTCCCGGCGCCGCTCGAGATGTGTTCACGCGGCTCCTGGCGTCGCCAACGATTGCGAGCAAGCGCTGGGTGTACACGCAGTACGATCACATGGTGCGAACGAACACGCTGGTGCTGCCCGGGATGGGCGCCGGCGTGGTCCGCGTGAAAGGCACCGCCCGCGCCCTGGCTCTGTCCACCGACTGCAATGGCCGCTTCGTCTACCTCGACCCGTATCGGGGCGCGCAGCTCGCCGTGGCCGAAGCGTCGCGCAACGTTGCGTGCGCCGGGGGGCAGCCGATTGGCGCGACCAACTGTCTGAACTTCGCCAATCCACAGCGGCCCGAAATCATGTGGCAGTTTGCGCAGGCAGTCCAGGGCATGGGCGATGCGTGCCGCACGCTCGGGATCCCGATTACCGGCGGCAACGTCAGTCTGTATAACGAGACCGATGGAAAAGGCGTGTTGCCAACGCCCGTGCTCGGTGTGGTTGGCCTCATCGAGCATGCCGACCGCGTGGTGCGACGCACGTTCCGATCCGCCGGCGATGCCGTCATTCTGCTCGGCGAGAATCGCCACGAGCTCGGCGGCAGCGAGTATCTGAAAGTCATGCACGGCCTCATTCGCGGAGAGGTGCCGTCGCTCGACCTCGCGCGTGAGGCCGCATTGCAACAGTTGCTCGTCGACGGTGCGGCTGCCGGAATCATTCGCTCGGCGCACGACTGCGCCGAAGGCGGTCTTGCCGTCACGCTCGCCGAATGCTCCTTCGACTCGTCGCAGGGCGTTGACGTGGATGTGCAAGGCGTCGGTGCTCCGGCCGCTTGGCGTGATGTGGCCACGCTCTTTGGTGAAGCCGCATCGCGTGTCGTCGTCTCGGTGAGCCCGGAGCATGTTGAGCGAGTGCTGGCAATGGCCGCGGCGGCGACGGTGCCTGCCGCACGAATTGGCGTCGTCGGTGGCGATCGCATCCGCGTCTCCGTTGAAGGCGTGCGGGTGCTCGACGAACCGCTCGCTGCAATGGAGCAGATCTGGTCAACGGCGATCGAAGGGTACTTCGAGCGTCGGCTGGCCGTGGCCTGAACTGTGGCTCGTGACGGGACCAATTGATGTTTGACAAATTCCACGACGAGTGCGGCGTCTTCGGGATCATCGGACATCCAGAGGCGGCGAACCTCGCGTATCTCGGGCTGTATGCGCTGCAGCACCGGGGGCAGGAAAGCGCCGGCATCGCTGCGTCCGACGGCACGTCCATTCGTGTGTCGAAGGCGATGGGCTATGTGAACGACGTCTTCAACAGCGACACGCTGCGCAAGTTGCCAGGGCATCTTGCGATGGGCCATGTCCGCTATTCGACGGCCGGTGAAAGCCGTCTGGCCAATGCCCAGCCGATCGTCATCGACAGTGTCCACGGACAGCTGGCCATCGGCCACAACGGCAACATCGTCAACGCCAGCGAGCTCCGCGACGCGCTGGTCAGGACCGGCGCCATCTTTCAGGCGACCACCGATACCGAGGTGGTCGTCCACCTGTTCGCGCGTTCGCGCGAGAGCAGCACCGAGGGGGCGATCATCGATGCGCTCTCGCAGGTGCGAGGCGCCTACTCCTTCGTGATGATGACCAACGATCGACTGGTTGGCGCACGCGATCCGCACGGCTTCCGGCCGCTGGCGATCGGCCGGCGCGGCGATGCCTGGGTGATCTGCTCCGAGACGTGTGCCATGGATCTCATCGGTGCCACGTACGTCCGCGACGTCGAGCCCGGCGAGATCGTGGTGGCGAGCGCGCGCGGTCTGCGTTCGATCAAGCCGTTCGGCGCGGCGCCGCAGACGCAGCAGTGCATCTTCGAACACGTGTACTTCTCACGGCCAGACAGTTACGTCTTCGGCGAGAGCGTCAACGAAACCCGCACCGAGTTTGGCCGGCGGCTGGCACGTGAATCAGGGGTACCGGCGGACGTGATCGTGCCAATTCCCGACTCCGGCGTCTGCGCAGCGATCGGGTATTCCGAGGCTTCCGGCGTGCCGATGCGGATGGGTCTCATCCGCAACCACTACGTCGGCCGCACCTTTATCGAGCCGCAGCAGTCGATCCGCCACTTCGGCGTGCGCGTGAAGTTGAATCCTGTCCGCAGCATTCTCGAAGGGAAGCGGGTCGTCCTCGTCGACGATTCGATCGTGCGCGGCACGACGAGCCGCAAGATCGTGCGGATGGTACGCGATGCCGGCGCGCGTGAAGTGCACATGCGCATCAGCTGCCCGCCGACGATCTCACCGTGCTTCTATGGTGTAGATACGCCACAGCGCTCCGAGCTGATTGCGGCCACGCACACCGTCGAGGAGATCCGCAAGTATCTCAGCGCCGATAGCCTGGCCTATTTGAGTCTCGACGGTCTCAAGGGTGCTGTGAAAGGCGGCCAGACGAAGTACTGCACGTCCTGCTACACCGGGGTCTATCCCGTGGCGTTCCCGCGTGACGAGGCGGCCTATCTGCAGCTGGCGTTGAAGCTCAATCCCGAGCCGGTCACGGCGGAAGTCCAGCCGATCTCGATCATGGACTTCGAAAAAGATCCCGTCATCGGCTGATGGACTACAAGTCTTCCGGCGTCGATATCGACGCAGGCAACGAAACCGTCCGCAGGATCCGCAGCCTGGCGCGCTCGACCTTCACGTCTGGCGTGCTCTCGGACATCGGATCGTTCGGCGGTCTCTTTCAGCTCGAGACGGGACGGCATCGACATCCCGTGCTCGTCTCGAGTGCCGACGGCGTCGGCACGAAGCTGAAGGTCGCGTTCCTCGCCGACAAGCACGACACGGTCGGCATCGATCTCGTGAATCACTGCGTCAACGACATTCTCGTGCAAGGGGCCGAGCCGCTCTTCTTCCTCGACTATCTCGCGACCGGCCGCTTGTCGCCCGCGGTTGCCGAGTCGATTGTCGGTGGAATGGCCGCGGCGTGCCGTGACAACAGCTGCGCCCTCCTCGGTGGCGAGACGGCGGAGATGCCGGGAATCTACGCTGACGGCGAGTACGATCTTGCCGGCTTCATCGTCGGCGTCGTAGATCGCGAGCGCCTGATCAACGGCCGCACGATTGCGATCGGCGACGTGCTCGTCGGCGTCCCGTCGTCGGGCCTGCACACCAACGGCTACTCGCTGGCGAGAAAGATTGCCTTCGATCTGCTCGGCTTGCGAGTGGACAGCCACGTGGCGGCGGTGGGCACGACGGTCGGCGAGGCGTTTCTCGCGCCGCATCGATCGTATCTCCCGCTCATCCAGCCGCTGCTCGAGGCCGGCCGCATCAAGGGCATGGCCCACATCACGGGTGGCGGCATCACCGACAATCTGCCGCGGATCCTTCCGCATGGCACCGCCGCCCAGGTGCGTGTCTCGTCCTGGGAGGTGCCGCCGCTCTTCCGTTGGTTGCAGGACGCCGGGCGCGTGCCGTTCGATGACGCGATGCGGACCTTCAACATGGGCATCGGTCTGATCATCGTCACGGCGCGCGATCAGTCGGAGGCCCTGATCGAGGAGCTCGCGGCGCGGGGCGGCAGGGACGCGCGCGTCATCGGGGAGATCGTCGCCGGCGAGCCACCGTCGGTGACATACGTCTGATGAATCGCCGCCTGGGTGTGCTCATCTCCGGCCGCGGCAGCAACCTGCAGGCGATCATCGATGCCATCGCCGAGCGGCGGCTCGACGCGAGCATCGCCCTCGTCATCTCGAATCAGGAAGATGCTGGCGGACTCGAACGTGCCCGCCGAGCCGGCATCGAGACGATGACGATGAGTCATCGGGGCTGGCGATCGCGCGACGACTACGATCGGGCGCTGGTCGGCGAGCTTCGCAAGCGCGATGTTGGCCTGGTGTGTCTCGCCGGGTTCATGCGCAAGCTCGGCACGCCGCTCATTGAAGCGTTCCCGAACGCGGTGCTCAATATTCATCCGTCGCTGCTGCCGTCATTCCCTGGTCTCCACCCGCAACAGCAGGCGCTCGACCACGGCGTCAAGACGAGCGGCGTCACCGTGCACTTCGTCACCGCGGAGCTCGACGCCGGACCGATCATCGTCCAGCGAGCGGTACCGGTTCTGGATCACGACACCGAGGAGACGCTGGCGGCCCGGATCATCGTCGAGGAGCACCGCGCGTATCCCGAAGCGATTGCGCTCGTGCTCGACGGTGGATGGCGGATCGACGGGCGTCGCGTGGTCAGGTCGACGACTGCCGCTGCAGTGT
>Ga0075421_100008882_pt1 | contig 12378 bp, 6 predicted proteins | sample SoiMetdeltSBSDD5_FD_75292 | JGI IMG/M metagenome (GOLD analysis project Ga0075421, IMG submission 75292) | Bulk soil microbial communities from a Populus tree surrounding site in Tennessee, USA - Soil MetaG P. deltoides SBSDD5 | ecosystem: Environmental > Terrestrial > Soil > Tree plantation...
CGCCCGGCCATCCGCATCCAGCAGCTCGACGAGGCCTGCCAGATCATCCGGCGGATGTGGACCGAGTCGCCGGCCAGCTTCCAGGGGCGGCACTACACCCTCGACGAGGCGTACGCCAACCCGCTGCCCAGCCCCGTGCCGCCGATCATGATCGGCGGGAGCGGCGAGCAGCTGACCCTGCGCGTCGTGGCGAAGCACGCCGACTGGTGGGAGTCCGGCAGCCACTCGCCCGGCGAGTACCGGCGGAAGTCGGAGGTGCTCGCCGAGCACTGCGAGGCCGTCGGCCGCGACCCCAGCTCGATCCTGCACGTCTGGCAGTGCCAGGTCGTCTCGCTGGCGGACAGCGAGGCCGAAGCGCGCGCCATCGCCGAGCGGAGCCTGCTCTACCACCACAGCACCGAGGACACCCGCCTGGTCGGCACGCCCGAGCAGATCGCCGCGCGCCTCGAAGAGCGGATGGAGATCGGGGTGCGCCACTTCATCCTGCGCTTCATGGATTTCCCCCACACCGACCAGGCGCTGCGCTTCGCCTCCGAGATCGCTCCGAGGCTGCGCCGTAAGCTCGGGAGCTGAAGCCGTCCCCGTGACCGAGCCGCCCGTCCGCGCGCCGCGCTACCTCGGCCGGTTCCGCTGCATCGGGCCAGCCTGCGAGGACCACTGCTGCGCCGGCTGGGGCGGCATCGACGTCGACCCGCCCACCGCCGAGGCGTATCGCCAGCTCACCGTCGAGGGCGATCAGCGAGCCTGGCGCCTCAACCTGGTCGGGCAGCTCCAGCCCAACCCCGAGGCCTGGCCGGACGAAGGGTGGCCGGCCGCACTGATCCCCCTTCCTGCCGCCACGCCCTGCCCGTTCTTCGGCGACGATCACCTCTGCACCATCCAGAGCGCCCTCGGCGAGGAATTGCTGCCGTCGACCTGCGACACCTTCCCGCGCCAGGCGACCCGGATCGAGGGCCAGATCGACCTGGCCGGACGCCTCTCCTGCCCGGAGGTCGCGCGGCTGGCGCTGCTCGCCGAGGACGCGCTGACCGTCGAGTCCGTGCCGTCCGATCGGCGCCTCGCCGAGCGCGGACGCTTCTGGATCGATCGTCCCTGGTCAGACCAGCCGGACGAGGACGACCCGCGCCGGCACTACCACCTCGTCCGCGCTCGGAGCATGGCGCTGCTCCAGCAGCGAGGACATCCGTTCGCGGTCCGCCTGCTCGCCCTCGGGCTGGCCCTCGGCTCGCTCGACGGGGCCGGCTTCCGCGCCCCCGACGCCGAATCGACCTTCGACCTCGCCGAGCAGCGGCTGCCGGCGGTGGCGTGCTGGGTCGAGGAGAGCGGCCTCGGGGCCGGCGACGGCCCGGGCGGGCCGCACCGACTCCTGCTGCGCCGGATCCGCCGCTGGATCGCGATGCCGGAGCTCCCGCCTCGCTATCGGCGTTGCGTCGAGCGAGTGCGCGACGGCCTGGGCCTCCCCGCCGACGCGACGACGTCCCTGGACGGCCCGCTCGGGGAGCGCGTCGGCGCGGCCTACACCGAAGCCCGACGGCAGCACCTGGACCCGTACCTCACCCGGCGCCCCTACCTGTTTGAGCACCTGGCCCTGAACCAGCTCTGGCTCGGGACGTTCCCCTACCACCCGGAGCGCACCTTCGCCGAGGAGCACGCCCTGCTGGCGTTCCGGATCGGGTTGATGCGGCTCCACCTGGTCGGCGCGGCGGCGGCCGAGGGCGCGCTGACCGACGACCTCGTCGTCGAGACGGTCCAGGCGTTCGACAAGTACGTTGACGGCCACCAGTTCTGGGACCGCACCATGAAGCTCCTGCGCGACGAGCACGCCCTCGACCCACCGAGCCTGGCCGCCCTCCTCCTGGCCTGACCCACCGGCCATCAGGTTTCTGGCATGGAGCTTGCAGTACGATCTGTTTCGACTTTTCGGGCGGCCGGAGTGAAACCGGATGGATTGGGGCGGTGCGCCGGCTGTGGCCGCGCCCGGGGTCCCGAGCGATCTGGAGGGTGAGCGCTCGAGGAGAAGAGCCAGCGTGATGCCGCGCGCGGTCGCTCGGCCTCGGGTCGCCCTGCGCCTCGGCTTGTTGCAGTGGGCCGTCGGCGGTTTCTGCGGCGTCGTCGGCGCGCTGACCTTCGTCACCCCGCACCAGTTCATCGGCCCGGCCTACGGCCTGTTGCGGCCATACCTGCTCTGGTGGGGGCTGCTCTGCCTGCTCGGCGGCGGCGCCCTGATCTCCGTCGCGCTGCTCTCGCCGGGCCGGCGCCTGACCTTGCTGGCGCACGGGCTCGCGGCCGTCCCGCTGCTGCTCCTGGGATTGAGCGCGGGCGCCGCCGGCGGCTGGACCGGCCTGACCGTCTACACCGTGCTCGCCGTCGGCACGGCCGTCGCGCCGCTCGTGAGCACGCCGTCGCGCGAGTCGCGCGGCCCGACGCCCGCCACCGGCGACCTGTTCGCCGTCGTCGTCGGCATCGCGGCCATCCTGAACGGCGCCATCCTGCTGCTGGCGCCCGACCAGTTCCGATCGTCCATCTTCGATCCGGTCCGGCCGTACCTGCTGCTCTACGGCCTGGGGTTCCTGCTCGGCGGCCTCGGCGTCGTCACGGCCCACCTCTACCCCCCGACGCCGATCCCCATCTCCTGGGGCTCGCACCTGTTGCTCGGGATGGCGCTCTCGGCGTTCGGGCCGCCCACCGCCCTGCCCAACCGCGCCTTCACCTCGATCGCCTACTACAACGGCTTCGGCGCGCTGGTCGGCCTGCTGCCCTGGCTCAGGCCGCGCCTCCGACGGTCCGACCCGGCCTCGCTGCGGACCCGCCTGGCGCTCGCGTTCGGGCTCGCCGTCTCGCTGCCGCTCGTCATCACCATGGCGCTCGTCACCAGCCAGGTCGAGCGGTCGGCGCGCGCCGAGGCGTTCTCGCGCACCCGCGTCATCGCCGAGACGCTGGCGCTCGGCATCTCGGACTACATCGACCTCCACCGCGCCGCCGTCGCGGCGCTGGCCGCGCAGCCCGGCCTGCTCGAGGCCGACCGTGGGACCCAGCGGGCGATCTTGCGGGCCTTCGCCCAGACCTACCCGGACGCGCTCACCTTCGTGCTGTACGACGCCGATGGCCAGCCGCTCGCCAGAGGCGACGACGTCCCGATCCAGACGCCCTCGGCCGTGCGCTCCCCGCTGTTCGACGAGGTCCGCCAATCCGGTGCGACCGAGGTCCGCGTCGTCGTCTCGCCGGTGCTGGGCCAGCCGATCGTGGCGCTCGGCCTGCCGATCCACGACGCGAGCGGCGGGTTCGCCGGCGTGGTGGCCGTCGTCCTCGAATCGACCCGGCTGGCGGACGTCGCGCAGCGCGCCGCCACCGAGCCCGGCGGCCAGGTCTGGCTGGTGGATCCGCGCAACCGTCTGATCGCCGCCTCCGGCGAAACGGTGGCGGCTCCGATGAGCGACGTCTCCGACCAGCCGGCCGTGGCGGCGCTCGCCGCCAGCGAGGAGTCCGGCTCGCTCAGCTACGATGCCCCCGGCGGCGAGCGCCTGGCCGGCTTCGCGGTCGTCCCGCTCCTGCGCTGGGGCGTCGTGGTGGAGCGCCCGGCCGCCCTGGCGCTGGCCGGCGCGCAGTCCGCCCGCGACCTCGCCTTCGCCGTCTTCGTGGTGGTGCTCGCCACGGCCGCCGCCCTGGGCTGGCTCGCGGCGGCGAAGCTCGCCGCGCCGCTCGAAGGGCTGATCAACGCCGTCGACGCGCTGGCGTTCGGCACGGCGCCCACGGAGCTGCCGACCAGCGGCGTCACCGAGGTCTCCCGCCTGGCCGCCGTCTTCGGCGACCTCAGGGACCGCCTGCGCGTGCGGACGGCCGAGCGCGAGCGCGCCGAGCGCCGGCTGCGCTTCCTGGCCGACGCCAGCAACCACCTGGCCGCCTCGCTGGACTACGATACGACCCTGGAGCGGATAAGCTGGCTGGCCGTGCCGGCCCTGGCGGACTGGTGCTTCGTGGACATGCTGGAGGACGACGGCGAGATCCGGCGCGTCGAGGTGGCCCACGCCGACCCGTCCAGAGCTTCGGACGCGGAGCAGCTGCGCGCCTACCCGCCGGACCGTCGCGCCGAGGCGGGCATCGCCCGGGTGCTCCGCACCGGCGTCCCGGAGCTGATCCGCGAGATGTCGGACAGCCGCCTGCCGGCCGTCACCCGCGACGCCCAGCACCAGGCGATCGTCCAGTCGCTCGGCGTGACCTCGGTGATCCGGGTGCCGCTGCTGGCCCGGGGCCGGACGCTGGGCGTCATCTCTTTGCTCTCCACGGACCCGAGCCGGCGCTACGGCGCCGCCGACCTGGCGCTGGCCGAGGAGCTGGGGCGGCGCTGCGCGGTCGCCGTCGACAACGCCCGCCTCTACGCCGAGTCCCAGCAGGCGATCCACGCCCGCGACGAGTTCCTCTCGATCGCGTCCCACGAGCTCCGGACGCCGCTCACGGGCATCAAGGGGTACGCCCAGATCTTGCTGCGGGCGCAGGGGCGGGGCCGGCTCGACGACGAGCGCCTCCTCCGCTCGCTGGCGACGATCGACAACGCGGCCAATCGGCTGGCGGCGCTGGTGGACGACCTGCTGGACGTCTCGCGGATCCGGACCGGCCACCTGCCGCTGCGCCTCGCGACCGTCGACCTGGCGGCGACGCTCCGCGAGGTGACGGACCGCTACCGCGACCACCTGGACGACGAGCACCCCCTCGCGATCGAGCTACCGGAGGGGCCCGTCCCCGTCGAGGTCGACGTCGACCGCCTGGAACAGGTCGTCACCAACCTGCTCTCGAACGCGGTGAAGTACTCGCCGTCCGGCGGCACGGTCCGGCTCGCGCTGGTGGGCGGCCCCGGCGGCGCGCTGGTCCAGGTGACGGACAGCGGCATCGGCCTGCCCACGGACAGCCTCGAGGCGATCTTCCAGCCGTTCGGGCGCGCTCCCAACGCGACCCGCCGGAGCCTGCCGGGCATGGGGCTCGGCCTCTACATCTGTCGGACGCTCGTGGAGCGCCACGGCGGGCGCATCTGGGCCACGAGCGGCGGCGACGATCACGGCACCACGTTCGGGTTCTGGCTCCCCAGCACCGAGAACGTCCCAACGCTGGAGCACGCGCATGCCGGAGCGTGAGCGCCGGATCCTCGTCGTGGATGACGACCCGAGCATCCAGGGCTTCCTGGCCGAAGCCCTCGCCGACGAGGGGTACGGGGTGCGGACCGCCGCCAACGGACGTGAGGCCCTCGCGGTCCTCCGGGCGTGGCGGCCGGACCTGATCCTGCTGGACCTGATGATGCCCGAGGTGGACGGCTGGGCGTTCCGGGCGGAGCAGCGGTTGATGCCGGGCGTCGCGGACGTGCCGGTGATTGTCCTCTCGGCCGCGCGCGACCTGGATGCCAGGACCCGCGAGCTCGAGCCCGCGCAGGTCTTCTCCAAGCCGTTCGACCTCGAAGCGCTGCTCGGCACGATCGAGCGCCTGACCGCCTGAAAAGCCCCCTCTCCCGCGCGCGGGAGAGGCCGTGGGGAGACGGCGAAGCCGAGGGCTCCATGGTAGGAGTGATGGTTGGGGGTGAGGGGTCGGGAACCTACCGGACGTCGATCTGGTCGCGCACCTCGCGGCGGTTGCCGTCGTTGTCGCGCAGTTCGCCGACGATCTCGTACCGGCCAGGCTTCGTCGTGGTGACCGTCCAGACGTTGGCGCAGGTGTCCTTGCCGTCGCAGTCGAACTCGTGCGCGCGGGTCAGCTCGGGATCGGCGTCGGCCGAGCTGTTGTCGTTCCCGTTCTCGTTGTCGTCGTCGATGCTCTCGATCCGGCTCGCCTCCCACCGAATCCAGTCGATGCCGTCGTCGTCACTGGCGATGATCGTGATGCGCGCCTTGTCGCCGACGTCGATCCGGTCGTCGTCGATCTGGATCGACAGGTCGGTCTCCTCGTCGTCGTCAGACGCCGGAGCCGACGCGGCGGCAGCCGGGGGCGGGGGAATCGGCATCATCGGCGCGAGCGGCGCGACCGGCTGGGCGATGATGCCGCCACCGGCAGTCCCCGCCGACGTCCCGGTGACGCTCGCGTTGAGCTGCGGCGCCGCCGGCGTCATCGCGTGGCCCGGCAGCTCGGGCACGAAGGCGTTGGTGAGGTCGGACTCCGGCAGATCGCCCGGCCGGGCCAGCCCGTACGGCGAGCCCGGCGCCCACTGGTTCCGGAACGGGCTGTCGTACATCTGCTGCATCAGGTCGAACGGCACGTCCTGGCCGGCGATGACGTTCTTGAACCAGTCGGCCAGGAGGATGCGCTCGGTGCAGTCGCAGGCCTCGCGGTAGTGCATGATCGAGCGCTGGAACCGCTGGTAGATGAAGCTCGGGTTGGTCGGATCGCGCATCGGGCGCGAGGTCGGGGCGCCCCAGATCTCCAGCGCCAGCAACGGCTTCAAGGCCGCGTTGCCGCCCCCGTTCGGGAAGGCCGTGGCCAGGTCGATCGTGGCGTCGAACGAGCTGCCGAAGCCGATCGACCTGCCCTCGAGCTCGTTGGGGATGTTCTGCCGGGTGAAGGCGACCATCTGGGTCGCGTAGTCCGGCGCGCCGACCCTCGGCGCCGCCGCGACGAGCGCCGGGTCCTCGGGCGGGAAGGCCGAGCCGTTGATGCGGGTCACCGGCATCAGCCCGGCCTGCAGCAGGTTGAGGGTGCCGACCTGACCGTTCGGCTGGAGCTGCATGACGTGGCCCTGGAACATCTGGACCGGGTAGCCATGCAGGCGGAACACGCGCGAGGTCGGGTAGCCGAAGCTCTGGACGCCCCCGCGCATCGCGAAGTAGTCGTCGAACGCGGCGTTCCCGATGCAGTAGCCGGTCTCGGGGAAGCAGTTGGACTGCGCGGCAGTCGGCTCGGGTGACGGGACGATGGCGGACGCAGCAGCGACGAGGATGAAGGCGGCGGCGATCACGAGACGGAGCAGTGGACCTCTCATACAGCACCACCTAGAATCAGCAGCCGCCCGGCCGGCCCGGCCGTGGTCAGGGGCGACCGGGCCAGGCGGGCAAGCCTGTCGTCAGCCGGGAGCCGCCGCTCGGGCCGAGGGCTCCGGCGTCTCTTCGCGCGCTGCTCCGTTGGCAGCCGCGGCGCTTCAGGGCGATCGTGCTGCGAGCCCGGACTCGGTCCCCCGCGCCGGCCGGCGGGGAGGAGAACTCGGTCGATGGCTCATCCGGGGAGCGGGACGTCTCCGGCGACGACAACCAGAAAAGCCGACGGACGCCCCGGAGTCCGAGGGGCGTCAGGCAGCATCTGCCGCGCAATGATCTGCATAACCCATGCCAGATCGGGGCGCTCGGCGTCCCCGATCTGGCATGCTCAGCGGGCCGGATGCTTCACGTGCCGCTCCAGCTCGTCGTGGCGGACGTCCAGGTAGACCACGTCGTCGTCGACGCTAGAGATCAGGCTGACCGGCAGCTCGACGTCCTCGGTGAACAGGAACCCCTTGCGGATGACGAGCTTCGTCGGCCGGCCGCTCTCGACGTCGAACACCAGCGAGTGGACCTCGCCGAGCTTCTCGCCGTCGCGGCTCTTCACGGTGCTCCCCTCCTCGATCACCGCGTTGCCGAGATCCTGCTGGCGGTGGAGCGAGGCGACCTCGTCCGCGACGGCGCCGACGGCGTCGTGGCCGTACGGCCGGCCGGAGACGGGGCCGCTCCACTTCGAGGGCCAGAGCAGGCTGGCGGCCGGGTAGCCGTAGCCGCTGAGGTACTCCGCGCTGCGCTCGGGCGGCGGCGTGGTGTAGCTTCCCTCGTAGAAAGCCGGCAATGCGTCGAGGTCGGCCCTGGTGTAGCGGATCCGGGCCACGCCGCGCCGGATGCTGGCGATCTCGTCGACCGGGATCTCGATGTCCCGACCGAACAACAGCCCCTTGTGCACGACGATGGCGTGGACGTCGCTGCCGTCCGGATCGAGGATCAGCTTGTCGATGGTGCCGATCTCGTCGCCCTCGGCCGTGGCGACTTTGGCTCCGAGCTCGATCTTCATGGTTGCGCCTCCCAGCGAGCGTCGATCTACCTGGGAGCTACGCAAGAACCCGACCGCCGGGCGACCTCACCCCCCAGCCCCGCATCCCCACTCCGGCCGGCTGCGGGGCCGGGCGTGAGATCCTACCGGGCGGCGCCGGCCGGCGCCGCCGCGAACGCGTCGTACCGCTCGCCGGCCAGCGAGACGGCCAGGTCCACGTCTTCCGCCAGCAGGTACCGCTGCGCTACCAGCGCCTCGGCGGCGGCGCGGACCCGTGCCAGGTACTCCGCGCGGTCGCGGTACCGCTCCTCGATCGAGGGCCGGGGGTCGCCGCTGCGCTCGCGCTCGGCCTTCGTCGCCGCGAACGGGAGCGTCGAGCCCTGCATCAGGTTGATCTGCCCGGCGCCGCCGGTCTCGGGGGATCGAGGGTTCCAGCCGGTGTAGGTGGCGAGGGGGACCGAGACGTCCGGCATCCGCACGCCGGCCACGTCGTTGCCGTCCGCGTCCAGCGCCGAGACGTAGTTCTGGTACCGCTCGCCGAGGCGGGCCGGCGGCTGCATCACCCCGCTCGCCGCCTCCGGCCCGACGTCCGTGCGCCAGACCATCAGCCGACGCTCGGGATCGGCCACCACGGCGCCGGGGATGGCGTGGAAGAAGGCCAGCGCCTCTTCCGGTGTGACGGCCGTGCCGTCGGCGATTCGGGGGAAGGCGCTGGGCGGGGGCTCTGTCCCCTCCGAGACCCAGCGATCCAGGTTCACCAGCGCGGCCCGTGTCAGCGGGGCATAGTTGACGGCATTGAGGTAGTTGGCGCCTCGATCGCCATCGTTGCCGCTCGCGTGGGCCAGCGGGACCGATCCCAGGCCATGCCGGGTACTGCTCCACAGGTAGCAGCGGACCTCGGCCGGCGGCTCGACGTCGCGGGTGTCGGCCAGGTCGGTGTGGAGCAGCGAGGCGTCGCCGCGCCAGTACTCGGCCGCGGTGTTGATCGTGAAGATCCTGGGCACGCCGCCGAGCTGACGCTGACGGTCCAGCAGCCCGCCCGACTCGCCGGTCAGCGGGTCCGTCTGCGGGTCGTCGGCGAACGGCATCAGGTGCCCGAAGCTCGGCATTGACTGATCGGACGGCTGGGCGTACCGCTGGTTGAACTGGCCCCGCCGGCCGCCGGCGACCTGGGGGATCACGCCGTCGAACACCTGGCGGCCGACCTCGTCGAGGTTGAGGCCCAGCGAAAGGAAGAGGCGCAGGAACCGCCCACTCTGGGAGACGCCGAAGCTGTAGGCGCGATCGAGGCGGCCGGCGCAGGGGTTACCCGCGCCCTCGTCGGCGAAGCGCAGGAACGACGCGAAGTCCCGCATCGAGAGGAGACCACACCCCGCGACGGGGCAGGTCTTGGTCTGGTAGATCACCTCGTAGAAGTAGCCGGGCTGGAAGCCGCCCTCCAGCCAGACGTACTCGGCATCCGGGGTCGGGATGCCGCCGTCATCCCGGGCGAAGCGCCAGCGCTCGCGCGGGATCGTGGTGCGCTCGCCGCCCTGCCATTCGCGGACGGTCAGGACGGCGTCCGGATCGTCGACGTCGGCGGCCGGGAACGGCTTGTGGATCCGGTCGGCCAGCAGGTGGTCGGCGACGACGTCGTTCGGCTGGAACTCGACGGCGACGGTGCCCTGGATCGGCTTGCCGTCCGCGCCGAGCGCCTGGGGCACGTCGATCCCCATCAAGGCGTCGCTCCGGAAGACGTCCCACTGCCAGCCGCACCACCCCACGGTCCAGCCGTGGCGCATCAGGAAGCCGTCGCCGGGCTCGATGCGCTCGGTGGGGATCGCCGGGTCCGGCGCTAGATTGAAGTGGCGCTGAGCGAGCTTCTTGCCGCGATTGAGGATGTCGAAGAGGAGGCGGCGGTTGCCCCTGGACGGGTCGGCCGGCTGGAGGATGCAGAAGTCGGCCAGGAAGTGCACCTGTCCCTCATAGCCTGTCCCGACGAAGGAGGGATCGCGCTCGGCCTTGTCGAGGTCCACGATCGCCCGGTTGGCCGGGTGCGCCGGGTCCACGGCAAATCTCGCTATCCCGTCGATCCGCTCGTATGCGCCATGCTCGCCGAACGCCTTCCCATCGGCGAACGGCCCCCGCTTGCGAATCTCCAGCTCGACGAGCGCCATCCCCTGCCTCCCTGATCGTCTGTGCCCGGCAGGTTAGCTGACCCGGTGCCTCAATGGCGAACGTGGCGCGATCGACGGCGTGTACCGGGGCGGCCATGACGCACTCCAGGATTGTCGTGCTACCCGCTGGCCGTGCCCCGCCCGTTCGACACAACACGCCTCACACATCAGCGGTGCCGGCCAGCGCGGCCTCAGCGTCTGGCAGCCAGAAGGTCATGCCCATCTCGCGGAGCATGTCGACGGCGGTGGACAGCTCCGATCGCGCCGCCTCGACTCGCCCGGTCTGCCGGTACAGCTTCCCGAGCCCCAGGTGGCAATGGGCCTGGAGCGGCCGCATGCCCAGCTCCTCGGCGAGCGCCAGCGACTCACGGTAGCGCCCCACAGCCTCCTGGACGTCCGGCGAGGCGCGCCGTACGGCAAGCTCACCGTGCAGACGTAGGGCCTGCGCCTGATAGACACGCTCCTTCCGTCGTCGGGCAGCATCGAGAGCACGCTCGGCAATCCGGCGCGCATCGTCGACCCGGCCGGCCAGGAGATAGCCGTCGATCAGCGGGATGGCGAGGCGGGTCTCGGAGCCGCCCTCCTCAGAGCCGAACAGCGCCGTCGCCCGATCCAGCAGCGGCACGCCTTCGGCGTGACGCCCGGCCAGGGCATACGCGCTACCAAGCAGTGACGCGACGAAGGAGTCGAGGCGCACGAAGTCCCATCGCTCGATAAGAGTACGGCACTGCTCGAGAAGCGGGATCGCGGTGCGCAGGTCGCCCTGACCGACATAGAGATAGCCGAGATACGAGCTGGCAACGCCCTGGCTCCAGGGCTGGTCGACCAGCTCAGCCAGGCGAATCGCCTCGTCCGCGTAGGCCCTCCCCTCCACGAACGCGCCGACGTCACCCAGGCACCAGGCCAACAGGGCATGGGAGAGCACGGACGGATAGGCGGCCATGCCGAAACGCTCGTGCACCAGATCGCCCTGGAGGGTGGCCACGACCGATCTGAGCGCTTCGATCGCGGGACGGTAGTTGCCTCGCTGGTGGTGGGGGTACGCCAGGTAGAATGCCGTCACGACCTGAAGCGGCACGTCCTCGAGCGCCCGACCGATGGTCAGGGCGCGCTGCCCGGTCTCGATGGCTCGGTCGTGATCGCCAAGCGTGAAGAAGTACGAGTACGACATCCAGGACAGGATGCGGCCCAGACGACGCCGATCGCCCAGGGCCTCGGCGATGGCCTCGGCCTCGCGCAGGTGCTCCAGGATCGTGCGGAACTCTCCGAGTGGGACGAGCGCCTGCCGAATCTCGAGTCGCAGATCGATGGCCTGTTCGAGGGTGTCGGGACGCTCCGGCAGGCTCCTCAGCGCGGCGAGGGCCTGCTCGAAGTGAGCGACAGCCTCGCGATTCGCCGACCGAGCCACTGCTCTGACGCCGGCCTGCCAGCAGTACATCACGCCTTTCGCCCAGGCTTCGCCGCGCAACGCATGGTACGCCAGGCGCTCGACGTGCTCGGCCAGGCGGTCGGCATAGAGCCGCTCGATCGTGTCGACGATACGGGCGTGGAGCGCCTTGCGGCGCTCCTGGAGCACGCTCCCGTACGCCACCTCGTGCGTCAGGGCGTGCTTGAACGTGTACTCCAACTCCGGGAACAGACTGGCCTCGTAGAGGAACTCGGCCGCCTGGAGCGCCGCCAGCCCGCGCCGCAGCACGTCCTCGTCACGATCGGCGACGGCGCGCAACAGGGCGTCCGGCACGTCTTTGCCGATCACAGCGGCGATCTGGAGCAGCCGCTTCTCCTCGGGCGGCAAGCGGTCGATGCGGGCAGCCAGCACGGCCTGGACCGTGGCCGGCACGCGGATGCTGGCCAGCGGAACCGGTAGACGGTACGCACCACGCTCGCCGATCAAGGCGCCGGTCTCGACCAACGATCGAACACTCTCCTCCAGGAAGAGCGGGTTGCCCTCGGTCCGCGACAGCAGGAGCCCCTTCAACGGCCCCAGCGACGCATCGTCTCCGAGCAGGCCGGCCAGCAGCTCGTCGGCGCACTCCTGGCCGAGCGGGTCGATGCGGAGCTGCGTGTAGTACCCCCGGTTCCCCCACTCGTGTCGATACTCTGGCCGGTAGTTGACGAGCAGCATGATCCTGGCGTTCGGTAGGCTATCCACCAGGCCGTCGAGCAACGCCTGGGTCTCGGAGTCGATCCAGTGCAGATCCTCGAACACCAGCAGGAGCGGCTGCTCCTGGCTCTCGCG
>Ga0075421_100008885_pt1 | contig 12378 bp, 9 predicted proteins | sample SoiMetdeltSBSDD5_FD_75292 | JGI IMG/M metagenome (GOLD analysis project Ga0075421, IMG submission 75292) | Bulk soil microbial communities from a Populus tree surrounding site in Tennessee, USA - Soil MetaG P. deltoides SBSDD5 | ecosystem: Environmental > Terrestrial > Soil > Tree plantation...
GAAGCACACCATCCCTGCGCATATAGTAGTGACACGCCGCTGCGGTGGGATGCTCGCCAGAAATGGGCTTCCACCATAGGTTAATCGATTGCCTCTGTTGGTCGCGCAGGTCCACACTATGGATCGCACACTCTTGCGGGTGCCCTGGGCAAAAGACATTTCCTTCTCGACCCCTTCGATGGTCTGGACGTCGACCTCTTTAAGCGTGCGCAGCATCCGCTCTTCCAGCGGCCGGGCTTCCGCTCCTAAATTTTGAAGCGGCACAGCCGGGTCGGGCATCAGCGCTTCTAGTGTCTTGTTCTGCGCCTGCGCCGCGCCAGGACGGCTCGTCAACAACGACAACGGACCCGAAGCGAGGGCTACTGCCGCAACGGAGCTTCCCTTGAGGAAGCGTCGGCGGTTCACGCCGTTCGCGTGTTGAGCCCTCTGATCCCATCTGCCCTTGTCGTGCATGTGAGTGCCCTTTCCCTAGTGTTGGACTGGGGAGGCGGAACCAGACCTGGTGCAATGTTAGGATTGACGATGCTCCAGCCGCTCCCCTCAGCGAGATAGGCCAACGCGCGGTGCGCCTTTGGCATTGGCAAAGGCCAAGCACAGGTGTGCGCGAACCCCGGCTAGCGCGGTCCTGCAAGGCGCACGCCGACGTGAATTCAGCGTTCGTTGCTACTGTTCGGAGGGCCTTCGCTTCGTGCGAGCACGCGCCAGCATTTCGAGCGGCCGCAGTTGCGGTTGTAACAGAGCAGCTGAAAGCTATAGGCAAGGCGCGATGCAGTTGACGTTGATCCTGGCGTGCCGTTCTCGCTACCGCACGACAATGCGGTCAACGCAGTGGACACGGATCGATGGTAGTGGAAGTCGGTGTCGCTTGCCCCGGTCGGCTCCCGATTGCAGCAAGCTCTCGGCTTTGCCGACCTGCAATTCGCGCTCGCACATGCCAAGACGCCTAGCTCGCCCCCCATTTGATAGGCCTATCACCATTCAATCTGAGATATCGCATTGCGATCTTGAACCAATTGGCATTTAATGAGTTGGCGGTCCTTCTGGAGCCGCCGTCCGTCCGGGGACTATCTTGAAGTTCGCTTGTCCTCTTGTCTGCCGCCGCTCGATACAGTTAGCGTGTTGTGGTGGCGCCCGCCGGCGAGATGACAGTCAACGAGTGGGAGGCGTAGGTGACCAGGTCGAAAAATCATGGCGGTGTTTCACGGCGCACAGTGCTGGCTGGCTCAGCTGCTGCGGCCTTCACCTTGCCGAATGTCTACGTCAATCGCGCTCGTGGCGCTGAGACCCTCGTCGTTCGCGATCCCGGAGGACCCTGGACGAAGGCCGGGCAGGAAGGCTTCTACAAGCCCTTCACGAAAGAGACCGGCATCGAGATCGTTCAGGTCGCCGCCGCGCACGAGCCGATCAGCCAGGTCAAGGCGATGGTCGACGCCAAGTCCTATACTTGGGATGTCGTGATCCTCACGATTTCGAACCAGGATCTGCTCGGACCGCTGGGTTACCTCGAGGAGATCGACTGGTCGGGCGCCGACATGTCCGAAATCATCCCCAAGGGCCGTTCCAAGTGGTTCATGGGTACGGACGTCTACGCGACGACGCTCGCCTATCGTACCGACACGATGAAGAAGCCTCTGGAAAGCTGGGCGGACGTCTGGAATGTCTCCGGCTTTCCGGGGCGCCGCTGCCTGCGCAAGCACCCGATCGATTCGATGGAGCAAGCTTTGCTTGCGGATGGCGTTGCCCCCGACAAGCTCTACCCCCTCGACGCCGACCGCGCCTTCAAGAAGCTCGACCAGATCAAGAAGGACGTGCAGATCTGGTGGACTGGCGGCGCCCAAGCCTCCCAACTCCTCAAGACCGGCGAGGTCGACATACTGGCAACGTGGAACGGCCGCTCGCAAGCGGCCATCGATGACGGCGCTCCGGCCAAGATTGTCTGGAACCAAGCCCTATACAGCGTGGAAGGCTGGACGATTCCCAAGGGCAACCCGAAGGCCGAGATGGGGCGTAAGCTGATCAAGTTCTGCGCGAATCCCGACCGGCAGGCGGAATTCGCAAAGCATATTGCATACGGCCCGACCAACCCGAATGCCTTCAAGTCAATCGACAAGCAGCGCGCTGCGATGCTACCGACCAATCCGGATCACTTCTCGAAGCTGATCTTCCAGAGCAACGAATTCTGGGGGCCTAACCAGGAGAAGTTGATCGAGCGGTTCAATGCCTGGCTGCTAACCTGAGCTCAAATTCGAGATCGGGTTTAGTGGGATCATAGGATGGCGGCGCCACCCCAGAAGCTGCGGATCAGAGAGGTCCGCAAGTCGTACGGGTCCGTTGTCGCCCTCTATGACACCGATCTCGATCTGGCCGAAGGCGAGTTCCTTACCCTGCTGGGGCCATCCGGGTCAGGCAAGACCACGCTTTTGATGACGGTTGCCGGTCTGACCGTGCCGGACAAAGGCGAGATCTGGATCGACGGCAAGCTCGCCACCTATCTCCCCGTTCATCATCGCGACATCGGGATGGTGTTCCAGAGCTACGCGCTTTTCCCGCATCTAACCGTCTACGAGAATATTGCATTTCCATTGCGCATGCGCCGCGTGCCGGCAGAGCAGATCAAACGCGACGTTACCTTCGCACTCGAAACGGTGCGATTGCCGGGCCTTGCGCACCGCTATCCGCGTGAACTTTCCGGTGGGCAACAGCAGCGCGTGGCACTTGCCCGCTGCTTTGTCTACAGGCCATCGATCATTCTGATGGACGAGCCGCTCGGGGCTCTGGACAAGAAGCTGCGCGACGAGATGCAGCTCGAGATCAAGCAGCTCCATTCCAAACTGGGCATTACCGTACTCTACGTTACCCATGACCAGGAGGAGGCCATGGTCATGTCTGACCGTATCTGCCTGATGAACCAGGGTGGCATCGAGCAGATCGGCACTGCGGACGACCTCTACTTCCGGCCAAACAGCCTGTTCGCGGCGCAATTCCTCGGTGACTCCAACGTCCTGCCGGTGACGATCGCAGACGGCAACGAGTCCACGTTGCACGTGACAACTCTCGCAGGAGCGCGCCTGACGGTATCGCGTACCGCTCCCATTGCCGAGGGCAAGTCCGCTTACATCATGATGCGCCCCGAAAGCCTCAAAGTTCTCGCGCCTGACGATCAGGCCGAGAACATCCTCGAGGGTACGGTTACGGACCTCATCATGCTCGGCGGAGTATCCCGATGCCTCGTCCGGCTCGACTCCGGCGAAGCGGTCTCCAACAAGAGCCTCACACTCGCCGCGGGCCCCCGCGTTGATCGCGGCCATCGGGTCCGCCTCGGCTGGTCGGCTGCCGAAACAGTTCTTCTAACGCGCGCCACCACGCGCAATGCGCCATGACTGCGGCCGCAGATTCGACGCAAATCAAGTCCCGCAGAAAGCGGCGACACGGCCTGGGGGCGTGGCCGATCCTGCCGCTGATGCTGTTCCTGCTCGTGCTGTTCTTCTACCCCGTCGGACAGCTTCTCGCGATTAGCATTACGGATAGCAAGGGCGTCTTCAGCATCGCCCACTACAAGCGGCTATTCGAATCGGCCGTTTATGTTCAAGTGATGATAATTACCTTCAAGATCGCCGGTTGGACGACGATCCTGTGCATCGTAGCCGGCTATCCAGTTGCATACTTGCTCGCGACGACCACCCCGAATACTCGCGGCATGCTGATCTTGTGGGTACTACTCCCCTTCTGGACAAGCTTCCTGGTGCGCACGTTCGCGTGGATCGTTCTGCTCGGGCGTAACGGTGCCGTGAACAAGCTTCTGATGGCAACCGGCCTCACGGATGCCCCTGTTGGACTTATTTACAATTTCACCGGCGTCATGATCGGCATGACCCATGCCTTGATGCCGCTTGGCATCCTGACAATGACGTCGGTGATGCAGGCCATCCCGAACAATCTCGTGCCCGCTGCGGCAACGCTCGGCGCGCGCGGCGGCCAGGCGTTCTGGCGGATCTACTTTCCACTCTCCCTGCCCGGCGTGGCTGCAGGCAGCCTCCTCGTGTTCATTACTGCCGTCGGCTTTTTCATTACGCCTGCCCTACTCGGTGGCGCCCGCGAGACGATGATCAGCCAGGTCATCATCGAGAACATCCAGACTGTGCTGAACTGGGGTTTCGCCGGTGCCATCTCGATGCTTCTTCTGGCGACAACCCTGCTCGTATTCGTGCTCTACGATCGCATGCTGGGCCTTTCCACGTTGGCAGGCGAGGCGAGCGATGTGCGGCCGGGTCTGCTCGGCGGCATCGGCGCACGCATCGGCATCGGCGCCGTGGCGACTCTCGGCTATATCTGCGACCGCATTGCCGAGGTCTTGGATCGGATCGGGGGAGTGAGGGCCGACCGTCCGTCGCGCCGAATTTCTCGCAGCGTCCTGCGCATCGTTGCGCTTCTCACGATCGCATTCCTTGCGCTGCCAAGTTTCTTCGTCGTGCCGATCTCGTTCAGTAGCTCCGCCTTCATGGAGTGGCCGCCGGTAGGCTTCTCGCTGCAATGGTATGAGGCCTACTTCGCATCCAATCTGTGGATCGGCGCCAGCATCCGTTCCTTCACCGTGGCGCTGCTGACGGCCGCTCTGGCGACTCTGATCGCGACTCCCGCAGCCTTTGTCCTGGTTCGCCGTCGATTGGTCGGCAAGACGGCCATCCTCGGCCTGATCCTGTCGCCCCTGATCCTTCCAAGGATGATCATCGCAGTGGCGCTGTTCTACCTGTACGCCCGCATCGGCCTCGTCGGCACGACATTCGGCCTAGTCCTCGGCCACACAGTGCTCGCCATTCCCTACGTTGTGATCACCGTCATGGCGGTGCTCAAGACCTACGACGAACGGCTCGACCAAGCAGCCGCCACCATGGGCGCAAACTCCTGGCGGACACTCACGCACATCACACTGCCGCTGATTCGCCCGGGCATCATTTCGGCGTTCCTTTTCGCGTTCATCGTCTCTTTCGACGAACTCACCATCGCCCTCTTCACCACCGGCGGCCTGAGCGCGACGCTGCCCAAACAAATGTGGGATGATGCGGTGCTCAAAGTCAGCCCGCTGCTGGCAGCCGTGTCGACCGTCCTTCTGATCTTCATCTCGGCGATGATCCTGCTCGCCGAATGGTTCCGCCGCCGTTCCGTCCGCGCGGAAGCCTAAGCCGAGCTTGCTACGATGCGTAGCTCGGCTCCTCCGCATCGAGCGTGGCCTTCAACGCGTCGAAATGAAGGTCGGCGTTGGCGGTGAACTGAGCGAACTGGTCGCGGGTCAGTTGGGCCATCTCATCGCCCATGACATTGAGCGGCCGTCCAGTCTGCATCGCCAGAACTTGCACCTGCGCGGTGCGCTCCAAGTAGTAAAAGTCGTCAAACGCCCGCGCGATGCTCTCGCCCACGACTACGACGCCATGATTGGCGAGGAACAGGATGCGCTTCGAGCCCATGACTTCGGCCATCCGGTCCCCTTCGTGGACGTCAACGGCTACTCCGCTGAAATCGTCGTCGTAGGCAATATCGCCGTAGAAGCGTGCGGCGTTCTGATGAACCATCTCGAGCCGGCCACCTTTGATGGCAGTAATCGCCGTCGAATAGGGCGCGTGCAGATGAAGAACCACTTTCGCCGATGGATGGCGCAGGTGGACACGCGTGTGAATGGAGTGGCCGGTCTTCGGTGGGCGGCCCGTCCCCTCGAGCGTATTGCCTTCTTCGTCCATGAGAATGATCGAGCTCGCCGTAATGCGCGAGAAGTGAAGGCCCTTGGGATTGATGAGAAATCGCCGTCCGGGGAGCATGAACGAGAAGTGATTGCATACACCCTCGTGCATATCGAGGCGTGCGGCCATGCGGAATGCTGCAGCCAGATCGATTCGTGCCTCGATGATCTCCTGCTCATTGGTCCGGCGCTCGCTCATGAAATGCCGCTCCTATCGCGATGAGATATTGCGTATTATGTGCCGATACGATGCAAAAGGGAACCAGCATGACGTCGCTCGCGCAGCTGCGTACGGATTGCGCCATCGCCGGCAAATTGTGGAACCGGACGTTCTCCGGCTTGCTGCTTGCCACGCTACGCAGTCACGGAGCAGACGTGCTCGATCATCTTTGGAGTGCGCTGCTGCGCAGTCATCAGGAAAAATACTACGTCGCGGGCTTGCAGAAGCTTGGCATCGCCAATGACACGCCCGCACGAGCGGCGGCGAAGTACCACTACTTCAGCAACGCGCTTGGCGGCCTCAAAATGCATTATGTCGAGGAGACGCCAAAAAAGGTCTGGATCCGCTATCTCGCTCCGTCCTGGACATACCCCGGAACGGCCCTTCACGCTCTGCCGAAAGGCATCCGACGTACTGTGTTCTCGACCTGGCATCCGCGCAACGGTGAGCTGATGGGCTGTCTACGCCTGGGATGGGTTTGCACGAAGCTGATCGATGAAGGCGATCCGTACGACGAAGGCTACTTCATCGAACACGATCGCGATCTTAAGCCCAATGAACGCGCCAAATTCGAGCGCGCCGACATCACGCCGGAATTCACACCCGGCAGCGCACCGGTGCTTGACACCTCGGCATGGCCTGAAACCCGCCTATTGAGAGCGAACCGGAACTATGCGGGCCAATACGTCCGCGACACCGTGGATCAGCTAGATCGCCTGCTGGGAGAGGCCCCCACGTGCGAGATCGTCGCTCACACCATGCGCGTCCTTGCCGCGCAATACATTCAAGAGCTTGCCGACGACCTAAGCATCGAAGCCAGCCGCGCAGAAGGCCTTGCTCGATTGCACGCCGAGCTGCATCGCGTGTGCGGAGGCTCCTGTCAGATGGAGGGCATTTCGCCCACCACCTGGCGGCTGACGCTCGACGCCATTCGACCATTTCCCGCACCATCGGAAGGTCTGCGCCGCGCCCTCTTTGAATTTCAAATCAACAGCGGCGGCGTTCTCAACGGACACCTGCAACTGACGCGCGAGTCCGCCGGGGCAGGCGAGCGTTGGACGATCGAGGACACCGGACGGTGGATTTGGTAATCAAGCGCGCTTGAGCCGATATCCAGATTTGTCGAGGTCAAAAAGGCCGGCTGTCTCTCGCGACAGCCTGTCCTTTCTAATGCGCTCAGTCGCAGTTTTCGGGAACGCCTCGATGAATTCGATGTAGCGGGGAACCTGGAAGTGGGCCATTCGCCCCTCGCACCAGCGGACGAAGTCGAGCGGATCGAGGCTGGCCCCTGGTTTCAGCCGCAAGAAAATCTTCACATCCTCGTCCGCCAGCTCATTGGCCACGCCAATCACGCCGCTTTCCGCAACATCGGGGTGGTCGTTGACGATACGCTCGATCTCGAAGGCCGTGATGTTCTCCCCGCGTCGCCGGATACTATCCTTCATGCGCCCGGCAAAATAGTAGTCGCCATCCGCATCGAACCACCCGACATCGCCGGTTCGGAGCCAGCCGTCCTTGAGCGCTGCTGCCGTGGCTTCGGGGTTGTGGAAGTAGCCTTTCATTATGAGGCCGGGCACTCTCTCGCGCACCCAGATCTCGCCTCGCTTGCCGGCGCCAAGAGGTGTGCCAGTGTCGTCGACGATCGCCACCTCGAACCACGGCAACACCTTACCAACCGATCCGACCTTGTTGTCGAGGTTCTGCGTCGTGAAGCTCGATGCCTCGGTCATCCCGTAGCACTCGCGGATGCCGATACCGAAGCGTTCTTCGAAGGCGGTCCAGACGGTCACGGGGCACCCTCCGCCCCAGGCGATTCGGACCGGATGATGGCGGTCGTCCGGCCGGGGCGGCTCCTTGAGCAGCAACGCCAGCACGCCGCCCAGAAAATGAATGTGAGTGGCCCCGAACGCGCGAACGTCTGACCAGAACTTCGAGACGCTGAACCGCTCAACGATAGCAAGCGTCGTCCACTCCTGGATGGCGAGCACCAGAACTTCGCTGCCCCCTATATGGTAGAACGGCTCCCAGACGTAGAGTACATCCCCCGCTTGAAGGGCCGTCAGCCTTCCTGCCGCATGAGCACAGGTCCTCAGCATTCTGTCGGTGACCATCACGCCCTTGGGCAGCCCGGTCGTGCCCGACGTGTAGCTGATAGCGACGACGTCGTCGGGCCGTACGGAGCAGGGTGGTGCATCGGCATGCGGATGAGCGCGCAGCGTCGCCAAATCGACCCCATGACCGGCACGGTCGCGCCAGATCACATTCCTGAAGCCGAGACCTGGCAAGAGTGGATCGACGTCCTCGGCAAACCGCCCGTCCACAATGAACATTTGCGACTGCGAATGGGAAAGCAGGAAACGCAATCCCTCGCCTCGAAGGTGGACGTTGATCGGAACCTGGCAGGCGCCGAGCTTTAGGAGAGCGAAGAACACCACGATATGGTCAACGTGGTTTGCGAGCATGACCGACACGCGATCGCCCGGCCCGATGCCGAGCTTGCTCAGCGCAACGACTAGCCGGTTGACGGCATCTGCAAGTTGGCCGACCGTGAACTCGCGCCCTTCGAAGCGGCCGTACACGAAATCTGGTCCATCAGAGGCGCGCCTGTCGAGCTGAGCGCCGATGCTCAGATCGCTGCGACCCCAGGGCTGGCTCCCTTGCTGCATGACGGCCTTTCTGATCTAGCGTGCCAGCGGGCCAAGATGCTGGTAAGTGTATCACTTTGCAATATGTGAGATTGCAATGCGGTTCTCCACCCACGGCGAGCCGCGTGACCCTCATCCATCAGCGCGTCAAGCACTAACGAGAGCTGACATGAAAAGTCGGAAGGCGGGCCGCTGGTCGGACAGAGGCGAGAAAGCGAGCTTGCCACGGGGCTCGAGCCTGTTCGTCGGTTCGCTCGAAAAAGGCTTGCAGATCCTGCGCGTCTTCGACCGCGAGCGCAGAGTTATGGGGCTGAGCGAGATCGTGCAGGCAAGCGGTCTAGACAAGAGCTCCGTGCAGCGCTTCACCTTCACGCTGCACGCGCTCGGCTACTTGCGGAAGGATGCTTCGACGCGGAAATACGCGCTCTCCCCAAGAGTGCTCGAACTCGGCTTTGCGTACCTTCAGACCGACAGTCTTGTCGAGTACGCAACACCGCATATGTACGAAGCGAACCGGCGAAGCGGCGAGACGGTCAACGTCACGCAGCTGTTCGACACGGAAGTCGTCTACGTCGCCCGCGCTCCGGGTCACCACGTGATCTCTGTCGATATATTTCTCGGCATGCGAATCCCGGCCTACGTTTGCGGACCGGGGCGGGCGATCCTGGCGTTCATGGAAGAGGCGGCCGCTGCGGCCATCATCGATCGCTCGGAGCTGCGCAAGCTGACGCCCAAGACCATCGCCAGCCGCAGCGGATTAATGCGCGAACTCGCTCAGATCAGGTCGAAAGGCTACGCCATCGCCGAGGAGCAATGCTATTTGGGCGAGATCTCGGTCGCCGCGCCCATCTTCAACGGCAACCGGGAGCCGATTGCCGCGCTCAACATTTCCGTGCCGAGCTCCCGTTGGTCGATCAAGCAGATCGAGGAGCAACTCGTCTCCATCGTCATCGAAACATCGCGCGCTATTTCCCCGGCTCACGGTTCGGCCAGCTCCCACCCGTGGTTCCACTCCGCTGCCAGGCAACGCCCGCCTCGTTACCGCGCCCGGTGAGGCCATCGAACCGCGCCACCCTGCAGCGAAGGCTCCACGCCGTTGTCAAAGCTTGACCCGCATAGAATTTGACACGGGTATGCGGCCCGTGCGCCGGTTCCCTCGCATCCTGCGCTTCGGCCATAGTGCGCGAAGTTCCGCTGCGCATCGCATCGCTTAGCTCTGCGAAGCGCTGCGGATTGAGATAGCACAGGAACAGCTGGTCGCACACCGAGGCATAGTCGGGCGGCAGGCCGTCGCACGCACAATGGTTCGACAGAAAACGCCGCACGCAATCGAATGGTTGTGAGGTGCTGCCCACCGGTGATCAGGGCTGACGCAATGGCGCTGAGCGGACCTACGCAACTGCCTTGGCGTCATGCTGGTATTGTATCTCGATACTCGATATTATAATGAGGTACAGCGCGGCAAATCTCTGCTCGTTCGCGACGGACAAGGGCACTGCAATGCACGCCGGGGTACTGTCCGACACGTTCTCGACTGAACCATATTGGACCGACGGGCTCGAGCCCTTTGTTGCGTCGGAAGCATCGGCCCGCCAGACCGATGTTGCCGTGATCGGCGGTGGCTTTGCAGGTCTGTCCGCAGCCCTCACGCTCGCAGGCGCAGGCGGCAGCGTGACCGTTTTCGAAGCAGCAAAGATCGGTACCGGTCCGGCTGCGCGCGCCGCCGGATCGCTCAGTCACGTACCGAAAGCCAAGCTTGCGGATCTGATCGGAATGTATGGTCATTCTATCGCGCTTGCCATCTATCAGGAGGCGCGGCAGGCACGCGAGTACGTCGAGGAAACCATCCGCAATCACCGGATCGCTTGTGAGCTGCGCTCCTGTAACAGGTTTATCGCCGCCCACTCCCCCCGTGCATTTGCGCGCCAGCGCGCGGTCCTCGACAGCCTGCGTGCGACCTGGGGCAACGTCGAGCTGGTGCAGCGCGAGGAGCAACGACAGCTGATCGGCACCGACGCGTTCTTTGGCGGGATCAAGGTTGCCAACTCGGCAACCCTCCAGCCCGCCTTGTTCCAACGTGGCTTGGCAACGGCAGCGCTGACAGCGGGCGCGACCATAGTCGAGGGTACACGCGTGCTCGACCTTCGGCGCCAGGGTTCCGGATTCGAACTCCTAACGACCGCTGAAACCTACAAAGCGCAACACGTGATTCTCGCCACCAACGCGGATACGGGTGTCGGCCCAGCGCGGTTTCGCGCACTCGCTCGTCGTGTGATGGTCGTGCCAGCCTTCGCACTGGCGACCGAGGAGCTACCTGCCGAGCAGGTGTCTCGGATCTTGCCGATCGCGGGTCCGGTCTCGGATACCTACAAGATCATCAACTACATCGCCCCGGCCGACGAGGGCCGCCGCCTGATTATCTCCGCGCGAGCGGGCCGGGCTGAGGGCGGCCTGCAAAGTAAGGCGGCCCTTATGCTGGCCTACTTCGCAGACCGTTTCCCGGATCTTGCTGGCGTGAAGGTGTCTCATTGCTGGTCGGGCCGCTTCACGGTGTCTGCGGATTGGGTACCCCACGTCGGCGTCGACGATGGAGTCCACTATATTCTCGGCTGCTGCGGCACCGGAATTCCAACCTCCACCTACCTGGGCCACAAGGTCGCCGCTAAGATCCTGCGCCGCGCAGATGCCGGAACCGCATTCGACCGAGCACTTCCGGCGCTGCCATTCTTTGGCGCGGGGGCATATCTGCTGCCGTTGGCCGTGAGAGCCTACGCGTTGGGTGACCGGCTGTTTCGTTGAGTCTGCTTGCGAGGCTGCGATGAGAACGCTTAGTCGTGACGACGTGCACAAACTTCCGATTTCGAACACCGACTTGATTGCCGCCATGGAAGCGACAATCCGCGCGAGCCGCGCCGGCGACGTCGTCTGGCGCCCGAAATCGACGATCGCGCAGCCCGACGGCGCATTCTTCCTGAGCAGCATGGCATGCGCGCCGCAGCGGAATATTGCGGTCTTTCACGCCGTCGCGGGTCTACCCGCCAACCATTCCGAGCCGGGAACCCCGCACTACTACACCTATCAGCTCGTCACGAATTACCGCACCGGTGTACCCATTGCGCTCGTGGACGGAACGCTCACGGCCAACATGCTCCCCGCCGTCATCACGGCGCTCGGCGCGCGCTATCTTGCCCGCCGTGACAGCCGCGTCGCGACCTTCGTCGGTGCCGGCGTGCAAGCCGATGTCAATCTCGCAACGCTGCGCATGGAGCTCCCCATCGACGAGGTGCGCATCCTGACCCGCACAACCGCGACCGCCGAGCGGTTCGCCGCTCATGTCCGGAGCCAAGGCCTGACGGCCCATATCGTCTCGGATGCCAGGTCCGCGCTTGCGGGCGCCGACGTCATCGTGACATCAGTGCCGAGCCATCCGGATTTGCAGCCATTTCTTGATCCCGCTTGGGTCTCGCCGGGCGGCTACGTTAGTGCCGTCGACGTCGGGCGGAGCTGGTTCGACGGCTTCGACGCTTTCGACCGCATCGTCACCGACGACCGGGCGCAAGCCGTCGTCCAGCACGCGGAGGGACGGATGCGCTACGGGGGCAAGTTCGATGGCGAGCTTGCTGACCTGATCACCGGCACGCATCCGCCGCGACACGCGTACGCTGAGCGAGCGGTCCTCATCCATCCGGGTTATGTGGTCGGCACCCTCGCCATTACGGGCCTCATACTCGAGCGAGCGGGCGTCAGGATCGACTGAGCCTGTCCGCATATTGGAAAAGCGG
>Ga0075421_100008886_pt1 | contig 12377 bp, 11 predicted proteins | sample SoiMetdeltSBSDD5_FD_75292 | JGI IMG/M metagenome (GOLD analysis project Ga0075421, IMG submission 75292) | Bulk soil microbial communities from a Populus tree surrounding site in Tennessee, USA - Soil MetaG P. deltoides SBSDD5 | ecosystem: Environmental > Terrestrial > Soil > Tree plantation...
TCCTCCAGGGCGAGATGGGCGTGAAGGCCATCCGTTTTCCCGACACGAGCGGGGTGGGCATCAAGCCGATCAGCGCCGAGGGGACGAAGCGGCTCGTGCGGTCCGCGATCGACTACGCGCTCGAGCGCAAGGCGAAAAGCGTGACGCTGGTGCACAAGGGCAACATCATGAAGTTCACCGAAGGCAGCTTCCGCGACTGGGGCTACGAGCTCGCGAAGGAGGAATACGGCGCCGTGGACCTGGATGGCGGCCCGTGGCAGCGCCTGCCTAACGGGATGGTTATCAAGGACGCCATCGCCGACGCATTCCTGCAGCAGATTCTCACCCGGCCCACGGACTACGACGTCATTGCGACGCCGAACCTGAACGGCGACTACATCTCCGATGCCCTCGCGGCGCAGGTTGGCGGGATCGGTATTGCACCCGGCGCCAACATCAACTACAAGACCGGGCACGCCATCTTCGAGGCGACGCACGGCACGGCGCCCAAGTACGCGAACCAGGATAAGGTGAATCCCGGTTCGGTGATCCTGTCGGGTGAGATGATGTTCCGCTACCTGGGCTGGACCGAGGTCGCGGACCTGATCATCTCGAGCCTCGAGAAGACGATCGCGCAGAAGCGTGTGACGTACGACTTCGAGCGGCTCATGGAGGGTGCGACGCTCACGTCCACGAGCGGGTTCGCGAAGGCGATGGTCGAGAACCTGTAGAACTCGTCATCCCGAGCGTAGCGAGGGATCTTCATCATCCCGACAACGGGCTCTCTACCGGGACCCTGAGGATCCCTCGCCTGACGGCTCGGGATGACAACCCGCCCTTCCCTCGCTGCGCTCGGGATGACAACCGTCAGTTCACTGTCGCCCCATACGCGTACGTCACCGCCGAACCATCCGTGCCGACGATGGTTGGCACGAGCGTCACCTTCGACCACCTCGTGCCGAACCCGGTGATCGTTATCGAGCCGGCGCTGGTGGCGTCCAGCACAATCGAGAACGTCGTCGGCGCACCGCCATTCTTCGGCGTCGCGACCGCCATGGCCCGCCAATCGAAGCCATCCGCACCGTCGAACGGCAGCGTGAGCGTCCCGCCTCCGGCTGGTGTGAATTCGACATAATTCGCCCCGCCTAACGCCCACGGGGCCTCGTTGGCCACCTTCTTCGTGCTCGGTCCGACCACGACGCTCACCGGGTAGGTGTCGTGCTCGGCGCGAATCGGCAGCGCAGTCGGCAGCGGGATGACCGTGGGCCCGTCGGTCGTGAAATCGCTGATCCCGAGCGTGTATTCGGCCACGGCGAAGTTGCGCAACGGCTCCCACGTACCGCCGAACGCCGTGGTGCGGATCGCGTCGGCGGTGGTGTTCGTGCGGGCCGCCAGCCAGATCTGACGCTGGATGTCCACGCCGTAGTTCTCGCTCAGCCAGTTCTGGAAGTAGGCCGCGCCGTAGACGAACCGGCTGAAGAGCGGCAGGTCGGCGCCGGCGAAAAAGCGGTTGATGTACCAGTGCCAGTCGTTGATTCCGTCGTACACGGCATCCTCGGCCCAGGTCGCGTGCGACTCCAGTAACCATCCGGACTGGGTCGCTGAGCGCCGCTTCGCGATAGATGTTCGCGTTCTGCTTGTCGAGCGATCCGGCAGCGACGTCGTCCTCGATCAGGTCGAGCGACGACTTGGCGTTGCCGCCTTGCCCCCACGCGCCGCAGCGGGTTCCGGCGTTCCACCGACCCGGCTCGGCTCGTTAGGCAGGTCGGTACGCGCCCGCCAACACGACCAGCGGCACCCATCGAACGATCCACAACCGCATGCAACCTCCGCATCGACGAGATGGCCCCCGCCACCGTGGCGAGGGCCCGAATGGCTACGGAACCGGCCGGTACACCGTCTGTCAAGACGGTGGCGCCCACCGCCGTATCACGCACCGAACGCCCGCGTTGGCCGTTCGTCGTCAGGGTAGCCCGAGCAGGCCCTCGGCATGAAAGTTCCTTCCCCAAACAACCGGTGGTGTCTCATCAACCCATGCTCCCATGGAGGTCGTGTGGCGCTCCGGGAAGAGTTCGAAGGCTCCGGCAGGTGGCTGTTTCGTTGGCGCGGATACCTACCGCTTGCGCTGTTCGTTCCAGTGATCGCCGGGCTGTCCGACTCGCCGGGAGGCATTGCCGGCCCGCGGGCCGACCCACTCTGGGAGGCGCTCTGCGTCGCCGTGTCGCTGGTGGGGCTTGGCATCCGGATCGCGACCGTCGCCCGGGCACCGGGCGGCACGTCCGGCCGCCGGACCGTCGGGGGCCCGTGCGCGATGGCGCTCACCACCACGGGCATGTACTCCGTCGTGCGACACCCCCTCTACCTGGGCAACTACTTCCAGTGGTTGGGTGTCGCCATGGTTGCCCGAAACCCGTGGGTCGTGGTGACGGTGAGCCTGATCTTCTGGATCTACTACGAGCGCATCATGTTCGCGGAGGAAGAGTACCTTCGCCGCGCGTTCGGGGCCGACTTCACCGAATGGGCCGCCGAGACACCAGCATTCGTTCCCGATTTCGCGCGATGGAAACCGGCCGTGCTCCCGTTCTGCTGGCGCACGGCGATTCAGCGTGAGTATTCCGGGGGGTTCGCGCTGGTCGCGGCCTTCGCCGTGGTGTGCATAGCCAGCGACGCGATCGACACGCGCCGCCTAACGATCAACCCGTTCTGGTTCACCGCGCTCGTCCTCGGCGCGGTCACGTACGCGACCGTGCGACTCGTGGCCCGCAGGACCAGCCTCCTGCGCGTTCAGGGACGCTGACGGCCGATGCGATCGAGGGTGAGTTGAAATGATCTGCCCAGGGTGGTTCGGAAACAGGGGTCTCAGTCCAACTACCAGTTCCAAGTGATCAATCCGCAGTCGTCAGGCATCAGGCATCAGGTCCCGCTTCCGCCAGTCGGGGAGCGCGAAGGGACAGCGCGACGCTCCGCTGCACGCTCTCGGGCCAGCCACTCGAGGAAACGGAACCTGATGCCTGATGACTGATGACACACAACTGACGACGTGGAACTGGCCATGCCGCCGCCGGATGGCCGGCCCTCTCGGGTCGGCGTCGATGCGTTCGTTCGATGGGAACGGAGTCTGACCCCGTTCGCAGCGCTTTATTGCCGTTATCCGGTCGCGGCGATCGCCTGGATCTCGATCTGGTACCCGTTGCGCAGGTCCTTCACGGGTATGACCGCGCGCGCGGGCTTGTGGCCGCCCATCACCCGCGCGTACGTCGCGTTGACGCCACCCCAGAGTCCGATGTCGGTGATGTAGATCGTCATCTGCAACACCCGATCGAGCCCGCTGCCTGCCGCAACGAGGATCGCCTCGACGTTTCGCAAGGTGCGCTCCGCCTGCTCCTCGATGGAGCCGGGAGGGCGGTTGCGATCCGCCGGGTCGATGGGCAGCTGACCGGCAACGTACACCAAACCGTTGTGCACGATCGCCTGAGAATAGTGACCGGCAGGCGTGGGCGCTTCGCGTGTTTCGATCGCTTGCATCGCTCGATTCCTATGATGGGTTGGCTGACGAAACTTTCGCGGGCAGCACCGTCCCACGACACTCGCCGAAACCGATGCGCGCGAAGCCGTCCCGTTCGCAGAAGCCGCGCAGGACCACTTCGTCGCCATCTTCGAGATACCTGCGCTGCTCGCCCGATGGGAGCGTGATCGGCTCTGTCCCGCGCCACGTCAGCTCCTGCAGGCAGCCTCGCGATTCCTTCGCGGGCCCAGACACGGTGCCGCTGGCGAGCAAATCGCCGGGCTCGAGATTGCAGCCGTTGCTCGCGTGATGCGTGAGCAGCTGGGCGAGCGTCCAGTACATCACCGTAAACCGACCGTGACTCAGGCGGTACGCCGGCGTGCCCGACTCACGCATTAGCGCGGAGCGGAGCCATACCTCGAGCTGGATGTCCACCCCGCCCTTCGCCTCGTTCGCCGGCGACGACAGGTACGGGAGCGGCGCGGGATCGCCATCCAGTCGCCGGAACGCCGGCACGCGGAACGGCTCGAGCGCATCCATCGTCACCACCCACGGCGAGATGGTGGTCCCGAAGTTCTTGGCGAGAAAGGGGCCCAGCGGCTGATATTCCCATGCCTGCACGTCGCGCGCGGACCAGTCGTTGACCAGGCAGAGTCCGAACATTCGGTCTTCCGCCTGCGCGATCGGGATCGGCTCGCCGAGGGAGTTGCCAGTGCCGATGAACATGCCGACTTCGAGCTCGTAGTCGAGTCGCCTGCTCGGCCCGAACGACGGTGACGCATCCGTATCGGCCTTCGTCTGTCCGCCGGGCCTAACGACGCCCGTTCCGCTCACGACGATCGACGAGGCGCGCCCGTGATACCCGATCGGCACGTACTTGTAGTTTGGCAGGAGCGGATTGTCTGGCCGGAACATGCTGCCAATGTTCTTCGCGTGCTCGATCGACGCGTAGAAGTCCGAGTAGTCACCAATGGCCGCCGGCACCAGCATCTCCACGCTCGCCGCCTCCACCAGCACGTCGGAACGACGCGATCGCGCTCGCCGGCCGGCTTCCGAGTCATGGCGCAGGATGTCGACGAGGCCGGCGCGCAACGCACCGCGCGCGTTCGGACCGAGCGCCATCAACCGATTGAGCGCGCCGCCCGCGGTGGCCGCGACCGCATCACGTGCGGGTCCGACCAGCAAGTCGAGCCGAGCGGCCACATCGAGCAGCATGACCTCGTCACCAATGGCGACCGCCGCAACCGGCGTGTCAGTCGCGTCTCGCCGGACCACGCCTAACGGCAGGTTTTGAATCGGGAAATCGGTCGTGGGATCGTTCGCCGAGTCCACCCACGAGCGGAGGTCGGCCCGGTGCGTTTCGTCGATCACGGTCAGAGCAATCCGAGCGCGGCGAGGTCGTCGATGGGCTCGCGAAACGAGCACGACCCGAATGACTTGAGGAAGCTTCGCGACGCGGCGAGGCGATTGACGGGAAGGCGGTGCCCGCGCCACGACACCCCCGCCGCGTCGAGGTGCACGGCGGCGGGATCGCTTTCCTCGAGCAGCCGGCGTGCGTTGGGTTCATCGAGACCCGCGGCGAGAAATGCCGTCGCCAGAAAAACGTTCAGAAAGCCATACATCCTGCCACACGCGCTGCCGGGCTCGTACGTGAGTGGATAGTCCCCGCGCAGTGGATGGTGGAGTCCCGCCGTCGCCTTGAAAGACACTTCCTCGCGCAAGCACGCGACGAGAAACCGCGCGACGTTTTCGCTTGCGGGAAACGCATCGGGGGTTGTACCGCCCGTTCGGACCTTCGCGAACGCACCGACTTCGCGGATCGTCCGCAGAAGCGGCGGGAGATCGCCAGACACCGGAATTTCCACGTATCGTTCGTAGCCGCCGGCGACGACTCGCATCGCGTCCCTGATCGCGTCAGGCGTCGAAGCGCGCAGCTCGACCGAATCGACGCCGTTCCACCACACTTTCGAGTCGATCGCATGGCTGGCACTGAACGCCTCCATGCGCTTCACGTCGGCCGCGAGATCGGCGCCCAGGACGACGCTCAACCGACGCGCAACCGCCCGGCCGCCTGAGGGCCCTGGAAACACGTCGGCCACGGTGGCGGCGAGCTCGTCGAGCCGTGTCGCGGGGATGACGAACCTGCCTAACGCCCACTCATCGCTCGAGGCAAGATACGACTCGTACTCGGCGACCGCACCCGGCATGTCCAGCTGTGCCGGCGGAAACAGACCGGCGTAGTCGATGGCGTGAGCGAGGAGCGTCCTCAGCGCCGTCACTTCATCCCGCGCTTCTTCTTCGGCGCGAGGATCGTTCCGCGACACGTCGGCGCCCCGCACTTGCAGGCGTAGATCTTCTCCCACTTTTCGTCTTCGGTCCCGTCGCGCTCGTACTGATAGTCGTACGTCAGCTCCTCGCCCGGCGCGATGTCGCGGATCGCCTCGATGTAGATCCGCTTTCGTTCGTCGACTGCCTCGCAATTCGGCGCGCAGCTGTGATTGATGAACCGCGCGTCATTGCCATCGACCGCGGCATCGATGCAGACCTTGCTGTCGACGCTGAACAGGAACGTGTGATGGCGGCCCATGGTGCCATCGTCGTACCGACGATCGGCTTCCTCGGGCGAAATGCGCTCGCCCGTGTATTCGATAATGCGGGTGCCGCGCCTGATCGGGCGTAGCGCAAAGCCACCCTTGCCCTGAATCTTCGAGCGGCGCAGCTCGAAGTACTTGTTCGGCTTCGTTTTCGTGCGCGGTTTACGAGCCTCTGGATCCGAGCGCTTTCGCGTCCCGGAGGTCGAACGAGTCGTCGTCGTTGCCATGTCGCAGTGAAAGGAGAGTCACGATCCGCGCGCATAATGTCCACGCCAGTCCGCTTGCGCCAGCGCTTCACTCGCCGAGCTCGCGATCGCTGCCGGCGAAACGTATTTCGCCCGGGCGGCAGGGCGTATGCCCATGCAACGCATGGCAAAGTCGGTGCGCGCGCGACATCTTCCTGTCCACCTCGCTTGTCAGCCTGACGAGTGCTCGGGCCGCGGAGCATTGACAGCGGTTGCGCTCTCTAACGATTGGTAGCATTCAAGGACATTCCGGAGGAGTCGATGTTCACACGGCGCTTCTTTTTCAGCGCGATGCTCGGACTCGCAGTCGCCGCGTGCGGTTCGAAGTCGAAGTCCGCGCCGATTCCGCAACCACGCACGACCGTCCTCGTAGAGAATCAGGGCTTCGCCGACATGACCATCTACGCGATTCGAAGCGGGCAGCGCGTTCGCCTCGGCCAGGCATCCGGGAACTCGACGACGACGTTCACGATTCCCGCGAACCTCATATTCGGCGCAACACCGCTTCGCTTCCTCGCTGACCCGATCGGTGGAAGAGGCACGCCGATCAGCGATGAGATCACGGTGCAACCCGGTGATCAGGTCAGGTTGGTGTTGCCGCCGAGATGATGTCGAGCGATATCGCGATACACGAAGGGCCCGGTGATTTCACCGGGCCCTTTTCTACGCCGCGACGACGCGCGAGAGACCGTGCCGTGCCCTCAGCGCGGGATTCTCCGGCGAGTCGGATACGGATTGTTGGGATAGCCGGAAGAACCCGTGGGCGGGAACATGACCGGAGGATTCATTCCGATCGGGCCATTCGTCGGACGACGATCCGTGCGCGGATCGCAGTGATCGATGCCGCCACCACCGCCGCGAATGACCGCGACGCCAATGATCGTTCCGATGGCCTCGCCGATTCCGCCAAGACCACCACCGGCCGATCCACCACCGATTCCACCGGCGCCCGCCCCAGTCGTCGCCGGAGCCGTGCCGACCGGGGTCGGACGCGGCGTCACTGCAACGTTCGTCGGCGTGTCGATCGTCGGCGCAGGCGCCTCGGTCGACGGCTCCGGCTGCGTTACCTCGACCTTGTTGTCGGGCGCCTGGTCAGGCGCCTTGGCCACCTCGCCTTCCCCAAGGGAAGCGGGGCGAGCGACCGGCTTGTGAACATTCCGCTTCCGCACCGGCGCGCTCGTCGTGGGCGACTCGATCGGCGAGACGAATCGCGTCCGCTGATAGTCGCCTACACTGGACGCGAGCTCCACGCCCGACGCCGAAGCCGCCGCCAGATCGCGCTTGAGGTCCGCCGACAGCGCACTGTTCTTCTCGGTCGACTTGCCGCGTCCGCAGGCGACGGCGATGGCCGCCACGGGAAGCACAGAGATTCTGACAAGCTTGTTCACAGGTCCTCCTCGCATCGTTCCGGTCGCCTCAGCCGAGGCATGCACCGACGGACGTCGCGGTATATAAGGTAAAGCGCGAATGCACAGTGCGCACCATTGGTTGTTAGGGGCATCGCGGGCTCAATAGATCGGAGCGTCCACTTCGGCGGACACCACGGCGTCCGCGAAATCGGACGCGGAACGGGTTGGCCGGAGCGGCGTACACTTCATACCGTTCCCGTCTATGGGGCTCGACTTCACCAACCACGACTTTGTCGGCTGTTTAATGTCCTTGTACCCCGATTCGGGCCGGAGGGTCTAACGCGGCTGCATCGCGGCGCACGCCGGGTCGTCGGCGCTCGCTGCTCCGTAGCGTGACCTGATCAGCCGCGGCGGCCCCGTGTCTCCGATCACGACCACGAACAGCTGATCATACTCGCTGTCGCACAGATCCCGCGGCCGCGGTCCGCCAAGCGCGCCCACGATCGCCGGAACCGTGTTGCTATGCCCGACCACGAGCACCGTGCCGCCGGCATGTTTGCGCACCTGATCGGCGACGGCTTTCGCGTGCTGCGCCGCGGGCCCCGCATCCACCACCTCGGGCGTGATGTGGAGCGCTGTGGCTGTCGGCTCCGCGGTCTTCCGGGTCCGCTCGTACTGCGTGGTGATGATCGCCGTTACGCCAGCATCGCGAGCGACCGCCACGAGTGCCTGTGCTCTCGCCGCTCCAGCTTCCGTGAGCGGCGGGTCCTGTGGCGGCTGCGCCGCCCTCTCGGCGTGCCTGACGAGCAGCACGACCGTTGGCGGGGCCGAGACAGGGCGCGGTGCAGCGGCGGAGCTGAAGGCGAGAGCGGCAGCGAGAAGCGAAGCGGCCAATGCGCGCATAGCGGCCATGAGTCAGGTTCCGGAAGAGTGGATCCGAAAAACGGGATCGTCGGTTTCCACCTCCAGCACCGGAGCACCTGAGCTCGCATGGCGACGGATGTGGAGCTCGCGCAGTGCCACCGCGTTGCCTGACGAGTCGATGAGCTCCAGGTGAAGCGCGTCCCGTGACTTGCGGTAGCGCGACAGCGCTTCCGCACTGTCTCCCGCGCTCTCGTACAGGTCGAAGATTGGCTGCACGAGGTCGTATCCGAGCCCCGGACGAAAGACTCCGGTCGCCCGACTTCCGGTAGCGTCTCTATTCTCGAGCTCGGATCGGCCGACGATGACGCCGGACATTTTCAGCGTGAAGCTCATTACCAAGCAGGAAGCGCCTCAACGGCGACGAGTAAAGTGCGGCCGATTCTACTCCCCGTTCCCCGGATCCGACAGGCTCGAACACGAGGTGATGAAGCGAGAGAGAAGTGGGAGATGCTCGCGAGATGCGTCCGCGTACCGTTTGCGCGTCGGTCGTGCCGCTCGGCGGCGCGCCGGCGTGTCCGAAACGATGAAATCACGCGAACACAACTCATTTGAGGTGCCGTATGCTTACGACTCGCTATCTCTCCCGCGCATCCCTCGCTGGCGGATCCAGCCTGGCACGTCAGCTCGCCGTTGCCAGTAGCCTTGCCGCCGCCGCACTAGTCGCCGCATGCTCGAGCGACTCGTCCACCGGTCCCGCCAGCCCCGGCAAGCCTGCTCCGAGCGCCTATTCCATGAAGGCCGTGCGCGGACTGTCGGTGCCGCACACGTTCACTGACGCCGTCGGCAAGAAGCTCACGATCCAGGGCGGCGCGCTCACCATGAACGCCGGGACGTACTCGCTGAACTACAAGGGCAACCTGAACGCGATCACGTTCGACCTGACCGACGAGGGCTCCTACACGCAGGCCGGTAGTGTCGTGACGTTCAAGCCCAGTGACGGCGACCCATCGTTCACAGGGCGGATCAGCGGCAACACCGTGAGCGTGGACGGGTTCAAGATCGCCGGCGCGAAGTTCGACCTCCGCTTCGCGAAGTGAGCCATGTGGGCCGGCGCTGCGATCGGAGTCGCACGTAGTGCTCCGACCGCAACGCCGGTCCGGCTATGGCGCCGCGCTCGATCGCGGTCGCAGAATTTCCTGAAAGGCCGGAAGGCCGCGCAGCGCCTCGAAATCCTGATCGGCGTGAAGCGAGTAGAGCCGGGTGTATCCCTCGCGCAGCGCCTGATGAATGAGCCCCACCGCCGCAGCGCGATCGCCCTTGGCCGCGGCGATGCGCGCCGCCCAGATCCGCGGCGCACCGAACGTATAGGGGTGAGCGTCCTCCAGGAGTCGCGCGCCGATGCTGTCCGCTTCTGCCATTCGTCCGAGTCGCGCGGACAGCACGCCGAACGCACCGAGATACTCGACTGTCGTCGAGTCCTCCGTGAACAGACTCACGTACGTGACCCGGGCATCGGACCATCGCCCGAGCGACGCGAGCACGCGCGCGACGCCCCGCCGATGGTTTCGTGTCGAGCGTTCGTCCGCCGGTCGAGACGCGTACCATCGCTCGGCTCGCTCGAACGCTTCGCGTGCTTCAAGCGGATGGCCGTGCGCGCGCAGCTCGCGACCGGCCTGCCACAGGAAGTCGCCGGGCGAGTAGTCCTCCCAGGTTTCCGTCGACGTCGGAAAGACTGCCCCCTCGACGGCCAGGTTGAGCGCGTCCTTCGCTCGACCCTGCGCCGCCATCGCTCCAACCTCCTCGAGCCGAGTCCATCCCGCGTTAGGCTCACTGGCTCGAAGGCGCTTTGCCCATTCCAGCTCGCGCTGATAATCGCCCAGCTGATGGTACGATCGCGCGATGAGGTTGTAGACGCGCGGCGCCCAGGCCTTGCCCCAGCCTTCGTCCGTGTCGATGCGACGGAGGACCTCGATGGCTTCTCGTGGCCGATTCGTGATCTGGGCCGTCAGGCCGGCGGCGTACAGCGCGTGCCCAGCGCCGGGCGCGAGCTCCACCATGCGACGGCCGCCGCGATACGACGTTTCCCAGTCACCGCGAACGAAACCGGCGTAGAAGTAGTCGAGGTTCGCCTCGTCGTACGACGCGAGCTGTGATCGGTTGCGGTCGAGGATCCGGAACAGCGAATCGGCCGGCAGATACCGGTGAAGATTCGCGTACGACATGGCCGCCCAGAGCTTCGCCTGCCAGTACGTCGAATCCAGGCGCGCCGCGCGCAAGAAGTGGCGAACCGAGTTCTCGTAATCCGGACCGAACGTCTGCATCCCGAGGAGGAACTCGCCATACGCTTCGTAGGTCGGCGGCTGACTCGTGCGCGCAGTCCAGTTGTTCAGTCGAGGATCGAGCAGGACAGCCAGCGCGCCAGTCACGCGCTGCCGCAGAGGCTCGAGCGCCGCCGTCGGCCGCGCCAGCGGTGCGTTCACCACGTCCACCGTGTGCTTGACCTCTCCCGATGGCGCGCCGGTGATGCGCATGAGGAAGCGGAGCGAGTCGCCTTCGACGAAGTAGGTTCCCGACACGACCGTACCGGCACCGGTTCGTTCGGCCAGCGTGCGAAGGTAGTTGTCGTCGCGCGACGGCCCCGCTTCGCGTGCGGTCTCGAGCATGGTCCGCGCGTCGACTACCTGAACCAGGCCGGTGCGCAACAGTCCCTGCGTGATCCACTCCGCGACCATGGAGCCGACCGGCTCGAACGCTCGATTGCCGGTGCGGTTCTGGAGCGGCGCAACGACGACGCGTGACGGCACGACCACCGCTGCGTCCACCGCCCTGCGATTTCGCACCGCCCAGGCTCCAACGACACCCAACACGACGACAGCCGCGCCTGACGCGATGAGTCGACCCACGCGTCTCGAACGGATCGCCGGTGACACCACGGGCGTCTCGTGTCCGACGCGCGTCGCCTCGACTGACACCTGCACCTCGACCGCGGCGTTAGGCGTGGCCACCGCCTCGTGCGCCTCGGCCGGCGCCGCAATCCCGACCACGGCGGCGGCGGCGCCCGGCGTGGCAACGGCGATCGTGGCCGCGTCCGGTGTCGATTGCTTTGCCGGTGAGCTCGATGCGGCCGGGGCCGAGTGCCAGGCCGGCGCGTGCATTCCCGCTCGAATCTCATCGGCCAACCTAACGACCTCGGCATCGGCGGGGAGGTCGAGCTCCTCGCGAACGAGTGCTTGATGGATGGCCGCGTGCCGGACGGCGCCGTTGCGGTCGCCGGCTGCCGCCAGCGCTCGCATGAGGCGCATGGCGACGCGCGCGTTGATCGGGTCCCTCGCCGCCATGCGACGCCACCAGATGACCGCCGAGGCGTGGTCCCCTCGCGCCTCCGCGCCTGCTGCACACCGCTCGAAGGCCGTCTCGCTGTCATGCTCGAGCGCGCGTCGCTCTTCATCCACCCACCGGTCGAATTCGCCAGCTCCGGGGAGATGAAAGCCATCGAGGAATGGTCCCGCGTAGAGGGCTGCCGCACGCTCGTAATCTCGCGCGCCAATAGCCGCCTCGAACTCCGCCACGTCGCTCGTTATGACCTCGGAGCCGATCCGGAGATCACGGGTGCCGGCGATGGCTTCTTCGGACCCGAGGTCGCGCCGCAGCATGTAGACGGCCTGGGAAAGAAGGCGACGCGCGCGCTCCTCATCGGAATCCGGCCAGAGGTACCCGATCAGTTTTTCGCGCGTGATGCCGCGGTCGCCGGCCCGCGCGAGCAACGCGAGGATGGCGAGGCGGCGTGGCTGTGCGGCGGCACCGGCCACGGCATGCCCTTTGTCGTCGAGCACCGACAGCT
>Ga0075421_100008888_pt1 | contig 12377 bp, 5 predicted proteins | sample SoiMetdeltSBSDD5_FD_75292 | JGI IMG/M metagenome (GOLD analysis project Ga0075421, IMG submission 75292) | Bulk soil microbial communities from a Populus tree surrounding site in Tennessee, USA - Soil MetaG P. deltoides SBSDD5 | ecosystem: Environmental > Terrestrial > Soil > Tree plantation...
TCGACACCGAGCCAGATCAGTTCTCCGTCGTGCTCGTCGTAGGCTTTCTCGAGCCATTCGAACGTACGATCGCGATCGCCGAGAGCCGAGTAGATGAGCGCCACGTCCACTCCCGAGACATACGGCCGTTCAGAACCTTGCAACTCGACTAGAACTCGCTCCGCGTCCGATCGCCGGCCACACATGATCTCGGCGAAACCCAAGAAGCCAAGGACTTTGCGGTTACGGTCCGACATGACCGCCGCTTCCTGAAGTTCCGCGACGGCTTGCGGATAAAGTCCCTGCTGGATATACACCATCCCCATGAGCTGATGTGCCCGGTGAAACCCAGGCTGCAGATCGAGTACCTCCTGGCATTGCTGCATTGCATCCTCGTACCGACGGGAAAAGTAGTATGCCAAGGCAAGGTCGGCGCTCACGTTATGCGACAGCGGGTCAAGCGAGCAGGCCATCTTCATACTCGCGATCGCATCCTCGAAGCGGCCTCGTACCGCCAGCGCCCATGTGTTCCACTGATGCGCGGCGGCATAGCTTGGATTAATGTCGAGAGCCTTTCGAAACCCATGCTCGGCTCCGGACCAATCCCAGTCATAGTGCAGCTTGACGAAGGCGAGCGCGGTATGGGCTTCGGCGAGAGTGTCGTCCAGTTCGACGGATTTCAAGGCTGCGGCTTTCGCCTTCGGCCAAGCCTCTTGCCCGGGCGTGACATGATACCGGGTACTGAGGCTGTACGCGTCGGCTAAACCTGCATGCGCCAGCGCGTAGCCCGGGTCCTTCGCGACGGCTCTTCCGAAGTAGTCGAGGCTGAGGAAAAAGCCGGACTCAGTTCTGAGATTGAGATAATACCTCGCCTTTAGATAGAGATTGTACGCCTCAGCGTCCTCCGGATGACGCCTTACGGAAATACGGGGTTCCCCACTGAGCCTGGCCTTTAGAGCATCGGCGATCGCCTTTGAAATCTCCTCCTGGACTGCGAATACTCTCTTCGTTTCGCGCTCGTAAGTATCCGACCATAGGTGGTACCCATCGGCGACATTGATGAGCTGCGCCGTCACGCGCACGCGATCGCCTTCACGGCGCACGCTACCCTCGAGAAGCGTGGTGACATGGAGCTGCGCTCCGATATGGCGGAGATCGGACGCCTTCCCCTTGAATTGGAAAACCGAAGTCCTGGCGACCACTCGCAGGCTAGCGATCTTAGCGAGAGTGGAAATCAGCTCCTCCGTCAGACCATCGCTGAAGTATTCGTTCTCCGGGTCGGAACTCATGTTGAGGAACGGAAGAACCGCTATCGCGTACGGTTCCTGCTCAGCCGGCGCCTGACGTGCGGGCGTCTCCTTGCGGCGGAAAGTGGGCGCATACCCACGTTCCGGGAGCTCGATGCAGATGGGATCAGTCGATCCCTCCATGCGGTAATAGTCTTGAAGCTTCGTACGGAGCCTACGCGCCTCAACGCGAACGATGGGGTCTAAACGCTGATCGTAGGAAGTAAGACGATCAAAGACCTCAAGTCCGAGTACATACTCTTTTAACTTTTCGTTATTACCCTGAAGCGCCTGTTCGGCGACGTAGCGGAGAAAGCGACGAAGTCTGTCAGATCGCGCAAATACCTTGCTCGCAAGGATTTTCTCCAATTCGGCCTGGATTGCCGCAGTTGGCAATTCCGCCCGTTCAGTTCTGACGGTCTCCTGCGGTGGCTTTATGGGCACGATTCTTCCCCGGTCGCTTAACTGTTACTGTAACACCTCCGGGGAGGACACAGAAACAAGCCTGGCGCTACGAAAACAACGGTTTTATGACCTCGCCGGCCACCACTGTGGGCCTTTCGGCGCGGCCGTTGTGCATGTGCGTGACGCGGAGATGGTCCAGACCCATGGCCCACAGCATGGATGCGTGAATGTCATGGACGTGGGCCTTCTGCTCCTGAGCATACATCCCTATGTCGTCGGTGGATCCGATATTTTGTCCGCCTTTCACCCCGCCGCCCGCCATCCAGATGGTGAAGCCCCACGGGTTATGATCCCGACCGACGCCCTTCTCGTTGAAGGGTGTGCGGCCGAACTCACCGCCCCAGACGACGAGAGTGTCCTTCAGCATCCCGCGAGCCTTTAGATCCGTGAGCAGACCCGCGATGGGCCTATCTGATGCGCGACACCATTTGCTGTGATTTTCCTCAACATTCACGTGCGCATCCCAGCCGCTTCCTGAACCGCAGTACAACTCGACGAAACGTACACCACGTTCGACCATTCGGCGAGCCAGCAGGCAATTCGTGCCGAAGGCTCGCGTTTCTTCCTCGTCCATACCATAGAGACGACGCGTGACGTCCGATTCTTTAGACAGATCGACCGCTTCGGGAGCAGCGCTCTGCATGTTATATGCAAGCTCATAGGATCGGATTCGAGCGTCAAGCTCGGAGTCCTCCGACTTGTCCTTGGACCAGATCTGATTTAATTGCTTAAGGAGCGACAATTCACTTCGCTGTTGCTCGTCCGTCATGCCGGCAGGCGGCTTCAAGTGAAGCAGGGGCGTATCTCCGCGCCGGAACTGCATCCCCTGATAGGAAGCCGGCAGGAATCCGGCGCCCCATTCCCTTGCGCCTCCGATTGGATCGCGATCATCGAGCATGACAACGAATGAAGGCAGATTTCGGTTGGCGCTGCCGAGGCCGTAATTTACCCATGCGCCCAGCGATGGCCGGCCACCGAGAATAGAGCCAGTGTTCATTTCTGTCACGCCGCCGACGTGATTAATGCCATCTGTCCAGCAGGAGCGGATAACGGCCATCTCGTCTACGTGCTGGGCAATCTCGGGATACCAGTCCGAAACCCAGAGCCCGCTCTGCCCAAACTGTTTGAATTCGCGCTTAGAGGGCATTAGTCCGTTGTCGGACGTCCCGGGCATGGCCGTGACTTTGGGTCGCATCGATTCGGGAATCGGCTGGCCAGCCAGTTCTTTCAGCTTCGGCTTCGGGTCAAACAAGTCGACATGGCTGGGACCGCCTTCCATAAACAGCCAGATAATCGATTTAGCGCGAGGCGCGTGATGCGGCTGCTTGGGAGCAAGAGGATCGGCCGCCGCCGCGGCAAGAAGTCCGTCTTCGTGGAGCATGTGCGTGAGCGCGACACCCGCCAGTCCGCTGCCGGTCTGGCCGAGGAACCTTCTGCGGCTGGAAATTTGAGATTGACGCGTCATGGCGGAAATCATCCTTAATTCATGTATACGAACTCGTTGGAATTTACCAGGGTATGGCAGAAATCGACGAACGCCGCCGAGCGAGCCGGCGGCATGCCTTCCGGAACGCGGTCGGGCATCGCAACCTTTTCATTTCGTTCGAGCCGCCGGCTAATGATGCCGGAGTGCCAGTCAAGAAACGCGAGCACAGCGTTGCTCTCCTCCACCTTCGGAGCACGATTTAAGACGAGTCGATATGCGCGCTCGACCTGCTGCTGAGGTGATAATCCGGCGTCATTCAATATCCGGCCTGCCAGTACCCGAGCCCAATCCAAGATCATCTCGTCGTTCATCATGGCGAGCGGCTGGGCGGGATTGACGGTGCTGTATCGCCGCGCACAACTCTCGGAGGTGTCGGGAAAATCAAATGTCTCGAACATGGGATAGGGCAGATTGCGTTTGACAAACAGGTACACACTTCGCCGATTGGCCTCGGTCGCATCTTTAGCGCTGTCCCAGTTCAGGTATTTCGAGCCTGGCATGCTGATCCCCTTGGGCAGCGGCGCGAATATTCCTGGACCGCCCATCTTCGAGCTCAATTGGCCGCTGACATGGAGGATGGAGTCACGAATGACCTCGCCTTCGAGGCGCCGCCGATCGAATCGCCACCCAAGCTTGTTATCGGGATCGATTTGCGCCGCTTCCTCTCGGTAAGCCGAGGATTGCTGGTAGGCGTTTGACAGCATAATCAGCCGATGCATCTTCTTGATGCTCCAGCCGTTCTCAACGAAGGTGGCGGCAAGGTAGTCGAGCAGTTGCGGGTTTGTGGGCCGGTCTCCCATGACGCCAAAGTCACTCGAGCTGGCGGTGACGCCGCGGCCGAAATGATATTGCCAGATCCGGTTGACCATTACGCGCGCCGTGAGCGGGTTGGCCGGATTCGCAAGCCATTTCGCCAGAGCACTTCGACGGCCGGTAGAGTTCACACCCTCGGGAGGGACGATCGAAGGCGGATTAGGGTCGAGAATCGTCAGAAACCCGGGCTGCACCTCTGCAAGTGGCGCGTCCCAAACTCCCTTCGCAAGGACGAACGTAGGCGGCGCTACGTGGCCATTGTCCACCATTGCCTCGGCTACAGGTGGCTCCGCCGGCTTGATGTGATCGAAGTTCGCCAGTTGCTGTTTCAGCTCGGCATATCGCTGCTTTTCTTCCCCCTTAAGCGTCTTCTCGAGAGCAGCGGCGGAGGGTAGCCGGCTCCGGCTGCGCAAATACATCTGCCACTGCATCGGATTTCTTTGTTCGGCCGGGGTAAGGACCGCTTCCTGAGCTTCCTTAGGGTAGTTGCTCAGACGCTTGCTTGTCGCTTCGAGGCGCAAGGGTGAAAGGATCGCATCCATTTTGGCCCGGATGTCGCGGGTCGTTATATCCCACGCCGCGTACTGTCGCCGGAATTCGTCGCGCTTCGGGCCCTCCAGTAGACGTGCCCTGTCCTCGTTAAAGCTGGCTGCGAAGAAGGCCTGTAGACGATAGTAGTCTTTATGCAGGATGGGATCGAACTTGTGATCGTGGCAGCGGGCGCACCCATACGTCAGACCCATGAAGACCGAGCCCACGGTATCGGTGATGTCATTGAGAATTTCCTGGCGGCGCAACATTGGATTGGCCAGATTGCTCTCGTCAGGCCACAGGCGATTCAAGCCGGTTGCAATGAGCGACGCGGAATCGTCAGGATATAACTCGTCGCCGGCGATCTGCTCTTTTATGAAACGGTCATAAGGTTTGTCGTCATTGAAGGACTGGATCACGTAATCGCGATAGCGCCACATATTCGGGCGCGTCTCGTCGCCTTTGAATCCAGCTGTATCCGCATAGCGCGCCAGGTCCAACCAATGCCGCCCCCAGCGTTCTCCGTATCGCGGAGATGCCAGGAGACTATCCACTACTTTCGTGAAGGCGTTGGGTGAACGATCGGCCAAAAACGCCTGTACCTCCTCAGGTGACGGCGGGAGTCCGATCAGATCGAAATAGGCGCGCCGGATCAGGGTGATCTTATCGGCGGGCGGATTTGGCCTCAAGCCTTTACCTTCGAGCTTTGCAAGCACAAAGGCATCGACAGGATTATGCGCCCACCCACGGTTCTTAACTGGAGGGACGGACGATTTGACGACCTTCTGAAATGCCCAGTAGCGGCGTTGCTGATCGGTAAAGGTGTTCTCGCTCGTTGCAGCCGGCTTGGCCGGCGCCACCAGCGTTACACCGTTGTCCCAGCCGGCCCCACCGTCAATCCAAGCTTTAACAGTCGCGATCTCCTGGTCGGTAAGGCGACCGCCGAGAGGCATCTGCGGCTGCTGCTGGCCAGTGAGATGCCGATACAACCGGCTTGCCGCGGCATCGCCCGGCGTAATGGCGGCGCCGTGCTGCCCGCCTTTCAGCGCTCCTTCACGCGTCCGGAGATCGAGATTCGACATGGAGGCAACCTGTCCATGGCACTCAAGACATTTCCGGGTGAGCAGCGGAGCGACATCCGTCGTAAAAGTGGACTTTGGAGCCGTTTGCGCAAGGCCTGCAGCACAGCCTAGCGCCGCGCCACAGAGGATAGCGCCGAGTCTTGAAGCGTTCCAATGTCTAGTGAGCACGTTCTACTCCTAGCCGGTTCTCGAACCAGACGACATTCTGGCTCTCCTGACCGGCGACTAATATGTCCGGTTGTCCATCGCCATTCATATCCACAAGCCGAACTTCGTAGGCCGCCTGATCCTCATAGATCTGATGAACCGTGAAGTGTCCTTTGCCGTCATTCTCGAACCAGGCGACAATGCGCGAGTCCTTGGCGCAACTCACAAAGTCGATGTCTCCATCTCCATCGATGTCCCCAGCAGCGAGAGAATGAGGACCCACCAGTTCCGGATAAACTTCATGAGCCACCCACTTCGGGGCTTCGTACCATACCAGACCTTTGCCGTGGCCGCGGGAAGCAAGGAAGTCAGGTTTCCCGTCGCCGTTCAGATCGGCAATCAGAATATTCGTGGCTCCCTCTTGGTTTTGTTCAATGACGTGCTTCGGCCAGGGCTTGCGGGCCTCGATGGGCTGTTCCCACCAGGCGAACCAATTTCCTTTGGGGCCGATCTTCGCGGCGCTGGCGAGGTCGAGTCGCCCATCGCCATTCACATCTCCGACGCCCAGATAATGGCTCAAGCCCGGAGCGTCCCCGTCCGCGAAAATATTTCTCTCCCATCGCTCAGCCGTGCGCGGGGCCGCCGGTATCCGGAACCAGGCGAGCGAGTCCGGAAACGACCCATCCGGCCATCCACTATTCGCCACCAGGTCGGGCTTCCCGTCGCGATCGATGTCCGTAAGTAAAAGCCCATGCACTCCCGTGACTCCGCCCTTGGTTGCGTCGTCAATCAAATGGAACGGCCAGGGATCGTGCAGAGGATCTTTTGGATGTTCGAGCCAAAAGATAAACCCCGGCCGGTATTGCGCGCCAATGAAATCGATATCGCCGTCGCCGTCCACATCCATCGCAGCGCTCTGGATCAGCCGTGCGCCGGAATATAGAAGTGTAGGTTTCCAGTCGGGCGTGCTGTAAAGAAAAATCTTATGGTCGTTTTCGATATCGCCGCTGATGACATCGAGGCCGCCACGGCTCGTGAAATCAGCCGCGACTGCGGACTGGGTGCGGAATCCGCTGACAATAACATGACGCACCCAGGATGGTTTACACTCATTCCAGTAGATCCGTATTCCGGTCTCGTCGCCCGTGATCAAATCGGGCAGACCGTCGCCATTCAGATCGGCGGCAGCGAGCGCAATTGCTGGCTTGGAGTCAATCGACAGCTTGTCCCAGCGTCCGCTGGGGAGCCGTTTGTATACAGCTATACCCGATTGCGAGGCGACCGCCAGATCGTCGCTGCCGTCGCCGTCTAGGTCCGCCCAGAGAATCGCACGCGCGACCGTGTTCACATCCAAGGCCTCTCGTTTCCATGTCGCTTCGGCGATCGGCGTAGGACGTGGCTTCGTCGGGCGTTGAGCATCAAGAGGCTTGGTGGGCTGCCTGTAGACTCCTACGCCGTTCGCTTCGGGTACTGCGAAGTATCGGACGGAGTTGATCCAGCCTTGCGTCGCGCGGCTATCCCTCGCGGCGGCCGAACTCGCCGCTTCAGATATCAGTCGCCTCGTCCACGAGGGATTCTGAAGCCAGGAAGCGTGGTTCCCTCCGACAATGATGTCCGGCTTACCGTCGTCATTTAGATCCGCAACTGACACCGACGAAACAAGCCCTTCCTGACGAATCTCCTGGACGCGGAATCGCAACTGGCTATCGGCCGCAAAGGAGCCCAGCGGGGTCAACGCGAGGATGAGAAAAACATGCTTCATGGCTTGGGTTCGGATCGTTTCACCGGCTTGCCGTAAACCTCGATCCAATCCAAACGTGTGCAGGCCGGACTGCTGGCCCCATTCATTAGATCGGTGAAGCCAATCTCGTCTACCTTCGTCAAATCGGGATGCGGCACGGCCGCGCCTTCCACGACCTTGGCAATGTCCAACTTGTGCCAGCGGAGGTCGGCCACGTTGAACTCGTGCTCGCGCCAGTCTTCCGATGCGCCATCAGACTGATCGCTAATCAACCAGGAGCCATCCGCCAACTTCACGATGATGTGAAGTCGGCGAAATCCGGACATGCGGGTACGCCAGCGAACTTTTGAGCGACCGGTCAGGTCGGCATAAACATCCTTGTGCTTGAGTGTCAACGCCCAATTTGCGGCGCACGCGCCCGACCAGATGTAATACGGGTCAGCGTCGGTTCCGTGGTGGCGCTTCTTAATTCCGTCCTTCCCGGGTCCGTAGACAGTCTGTATCAGCTCAGGACTGGCCACGTGCTCTTGGCTCACCTGCTCGAAGGGCGGCTTGGTTGTCCAGTCTTCGCGTAAGAAGGGAGTGGGCCTGGTTTCAGCCCAACAGGCGTCGACGATTAAGAATAATGGAATCAAAATCAGCAGACGCTGCATTTCACACGTCACCTTTAAAGAATCCCTTTTTCCAATACTCCATTTCCGCGCCCTGGAGGACGCCTCTGCCGCTGACAGCTTTCTTCCGTAGTTGTTCCACTTCTTTCGCGCTGAGAGGGTGAAATCTCTGTGCGGTGCGGATATTGTCCTCCATCTGACCGAGAGACCCGGCGCCGCACACGGCTCCGTGGATCGGAAGGTTAAGTACGTAGCGCAGACACTCTCCCGGACTGATCGCACGGAGGAGAAAACCTTTGCAAAAAATCTTGATCGCCTGGATAGCGATTCCCATCTCGACGGCCACCGGCAGCACTGTTTTCTCGAAACTGAGATAGGCCGTATCGGCGGCATGGAGCGGCATGAGAACCGAATCCCACTTGTCATAGCTTTTCAGCATCGTGAGGTGCGTCTGCGGATCGAAATGGCCCGTGAATCCGATAAAACGGCATTTGCCGGCCTTCTTCGCAGCTTCAAATGCCTCGAGCGCCCCGCCAGGAGCGAAAATCTGTTCGATATCCTGGCTAGTACGGACGTCGTGCATTTGCCAGAGGTCCAGGTAATCCGTCTTTAGACTCCGTAACGAGGCATCGAGGTCTTGCTCAGCCGCGGCACGCGTCCGCTTTATCGATTTAGTCGTGATGAAGACGTCTTTACGGAATTCAGGAAGCACGCCTCCGTACACCTGTTCCGACTTCCCGCCCCAATAGCTGCGCGCGCAGTCGAAATAATTGATTCCGAGGTCATAGATTTGGCGGACGTACTTTCGGGCGGAGTCCATATCGGGAAGCAGGTCCATCCGGGCGCCGCCTTGTGCGATCACAGTCAGCTTGGCTCCGGTTTTTCCGAAGGCTCGCATTGGAATATCTCCGGCAGTTCCCTTCCCAGCCGCTCTCGCGCCGGAGGTCGAAAGACCGGCAAACGCGGCTCCCACAAAACTTCGTCTTCGCATTGCACGCTCCAAGGTTAGAAAATCAGCTTCATCCCAAACTCAAGCACACGGCCGATACCGGCGGCCGTAACGGCGCCATAACCCTGCGTCGGCTTGCCCGCGCTGTCAAACCGCACTGTGGTGTTGATCCCCGTGAACGCTGGGTGATTGAGTACGTTGAAGGATTCGGCGCGAAACTGCAGGCGGGCTCGTTCGCGGATTGCGAAGAGCTTCGCCAGCGTAAGATCCCATTGACTGAACGGCGGGCCGGTCAGAATATTTCGTCCGCTGTTTCCAAAGCGGCCTTGTACCATTTGGGCCGGAGCCAGAAACGCGTCGGTGTTGAACCATCGGGCTAGCGTGCGCTGTCCGCTGGCCAGGTTCGGACTCGCAATCACTGTAGCGCGCGTCGAACCTGTTCCGATACGCGCGACATCGACCGGAACCGCGACACTGTTCGGCGCTCCGCTCTGGTAGCCTGTAATCCCCGACACTTGCCACCCAGCGGCAACCGCTCGCACCAGCGCGTTCGGATGCACCCGGAAGAATGGCAGTTCGTATATATAGTTAACGTTTATTACATGAGGGCGATTAATGCTGGAGATTCCATGGTCCACGCGAGGATTGTAAGCATCCTGGGGAGATCCCGATGAAGAGTCCAGCGTCTTAGAGAACGTGTACGACAGTCCAAAGGAGAGCCCTCGTTGAGCGCGCCGTGTTACCGAGAGCTGAAGACTGTTGTAGTTGGAAGTGTCGGCGAAACCTCTCAAACTTATGTTCCCGTAACCGAGATACGGACGGAGCGCATTGACGTTAGTCGTACTGGCAGGCGGATTCAGCAGCGTGCCCTGAGGCAACTGATTCAGGTTACTTGTCTGTAGCAAATGGCGAGCAACATTCCCTACGTAGCCGATATCCACGAGCACTCCGGCTTTCAATTCATGCTGAATCCCCAGATTGTAAGACATGATCCTCGGCATCGTGTTGATCTTCGGCACGACGTTGCTCAGGGCGGCCGGGAAAGTTGTGTTGGTCCCGCCGGGAGGATTATCTATGCTTCCGTTGTAAATGCTCGCTGAAACGCTCGCCGGAGGATTAGCCGTCCCGCCGATGCCTTGATTGAGCTGATCGTAGAACATCCCGAATCCTCCGCGTAAGACACTTTTCCCTTTTCCGGATGGGTCGAAGGCGAAGCCGAAGCGGGGACCGAAATCATGGTACGTGGTCTGCATGCCACTCCGCGGCAGTCCGATAAACAAGCGCTTCACATTAGGATCGGCGGCGATGGGAAGATGTTCCTTGGCGGCGGAAGGAAAGTCACTTCCGAACAGCACAAGACCGTTATACGGATCACCGGTACCTGGGACAATGGAGCCGTCGCTTGGATTGACTCTGGGCGCTTTGGCGCGATCGTAAAGCGACGGAAGAAACGATGATCCACCACCTAGCGCATCGTAAATCGGCGCAATAATGTTATACCTAAGTCCGATTTCCAGACTCAAATGGCGGTTCACTTTCCAGCTGTCCTGCGCATAAAACTCTGCCTGCGTTAGCCGCGCCCAATAGGACAGATCCTGCTGGTCCTCCGTCCACGTATAGAAGTTGCCCAAAAGAACATCCGCGATTGTATTTCGCGACGTTCTTTGAGCGGAGGTATTGAACGTCACCTGTCCCTGGTCAACCGCGTTGCTGTGGCCGTTCTTTCGACTGTGCCACATTTCGCCGCCGAACTTTAACGTATGAGTTCCAACGATTTTAGTAAAGTCCTCCCGGAGCTGAAGAGTCAAATTGTTGTTACTCTGCGGGCCTCCGGACCATCCTGTGAAACCCGAGATGCTGACTCGAGGCGCGAGCCCTTCGCGATTGGCTGCGTACACCTCCGGAATCGTGAGGCCAAGCGTCGACCGCTGGATCGGAGTTAAGTCGGCAGTGAGCCAGATCTTGTCACCCGACGCGCTTACACTGGTGGAACTTACCGTGGTGGGCGAGAAAGTGTGCGCCAGAGAGAGCGTAGTAACATAGCCGGGTCGTCGTTGTCCCCCAGGCGCAATTCCCAGATTCGAACTCAGAAACGGATTCCAGTTATCCCAAGTATCATGCGTCCACCGATACATCACCTGAGTAGCGCTCGATAGGTTGTAATCGAGTCGCAGGATGTCCCCGCGAGTATCAGTTTTGGTGACATCCGTTACTACATGGTTTCCTCCGGCGATCGAGGAATTAGGTGTTGGGTACACGTTAAGCAACGCCGGACCGTTACGGGAAAATCGCGAGGCCGGAACAATTCGATTTGGGAATGCGGCGCCGGTACCGGGATCAATTGGGGCGGCCAGAGTCGAGTTCCGAAAATCGCCGGTACGCTCGCCCTGGGTGGGAACAAAGTTCAGGACGGTGGTCCCCTCGTGATTGTATTTCCACTCTTGACTGGCGAAGAAGAACAGCTTATTGCGGTCGGTGTTCCATCTGCCCGGCACAAAGAGGGGACCGCCCAATGTCCAGCCGAAGTCATTAAAATGCAGCGGGCTCGCCCTCGGACTGAAAAACGACCGAGCGTCGAACAACTGACCGTTGCGCACGAATTCGAACATAGTCCCGTGAAATTCGCGCGTGCCGCTCTTGGTCACGACATTGATCTGCGCTCCTGCCAGGTGTCCAAATTCCGCGCTGTAGCTGCTCGTCAGAATTCTCACCTCCGCGATCGCATCGACATTCGGATTGATAAGGGAATTCGTGCTGGCTCCAGTATCAAGATTCGATGCGCCGTCCAGAGTGAAGTAGCTCGAATTGCTCCGAATCCCGTTGATCTTCTGCTGGTCTACTCTCGCAGCGAGACTGAACGGATCTTGATTGATGGAAACGGCGCCGGGAATGAGCCGCAATAGTTGGACGTAATTTCGGCCATTGAGCGCGATCTGGCTCAACTGATGCTCATTGATCACGCGGCCGACGTCTCCCGACGTCGTCTGGACCCGCTCGGCGGGGGCCGTGACCTTGACCGATTCCGTTACAGCGCCGACCTCGAGGCGGAAATCAATAGTACGTTGGGATGCGGCGTTGAGCACAACGTCGGACTGCTCACTCATGCTAAAGCCGGATTGCTCTGCCGTCAGGACATAAGAGCCGGCGGGGAGCGCCGTGAGGACGTAGTAGCCGCCAGCTTCGGTCCGTATTCCCTTTTTCAAGCCCGTCTGCATGTTCACGGCAGTGACCATGCAGCCCGGAACGGGCGCTCCGCTGGGGTCGTATACGACGCCAGAGATCCTACC
>Ga0075421_100008889_pt1 | contig 12376 bp, 13 predicted proteins | sample SoiMetdeltSBSDD5_FD_75292 | JGI IMG/M metagenome (GOLD analysis project Ga0075421, IMG submission 75292) | Bulk soil microbial communities from a Populus tree surrounding site in Tennessee, USA - Soil MetaG P. deltoides SBSDD5 | ecosystem: Environmental > Terrestrial > Soil > Tree plantation...
GGTCAGATAGCACGGCACCGTCATCGTGCCGTCCACGCGCCGAGCGATGCGATCGTCCTCCGCAGGCGTCAGGTCGGTGACGCTGTTGATGGTGAACGTGGGCGCCTTGCCGGCGACCTTGAGGTCGCGCAGGTTGGTGTCGCCGAGCCCTCTGAAGGCGTGGTCGCGGATGTGCAGCATGCGTCCCGCGAGGCTGCGCTCGCTCGCCACCGTGAAAGACCAGATCCGGTAGATGCGGCGGTGCTTGAGGCTTGCCTTGCGCAGCGACCGAGCGAAGCCGCGAGCCGTGCGCGTGATCGGCTTGCCGTTGCGGTCCTTGAGGTTGCGCAGCACCACGACGTAGCGCTCGCCCTCGGTGAAGTTCTTCGCCGGGCGGATGATCAGGACGCGGTTGGCGTCGCTGGTCGCGTTCGAGTCGAGCTCGGCCCAGACGGGATGGCGCTTGCCGGTGCGGGCGTTGAACACCACGACCGGGGAGCGCTTGGCGAGGCTGGCGGCCAGGTTGCGCAGCGACGGCAGGTGGCTGCGACGCAGCGCGTCGGCGTTGTCGAGGCCGGGGATCTTGACGATGATCATCGAGCCGGGGCTGAACCCGTCGGCGCGGTTCATGTCGGTCGGGTCGATCGGCACGCCGTCCTTGTTGCGCGGCATCAGCGACCTGGGCAGGTCGAGCCGCCGGCCCGTGTCGGTCGTCCGGTCGCGCTTGGTCAGCGTGTCGTTCGGCCACGGCAGCATGCTCGGCTGCTTGGCCTGTGCGGCGGTCGGAATGGTCAGTGCAGCGAGCAGCGCGACGGCCGCGAGTCCTCTCCCCATGCCGGCGATCCTACATCCGGTGCGGTGGATACGGTCGCGCTGTGGATCTCGTCGCCGCCGATCGCGCTCATCTCTGGCACCCGTTCACGCAGCAGCAGGGCTGGGTCGAGGAGGACCCGCTGATCGTCGACCGGGCCGAGGGCACCGACCTGATCGACGTCCAGGGCAGGCGCTACATCGACGGCGTCTCCTCGCTCTGGTGCAACGTGCACGGGCACGGCCATCCGCGCATCGACGCCGCAGTGCGCGATCAGCTCGACCTCGTCGCGCACTCCACGATGCTGGGCCTGAGCCACCGGCCCGGGATCGAGCTCGCGCAGCGCCTGGTCGAGCTGGCGCCGCCGGGCCTCACTCGCGTCTTCTACTCGGACTCCGGGTCGACCGCCACCGAGATCGCCCTCAAGATGGCCTTCCAGTACTGGCAGCAGCGCGGCGAGTCGCGGCGCACGAAGTTCGTGTCGCTGCGGATGGCCTACCACGGGGACACGATCGGCTCGGTGTCGGTCGGTGGGATCGACCTGTTCCACTCGCTCTACCGGCCGCTGCTGTTCGACAGCCTGCACGCCGAACCCGGCGACGTGGGCGACATGGAGCGGCTGCTGTCCGAGCACGAGGGCGAGGTCGCCGCGGTGATCATGGAGCCGCTCGTGCAGGGCGCGGCCGGGATGCTGGTGCACCCGGAGGGCTACCTGCGCGACGTGCGCGAGCTGTGCGACCGCCACGGCGTGCTGCTGATCCTCGACGAGGTGGCCACCGGCTTCGGGCGCACCGGGCGGATGTTCGCCTGCGAGCACGAGGACGTCGCTCCCGACCTGCTCTGCCTCGCCAAGGGCATCACCGGCGGCTACCTGCCGCTGGCGGCCACGCTCGCGAGCGAGCGCATCTACAAGGGCTTCCTCGGGCGCTTCGAGGAGTTCCGCACCTTCTTCCACGGCCACACGTACACGGGCAACCCGCTGGCGTGCGCGGCGGCGCTCGCCACGCTCGACGTGTTCGCCGAGGAGCACACCCTGGAGCACCTGCAGCGCAAGATCGAGCTGCTCGGCGAGCTGCTCGAGCCGATCGCGGCGCACCCCGGGGTGCAAGCGGTCCGCCGGCGCGGGTTCATGACCGGCATCGAGCTCGCCGAGCGTCCGCTGCCGGCCCGGATCGGCCACCAGGTGACGCTGGAGGCCCGCCGGCGCGGCGCCGTGATCCGGCCGCTGGGCGACGTGGTCGTCCTGATGCCGCCACTGGCGATCTCGGAGGGCGAGCTGACGCGCCTGCTGGCGATCACCTCCGAGGCGATCGAGGCGGCGACCGCCAGCTCAGCGCTCGCGCAGGCGGCTTAGCCCTCGTACGGCTCGAAGTCCTTCTTGCGAGCCCCGCAGACCGGGCAGAACCAGTCGTCCGGGATGTCCACGAAGGCGGTCCCGGGCGGGATCCCGCCGTCTGGATCTCCGTCGTCGGGGTCGTAGATGAACCCGCACGAGGTGCAGATCCACTGCTGCTGGGCCACTTCGGTGCTCATCGACGGCGGAACCTTAGCGCTAGGCTGCGCGGGTGCGGGTGGATGGGCCCCATCCTGGTGAGGAGTGGAACGACGGTGCCGAGACGGAGCCCCGTCAGGCCGCGTCGATCGTCGTGCTGCGCGATTCCGCGGCGGGACCGGAGGTGCTCCTGGTCCAGCGCAATCCCGAGCAGCGCTTCATGGGCGGCGCCTGGGTCTTCCCCGGTGGGGCGGTGCACTCCGACGACTCCGATCACGCCGCGGCGGCCGTGCGCGAGCTCGCCGAGGAGGCCGGCGTGGAGCTGGCCGAGGGCCATCCGATCGTGGGCTGGTCGCGCTGGATCACGCCGGCCGAGGTGGTCGTCCGCTTCGACACCTGGTTCTTCGTGGCCGAGGCCCCACCCGGGGCCGAGGCGACGGTCGACGGCAGCGAGTGCGTCGACGCCCGCTGGCTGCGCCCCGCCGCGGCGCTGCAGGCGCACGAGCGCGGCGAGCTGATGCTCGTGTTCCCCACGATCAAGCACCTGGAGGCGCTGGCCGGTATGGACTCGGTCGCCGAGGCGCTCGAGAAGGCGCGCACGCGCGAGGTCGTTCCCGTGCAGCCGCGCGTCGTCGTGCGCGAGGGAAAGCCGGAGATCCTGCTCCCCGGCGACCCCGGCTACGACCAGGCGTGAGCGCAACCAAGCCGGGCGGGAGGTGTTCATAGAGCCGGTGAAGCGCGGCGTTTCAGCACTCGTCGCGACGCTCGCGTTCCTGTGCGCCACCGGCGCGGTCGCGGTCGCCGCGACCCAGATCGGCACCGACGGCCCCGATCGGCTGTCGGGCACGGTCGGTCCCGACCAGCTCTACGGCGAGGCGGGCGACGATCAGCTGCTCGGGTTCGCGTCGAACGACTACCTCGAAGGCGGCCCCGGCAAGGACGACGTGGAGGGCGCCGACGGGATCGACCTGATCATCGCGGGGACCGGGGACGACGGCGTGGACGCGGGGCCCGGCAACGATGTCGTCTACGCCGGCGCCGGCGCCGACCTCGTGCTCGGCGGCCCCGGCGGCGACACGCTGTTCGGGCAGGCAGACGCGGACCGGCTGTTCGGCGGGTCCGGCAACGACGTCGTCTACGCCAGCAGCGGCGAGGACTTCGTCGACGCCGGGTCCGGGAAGGACCGCATCTACTCGGATGAGGGCGACGTCACGATTGACACCGGCCCCGGCAACGACATCGTGAGCGCGATCGGCGGCCGCGTCCTGGTCGACGGCCGGGGTGGCAACGACCGCATCCGCACGGGCCCGTTCGACGATCAGCTCACCGGAGGCCTCGGCGCGGACTCGATCGACAGCGGCGCCGGCGACGACACGATCAGGGTCAAGGACAAGAAGCGCGACCGCGTCCAGTGCGGACCCGGGCAGGACACGATCTACGCCGACAAGGTCGACGTGCTGCTCGGCTGCGAGGAAGTTCACACGCGCGGCGCCCGAATCGGATAGAACCGCACCATGACCAGCACCGGTCTCACGGTTGCCGTGACCGGTCCGACGGGTGACCTCGGCCTCAGCATCGTCGACGCGTTGGAGCGCTCGCGGGCCGTCAAGCGGATCATCGGCATGGCGCGGCGGCCGTTCGATCCGGCCGAGCGCCGCTGGCGCAAGACCGAGTACCGCCAGGGCGACGTGACCGACGCGGCCAGCGTCGGCGACCTCGTCAAGGACGCTCATGTGGTCGTACACCTGGCGTTCGCGATCCTGTCCGCCAGCGACGCGACGCACGACCTGAACGTCGAGGGCTCGCGGCGCGTCTTCGAGGAGGCGGTCAAGGCCGGCGCGGAGCGCATCTGCTACGCCTCGAGCGTCGCCGCCTACGGGTTCCACGACGAGAACCCGGACTGGCTGACCGAGGACGTCCCGGCGCGCGGATCGCCCGAGCACCCCTACTCGCGCCAGAAGGCCGAGGTGGAACAGGTGCTCGCCGCCACCCTGCTCAACCGCCGGCGCACGATCGCGTACGTGTTCCGGCCCTGCATCGTCGCCGGCCCGGAGGCGCGCACGATGCTGCAGGAGATCCCCTACTTCCGGCTTGGCGAGGCGATGCCGGACGTGGTGGTGCGGCTGCTCGGCTCGGTGCCGGCGCTGAAGCCGGTGATCCCGGATCCGGGCACGCGCTTCCAGCTGGTGCACTCGGAGGACGTGGCGCGCGCGTTCGTCGCGGGCGTACGCGGCGTGGGCGAGCCCGGCCCCTACAACCTCGCCGGGGGCGGCACCCTGACGTTCTCGCACCTGGCCTCGGCGCTCGGCTGGTACTCGGTGCCGATCCCGAAGCTGGCGGTCGAGGCGACCGCCGAGATCGCCGGCCGCCTGCCGATGGTCCCGGAGTCGGTCGGCTGGCTGCACTCGGTGCGCAAGCCGGTCCTGATGAAGACGGATCGGGCCAAGACGCAGCTCAAGTGGCGCCCGCAGCACACCGCCCGTCGCACGATGGACGAGATGGTGCGCGCGCAGCGGGAGGACTACAGCGCCTTGCGATAGAGCGCGGCGTAGTCGTCCTCGCCCATCTCGCGCGGGTTCAGCAGCGTCGTGCCGTCCCCCATCGCGCCCTCCACGAGCGCGGGGATCCCGGACTCGGGCACGCCGACCTCCGACAGGCGCGTCGGCAGCCCCAGCCGCGCGATCAGCTCCGTCAGGTAGGCGGCCAGCGCCGGCCCGATCTCGGGGTCGCTCACGTCGAACACGTCGCCGATGTCCCGGTAGCGGTCGGCGATGTCGTCCCCGCCCGCGGCGTTGTGCTCGATCACGTGCGGGAGGTGGATCGCGTTGGCCACGCCGTGCGGCACGCCGAACTGCGCCCCCGCCGGGTGCGACATCGCGTGCACCGACCCGAGCGCGATCGTGATCGCGAGGTTGGCGGCGATCAGCATGTTGCCGCGCGCCTCCTCGTCCTGCTCGCCGCGCTGGACGGCGCGCTCGAGGTTGTCCCGGATCATGCGCAGCGCGTGCAGCGAGCGAGCGTCCTGGTGGGGGCTCCAGTCGGTCGACACGTAGCCCTCGATCGCATGCGTCATCGCGTCCATCCCGGTCGCCGCGGCGATCGCCGCGGGCAGCGTCCGCGTGCTGTCGGGGTCGAGGATCGCCAGCCGCGGAAACAGCGGGAAGTCGGCGATCTCGATCTTGACCTTGCGCTCGGGGTCCTTGATCACCGCGGCCATCGACACCTCGCTGCCGGTGCCCGCCGTGGTGGGGATGCAGGCCAGCGGCGCGATGTCGAGCGGCTTGCCCATGCCGTCGTCCTCGCGCGGCATCAGGAAGAAGCCCTCCTGCTCCGCCGCGCCGCCGCCGTGGGTGAACACGGCGTCGGCCACCTTCGCCGTGTCCATCACCGATCCGCCGCCGACCGCAAGGAACGAGTCGGCCCCGGCCTCCTTGGCCGCGGCCGCACAGCGGTCGCACACCTCGGTCGACGAGTCCTGGGGGACCTGGTCGAACACGCCCGCGACCTCGAGGCCACCGTCGGCGACGCCCGCCTCGACCCGCTCGACCAGCCCGGTGCCGCGGATCACCTCGTCGGTGACGACGAAGACCCGGCGCGCGCCCTCCTTCTGGAACTCGAACCCGGTGGAGCCGAGCAGGTCGCGGCCCGCGATGATCCGGGTCGTGGACGCGTACTGGTAGAAGTCCTTGAAGCCCCGCAGCGGGGCGGCGTCGAGCGCGGAGCCGGCTGTGTCCAAGCCGCCGGCTTGGCCGGCGGCGCGGAATTCGCTATCCATCAAGCGGCCTCGAGCAGGTCCTGGCGCCCCTGCTGCTCCAGCTGGGCCCGGTAGCGCGGGAACACCGGCTTGACCAGCGGCACCAGCTTGAGGATCTTCGCCACCGGCCCCTTCGCCTTCATCTGGCCGCGCGCGAGCGCGACGGTCACGTTCACCTTGCCGAGCCAGAAGCGGTGCGCCGTGTCGGCCTCCATCGTCATGACGACCTCGGCCTCCATCGCGGTGTCGCCGAAGTCGACCTGGCCGTCCTCCCCCTCGATCAGCTTCACCGTGATCTGGGACTCCGGATCGCGGTACTGGTACTGGACGATCGTGTTCGCCTTCTGGAACTTGGGCGACAGCTCGTCGTCCACGGCGAGGTCCTGGAACAGCTTGCCGATCGTGGCGTAGACCTCGTCGGCGTCCTTGAAATAGGCCATATGCGGGAAGTCTACGGCCGCGGGAACGACGTACCCACCACTCTGTCCCAGGCGCGGTCGGGCAGCACCGCGTGCTGAGCCATGAAGAACCGGGCCGAGGCGGTGACCGGATAGCGGGTGCGGGGGCGGCGCGAGGTGATCGCCTTCTCGATCGCCTTGGCCACGGCGTCGGGCCCGGCCCCGAGCTTGGCGAGCGGACCTTCGTACGCCTGCGCGGTGTTGTTCGCAACCGCGGTGTTGAACTTGTCGTAGGGGCCGTCGGCCTGTGGCACGGAGCCGACCGCGGTCTCCCCGAAGCTCGTCCTGATCAGGCCCGGCTCGATGATCGACACATGCACGCCGAAGCCGCGCACCTCGAAGCGCATGGCGTCCGAGATCGCCTCGACGGCGTACTTGGTGGCGTGGTAGGCGCCTCCGCCCGGGAAGACGAGCTTGCCGCCCATCGAGCTGATGTTGACGATCCGGCCGCGCCCGGCCTTGCGCATGCCCGGCAGGACCAGCTGGCACATCCGCACCAGGCCGAAGACGTTGGTCTCGAACTGGCGGCGCAGCTCGTCCATCGGGAGCGTCTCGACCGCCCCGCTCTGGCTGTACCCGGCGTTGTTGACCAGCGCCCCGACCGCGCCCTCCGCCTGCTCGACGGCCGCCACCGCCGCTTGCATCGACTCCTCGTCGGTCACGTCGAGAGCCAGCGTGCGGCAGCCCGCCGCCTTCAGGTCCTCGATCGCCTCGGGCTTGCGGGCCGTCGCGTAGACGGTCAGCCCGCGCTTGGCGAGCCGCTCCGCGGTGGCCCGGCCGATGCCGGTGGAGCAGCCGGTGATGAGGACGGGCGAGTTGTCGGCCATGGACGAAGCCTCCCCGCCGGGGAGAGGCAGGTCAAGGCCATCGCCTCGCAGCGGGCTAGCCCGCTGCTTGGCGCACGACTCGGCGGCGGACCAGCAGCGTCTGGGCGCCGCGACCGAGGCGTCCGCGCTCGTCCCACAGCGTGCTCTCAGCGAGCCCCACGCCGTCCAGGTGCGTGACCGCGTCCACGCCGACCCAGTCCCCCTCCGGCGGGCGCAGCAGGTGCACGGTCAGCTCGGTGTTGATGAACAGGTACTCGCGCCAGTCGAGCACGGCGCTCACGCCGTTGCCCACGTCGGCCGCGACCATCAGCCGCTCGAGCGACGTCGGCTGCTCGCCGTCCACGAGCGGTCCGCGCATGCGCATCCAGACCAGGGCCGGGCCCGGATCGAGGAAGCCGCCGCGCACGAACCTGTACTCCATCGCGGTGTGGTAGCCGAGCTCCTGGCCGGTGGGGAAGAAGTCGCGGTCGCGCCCGTGCTCCGGGCCCGGGGGCGGCTGGTCCGACTCCACGTGCACGTCGCCCGCCGCCACCCGCCACGCGCTGGCGCGCATGACCTCGCCGTCCGGGCCGGACAGGGACCCCGCGAGCAGCTCGACGCTGCGCCCCGGCCGCACGACGCTCGCCTCGACGGTCAGCGGCGCGAGCGGCACCGGCCCGAGGATCTCGACCGTGAGGCGCCCGATCCGCATGCCCTCGCGCGGCTCGCAGCGCTCGAGCGCCCGGGCGAGCAGCGCCGCGGGCGGCCCGGCGTGCTGTGCGTCCGGGTCCCACGGTCCTCGGGTCAGCTCGCTGGGGACCAGCCGCCCGCCGTCGCCGACCGAGTAGAACGCGCCCGCCACGGCGGCGACCCTATAGCGTGCCGTGGCGATGCAAGCGGTCACCTTCCAGGCCCCGGGCGAGGTTCGGATCGAGGAGCGGCCCGAGCCCGAGCTGGTCGAGCGCGACGACGCCGTCGTGCGTGTCGAGGCCACCGGCGTCTGTGGCTCGGACCTGCACATCTACCACGGGCGGGTGCAGATCGAGCCCGGCTTCACGCTCGGCCACGAGTTCGTCGGCACGGTGCTCGCCGCCGGCGACGGCGTGACCGAGGTGGCCGAGGGGGACCGCGTCCTCGGCTGCTACTGCTCGGCCTGCGGCAACTGCTTCTTCTGCCGTCGCGGCGACTTCCACAAGTGCGACGAGGGCCGCGTGTTCGGCCACGGCAAGGCGCTCGGCTCGCTGCAGGGAGCCCAGGCGGACCAGGTGCTCGTCCCGCACGCGAACCTGACCCTGCGGCCAGTGCCAGAGGGGATGTCCGACGACGCCGCGCTGTTCGCCGGCGACGTGATGGGCACCGGCTGGCACGCCGTCGACCAGGCCGGCATCCGCCCGGGTGACTCCGCCGCCGTGCTGGGGCTCGGGCCCGTCGGCCTGTGCGCCGTCCAGGCCGCCAAGGCCTCCGGCGCCGCAAAGGTGATCGCGATCGACACGGTCGCCGAGCGGCTCGAGCTGGCCGCGTCGTTCGGCGCCGAGCCGGTCCACCTGACCGAGGACGACCCCCGCGCCGCGGTCAAGGCGGCGACCGACGGTCGCGGCGTGGACGCGGCGATCGACGCCGTCGGCCACCCGGACGCGCTCGACCTCGCCGTGCGCGTCACGCGCAAGGCGGGCACGGTCGCGGCGATCGGCGTCTACGCGGAGCGAATCCAGGTGCACATGGGCATCGTCTGGATCAAGGCGCTGACGATCAAGACCGGCCACGCCAACGTGATCGGCCACGTGGACCGCGTGCTTGCGATGATGGCCGGCGGCGTGCTCGACCCCACCCCGCTCGTCACCCACCACATGCCGCTCGCCGAGGCAGCCGAGGCCTACGCCGTCTACGACCGCCGCGAGGCGCTCAAGATCGTGATGACGCCGTGAGCGTCGAGCGCGGGACCATGGCGATGCTGGTGCGGCGGCGCGAGATCCTCGCTCAGGGGACCGAGCCGATCGGCTGGAAGGTCGGCTTCAACATCTCCGCCGCCCAGGAGAAGCTCGGCATCGACGCGCCGCTGGCAGGCTTCCTGTCGTCGGACGGCGTGCTCGAGGACGGCGCCGAGGTGTCGCTGGACGACGGGCCGCTCGTCGTCGAGTCCGAGGTCGCCGTGGAGCTCGGGCCCGACGGCCGCTCGATCGTCGCGCTGCTGCCGGCGCTCGAGGTCGCCGATCCACCCGATCTCGACCAGGACGTGGAGACGATCCTGGCCGGCAACATCTTCCACCGCGCGGTCGCGTTCGGTCCGCGCGTGGAGGCGAACGAGCCGGGCGCGGGCCGCGTGCTGGTGAACGGCGAGGTCGAGCACGTGATGGCGCCGGGCGACACCAGTGCCCATCTGGAGGACATGGTCGAGGCCGTGAGGAAGCGGCTCGCGGCGGTAGACGAGGACATGCTCCCGGGCCAGCGCATCATCACCGGCGTCCTCGCCCCGCCCCACGCCGCTCACCCGGGCGACCGCGTGCGCCTGGAGCTCGACGGACTGGGCGGCGTCGAGCTGGTCTTCGCGTAGTGCGCAAGCAGCCGGCTCGGCCGGCTGCGCAGCGTTCGCTTAACAGTGCGCAAGCAGCCGGCTCGGCCGGCTGCGCAGCGTTCGCTTAAGTTTCGAGGCATGACCACCGCCTCAGCCCTGCCGGACGCCCTCTCCGACGCCGCCCGCGCGTTCGCGGCCGGGCCGCACCGCCTGATCGTCGGCGGCGAGCGCCTCGAGGCTGCCGACGGGCGCACCTTCGAGACGCTCGACCCGGCCACCGGCCGGCCAATCGCCGAGGTGCCCCACGCCGGCGCCGCGGACGTGGACCGGGCCGTGGGCGCGGCCCGCGAGGCCTTCGAGGACGGTCGCTGGAGCGGCATCGCGGCGGCCAAGCGCACGCGCGCGATGCTGGCCTTCGCCGAGGCCCTCGAGGACCACGCGGACGAGCTCGCCGAGCTGGAGTCGCTCGACAACGGCAAGCCGGTCAAGCTCGCCAGGCGCGTGGACGTGCCGCTCGCGGTCGAGCACCTGCGCTACTTCGCCGGCTGGCCGACCAAGATCGCCGGCGACGTGCTGCCGGTCGCCCAGGCGAACATGCACTGCTACACGCGCAAGGAGCCGGTCGGCGTGTGCGGGCAGATCATCCCGTGGAACTTCCCGCTGCTGATGGCGGCCTGGAAGATCGCCCCGGCGCTGGCGGCGGGCTGCACGATCGTGCTGAAGCCCGCCGAGCAGACCCCGCTGACCGGCCTGCGGCTGGGCGAGCTGGCGCTCGAGGCGGGCCTGCCAGAGGGCGTGCTCAACGTGATCGCCGGCGACGGCGAGACCGGCGCGGCGCTGGTCGACCACGAGGGCGTCGACAAGATCGCGTTCACGGGCTCGACCGCCGTCGGGCGCGAAATCGGCGCGAAGGCCGGGCGCGCGCTCAAGCGGGTCACGCTCGAGCTGGGGGGCAAGTCACCCAACATCATCCTGCCCGATGCGGACCTCGACGTGGCGATCAAGGGCGCCTACCAGGCGATCTACTACAACACCGGCCAGGCCTGCAACGCGGGCTCGCGGCTGTTCGTGCACGCCGACCAGTACGACGACGTCGTCGCCGGACTGGTCGAGGCCGCCGGCGCCGCTCGCATCGGCCCCGGCCTGGATCCGGCCACGCAGCTCGGCCCCCTGATCTCGGCCGAGCAGGAGGAGCGCGTGCGCGGGTACATCGAGTCCGGCAAGGCCGAGGGAGCCGAGCTCGTCACCGGCGGCGGCGCGCGCGAGGGCGACGGCTATTTCGTCGAGCCGACGCTGTTCAGCGCGACCAGCGACGACCTCACGATCGCGCGCGAGGAGATCTTCGGCCCCGTGCTGGTGGCGCTCCCCTACGACTCGATCGAGGAGGTGGCGCGGCGCGCCAACGACACCGAGTACGGGCTCGCCGCCGGCGTCTGGACGCGCGACCTGGCCAAGGCGCACAAGCTGGCTGCGCTGCTGCGCGCCGGCGACGTGTGGGTCAACACCTGGAGCGCCGGCGACCCGGCCGCCCCGTTCGGAGGCTTCAAGGCGTCAGGCGTGGGACGCGAGCACGGCCGGGAGGGCCTGAACGCCTACCTCGAGAACAAGACCGTCTGGGTCAACCTCGACTGACCGAACAGGCCGGCCCCGCCGATCGTCGGGCTGACGGTCACCGTGAAGCGCACCCAGACCTTGGTCTTCTTCGAGTAGCGGCGCCTGGTGTCGAACTGGACCGTGTAGACGCCGGTCGGCGTGGAGGCGGGCATCACGCGCTTGCGCAGCTTGAGCGTGCGGCAGGGGCCCTTGAGCTTCCCGATGAACACGTTGCGGCGGTAGCGCTTGCGCACTATGTGGGCGTAGAGGCGCTTGCCGGTGGTGAACCCGCTCGCGTTGATGCGCAGCTTGCGCCCGGCGCCGCCGTTGCGGGGCCTCACGGTCACGCCCAGGGACGAGCCGAGGAACTGGGCCTGACCGACGTTGGCGGGGTTGGCGGCGTCGGTCGCGATCAGCGTGCGCGTGCTCACGCCCTTGAGCGACCCGATGCTGAGCGGGGCGCTGAAGTTGCCCGCCGCGTCGGTGGGCACGACGCCCAGGTCCCTGCCCTCGAGCGTGATGCTCGCCTGGCCGCCCGGCGTGAAGCCGGCTCCGTTGAGGGTCAGGGTGTCGCCGGCGCGGTAGCAGCTCTTCGAGCCGACCAGCGTCAGGGTCGCGGCCTGCGCGGGGGCGGCCGCGACGAGCCCGACCGCGACCGCAAGCGCGGCCGCCATCCGTGGCCTCATCGCCGTCCTATCCGGTAGATCGGTCCGTCCATCGACACAGCGTAGACCCTGCCCCGACCGTCCTCCCCGAACGAAACCAGGTTCGACACGCGCAACCCGGTCGCGCGCGTGGGCGCGCGCGGGCGCTTCGGGAACGCGAGCTCGAGGTCCGGCCTGCAGAGGTCGCCGTACACGTAGCGACCGTAGTAGCGGGTGCCGCGCAGCGAGCGGTCGCGGATCACGTAGCCACCGATGATCGAGCACCAGCCGTCGTCGTGGGTCTCGGTGATCACCGGCGCGACGGGC
>Ga0075421_100008890_pt1 | contig 12374 bp, 15 predicted proteins | sample SoiMetdeltSBSDD5_FD_75292 | JGI IMG/M metagenome (GOLD analysis project Ga0075421, IMG submission 75292) | Bulk soil microbial communities from a Populus tree surrounding site in Tennessee, USA - Soil MetaG P. deltoides SBSDD5 | ecosystem: Environmental > Terrestrial > Soil > Tree plantation...
CTGAACCGCGAGCGCAAGGTGGTCGCGGCGCTCGAGCGCCTCGGGCACCCGTCGCTCGACGAGATGCTGCCGCTCGTCTACGACGATGTGCCGGAGCGCATTCATCGCGTCGCCGCGCGCTCGCTCACCGCGCATCTGGAGAAACTCGTCGCCGATGGCGCGGTGCGCGCCGAGGCCGGCGCGTATACGCTGGTAAGATCGCGCTAGCTTTCCGAAAGGGCGCGCATGGCGACTGACGAAGAGAACACCCTCAAGCTGGTGACCAACCTCGACCGCCCGGCGATCGAGGGCAAGCTCGCCCAGGTGCGCACCGACGCGCAGTCGGCCAACCTGAAGGAGCTCGCCGACATGTTCAACGGCGTCGAGGGCATGCCGCGCGCGCAGATCGAGACCAAGGTGAAGAACGCGCTGCGCTGGCTCGCCGACAAGCCGCAGCACAACCGCATCGCTTCGCAGCTCGAACTGGTCGGGCTCAACCTCAAGAACCTGAAGTGAAGTAGTCCTGGGTTTCGACTACGACCTTTTCACCATCGGCGGCGGCTCGGGCGGAGTGCGCGCGAGCCGCGTGTCCGCGAGCTACGGCGCCAAAGTCGCGATCGCCGAGCCCGGCCGCTTCGGCGGCACCTGCGTCAACGTCGGCTGCATCCCGAAGAAGCTCTTCTCCTACGCGGCGCACTTCCGCGAGGACTTCGAGATCGCCAGGGCTTACGGCTGGGCGGTCGGCGAGCCGCGCTTCGACTGGCCGACCCTCGTCAAGAACAAGGACCGCGAGATCCTGCGCCTGAACGGCGTGTACGAGCGCGTGCTGGTCAACGCCGGCGTGCAGATCTACCGCGATCGGGCAGAGGTTGTCGACAAGAACACCGTCCGCGTAGGAGAACGCACTTATACGGCCAAACACATCCTGGTCGCCACCGGTTCCTGGCCGCAGCTGCCGGTGATTCCGGGGATCGAGCACGCGATCACCTCGAACGAGGCGTTCTCGCTCGAGCGCCTGCCGAAGCGCGCGCTGGTGGTGGGCGGCGGCTACATCGCGCTCGAGTTCGCCTCGATCTTCCACGGCATCGGCGTCCAGACCATGCTCACGTATCGCGGCAAGCGCCTGCTGCGCGGATTCGACGCCGAGCTCGGCACGCGCATCGGCGAGGAGATGTCGTCGAAGGGCGTCAACGTCTGCTTCGGCTGCGAGCCTGCGGCGCTGCGCAAGGGGAAAGACATCGAGATCGAGTTCACCGACGGCCGGATCGAGCGTACCGACCTCGTGATGTTCGCCACCGGGCGCCGGCCGAATACCGCGAAGCTCGGGCTGGAAGCGGCGGGGGTCAAGCTCGCCGCCAACGGGGCCGTGGTCGTCGACCAGTATTCAAGAACTAATGTGGATTCCATTCATGCAGTCGGCGACGTGACTAATCGCATCAACCTCACGCCGGTCGCCACTGCCGAGGCCATGTGGCTCGCCAGGACGCTGTTTCGCGGCGAGCCGACGCCGGTCGACCACGATAACGTACCCACCGCCGTGTTCGCCAACCCCAACCTGGCCACCGTCGGCCTATCGGAAGAGCGTGCGCGCGAGCGCTATGGCGCGGTCGACATCTACAAAGCCGCCTTCCGCTCGCTCAAGCTGACGATGACCGACAAGACCGAGAAAACCTTCCTGAAGCTGGTCGTCGACCAGGCCACCCAGCGTGTGGTCGGCGCGCACATGATCGGCGCCGACGCGGGCGAGATCATTCAGGGCGTCGCGATCGCGGTGAGGCTCGGCGCCACCAAGGCGCAGTTCGATGCCACCATCGGAATCCACCCCACCGTGGCGGAGGAATTCGTGACGATGCGGGAAAGAAGCAGCTAACTGCAGGAGCATTTCTTGCTCCGGTGGTGTCACTATGCGCCACCAATCGATCTGGGCGGCGACTGCCACGCTGCCGCAATTCCCCCCCCTCACTGGAAACATTCACGTCGACGTCTGCATCGTCGGTGCGGGCATCTCGGGCCTGACCACGGCCTACATGCTCGCGCGCGCAGGCAAGCGCGTCGCGGTGATCGACGACGGCCCGGTGGCCGGCGGCATGACGCAGATGACCACCGCCCACCTCACCAACCAGCTCGACGACCGCTATTCGGAGCTCGAGAAGCTGCACGGGCGCGAGGGGGCGCGGCTCGCCGCCGACAGCCACACCTCCGCCATCGATCGGATCGAGACCATCGTGCGCCAGGAGCGGATCGAGTGCGACTTCATGCGCGTCGATGGGTATCTGTTCTGCGCCGAGGGCGACACGCGCGAGACGCTCGAGCGCGAGCTCGAGGCGGCGCACCGCGCCGGGCTGCGCGCAGTCGAGCTCGTCGAGCGCGCGCCGTTCGCGTCGTTCGACAGCGGGCCGTGTCTGCGCTTTCCCAACCAGGGACAGTTCCATCCGCTCAAGTACCTGGCGCGCATCGCGGTTGCGATCCAGCACGAGGGCGGCCGGATCTTCACCGGCTCGCACGCCGACGAGATCGAAGGCGGGGTTCCGGCGGTGGTGCACGTCGGCCAGCACGTCGTCACCGCCGACGCGGTAGTGGTCGCGACCAACGTGCCGGTGAACGACCTTGTCGCGATCCACACCAAGCAGGCGCCCTATACGACCTACGTGGTCGGCGCGCGCGTGCCGCGCGACGCGATTTCGCCGCTGCTCGCGTGGGACACGGGCGACCCGTATCACTACATCCGCCTTTACGAAGACCTGCTGATCGTCGGTGGCGAAGATCACAAGACGGGGCAGGGCCACGATACTCGCGAGCGCTACACGCGCCTCGAGGCCTGGGCGCGCGCGCGCTTTCCGATGATGGGGCCGGTCGAGTTCCAGTGGGGCGGGCAGGTGATGGAAACGCAGGACTATCTCGCCTTCATCGGCCGCAACCCGATGGACCACGAGAACATCTTCGTGGTGACCGGTGACTCGGGCATGGGCATCACCCACGGCACGATCGCCGGCATGCTGCTCTCCGACCTGATCCTCGGCCGCACCAACCCGTGGGAGAAGCTCTACGATCCCTCGCGCGTCACGCTGCGCGCCGCGGGCGAATTCGCGCGTGAAAACTCCAACGTCGCGCTGCAGTACACCGACTGGCTGACGGGCGGGGATGTCGGCTCGGCGGAGGAGATCGCCCCGGGAAGCGGCGCGATCGTGCGCCGCGGCCTTGACAAGATCGCGGCGTACCGCGACGAGCAGGGCCGGCTGCACGAGCGGCTGGCGAAATGCCCGCATCTCGGCTGCGTGGTGCAATGGAACCCTGCGGAGACCACCTGGGACTGCCCCTGCCATGGCTCGCGCTTCGACTGCTATGGTAAGGTGATCAACGGCCCGGCGAACAGCGATCTCGCCCCGGCCGAGCGCTCCCGGGAGCAGCGCGCCGCCTGAAGACAAAACCAGGTTTCACCGTGCGCATGACGATCGAGTGTCCCCCGCTCGACGTCTACAACTTCGTTTCCGACCCCAAGAACCTTTCGAAGTGGGCCTCGGGCCTGAGCGGCGCGGTCAAGGTGCGCTTCGTCGAGCGCAACAAGTACGGCGTGCTCGACCACTACGTGAGCGTAGATTCCGGCCCCGAGGTCTACATGCCGATGCGCGTGTTCCCGAACGGCGAGGGCTCGGAGCTGCTCATCACGGTGTTCCGCCAACCGGGCGTGACCGAGGAGAAGTTCGTCGACGACACGAAATGGGTGCGGCGCGACCTCGAGGCGCTCAAACAGCTTCTGGAGAAGTGAATTCGGGGACGGAGCCCTAACTCCGAAAGCTGCGCCAGCCGTGGAGTTAGGGCTCCGTCCCCGAATTCACAGGGCTGCTCGAAAGATCAGCGAAGTCCCCGAGGCGAGCAGCGCAAGCGCGACCAGGCGCATGAGCGCGTCGCGCGAGATCCGCAGAAAAAACTTGCGCGCCACCCAGATGCCGAGCAGGCATGCCGGCACCACCGCGATGGCTTTGATCCAGACCTCCGGGTCGAGCAGCAGGCCGGTCACCAGAAACGCGCAGATCCGTAGCGAGATGCTGGTGATCGTGGCGAAGGCGAGCGTCGCGCGGAACTGCTCCTTGGTGAGCCCGCGCTGCGAAAGATAGATCGCATACGGCGGACCGCCGGCGCCGAACACGGTGCTGGTGATGCCGCCGGCCAGGCCCGCGACCCAACCCCAGGCCGGGGAGATGATGCGCGCCCGCGCGTGCGGCAGAAACGTGAAGATCGCGAAGGCGAGCACGAACAGGCCCAGCAACAGCATGCCGGCGGCGCGCGGCAGGTTGACGAGGAGCGTCACGCCGAGCGCGGTGCCGAGGAGGATCATCGGCGCCAGGCGCGTCCATTCGCTGCGCACAGCGTTCTTCGGGTTCTCGAGGCCGACCATGAGCGCCGCACCGATATCGGCGAGCGCGAAGAGCGCGAGCGCGAACTTGAGCGGCACGAAATGCGTAGCGAGCGGAATCGTGACCAGCGCGGCGCCGAAGCCGGTGACGCCGAAGATCAGCGCGCCGAGGAAAGCGATGGCGGCGAGCGCCGCCGATTCGCTCACACTTTTACGTCAGGATTGAGCGAGTAGAGGCCCGTGATCTGCGCCGTGCCGAGGGTGTGGCGTTTCACGGCCTTGACCACGTCGGCGGCGGTGAACTTGCGCTGCACCGGGCATTTCTCGACGTCGAGCGCGAACAGCGTGAAGACGTAGTGATGCGGGATGGTGTCGTTCCACGGCGGGCACGGGCCGTCGTAGCCGAAGTAGTCGCCCGCCATGTTCGGATCATTCTGGAACCAGACGGTGTAGTCGTTCAGCCCCTGGCGCGTGTTGCGCGGCGCGAGCGGCCCGCTCTTGCCCTTGGCGGTGACGCCGCTCGAGAACTCGCCGTCGCGGATCGGCGAGCCGCTCGCCGGCATGTCGACCAGCAGCCAGTGGCAGAAGTTGACGCGCGGCAGCGAGGCCGGGATGGTGCTGCCTTCCTTGTTCACGTCGTCGGGCTTCGACGGCACGTCGGGATCGTGGCAGATGATGACCACCGACTGCGTGCCGCTCGGCAGCTCCGACCAGGCGAGCTGCGGATTGCGGTTCTGGCCGAGCTTCACGCGCGAGGCCGCGTCGGGCACGCAGAACGCATGCTGCGGCGGAATCGCACCGCCGTCCTGAAAGCTCTCACTGGTGAACTTCATTGCGAAATTATAAGCTCGGCGCCCGTCCACCGGTTCATGGTTCGCAGGCGCGGGACATAGCGCGTGAACGGCAGCCCGAGCTTCGCTTCCAGCCGCTGCGCTCGCGCGCGCAATTCCTCCCACGAGATTCTCGGCGCAATCCCCTTGAAGGCAAAGGCGAGGATGTTGGGATCGTAGAGCGCCGGCATGCAAAGCACCGCGCCGCCGAACGCGTGTTCGAGCCGCGCGAGCGTGGCGTCGAGCTTCGGATCGTCGTTCATGAAGTTGACCGCCAGCGCGCCCGGCTCGGTCAGCGCGAGGAAAGCGCCGTCATAGAACTCGCCGCTCGCGAGGCGCGGCACGTGCAGCTCGTCCTCGAAAGCGTCGACGACCAGCACGTCGCAGCACTCCGGCGTCAGCGCCTCGGCGCCGTCGCCGATCTCCACGCTGAGCCGCTCATTGTCGGGAGGCAACGCGAAGTGTTCGCGCGCCGCGGCGACGATGCGCTCGTCGAGCTCCACGACCCGGCTTCGGGTCTTGCGCAGGTGCTTGAAAAAAAACTTGGCGAGCGAACCTCCGCCCAGCCCGATCATCAACGCATCGCGCGGCTCGGGGTGGAGCAGGAGGAACGCCATCATGCAGCGCGTGTAGTCGAGCGCGAGCGCATAGGGGTCCTCGAGCCGCATCGAGCTCTGGATCGCCTCGCCGCCGACGTGCAGCGTGCGCACGCCGCGCGCTTCGCTAACCGCTATAGAGGGTTTGCCTCTTCCCATGCATCAGCGGCCACACGCAGGCCGCGGCGGCAAACGAGAACAGCGCGCCCGCGGCGATCGGCAGGTGATAGCTGCCCCACGCGTCGTACGCGGCGCCAGCGAGCCAGGGGCCGATCAGCGTGCCGACGCCGCAGCCGGTGTAGAGGCAGCCGATGATGCCCGACACCGAGCGCGGACCGTAGAGATCCATCACGATCGTCGGCAGCAGCGCGACATACGCGCCGTAGCAGATGCCGAATACGATGGCGAAAAGCGCGAGCACCCAGTATGCGCTCGCCGCCCACCACAGGATGTACATCGCGCCGAGGCCGGCATACATGGCGGACAGCGCTGGAATGCGCCCGAGCCGGTCCGCGGGGCCGCCGATCGTGAAGCGCCCGAGCAAGCTGCCGAGCCCGATCAGGCTGACGAGCGTCACGCCCTGCGCCTGAGTGAAGCCCGCGTCGACCGCGAACGGCCCGAGGTGCACCATCGGCACGAACAGGCCGATACAGCTCAGCATGAGCGAGGCGAAGAGCAGCCAGAAAGGCGTGGTCCGGAGGGCGGCACGGAGCGCAATGCCTTCGCGCATGCCGACCGCGCGGTGCTCGGTCTCCCGGATCGCAACCGCCGCCGCCCCGCCGAGCACGAGAACGAACAGCGCGAGGCCGACATAGGCACCGCGCCAGCCGAACTGCTCGATCCACCACACGGCAAGCAGCGGCCCGGCGATGTTGCCCGCGCCGATCCCGGCGACTGCGAGTCCCGAGGCGAATGCCCGGTTCGCGCTGAACCAGGGCTGAACCGCGCCGATCGACGGCACGTAGGTAAGTCCGACGCCGAGGCCGATGCCGATGCTGTAGGTGGCGTAGAGCACGCCGAGCGACTGCGCGAGGCTCGCCACCCAGAGCGCGGCGGCGAGGCAGGCGACGCCCGCGAGCGCGACGCGGCGCACCCCGTAGCGGTCGGCGAGCACGCCCGCCGGCGCGCCGGAGAGGAACCAGATGAACGCGGCGACCGAGAACACGAGCGCGACCTCGCCGCGCGAGGCGCCGAACTCGGCCTCGAAGCCGGCAAAGAAGGCCGCGAACGAATAGGCCGCGCTGAAGCCGACGAACATCAGGGTGAAGGCCGCGGCGACCACCACCCAGCCGTAGCGCGAATTGCCGCTCAACGTTTCTTTTTCTTCTTCGCGGGCGCTTTCTTCGCGGGCGCTTTCCTGGCGCCGCCCACCGCCGCCACCACCTCGACTTCCAGCAGCAGCTCGGGATCCACGAGGCGCTCGACGCCGACCAGCGTGCTCGCGGGCAGCGCGCCTTCCTTCAGGAACCTTTGCCGCACCTCGCGGTACGCGGCGACGCGCTCGCCGTGCATGCCGACCATGTAGCCGTTCATTTTGATCACGTCGTCCCAGCGCGCGCCGGCGACGGCGAGCGCATAGCCGACGTTCTTGAACACCTGCTCGCTCTGCGCGCGCATGTCGCCCTTGCCGACCACGTTGCCGGTCGCGTCCCAGCTCACCTGACCGGAGACGTACACCAGCCTGCCCGGGCCCTCCGCGCTGACCGCATGGGTGTAGAAGCGCGGCGTGGCCATTTCCCTGGGGTTCAGGTATTGCTTTTTCATCAGTACCTCCCGGACGCAAACATACCAGTCCCGATCAATCGATCGGGGGATGGGATGCGAAACCCGGACTGCTAGCATCTCGCATGAACGAGCCCCTTTTCTGCCCGCACTGCAACCAGAGGACGGGTCACGATCACGCTGAATTCCAGCACGTACGGCAGGTCATCTGCAGCAAATACGGCCGTACGTACCCCGGAACCTGACTAGCCCCAGGCATGTCGCGTTCTTCACTACAACCAAGCGCAAGCTTGCGATCTGTGACATTGTTTTATCGCCAGCCGCGAAATGCCTTCGCAGGCTTAGGGAGAAAATAAGGCCATGACAAATACAACAAGGGGGATGCTGCTCGCTGCGGACGACGGCGAGCGGTCTTTCGCTCCACGGTCGCTGCGCGTAGTCGTGGTCGATGATGATCGCGATGCTGCGCTGACGCTCGCGCTCATCTTGCGCAGCGAGGGCTACGAAACCCGCGCTTTCTATTCCGGACGAAGCGCATTGGCCGCTGTCATCGAGAGCCATCCTGACGCGGTTGTGCTCGATATCAACCTCCCGGAAATCAGTGGCTGGCAAATCGCGCAAACGATCCGGGCCCGCGGCGGACCGATGCCGCTGGTCATTGGAATCAGCGGCGTCTACAAGAGCGGCGCTGACAAGGCTCTCGCCCACGCTAGCGGCTTCGATCACTACCTGGTAAAGCCCTGTCCACCCTCAGAGTTGCTGAAGCTGCTTGAGCCGCTGCGCTCCGCAGGCGCCTAGAATCCGCCGGCGTGATGGGACAGAAAAGCCAACGCGAGCCGTTTCGCTTCCTGTCGGACTGGGAGTTCAGTGAACTTTCCAGCAAAGACAAGGCCGCGTACCTTTCTCGCGCCTCTCAGGAACTCGAGCAAAGGCAGCGGGTACTCAAAGCGCAGATTCAAATGCTGCTGACCGAGGCGCCTGGCAAGAGCTGAACAGCCCGCCCGCCAGCGTGGGCCCCTGGGCACACCACTTGCAGAACGGCGATCGGGATATGGCGACTGCGGAACAGAATAGGGATCGACGGCAGGGAGGTCGGGCCAGCCTACGGGTCGTCCATCGCCACCGCATTGGCTCCGCAGTGTCTGAGCGGGTCTCCGACCTCGTCTACATCAACGGGCATCCATTCGCGTTGCTCGGATGGGTCGATCTCGACGGCATCCGCACGCCGCTCCACGTATGCGAACTTGATCCCACGAAGCTCCGCGCCGACGCAGACGAGCCCCACCTCTTCCACTATGACGACGTGACAGCGGAGGTTCGATTCGCGCCCGACAGACCGTGGTAACTCTCGTCAGGCGCTTCGCCTGGATTTCTCAGAGAAGCAAGCAAGCCGCGGTGAAACAACAGTAGTCATGCGTCGTCGCGGTTGTTGATCGGCCGCGCCGGAAACTCGACCGTCTCGCCGCTCCTGAGAACGACCACAGACTTTCGATCCTCTTCGAGCAATACATCCACTACGCGAAGGAAGATACCCATGGGCGGTCTGCCGTCCCCGGCGAGCCAGCGCGTCAGGTCCGGCATGGATACGCGCAGGCGATCACACAACTTCCTCGCACCGCCGACGCGTTCGGCGGCGCGGACCAGCGCCTGGCGGTAGGTATCGTCTACTTCCACTGGACGGACTCCCCCCGATCTTCCAACCCTCACATGGCCGCGAGTCTATTGGTCGCCCTGCGTGGGGGATATCGGCGTTTACCGGATTTCGGCTGTCACGGATCGACGACAGGAGCTGGGATTAGCTGGGGTTTGGACGTTCAATCTCCTAGGGAGGGTTTCGTCGCGGACCTTTGGCAAATCAGTGCCAGAGGAGCATCGACTTAGGGCGGAAGCGGGGAAATTGGGTGTGTTCCATCAACTCCCATAGCGGTAAAGTCTGCGCCAGCCGTGACCGATTGCACGGAGAGATCGGTCTCCTGCAAAGCTCCGTTGGGAGGTCCTGTTTCGTCACCGCCTGAATTGGACGTCGTAATTGAGATCCCGCGCGGCAGCTTTTTGAAGCGTGGATCGTTTGGCACCATTGACTTCGTCTCGCCGCTGCCATGCCCGTTCAACTATGGCGCCGTGCCGCTCTACATTGGTTTGGAGGGTGATCTGCTCGACGCCGTAGTGCTCGGCGCGCGGCTACCCCGCGGAACGCGGACGAGGGTTAGAGCCTGGGGCGCAATCGCGCTTACCGATCGGGCCATGACCGACCACAAGCTAATTTGCAGCCATGCTGAACCGAGCAACGCAGAGCGCGAAAAACTGCTTCGTTTCTTTCGATTTTACGCGCGCTGCAAGGGGCTATTGAACTTGTGGCGGCGTCGGCCAGGACGTAACGCGTGCGACGGGTGGATAGATGTACAAGAGGCCCTTGCCTGTGCGCGGCCGCGCGATGCGGACTGGCGAGGTCCACAAGTTCCGTTCTGACTACCGCAGAGGGCGGTTCCTCCTATCGGACGTCCGGGGCGCAATTAGGCATGTGTTACCAGAAAACGGCAGCTACGACGACGGCAACTAAGAGCCACAGACCTGGCAATGCCCATTCGAGCAGCCGATCACGCATCGTACGTCCATAAGGAAGGAGCAAGGGTCCGTCCTCGGATTTTGCCGTCGCGTCGCCTCCGACGTGCTGTTTTTCCACGTTCCCCCCTTTGTCTTGCGGACTGAACGATGATGCTTCAACGAACGGCGCGGCTAAATGCAGGAATCGAGTTCTTGCAAATTCAGACGGCTAATGTGGTGCTCACGCAACGCACGCGCGTGATGAAATCAACATCGCCAAGAGAGGAAGGTGATGCCTGGCTGAACTACGGAAGCTTACAAAGCCCTAGCGCTCGCCCAACCGTGCCACTTTAGGCTTGGCAATCAGATTGCCTTCCCAATTACAGCGCGGCATGTAGCAGTGATACCGCTCAATGGGGCGCCAAACGCTGGCAATCCGATCAACTAAACGACGCCGTACTCGGTACGCCTCGCCACCGCAAAGCGGACATAAATGCTTCGATGAGGGCTGCAACGGGATACGTTGCGGCTCAATCTTGCGAACTTTAGCCAAAGCCATAAGCGAGGTCAGACTAGCCTTGTTCGAGGCGACCGAATATCACCATACGTGCGCTGGAACTATCACCATGTTTGCGACGGATGAACGTGGGCGCGATTACGAAAGAGAAAAGGGTCTTTGTCTCGCAATAAAAAGGCCCGCTCCGCTTAAGCTAGGGGCGCCTTCCAACCGCGCAAGAGCAGCCCCGCGATCTGCCGGCACGGAAGAGGGTCGAGCGCTTTGAACACCAAAAGAAGCCCGGGGCACCGTGAGGTGCCCTGAGCTTCGGTACGGCGGGGAGACCCTGTTTAGACAGGCTGCAACGCAGGCCCACTCTACCGAGACGACGGCGTTCCCGCGATAGGCCTTTAGGGGTCCTCCAATTTGCCGTTTGGATCACGGCAAACCTCTGACGCTCGACGTCGGAGTACAAAGCCCCTTCAGAGCGCATGGACCGCGCCACTAGACGCAAACAAACACTTAGTTGATCAAGGGACAACGCGTTGCGCTCGCCAGCGACAGACGAGGAGCGGGGAGTGAGCGACGCTGGATAACAATGAATGATGAAGCTATTTCCCCAAGGGAGCTTCTGAGAACGGCGGCGCAAGCGACAGGCGGAGATCAAGCGCTAGCGGCCCTGCTCGAGACAGAACCGACCGAGCTCGAGGCCTGGTTGGATGGCACGCGATCGCCATCGTTCGGCACGTGTTTCGGTGCGCTGGCGATCTTCGAGCGTCCACACCAGCAACTGGGCGTCCTCGACCGGGCAGGCGAAGCCGACATGCCGCGCGGTGGTTCGCTAGAACGCTTTGCGCGGCAGGCAAGCATTACCAGCTTGCTCCTTACGGTCGGGCTATTTCTCTTCGGCCTAATGACTCTAAACAGATTGACAAAACTCATGGTCGACGACCATGAAGCAGAGACGACCGACCGCTAGTAGAAGCAGTAGAAGCGGCCCGTGGTCTGCGAGCGAACGTAGAGCGAAGAAACTGCCAGAGTTAGTAGACAGCGCCCCTAGCGGTGATCGGCCACAAATCCTCTACGCAACCTTTCCGGATACAGAAATACCAGTTGTAAAGGGCCAATACTCATCTAAGCCCTTGATTACCAATAACAGGCTTCACGCGTATCGGCCAGGCAGCTTAGATGCTTCAATACGATCCGGATTTGGAGCACCTCTGAAGGCTGAGCGCGAGCGATCAAGGCAGGAATAGAGGCCCTCACGCGCTATCGGACCAGGAGCACAGCCAAAAGATAAATCGCGGAGCATGTCGCAGTGCACGCGCGTCGGGTGGAAAAATGCACGGACAGCAGTGCGCACTACGGTTCAAAATAGTAAAAATAAGAAGAAATTAACGTATTCGCTTGCGTAGCGAGGCGCGTGAAGGCGGACAGTCCGCTTTTTCAGGGCGCGCCGATAATAAAGGACGCGCCTTGAAATCGATTTTGGATTCGTCGTTTAAGTACACGCATAGCTCCGCAACCGACGTTCGGAAGACCTTCGCCAGAGTGCGGCTGGAGCAGCAAGCCAAGATTCAAGCGGGGCAGCAGGCGGAGATTCCGCAAGACCAACAGGTGAGCGGAGACTCGCCGGCCGCCGCCAGGTACGAGGCTTCGGGCTTCGGTTCTCAGCGGGCCATCATTAACACGTGATATCAGCTCGGTACGCTGACGAGCTTGCGCTGCGCGCGTGTGCGCATGCGTAGGAGGTGCTTTGGCCGCCGAGAGGCGGGCTTCCTCGCGTATGGCTGAGCGAAACGTTCGGACTCTTGCACTTCTCGGAATCGGCCTGGCCAGACTGGTTTTCAGCC
>Ga0075421_100008893_pt1 | contig 12373 bp, 11 predicted proteins | sample SoiMetdeltSBSDD5_FD_75292 | JGI IMG/M metagenome (GOLD analysis project Ga0075421, IMG submission 75292) | Bulk soil microbial communities from a Populus tree surrounding site in Tennessee, USA - Soil MetaG P. deltoides SBSDD5 | ecosystem: Environmental > Terrestrial > Soil > Tree plantation...
AGGCGAGGTTGTGCGCCAGTATCATCCGCGAGAGATGCCGAACATTCAACGCACACTCGGCGTAGAGCCACTTGATTTCGACAAGTATGCAGATAATCGCCTTGAATTTGTCGCTCGCCCTATCAGAAAGACCCAAGCCATCTTCATATTAACGGTGTTACGCGCTGGTGCAATGAGACATATGCGCTCAGCAACGCATTTGGCGCAGTACTGAATCTGGATCGGGATGAAGTCGTGCTTCGCGATCCCGGCATCAAGGGATCACACAATCTGATTATCGATCAACAGGACATCATCGTTTGCGATACGATGGGGCACAGTGTCAAAATTTTTGACCGCGCATCCAGCGAACTGCGCCGGAGGATTCACCTACCAGATATTCCGCAGGTGACCCGGATCAAGCGCCGCAGCGAGGCATCGCCGCTCATGAAGAATATCGGCAAGCTCAAGCACACCCCTCTCAAGAAGGCTTACTACAAGATGAGACTGGACAAAGCTGTTCCTGCTCTGCCGCTATTCGTGCGGGGATCGGATGCAGTAGATGATTTCCTGTTCGTCGGGTTCTCCCCGGCTACGGTGGTGATGGTGCATCGCCACACAGGTGAATTGATCGATATTCACCAATTCTCAAACGATGTTTTCGCCTGTGTGCATGGCCTTCGGGTGGTTCACTAGAAGCCGACAGGGTAGGTTATGGCGCGATGAGTACAATGAGTACAGAACCATACGCCGTGCCCTACCTCCATTTGCCTGCGTAGTATTCCCCAGATACGTTAACAACTATTTAATATATAATTATGATATAATTGCCGTAGGAATATAGTTTGCAGGCTATGTGAGGTCCGATGGACGCAGATGTCCTATTGGACGAGTTGGCGCAGGGAGCACCATATTCATCAAGGGGAAATTCGGTCGAGCAAATGAGCTTCGACCAACTTTTCACCCCGCGCGCCAGCACCGGATCAGCATCTCAGGCTGAACAGCAGCGCACATCCTTCCCGCTCAATAAGGGGAATGGTTTCGCCCCGCCTGTTTCCGGCCAGCATCAAGACCTTAGGCTGTATCTCACCGTTCTGCTGAAAACCTATGTTGAGCTAATCGATGCTGGGATGGTGCGCGAATCGCCGTACCGGGTGCAAAAGCCTGATGGCCGGTTCGTTGAGCCTGATATTGTCTTCCTCGCCCATTCGAACTTTGACCGGATGCACGATGCGTACATCGAGGGGCCGCCGGACATCATCATCGAGATTCTCTCGTACGAGAGTACGGCGGTGGATCGCGGCGATAAGTTCGTGATCTACGAATCGATGGGCGTACGTGAATATTGGATGATCGACCCTATCCGAGAGATGGTGAGTTTTTATCACTTGGGCCCTGAAGGGCATTACACAGAATTCCGGCCCGATATGGCAGGGCGCTACAACTCGCGCGTACTCAAAGGCTTTGTGCTGGAAGTAGATCGCCTGTGGAAGCGCGTGCTGCCGAAGACGGTCGAGATTGTCGAAATGGCGCAGACGATGGTTTCCAACGGAAGATAACACACCCAATTGTTCAAGCGGCGGCTCATCATAGTGAGCCGCTTTTGTTTTCGCCAACCTCTCCCACGTGGTATTATCTGCCGCGCTCACCCCATTCCATGCGGACAACAGGATCGATGGCTGCAACAAGTCCCGCCGAGTCGCACTCTCAATCTAGCGCGACTCCTCTGAAATCATCGTGGGCAAAATCCGTTCTACCGATTTTGCCTGTGCTGCTCCCTATGGCAGTCAGCCTGATCACAGGGTTAATTGGCCTTGATTTTGGTCGCCACTGGGATGAACCCTATAACATGGGCTTCATCGCGACTGCGATTCGCTCTCATGTGCTGCTGCCTCGCTATTACAACTACCCCTCGGTGATGTTCTGGTTGATCTTTGCATCGCTGCTACCTGTGCTGCCGGGTGCGATTCGCTCCGAGAACTTCCACCTGATCGACTACGTGCAGAGTAATGCAGCCTTGCTGAACACTCGCATCGTGTTCCTGGTTATCTCTACGCTGGCTATTGTGTGGGTGTATCTGCTGGTGCTGGTGTGGCGCAAGAACTGGAAGGAAGCGCTGCTCTCCGCATCGGTTCTCGGCTTATCGTGGGAAGTGAATTATCACATTCGCTGGGTAACACCCGACGGCATCATGATGCAGTTCGCAGCGCTGACTTTGTTATTCCTTGTGCTGGCGATCTACAGGCCGGGATCAAAGTTCTTCTGGCTCAAGGCGGCGGCGATTGCGGCGGGCCTGACGACAGGAAGCAAATATACGGCGGCGCTGCTGATTGTTCCCCTGCTGCTCACCCTCTACCTCACCTGGGATCATAAAGCATTATTCCGAACGCTGATCCTCCCGGCGGCGCAGTTATGCTTTATCATGGGACTGACTTACCTCATCACGACACCGGGAACCGTGCTTGATCCGGTGAACTTCCTCGAAGGGCTGAAATTACAATTACGCATCTATAGTCACGGCCATGAGGTTCACACGATCAACGGGGGATCAGAGCACTTTCTGCGGATGATGCAGTTTTTCTCGTTAGTGCTGTTTTCGCCCTTTGCACCCATTGCACTGATCTTCTTCCTGTTTGTGCTAGTCGGCGCTTATGCAACTTGGAAGGAGAATTGGAATCTCGCGCTGGTTATTCTCGCCTTCCCTGTTCTCTACATTCTCTATTTCAGTACTCAGCGCGCGATGATCCTTCGCAACCAGTTGATTGTCATCCCGTTTCTGGCGGTGCTCGTAGGGAGGGGCGTCGCCTATGTGGTTGAGCAATTACGGAATCCGATGGCAAGACGGGTCGTTGCAAGTGTGGTGGCGGCGCTGCTTATTGTGAATGGAGTATGGCTATTCTATGCTGCACAGACTATCGTAGACCGCAGCACTGATCGGTTTACCCGTGAGTTTGCGGCGTATATCTCTGCACATCCAAATGAGCACGTCTATGTGACCCCTGCTGTCATGACTGATCTTGCATTGGTAGGCATGAAAGCGTCATCCAATCTAAACAGTTCGCTCGATGACGCAGACCTTGCGGCGTTCTATGGACTAAAAGATGCTCTCGAATGTATCCCGGCGAATCGACCGGACACTATTCTTCGCTGGTTTGGCCCACTGGAAGTTGATTACAGCTACTACACGACATGGCCGGGCAATGATCGCATTGTGCTGATGCGGGGGGATCAGGCCCGCCAGCTTCCGTGCTTCAAAGATAAATAATCGTTACTCGCTAATCCATTTCGCCAAGTCTTCAAGCGCCCCGCCGAAATCGCCTTCCCGCAGCTTTGCGCCGATAAGTCTAAATTTCTCACCAAGAACATCATAGTAATTCTGCGTATCACCACCGTAGATTCGTGGTGTGACGCAGCCACGCCCCGGATAGTAATAGATGTAATTCGGCTTATCGATGCGGTAATGGAACTCTCCGCGTGGGGTCTTCGGCCACCAGATTTCGAGGGTACTTCGTGCGAGTACCTGCTGACTTCGGAACTGAGTAATGAGATTATTTAGCTTTGCTGGTGAAACATCATAGTCTTCGATTGCTGCGGGCCTGTATCGAGGCATATGGGGAATCTGCGTAATGGTGTAGTCAGATGGATCAATGCGCGGGTCAGCGTATACCTCATCAAGAATGGTCAACCCATTTCCGATGCGATCATCGAAGATCAGCACCGCGCGGGTATTGCCACTAATGATTTCGGTGGAGGGATCGTCAATACTAACTTCAACTCCATATAATGCTCCATAGAAAAAGGCGGCATGGAAATTCCCATAATAGCGAACTGGCAAATGTTCATCGGCAGCACGCTGCATAGCCTGAGCGACTGCCGGATAGGCGGTATGCGATCCCTCGGCGGCGAATACCGCATCTCGAATCAACGCCACGCTGATGAGAACCGCGCCAATCGCAACCGCCCACTGCTGGATTAGCCTGCCTGATCCTTTTGTTCTGGCGAACCAATTCAGCCCGCGCATGATGGTGAACGCACTGGTGATCACAAAGAGCGGATAGATAGCTGAAAACATCCGAGGCGTGAGAAACGTGTTGCCGAATGCCACTCGTAGGCTGTAAAACCCAAATACTGACCAGCCGGTCAGATAAATGGCATCCATCAAGGGGACGCGCGGCCTGCGCACCATTGGGTAAGCGATTCCTATTATCAGGAGGGTGGTATTGACCCAACCATTCGCAAAGCCAATCATGTTCAGCAGGTGTGTAATCGGCCAGGCTTGTGAGTTACCTTGCTGATCGGAGAGGCGGAGCGCATCGCCAATGACATCACGTGTCCAGCCGAATACATGCCCGGTAAAGAGGAAGTCGATGCCCTCAATCACTAGAAAGGTCAATGCAATTCCGCAAACCAACGGAGCGATTGAGCGGAAGCGATCCTTACCACTAACCGCGAAGAAAGTTGACCAAACCAGCCAGGCGGCAACAGGTACGCTGAAATTGAAATGTGCAATGATCGTTAGACCGAAGGCAATGCCTGACCAAAACCAGCGACGGTCGGCGTAGAGCATGACTCCGAGCGTAAACAATGCCAATGGATATCCGATATGCATTCGGGTGTAATAGAGGATCGCAGGTAGGCAGATGAACCAGAGCACCGCTAACAGCGCCCAGCGCTTCGAGCCAGTCACAATTTGAGTAACGCGGGGCAGCGCAGCCGCCATTACTGCGCTGCACAGAGTCAGCAGGATCATCTGCCACAACGGGTTTGCGCCCAATAAAATCGTAGGGATAGCGACCAACAATATTGGTGCAAGAGTCGCCGCAGGCTCGCCCCAGCAGGCTTTGGCGAGATCACTCGCGGCTACATCAATGGTTGCCGTGTCGAAGTGCAGGAAGAACGAGTCAGGGCTAAGCGATCCTAATGCTACCAGCACCACTAAGATTGCTGGGAGGACCCACACAGGGAGACGTTCGATTCGGCGGTGTACAGATCGTAATTCGTTCGACATCAAGGCAAATTAATAATGGAGGGGAAGATTGATTTGCTGTATAGTATCGGGGTTTGGGATTGACTGCGATAAGCTGGTGATTAAGCAGCAACTCTAGCTGTAGGAGTATTCGAGAGAATCGCTATGATCAATGGGAAGAAGCTGATTGTCGTGATGCCCGCCTACAACGCGGAGCAAACTCTGATGCAGACTTATAACGATCTCCCTCATGAGATCGTAGATGAGATTATCCTTGTTGACGATTTCAGCAAGGATCACACCATTGAGGTTGCCCGCAGGCTCGGCATCAAAACGATTATCCGGCATAATCAGAATCTGGGATATGGGGGTAATCAAAAGACCTGCTACACTGCCGCGTTGGAACGTGGCGCGGATATTGTCGTGATGCTTCACCCCGATTACCAGTATGCTCCAAATCTCTGCGGGGCCATTGCATGGATGATTGCATCAGCCGAATATGATATGGTGTTGGCTTCCCGTATTCTGGGGCGGGGTGCTCTTAAAGGCGGTATGCCAATCTGGAAGTATATTGCAAACCGTTTCCTGACCGCGTTTGAAAACATGCTGGTCGATGTGAAACTCTCCGAGTATCACACAGGCTACCGAGCCTTCACCCGCCAAGTGCTAGAAACTCTGCCCCTTCATGAGAACTCAGACGATTTTGTCTTCGATAACCAGATGATCGCCCAAGCTGTCGCATTTGGCTTCAACCTCGGTGAGATTTCCTGCCCGACCCGCTACATGCCCGAAGCCTCGTCGATCAACTTCCGCCGCAGCGTCAAGTATGGGTTCGGCGTGCTGGCGACTTCAATGGCTTATCGTCTGCACAAGTGGGGGATTGCAAAATCCGCGATGTTCGAGAAGGATGGCCGGAAGCTTGTTATAGGAACTTCGAATGAGCGGGGGCAGATCATCTCACCTTCTGAGGCGGATGCTGTTCGTGAGTTTGCTCCAAACTAGCTTATCTATTTGTCTATCGCGCTGTATCCGTCGCCCTCGACTCTTATGATCCCAGGTTGACCTTCTTTCCCTTCAACCTTTATTTCCCGCCGGATGAAGTGCCGGATAATATCAATGTTGGTCAAGGTGTGGAGCGTAATCTCAATGGTGCTCATCGCAGATGGCCCTTGAGCAAGTGCCATTGCGGGCACAATCTGATCGGGCAGATGTGGATCGAGCGCCCACTCATTACGGTCATAGCGGATTAACTCATCAACTGCCTCATCCGCCACTTGATCGGAGGGCTTGCTTTTCTCGCCGAGAGCACTGAATCCCGCCGGCACATTCTCATAAAGAGATGCCAGAAACAACCCTGTTCCCGTCGATGGGCCTCCCCTGCGGAGCGGCTGAACCGCCGCCGGGAATCCGGCTGCACGCAGAACATTATTCGCGCGGGCACTGATTCGCTGCGGAATATCCGAGGGCAGGTTGCTGGCAATAGCAATACCTTGCAGCTTTTCGAATTCGCCGCGCTCGATAAGGTCGATGCCTTGCAGATTGGTGTTCCCCTGAATGGCTACTTCAGCTTGCCCACCGCCAACAGGATACCAGCCGTATTCATCAAGCGTGAAACTTGCTGTGAGACCCATACGGGCAAGGGTCGGCAACAGCACCCACTCGACGTACTGAGCAGGTGGACTCCACGAAACGTTTGTGCCGCCACGCAGCAATAGATGCGATGGGCCATTCGCCAGCGCGAGCGGCAAGAGAATCGCTTGGAGCACCAGTGTGATTGCTCCAGCGCTGCCCTGACCTGCCAGCTTGCTTACGTCGAATGTATATGCGCCGGATTGTGCAGGCCCGCCGGGAGAAAAAGTCAGGCTGGTGGAGCGAATCTTCGCGCCAGTTACTTCTGCGGCGCAGATTTGTGCGGCGGCAAGCACTCCTGCCAAATGCTGCGGTGCTAATCCGGGGTTCTTCCGCCTTGCCCGGATATTCGATATCCCCACCGCCTGTCCGGTGATAATTGAGAGCGCCAGCGAAGTTCGGAGAACTTGCCCGCCGCCCTCGCCCTGCGATCCATCAATTTCGATCAAGTGTTCCTCTAAGGTGATCTTTAATAAGGAAGGGACTACTAAGGGCTGATCTGAATTCGCTCCAGGAATAACCGGGTCGCGCGGGGCTGTCCATTCTCAAATGCGTTCAGCCGACGGTTTGTGCTCGGCAAGTACAATCCTACTGAGAGCGGGTATAGCCCGTCAGCCATGCCGCCGGGGGTCTGGATCATACTATATTGCAAGAATACATCTCGCACTTGCAGCGTATTAATCTCAGCGCCGAGGCCATCTTGCTGGGCAATCACAATCACGGGATTGCCTAATAGGTGCGCAAAGATTCGCATTTCAGGGGGCGGTGGGCCATCCAGCCGCCAGTAGGTCGTCATCTCTATCCAATCGGTTGAGCGGATGCTGTTATCGCGAACCGTGTAGCCTAGGAACGCGACATTCCCCTCAAAAGGCACAGGGAGAGTTGCCAGTTCACTACCCGCCTCAGGGGGCCATGCAGTAGGCGCGGTCGTGATGAATGAACCCGCTACATCCGCAAGCTGCTTGCTCACGTCGATACGCATCACCACGTCAGGGCCAATCCCCGGCACATGCTCATCGTGAGCAAAACGTATCCACGTCATGAGCGGCCCCGGCAGATGATCATAATAGTGCCCGCGCGGGAAGATTAATCGCTGCGATTCACCTCCGTTGGCGAGAACGAGACTCTGCGTGCAGTTGAATGTACGCATCGGCAGATTGTGGCGATGCATAAGAATGTTTAGCAGTTCCGCGTTTGTCAGTGCGAAAGGGTCTTCATCCTTATTAACGGGTGTTGTGCATATCGATATAGGAGAAGGATCACGGCTAGTATCAAGATAGTGGGCTAATATCCCCGCATCAGCTTGATAGCCTTTACGAACGTCGGCCAGCTTAGGCCAGATCACAAAGTAATCTCGATAAGTCCGTACAAATGTCCCGGCAATCAGCAGGGCTACAACCGCAGATAATCCTAAGACTAGACTGTCTCGGCGTGCGGAAGGGACAACAGCTAACAGCCAGTAGAAAATTGCTGCCATGCCCAGCGCTGGGAAAACAAACAGCACAGGCAGGATCACCCCCATATACTCGAAATCGGCGCTCTGCGGCAGCAGGGCGGTCGGAAGCAGGCCAACGATCATCCACAACAGCGCTGCTCCATATGCCGGATTCCGCCAGCGCGCAAGCGCAACCCCGATCCCTATCACCATCAGCACGGCAATTATTGGGCCAAGCACGGGCCGCCCCGGTATATTATGAAGTGCCAGCATGTCTCCACGCAGGGCGATTGCGGCGATTGACTCGACAATACGCCCCGGAAGTTCCGTAAGCAGGGCAGACTGCTGCGCTACCGGGACAGGTTCACGCGCGCCGGGATGCCGAATCAGAAAGATAACCAGTGGCAGCATGAGTACGAGGGTCAGACTCAGTGCGTAGAGGGCATCGGCCCCATGACGTTTTATTTCATGTCGACTGAGCAGCGCTCGGTAGACAATGAAACACACAAACCAGACAATCAAAGTCCATGCCGTCACATGAACATACTGCGCCACGCCGAGGGCCAAGCCACCCACCGTAAACCACAGACTCGATTCGAGCGGCCATTTAGCAAGGTAAGCACGCATCAGAGCATATAAGACGAACGTTGCAACCAATGGAATCAGCGTAATGTGGAGCACCATCCTGCCCATCCAAACAGGCCAGAATGTGACTGCCATCAGCCCCATTGCCAGCAGCGCGACACGCACCCCGAACAAGCGGCGCAGCAGCGTGACTGTCATTGCGAGGGATAGCATGGCAATCCATACGGAAGGCAGCCGCCAGAGAATCAGCCCTTTGCCCGTCAGCGCTGTTGAGATCGCCAGCATCCCAAAATACAAGCCTTCGCGTGCCGGGCGAGCCTCCTCGTAAATCACCGATAGGTTGCCACTCTTCATTTGCTCGGAAAGCTGGATGTTGACTAATTCCTGTTGGTTCAGGCCGGGGGGTGCTGTGCCAAGATGCCACAGCCGCAGAAACGCGGCGGCCATCAGCAGGATGAGCGCAACACCAAAATACAAAGTGTCGGGTTTAGAGCGTGGTCTGACTTCCGGTTCGGAGTAATCGAAGGGTCGGCGGAACATTTAGAGTGTTTCGATGACTTCGTAGTGGACGACGTTAGGCTCTCGCCACAGGAGATAATCGTCATCTTCAGGATAGTAGACGGCGCGGTTCACGTCATTTCCGGCGAATCTGCGGACTGCATCCATCGAGTCCCATAGGGTGATCAAGGTGAATTCTGCCTGATCGCCCTCGATCTTGCGTAACACCCACACGCCCTGATTGCCTTTGGTCGCGCGATATTCTTTCAGGCCGGTAGCACGGAGATAGTCGAGATATGGGTCTGCTTTAGAAGCGGAAGTCACCCCACGCCAAATTCGAGCAATCATTGGAAAACTCCTCAAGAGTGTTTAGAAGGGATGATCATAGTGCTGTGATCACAGCAGTCAGGAGCAGCACCAGAATTCCAAGCGCTAGATTAATTGCAGTCAGCCGCCTGAGATTTCGCCGTGCGGCTGCTCCTTCGTCAGATGCGCTTGCGCGCCCTGCCAACAGTCGCGCACGATCCAGCGCGGGATGTACGTTGAGTTGCAAAATCAAGGTGATGACGATCATGCCGCCGATGATGATATGCTTCGCCAGCAGGCCCAGCGCCCATACACTGTTAAATACCAAGAAGCCTGTATAGTGCTGATCTCCGCCCATCTGGATCAATCCTGTCACCAGCAGGACAGCCAGGCTGATATTCGCCCAGGGGCGGAAGCGCCGTTCCACTATATCAAGTGCGTCGCGGAACGTTGTCTCGATACCCGGCCACGCGATCAGGATCAACATCGCCAGCCCACCGATCCATACGACGGTCGCCAGCAAGTGCAGCCAGTAGCTCAACGCCAGCACCCAGATAGGCATAGGGGCAGATTATAAGGCGTTCGTGAGAATGAGGAAAGAGATTGGTTAGAACGGGCTAGTCAATCTTTATGCCCAACTTCCGTGCTGCCCATACCATGCCAATGATTGTTTTACTATCTTCGATCTCATTCGTAAGTACTTTGTTGAGCGCTTCTGCGAATGGCATCTTGACCATCGTAATACTCTCGTCAACATCGCCTTGAAGGGTAGAGGGGCGCAGCTTCCGTGCGAGGTAAATCGTAATGCGCTCCGTTGTGTACGACGCTGCGACGTAGAAGCTCCCCAATTCGATCAGTTCATCGGGATACATCCCGATCTCTTCTTGTAGCTCCCTGCGTGCACACTCCTCGCGCGGCTCGCCCGGCTCCAAACCACCCGCAGGAATCTCCAGCATCTCTTGTTTGGAGCCGCTCCGATATTGGCGAACCAGTGTCACTGTACCGTCTTCATGGAGCGGAATCATTGCAACCGCGCCGTCGTGCTCGATAATCTCCCGCTTAAAAGTCTCTTTACCATCTTTCGTGATAGTATCGACGCGCATTTTCACTACGCGCCCGTCATAGATTCGCTCGCTGGAAACTATCTTTTCATCTGTCATGGTTGAGCCTTTCTGAGCAAAAGAAAAGGCGATCAGCGTGAAGCCAATCGCCTGATTGATCTTGTTAGACCTGCTTAATGCGGCGGGATATTCAGAACTTGCCCGACATACAATGTCGTCGGATCAGAGATGTTATTGAACGCCGCCAGTGTGTGCCAGTCAAGACCGAACTTCAGAGCAATGCGGAACAGGTTATCACCTGATTGCACGGTATAAGTGCTGCCGCCTGTCTGAGGAGTCGTGTTGCCTTGATTGCTCCCACCACATCCGGGGATTTTCAGCACCTGACCGACGTAAATCGCTGCCGGGTTGGTGATTCCATTTGCTGCTGCCAGTTGATTAGTCGTTAAGCCGAATTTCAAAGCAATGCGGAACAAGTTATCGCCAGCCTGTACTGTGTAGGTCGCTGGGCACTGACCACTCCCACCTGATGTTCCTGGTGTTACAGGTGGCTTGGGAGTTCCCGGTGTGCCTGAGACAATTGGCGTGGGGGTGATCACCCCTAGACCAGGAGTTGGCGTCAAGAGGATTGGGCCGCCCGGCTCTGTGGTTGGGGTAGGAGTGGTTGGCCCTTGTGTAAGAGCCTGGGCAGTCTGAGTGCCGAACACATCAATGGTTGCAGCTTTGGTCGGCGTAGGTGGAAGCGTTTCTGTCGTTGGTTCTCCGGTTGGTAATCCGGCATTTTCCCCCACGGGAGTCAGTGGAGCGGGTGCGGCTCCTGTCAGTGTACAGCCAGAAATCAATGCCGCAGCCAGCACGCCCGACGCCGCGATCAATGCGGTGCGGACTAACGAATCTTTCATTACAAGCCTCCCGATGATGCAAGGTCAGACAGTTACACCGTACGCACTATAACATTGCTTGCTAGGGGACGCAACTCAAAAGAAACATCATTCGAACCTGACATTGATTGCAGCCCAGACTTGGTGCTACGTAATGAACTCTGGGCGGCCTGTTAGCTGCGGCTCTATGACAGGCAGAAATTCACCTGTGCGGACGTCCTCCACCAGCGATGCTTCATCGAACCAACTTTTCGGCGGGTGATGCCCCCAGAATGTCGCACGGCGGGGATCGCTCAGCTTCCATTTGATCGGCTCAAAGTCCGGGTCTGGGATGATGTAATCCGTTGTATAGAGTTCGATGCGGTTATTATCCGGGTCGCGCAGATAGAGGAAGAAGGCGTTGCTCAGGCCGTGACGACCTGGCCCTCGCTCAATGCAGCCCGCCATTCCTAAAGACGCGAGAATATCGCAGGCACGCAGCACGCTGCTGGTATCTTGCAGCCAGATTCCGACGTGATGCAATCTAGGCCCAATGCCGTTCATCAGTGCTAAATCGTGGACGTTTTGCTTGCGATGCAGCCACGCGGCCCAGAGCATCTCCGGCTCATGGTCAGTGACGGTGTACTCCGAAAGCGCGAACCCCATCTCTTTCGTCCACCAATCGTAAGCCAACTGAACGTCGGGAACCTGGCAGTTAAAGTGATCGATCCGCATGATGTTTGCGCCCCGGTACTGATCGAAGGACTGCATCATGCGTTCGCGTTGTTCCATTTCATGGTAGAACTCGACAGGCAGTCCGCTGGGGTCTTGTGCCCGCAGAGCACGTCCCTGACCTAACTCGACAGTATCGGCTTCGAACCAGCGCGTCGGCAAGCCGTGATCCTCGTAAACCCGCGCCAGCTTATCGAGATCATCGGGTGATGCCACCCGGAACGCGATGTGCCCGACACCCGGACTCGGCGCTTGCCGCAGTACCAGCGAATACTTGTCGCGTTCTTCCAACCCGCCGAGATAAATGCGATCTGCGGTGCGG
>Ga0075421_100008894_pt1 | contig 12373 bp, 9 predicted proteins | sample SoiMetdeltSBSDD5_FD_75292 | JGI IMG/M metagenome (GOLD analysis project Ga0075421, IMG submission 75292) | Bulk soil microbial communities from a Populus tree surrounding site in Tennessee, USA - Soil MetaG P. deltoides SBSDD5 | ecosystem: Environmental > Terrestrial > Soil > Tree plantation...
GTCTGGATCGAAGAGCGCATCGTCCGGCTGCGCGATCTCGACCCGTACCAGCAACAGCGCCAGATGACCATGTGGTGGCGAGGATTGGATCGACTGCAGCGCTTCCTGCTGCTGAAGCTCGTCACCGGTGAGTTCCGGGTTGGGGTGTCGCAGACGCTCGTCGTCCGGGCGCTCTCGCAGGCGTCCGGCTTGGCGGCCACGACCGTCGCCGCCCGCCTGATGGGCGAATGGACGCCGACGGCCCCCTGGTACGCGGGACTCCTCGCGCATGAAACGACCGACGATGACCGATCGCGTCCGTATCCATTCTTCCTTGCCTCGCCACTCGAGGATCCGATCGACACGCTTGGCGATCCGCGTGACTGGCTCATCGAATGGAAGTGGGACGGCATCCGCGCCCAGCTCGTCAAGCGCGGTGAGGTGATCCATTTGTGGTCACGCGGTGAGGAGTTGATCACGCACCGCTTTCCCGAGATCGGCGCCGCCGCCGGCTTCCTGCCCGATGGCACGGTGCTCGACGGCGAAGTGCTCGCATTCCGCGGCGAGCGCCCGCTGCCGTTCTCGGCGCTGCAGCAGCGGATCGGCCGTCAGAAGCAGGTCGCCGAACTCGCACGCACGGTCCCGGCCGTCTTCATGGCTTACGACATCCTGGAGGATCGTGGGGAAGACATCAGGGGGCTGCCGCAGGTCGAGCGTCGCCGTCGGCTGGAGGAACGGGTCGAGCGTCGGCTGGGGTCGGATCTTGTATTTCAACATTCTGTTGAAATACAAGATCCGACCCCGAACGAGTCTCCGGACGAGTTCGTGCTCGTGCCGAGCGGCGAGGCGTTGGCGCCGAAACGGGTCGACCCGCCGGCCATCGATGGCGGCGTGCTACGGGCGTCGCCGCTCGTCCATGCCGACAGCTGGTCGTCGCTCGGTGAGCTTCGCGCCCAATCGCGCGCGCGTGGCGTCGAAGGCGTGATGCTCAAGCGCACCAGCGCCAGCTACGGCGTCGGCCGCAAGCGCGGGGACTGGTGGAAGTGGAAGATCGATCCGTACACGATCGACGCGGTGTTGATCTACGCCCAGCCGGGCAGCGGCCGCCGCGCGAGCTTGCTGACCGACTACACGTTCGGCGTCTGGGACAACGGTGAGCTGGTGCCGATCGCGAAGGCGTATTCCGGTCTCTCGAACGAGGAGATCGATGAAATGGACAAATGGATCCGCCGCCACACGCGCGAGCGGTTCGGTCCGGTCCGTCACGTCGAGCCGGTGCACGTGTTCGAGCTGGGCTTCGAAGCGATCGCGCGATCCACCCGTCACCGCTCCGGCATCGCCGTCCGGTTTCCCCGAATGTTGCGCTGGCGCCGGGACAAGAAGCCGGAGGACGCCGACACGCTGGCGACCGTGCAGAAACTGCTCTGACCCCGATGCAAAAATTGTGGGGTCTGACCCCGGTCGCCTTTTGACCCCAGCTACCGGCACGCACGCAGTTTGTCGCCCATGGTGCGCATGCGGTTCATTTCGAGGAACCAGGACCCCGGCGGCGCCGGGAGCGACGCGAGGTTGTGGCAGAACGCAACGCCCTGCTGCGCGGACAAGTAGACGGCAACGTTGGACGCATAGACGGCCTGAACGCGCGCGAGGTGCTGGCGGACGTAGTCGCCTATCGCCCGGAACGCCCGGGGCCCCCCGAAATCCCCGACCACCGGCACGATCAGATTGCGCGTGTGCAGGGCCTTGACGAGCTGGAACCGGTGTTCGGACGCGAGAAAACTCTGGCTCGTGCCGGTGAAGTCCCGAGCCGTCATCAGTTGCCGGTACGACGGACGGACCGCCTCGACCGAGTTCGAGCCGTAGTAATCGACCTGAGGCCCGGCGGTGAAAAACACCCTGAGGATGAGCTCGATGCGATCGAGGTCGGCTTGCGGCAGCGGGAGCCCGCGCGTGCTCAGCAGCCGTTCGCGGACGAGCGCCAGGTTGCGATCGTACTCGCTGGCAGCCGGCGCGATGCGATCGAATGCCTCGAACAGCGCATCGACGCCGGTGTCCGCGTCCAGTCCCGGGGGGCGCGGCCGCGAGAAAAGCCGCGAGACGAAATCGGCGCGGTCGGCAGATAGCTCGAACAACGCCTTGTAGAGAAGATGCAGGTCGAGATTCTCGCGCCGGATATCGACGATGAACGCGGCCTCCGGGTCGAGCGCCGCGATATAGCTGAAGTTCTGCTCCGGCCCGACGCCGATGTAGACGCCGCCGCGCGGCGACAGCCACTTGATCGCCTCGGCGTAGCGCGGCTCGTTCGAAACGATATTGTCGGAGAGCGCGAACGATCCGGGTGGCTCCGACAACGACTCGATCAGCTGCCAGTAGTCGCGATCGCCGAGCGAGTACGGAATCGTCGAGCGCCGGCCGCATGCGCCGGCGACGATCGCCGCGCCGCACATCGCCACGATCACAGACACACGGACGAACGACCGACGACAGCGCTCGATCACCACCACATATAATGCGAGATCAGGAGCGTGCATGCAGCGACGACAGCTGGGAACGAGCGGACTCGAGATTTCCACGATTGGTTTCGGAACCTGGGCCGTCGGCGGTCACATGTGGGGCGGCCAGGACGACACCCACAGCATCGAGGCAATCCATGCCGCCATCGATCACGGCGTCAACTGGATCGACACGGCCCCGATTTACGGCGGCGGCCATTCGGAGTTGGTAGTCGCGCGTGCCGTCAGACAGCTGCCAGCCTCGCGGCGTCCGCTGATCTTCACCAAGTTCGGCTTGGGCCTCGACACCAACGTCATCACCCGCTCGGCCAGCGCCGCCGACGTGACCGCCGAGTGCGACGGCAGCCTGCAGCGGCTCGGTATCGATCATCTCGACCTCTATCAACTGCACTGGCCGGCGCCGCAACCGATTGCCGAAACGGCTGGCGCCTGCGCCAAGCTGCTCGACGCCGGCAAGATTCGCGCGGTTGGCGTCTCCAACTTCTCGGTCGCCCAGCTCGAGGAATGGCGCGCCACTGGTGTCCCGCTGCACTCCGATCAACCGCCGTACAGCATCCTCCGCCCGGCGGTGAAGCATGACGTGCTGCCCTGGTGTGCCGCCCACAACGTCGGCGCGATCTCGTACTCGCCGCTCTTCCGCGGCATGCTGTTCGGCACCTGGACGACGGACAAGACCTTCCCTGCCGACGATGGGCGGAGCACCCACAAGGACTATTCAGGGGCCCGGTTTCAGCGTCATCTGCGGGCCGTGGACGAGATTCGTGCCGTCGCGGCGGGCGGCGGCCTGAGCGTAGCCCAGCTCTGCCTCGGCGTCCTGCTCGGAACCCCTGGGATCACGGGAGTGATTGCCGGCGCTCGCAACGCACGGCAAGGCGGCCTGATTGCCAGTCTTGGCGCGAGTGTGAGCAAGGACCAGGCTGATGCCGTGTGGGCGATCGCACAACGGCTGGCGAACGATCTCGAAGCGATGTGAGGCTCGCCGGCCGCGACTCGACCGTGAAACGCAAGACCCGTGTCGATCGCGTACCGCGGCGCCCGTCAGCGTTGCTTGGCGATGGATTCGAGATTGGCGTCCAGCGCGCGGATAGCCGCCAGGATGGTATTGGCCGCGCCCACGAAGAACTCTTTCGTCACCGTCGCCGCATCGTCGGTGGCTTTGTGGTGCTGGGCTTCGTCTTCGACGCCGAAATAGATGAAGGGAATCTTGGCGTCGTGGAAGGGGAAATGATCCGAATCGCGCGTCCAGTCGTCTTCCTTCGCGTCAGCGACGTCGTGCCCGAACTTCAGCACCACCGGCGGCTGCGCCACGTTGGCGAGCAACGGTTTCAGATAGGGATAGTGCGAGGTGCCCGACGCGAACAGGACGTTGCCGGCATCACGGGCGACCATGTCGAGGTTGACGTTGAGCGCGATCGCGTCGAGTGGCACCGGGGGCGCGCCGACGAACGCGCGGGCGCCGCGGAGTCCTGCTTCCTCGGCATCGAACGCAACGAACACGATTGAGTGCGTGGGCCTGTCGTCCTTGAGGCGGGCCGCAACCGCAAGCAGCGCCGCGACGCCGGACGCGTTGTCGTCGGCACCATTGAACACCTGTCCGTTCCGGACGCCGAGGTGATCGTAGTGCGCGGTCACCGCGATGTAGCGATCGGTCGTGCGCCGGCCGCGGATGACGCCCACGACGTTGACGCCGACGCGCTCGGCTTGATCGCCACGCCCCGTGAACTTGAACGGCTGTTCGTAGGACGAGCCGAACGGCTGAATCCCGGCCTCCTTGAAGCGCTTGACGATGAACTCGCGGGCGCGCGCCGAGCCGGGCGTGCCCACGAGCCGCCCTTCCATCGCGTCGGACGCCAGTGTCTCGAGATCTCGCAAGAGAGCCGCACGGTCGACAGCGCCCCGCTGTGCGCCGGCGCCGGCCGCCACGACCAGGACCAGAATGAGAACACACGGTGCTCTGAGCCGCATGCGTTCATTCTATCCTCGGACGCGCGCGCACAAGAGTGATGTGGAACGAGACGCGGATTCCGCGGATCACGCGGATACAGCAGGGACCAACCGGGCCGAAGGGTGGTCGCGACGTCGGCCTGGGGCCGACGTCATGAATGTCGCGCGTAGCGCGACGCGACCACTCCTCCGTTTCGTCTCCGTTCGCTCCGTTCCTCCGCGTTGATCCCGTTCTCTCCGTACAACTCCCTTGGCGCGGGGATCTTGGCGGCGCCCCTCTAGGCAACTCGTTTGGCCGTCACCAACACCGGTCCATCTTCGATCGTCACACTTGCCGACGGGTTCCCGGGTGCGAAACGAATGCGGACCTTGTCGGCGCCAACGGGATGGAACGCGCGCTGTCCGAGATGCAACAGGCCTCGTGCAGGCCGGCCGGCGCGCTCGATGGACAAACCGCGGTCGGTCGCCTTCACGGTCAATTGCTCGGTTGCGGCCGGCCCAAAGGCGTAAGTACCGATGATGGCGGCGCGATCGCTGTCGGCCATCGGTTCGTTGGAGTAGCGAGGATCGGCGCCGCCAATGCTCTCGAGATACGCGACGACCTCGGCGGCCCCGGCTCCGCCGGCCCGCGCGTGCGATAGGAGGGTGAGCCCGTGTGGGCCGCGGGTCTTCTGTATCCCTGGCGACGTGGTCACGAATGCTTTCACCACGTCGAGCTGACCGAGCATGGCGGCGGAGAAGATCGTCGGGCGCGCGCCCGCCGCGAGCAGCAGTCCGGCAATCTCCCGATTGCCGACATGCGACGCCGCGCCGAGCGCGGACTCCCAGTCCCCGTACCCCCAATCCCAGGACGCATTCGCCAGCGTTGGCCAGTTGCCCAGCAGCTCGCGGACGCGCGCCGCGTTGTTGTGTGACACGGCCACCATCTCCCGGGCGAGATCGGGATCCTGCGACGGGAAGCTCGGCGATAGAGATTTACCGTCGGATGGGACCGATGGCGACTGACGGACGGCCGCTCCGTGAACCATCGCCATGGCCGGCGTCAAGCACATGAACGTTCGTCGGGACAGAAACACCTTGCACCTCCGCCCGCAGATGTACGGCGGCGGCGCGCGCGGTGGCAACCCAGATGCTATGAGCTCGATGTGAGGCCGTAACCCTCACCCGCACATTACGATCGGGGTCGAGGTGAGGAAGGAGACGTGAGCACTGTCGTGACGGATGCGGCGATCGTCTCCGCGATCTGGCTCTGGACGTCGAGCGTGAACTCGCGAGCATCGAATGTCTTCGCCCAGAGATGGGACTCGTCCGAGACGCGGATGAGATGCGCGATGAGGCGGACCTGGGTGGCGTCACGCTTCATTTGCGCCAGCACGATGTAATCGGCGTCGAGGTCGAGGCCGATGCGCTTCAGGTCGCGGAAGCGGCGCGGTTGATGGAGCGCCGCGGCGTTGCCGATGACGCTGATTCTTCCGATCCGGGCCGGATCGGCCAGGTGCGCGACCGTCGCGTCTGCCACGGCGCGCGCAATGCGATCGTAGTCGTCCATGCCGGTCTCGTTGTCGAACGGCACGACCGCGACCCGCACTGGCCGATCGACGGCGACGGCGAGCCGCGTGGCCGCCAGCAGGCCGGCCGTGATCAACGCGAGCAGCGACAATCCGGCAATCGACACCCAGGAAAGCCGGCGGTACGGCTGTGCCGGCGACTGAGGCGGAACGGCAACGGCAGCCTGCGGCGCCGGCTCGGATATCGTGACCGGCGCCACGAACCGGTAACCACGGCGCGGCAGCGTCTCGATGTAGCGGGGCGCCTCGGCCGAATCCCCCAGCGCGCTTCGCACCTGCGCGATGCAGAAGTTCAGACCGCGCTCGAAATCGACGTGGGTTCCGTCCGGCCAGACCAGCTGTTCGAGGGTTTCGCGCGTGACGATCGAATTCGCCTGCCGAACGAGCAGCACCAGAACCTTGGCCGGCTGGGGCTGGAGCCGCACACCGATGCCGTCACGGGTGAGCGCACCGCTCTCGAGGTCGAGCGCAAACCGGCCGAACGCCGCGCGCGTAGACATTGGTGTGACGATAGCATGGAGGGCACTTGCGCGGCACCGCGCGTCCGCGACAAGATCCCCGGCGGTGATCATCCGGCCGAATCGTCGATGGATCGCCGCGCTGGCCGCGGTGACAATGATGTGCGCGGTCGCCTCGCCGTCGCTCCTCGCCCACCCGGCGCCCTTCAGTTTCCTCGACGTGCACCTCGGCGCCGGCGCACTCTCTGGCCGCCTGGTTGTCCACAATCCCGATGTGGCCTACGAGCTGAAAACTGAATCCGCCCAGACGCTCGCGGATGCGGCGATCGTGGCGAAGCACGCGCCGGCCATCGCCGCGCTGCTCGGTCCGCGGCTTCGCTTCTTCGTCGATGGACGCGAGGTCCGCTGGTCGGCAACGTCGGTTCGGCCGCTCGCCGATCAGGATGCCGTCGAGATTCTGTGGACCACGCCGGTGCAAGGCCTAGTGGGGCGTCTGACCATCTCGGCAGATCTGTTCCCCTACGACGTCGCACACCAGACCTTCGTCAACGTCTACGAGCGCGGCGCCATCATGCGCCAGGAAGTACTGAACCATGACCGCGTCAGCGTCGACTTCTTCAGCGGGACTCGTCAAGGGCTGCTGGCGGTCTTCACCGCGTTCACCGCGTCCGGCATTCACCACATCGCGATTGGGCCCGATCACATTCTGTTCGTGATCGGCCTGCTGTTGCTCGGCGGCAGCCTTCGCCGGCTGCTCGCGATCGTGACCGCCTTCACGCTCGGCCATAGCGTGACGCTGGCGCTGGCGACGCTGCAAATCGTCGATCCACCCGCCCGCCTCATCGAACCGGCCATCGCGCTGAGCATCGTCTTCGTCGGAGCCGACAATCTGCTCAGCGGCTCGAAGGGGCGGGACGTACGGGCGTGGGCCGCGCTGGCCTTCGGTCTGGTGCACGGCTTTGGCTTCGCCAGCGTGCTTCGCGATGCCGGACTCCCCAACCGGGCCCTGGGTCTGTCGCTCTTTTCGTTCAATCTCGGCGTCGAGATCGGTCAAGCGATCATCGTGATCGTCGTGGCGACGGGCTTGGCGATGATCCGCCGGCGCAACCCGCAGGTGGCCAAATCCATCGCGATCGCGGGGTCGATCGCCGTGACGATTGCCGGGGCCTACTGGTTCGTCGAGCGGGTATTTGCCTGAGTTCGATCAATTCAGCTTGGGCGGCCGGCGATGACGCGTCGCCTGCTCGTAGGCGTAGGCGAGCGAGATCAGACCCGCCTCGTCCCACGGGCGGCCGAAGAACGTGATGCCGGCGGGCAGGGTGGCGCCGCGCGTATATCCCATCGGCACGTTGATCGCAGGGAAACCAGTGGTCGGGGCAAAGAACTGACTGTTGTCCCCGTGCGGCGTGTTGAGATCGCCGATCAGTCGCGGGGGGTTGCTCCAGGTTGGATAGACGAATCCATCCAGTTTCTCGGCACCCATCGTCGCCAGCACGGCCGCTCGGACGCGCGCGCGGTACTCAGCTTCCGCCTTGCATGCCGAGGTTTCCGGACCGTTTTCAGTCGCTTCCTGGGACTGCTCGAGCCTGCGCTGCACGCTGGGATGAAATCGCCGCGATTGGATCACGGCCGCCAGGTCCTTCATCGGAACCCGATCGCCATGGCTCGCAAGCCAGCGGTTGAAGTCGTACTTGAACCCGCCGCACGTGCCCGCTCCCTGAGGGCGCCGCACCTGGTCGAGGTCGACACGCGCAGAATCGACGATGACTGCTCCAGCTCGCTCGAGATCGGCGACGGCGGCCATGAACACGGTGACGATTTCCGGGTCCGTGGTGTCACGCTCGTAGGCCTGCCGAAGAATCCCGATGCGCTTGCCTTTCAATCCCTCGACGCGCAGGGCCGCTGCGTAGTTCGGGATCGACGCGGGCCGCCCGGCGGGACTGAACGCCTGGGCGATGGCGGTATCGGCCATCGTCACGGGATCATCGGGATCCGGACCAGCAATCACTTGCAGGACCGTCACCGAGTCGGCGAGCGTTCGGGTCATCGGCCCGGCGACGTCCGCCAGCAGGCTCAATGGCACCACCCCACCGCGGCTGGTCAAACCCATCGTCGATCGAATACCGGCGAGGGCCTGATGCGATGAAGGTCCGCGAATTGAGTTTCCTGTATCGCTCCCAAGTCCAATCGCGCCCAAGCTGGCGGCGACGGCGGCAGCGGTGCCTCCACTGGAACCGGCCGTGACGCGGTCGAGCGCGTAGGGATTCCGCGTGTAGCCAGGCAGGATCGAGCTGACCGTCTCGTAGGGGCTGAACGCGAACTCCGCCATGTTCGATTTCGCGAGCACGATGGCGCCGGCATCCTTGATGCGCTTCACTTGAAACGCGTCCTTCGACGAGACGAATCCTTCCAGCGCCAGCGATCCCGCAGCGGTCTGCAGCCCGATCGTCTCGAAGTTGTCTTTCACGATTGCGGGAATGCAGAACAGCGCGCCGGTCATCCTTGCTTGCGCGAGCTCCTTGTCCTTCTGGTCGGCATCGTCGCGCGCGCGGGGATTGACGACGACAATGGCATTCAAGCGAGGACCGTTCTTGTCGAAGGCCTCGATGCGCGCCAGGTATTGATCGACGAGACCGCGACAGGTCAGCGTCCGTGCTTTCATGGCCGCGTGAATCTGAGCGATCGTGGCTTCTTCGATTTGAAATCGAGGCGTGGTCTGCTGAGCGGCAGCGAGCGAGAGCACCGCGGCCGTCACGACCACGACGATCAGACGACTCGCGGCGTCAATCATGAGTGCCCTTACAGCCGGGCCTGGCGGATGACCTCTCGGAGCTTGGGCCGAGAGGCACTGAGCAGGCCGATCCGGAACAGCCGCGCGCCCAGGCGCAGCGCGACCCACGTCGACGCGACGAGAAGCAGCACTGCGCCCGAAACTTCCCACCAGGCAAGAAACGACAGATCGGTGCTGGCGCGAAAGATGATGAGGGGCGCGGCCGAGAACGGCAAGAAGGTCATGATTCGCGACACCACGCCGTGCGGCTCCCGCAGGAGTGCCGCCATCATCATCAACGGCATTGCGGCGGTCAACGACCACACCATGGCGAGCTGCTGCGCCTCGCGCATGTTCGACCCCAACGAGCCCGTTCCCAGCATCAGGCTGCCGAAGAACAGATAGGCCATGAGGAACAGCGGGATGGCGAGCGCGAGCGCCAGCCACGGCATCTCGACCTGCGACTCCAGGATCAGCGGGACGATACCGAGGCCGCCGGCCGCCAGGAGGGCCAGCCAGACGACGATCTGGAGCAGACCCGCACCGCCCAGACCCAGCAGCTTGCCCGACAAGATCTCGTCGGGGTTGACCGAGGCGAGAAGCACCTCGACCACTTTGTTCTCTTTCTCGATGGCCGTTCCCTGCATGAGAAAGCCCGAGGTCATCAGCACCGACATCAGGAACAGCACGGTGAACAGAACCGGCACGGCAATCCGCAGGATGCCGGCCGTGTTCCCGCCGTCGGTCAGCGCCCCGGTTTTCGTGATACTGAATCGCCGCGTCTCACGAAGCGGATCGACGACTCGCGCACTCAGCTTGGGATCGAGCCGCGAATCGAGAAGCCGCTGACGGAGCAGCATCGCGAACGCAGACCGGGATTCGCCCCGCGTCAGGTCGATCGAATCGAGCGTGTAGACTTCGACCACCCCCTGCGACAGGTAGTCGGCGAGGACCACGAAGTAGCCTTTGATGGCTTGCGACGTCAGCGCGGCGCGCGCCTCGGCTTCGGAAGCGAACGGTCGAAACACGAACTCGGCGCCAAAATCCGCGTCGTCGAATACGCCGCGCTGTCCGCTCGCCTCCATCATCTTCTTGACTTCTTCGGGCAAGGGCTGGCCCGCCGACCGTTCGTCACGCGTGAGATGCAGGACCCCGGCCGCGTCGACGACGCCGTGGATCGCGGGCACGCGGTCGGCGCGCATCGCGAAGTACGCTGGCAGGGCGATGATGCCCGCGTACGCCGCGAGGAACAGCGGCATGCCAAACGTCGCGATCAGATAGCCGGGCCGCTTGACCGCCTGCAGAAACTCGAACGTGGCCACGGTCCAGATCCGGCGCCAGTGCGTCATGCCACGCGCTCCTGGACCACACGCAGGAAGATCTCCTCCATGGGCGCGAGGATCGGCTCGTAGCGCGTGATTTGCGCGCCGGCGCCGACGAGATCGGACAGGACCTGCGAGTAGGACGCGTTCTCGGCCGGCGAGACCCGCCACACGCCGTCACCCCCGGAGGCGATGGTCGCGACCGAGGACACGCGCGGCAGGGCCGCCGGCGAGTGAACGATCACGTCGGGATGCGAGTAGCGGCGCCGCACTTCGTCGACTTCGCCGTAGACCATCAGGCGGCCCTGGTCGATCAGCGCCACGCGGTCGCAAAGCGTCTCGACTTGATTCATTTGATGAGTCGACAGGATGGTGGTCCGTCCGTTGTGGCGGCGTTCGAGCAACAGCGATTGCACCAGGCGCACGTTGACCGGATCGAGGCCGGTCGTCGGCTCGTCGAGCACGCACAACTCTGGATCGCTCAGCAGGATGGCGGCAATCTGCACCTTCTGCGACATGCCCTTGCTGAGACGATCGATCTTCCAGGAGGCGACCTCCGGCAACTCGACGCGCTCGAGCCACACGTGCGCGCGCCGCCGCGCCTCCACCCGGCTCAATCCCTTGAGCGCGCCGAAGTAGACCATCACGTCGATCACGGTCAGCTTGGTGTAGAGTCCGCGCTCCTCGGGCAGATAGCCCATGCGATCGAGATGGTCGCGCCGCCGCACCTCGCCAAAGACCCGCACCTCGCCCGAATCGGGGCGAATGATGTCCATCAGAATGCGAATCAGCGTGCTCTTGCCGGCGCCGTTGGGCCCGAGCAGTCCGAAGATTTCTCCGGCCCGCACATCGAACGAGACGCCGCGCAAGGCGAGCGTGGAGCCGTAACTCTTGATGACGTTTTCGTAAGCGAGAATGACCACCGCGAAGGAAAGCTTATCATTCCGACAGTTTGAATCCCGGTCTCCTGATGCGAGCGACGCAAGTGGTATCGAGGCCCTCGACCCGGCCGTGCTCGATGGTCGTGCGCACCAGATCGTCGAGGCACTCGAGCCCCTCGAGTCCATTCGGCGAGTGTCCCCCCGACGGCACCCGCACGTGCGCGCTGTGGCGCAACGTTCGCGCGACCTCATCGCCGTTGGCGGGTGGCGTGACCGGATCGTGCGTCCCGGAAATGATGAGCACCGGCACGGCGGCCGTGACCGGAGAACGAGCGTCCGCAGTGGGCACGGCGTGCGGCCATTCGGCGCAGGCGGCGCGCTGCTCGCGGACCCGATAGCTGCCCAGATACGTCGGCTCGTCGCGCGCGCCAGCGTCGGCGGGAACGAACGGCACGTCCTCGGCGCAGGTAATCGAAAGATAGAGACCGTCAAAAGTACCCTGCGCCCGCCACCGAATGAGGAACCGCGCGATCGGCGCATAGTCGCCGGCAAACGCCCGGTGCAGGATGAACGGCACCGTCGAGGCGCCGCGCGACGAATACATCAGATAACGAATGGCTTCGCCGACGTGATTCCGGGTCAACGTCACGCGCTCGGCCACGCCCGCCGCCGGATGCGCCACGGTCGTCGTCACCGGCGCCTGCCGTACGCGATCGAAGACGGCCGCTACCTCCACACGCAGCGCAGGAAACGCCGCGGCGCACGCGGTGGTCGCCCCGCACTCGTCGATGAGCGCATCGAGCGCGGCCGCCGCGTGGCGCCCGAACGACTCCGGCGAATGTGTCGCCGCCGTGACCGGACTCTCCAGCACGACCGCGCGAACGTTGTGCTCGTAGCGGCGAACGTACTCCATCGCCAGCCGCGTGCCGTACGACCCA
>Ga0075421_100008895_pt1 | contig 12373 bp, 7 predicted proteins | sample SoiMetdeltSBSDD5_FD_75292 | JGI IMG/M metagenome (GOLD analysis project Ga0075421, IMG submission 75292) | Bulk soil microbial communities from a Populus tree surrounding site in Tennessee, USA - Soil MetaG P. deltoides SBSDD5 | ecosystem: Environmental > Terrestrial > Soil > Tree plantation...
ATGATGCCGAGGCGGACACGATACAACGATGCGGAATCCACCACCATCAGATTTTCTTGGAGATCGAACGCAAGCCCGACCAGGCTCAGGCCCGCAACAACGAGCTCCGGTTTTTTCGGATCCCGTAAACGAAAGATTCCCCGCCGGCCGCGATACGAAGCGACGGTATACAGATGTCCTTCGATGTCGAACGCAAGTCCTTGCGGACGGCCGAGGCCGGTGAAGAACCGTTCCACTTCACCTTTCGGCGATATGCGATAGATGGAGTCGAAGCTCGACGTCGTGGGGCCGGTCACGTAAAGGTAATCATCGAAACCAAAAGACAAATGGTATGCCGCTATACTCGGTTCCAGTGTCGCAAAGACAAAAATCTCCTTGTCGGAGTTGATCTTGAAAATGCTTCCACTACGGTCACCGACGTATAGATTGCCGTCATGGTCGAAAGCGATTCCGCTGGCAATTCCCATTCCTTCCGTAAACATCTCCGTTCGTCCGGCGCGGTCTACACGGTATACATTGCCTTCGTAGCGGCTGGAGACGAAAAGCTCACCGGTCAGGCTGAAAGCAAGTCCGGTTGCGTTCATGATATCGGTAACGAAAGGTGTTACGGCTCCCTTCGGAGTGACCTTGTATATGGAAACCGGCGTCTTCTGACCGCGGCGGCCGCTGTATGTGGCGTAGATATTTCCTTCCGCGTCGATGGCGGGATTGGCAACGGGATGCAGGTTCGAAGCCAGCTTTCTTCCGATCTCGTACGGAAACGGCCGGCTTGTTCCGCCATTGGCCGCAACGACCAATTCGGAAGTCCCTAACTCGGCGGACGATTCCGGTACCTTCGCAATGATGTAGTCGCTCGACGCCAACGTGACCTGCGCGCTGAAATCCCCGAAGCGCACCTCCGGCTGGGATGTTCCGGCGAGCTGGTGGCCTGAATACTCGATAACCACCTCACCGCCGGGAAGTGCGGCCTTCGGTAGAACATTCTTGATCGTGATATCACCCATTGACGTATCGAATCACCACCGTTAGTACTGCCAGCGCATAGAACCCCGCTCCGACATCGTCGGCAACCACCCCGAGTCCCCCCTTGAACTGCTCGAGACGCCTAATTGGAAAGGGTTTCGCGATATCGAACAAGCGAAAAAGTCCGAATCCTAGAACAATGGGGAATGCCGAGAGCGGATATCGCTCTGCAGCCATCCCACCAAATGTGATCATCTGTCCCACGACTTCATCGATCACGATCCGTGAAGAATCATGCCCCCACAGATTCTCCACGCGTGACGAAGCCCAGATGCCGACGATGAAGAAAAAAATTATAACATGCGGATAGTAGGCTCCCAGTTGAAGCCTTTCCACCAAAAGATAGATTAGAACCCCGATAATCGATCCTGCGGTGCCGGGTGCGACCGGCGCAAATCCAGCGCCCCCCGCTGTCGCGATGGCGACCGCAATTCGATCACTCGTCGTCTTCACGATGGCCATTCGAGCGGTGGACTTCTTCAGGCGGCCGTTCTTTGGTGGGAACGCGATATTCATCGCCGGCCCAACGGCCCAGGTCGATGAGCTTGCAGCGCTCGCTGCAAAACGGGCGATACGGATTGCCGGTATACTCTGTATCTTTTTTGCAAGTAGGGCACTTCATACAAAAATTTCGAAACGCAGGGCTCGTGCAATTTCGAGATTTCAGATTATTTTTCCGATGAGATCGTAGTCGAGGGACTCGGTTATTTCCACCGTGTAAAACTCACCGGGCGCGACCTTTTTCTCGCCAGCATCATTGATCAGCACATGCCCGTCGATGTCAGGTGCCTGAGTTTCCATTCGGCCTTGCAACAGCAGATCGGATTCCTCGGATGGTCCTTCAAGTAGCACTTCCACTTTGCGCCCGACCATGCGCTCCAATCGATCGGCGGATATCCTGGACTGCTCTTTCATGAGGCGGTTGCGGCGCCGTGTGGCGATGGCTCGCGTTACCTTTCGATCCAGGTCAAATGCCGCGGTGCCCTCTTCGTCGGAGTAGAGAAAAACGCCGACATTATCAAACCGGACATTCCTGGTAAACGACAGCAGTTCATTGAAGTCGTTGTCGCTCTCGCCTGGAAATCCGACGATAAACGATGTGCGGACACCCGCATCCGGTATGTACTTTCGGATACTCTCGACTTGACGCTCGTAAGTGTCGCGATTACCGCCGCGTTTCATGCGGTCCAATACCGGGCGGCTTGCATGCTGATATGGAATATCGAAGTACTTGCACAGCCGATCTTCTTCCGCAACGAGCCTGACCAGTCCCTCCGACACCATATTGGGGTAGCAGTACAGGAAACGCACCCACTTCAAGCCGTCGATCTTCACCAGTTCGCGGAGTAAGATCGTGATGCCATCCGCCAAGCCGAGGTCTTTTCCGTAAGCCATCGTGTCTTGTGACACGATCACCAGCTCACGCACTCCTTGTTCCGCCAGGCGACGCGATTCCGCCACGAGATCGGCGACACTGCGGCTACGGAAGCGGCCGCGGAAACCCGGTATCGCGCAGAAGGTGCACACATGGTCGCAGCCTTCCGAGATTTTCAGGTAAGCCATGTATGACGGTGTCGTCAGGATTCGCGGGATCGTTGGTACTTCCTTGGACGTATACAGGGCGTCGATGGAAACGTCGGGGACCGCGGCGGTGCTGAAGGAATCTAAATGCACCGCTTCCAACACTCGTCCCAGCTCGTCGGGACCGAAAATAAAATCGATCTCGGGTATCTCTTTCTGGATTTCATTGCGATACCGCTCGGCGAGGCAGCCGGCAACGACCAGCTTTTTGCAGTTACCCTGCGCCTTCAAATCGGCCATTTCGAGAATCGTGTCAATAGACTCTTTCTTGGCGCTGTCGATGAATCCACAGGTATTGACGACGATAACGTCGGCGTCTTCTTTTCGTGGGGTGATCGTATAGCCTTGCCGGGCGAGGGTGCCGAGCATGACTTCGCTGTCGACGAGGTTCTTTGGGCAGCCGAGGCTGACGAACCCGACCTTCGGCATCTTTTGTTGAGGCATTCTTAAATTGACGGGCTAGTGGCGAGGCCGCTCACCGACACGTTTCAGGTCGCCTTCCAGGACCTCAATTCCGCGATCCAGCAATGATCGTATCGCGAGGAGCCCTTCTTTCTGAGCATTTACAAGATGTTCAGCCGTCCGGCGCGGGAAAAGTCCCAGGAACTTGTCGGTAGCTGTATTTCGCCAATCGCGGACCTGATCGGTGAATCTGGTTTCCTGTTCTCTAGCTTCTTCTTCCGCCATATAGCTGCTCTCCTTATTGGACCATTGTAACAAGAAAACCAAAGAGCGACGCCCTACAACATCCTCCCCGCCTTCCGCGCCCTACGGACCCGGAACGGGTAGCGTTGCGGGTTCGGCAACAAGAAGACCAACGTAATCAGCCAGAAGCTGATGAAAAGGCCAAGGACCAGCAGCAACACACTGTCTATCCTTAAATAGAGGATGCTGGTTACAACTGCGAGTCCCACGCCCGAAATTGTCATCACCACACGACGAAACAGGTGCGAAAGGAATTTCTCCAGACCATCCACGTCCGACGGATGAATCCGTACCCGGATCTGGTCGCGCCCCGCGCGAGCAAACACGGATTCCATGTCCTTCAACATGGTGTACAGGGCCGCACCCTCTTTGATGAGGCGGTCCTTCACGCCGGGCCATCCGGTTGCGCCGATTGCCCGATTCACAATCCCTTTGTAAATCGGGATAGCTGTGGTCAGGCTGTTGAAGTTCGGGTCAAAGGAGATTCCGATTCCTTCAATCAGAACGCCCGCGCGCAGGATGTACACGAAGCTCGACGGCAGGCGCAGGGGAAACCTGTAAAAGGTACCGAGAATTTGATACGTAATTTCTTGAATCTGGCGCTGCGTCAGAGTGCGGTCCAGATGAATGGAGATGATGGCCTGAGCGGCCTCGCGCACGACAGACGGGCTCACGTCGTACTCGAGCATTTCGAGCTTGTAGGCCATATTGATCAGTTCGTCGATATCGTTCCGCACTGCCGCTATCACGATCCGCACCAGATCCTGCCGTAGTTCCGGCGTGATCTCGAGCACCATGCCATAGTCGAGCAGGACGATGCGAGAATCGGGCCGGATCAGAATATTGCCGGGATGAGGATCGGCGTGGAAGAAGCCGTGGATCAGCAGCTGATCACCGTAAAACTCGATCAGGTTCTCGATCATTTTCTTCGTGTCCACGTTGTGGCGCAGGATTTCGTCTACTTCAGTTACCCGGAAGCCTTCGACGAATTGCATGACCAGAACATGCTTGGTCGTGACCGCGCGGTAGACACGTGGAATGATGACGAAGTCGCTGTCGCGGAACAATTCTCCGAAGCGTTCGACGTTATCCGCCTCATGCTCGAAATCCATCTCTTCGGCAATTACGCGGGAGAATTCTTCGATGATCGTCCGGGTGGAGCGAATAATGTGATGATCGATGAATTGCTCGAGGACGAAGATCAGGTTTTGAACCACCCGCACGTCGGTGGCGACCAGTTCCTCGACGCCGGGCCGAAGAACCTTCACGATGACGTCTTCGCCTTGATATCGAGCACGATGGACTTGCCCGAGCGACGCCGCGGCCAGCGGCTCCGATTCAAATGATGAAAAAATTACATCGAGCGGTTCCTTCAACTCCGCCTGAACGCGCCTTCGTACCTCGGCGGCAGGGAAAGGCGGTACCCGGTCGTGCAGGTTGCGCAGTTCTTCGATGTAAATCTGCGGGATGATATCGGCGCGAATCGCAAATACCTGTGCGAGCTTGATGAAACTCGGTCCGAGCGAAGCAATGGTTCGTGTGAGTTTACGCGCTCGTTGCCGATGTGTTTCGTCGGAAACAAATCGAGGCGGTCCTACAAGGATCCACCGCCGCCTGTCTCGCAAAAACGCGACCAGAAACGGCGAAAGCCGGTACCACACGACGAAAATTCTGAGGATCATGTCGGGCTTATTTCAGTTCCCGGATTGCTTCCTCGAGCAACGCAAAATCCGAAGCCGAAACCGGCATCCGGCCGTACTTTGCCTTCTCGAAAACAAACAGGGCTTTTGTGAGGATAGACCTGCGATGCGGATCGGGCAATCCGAATATCCATTCACGCCAGGTCTCGGCCGGCAGACGCGTGGTCGAACGGCGTTCGGCCAGATGCGCGGCGCGGTAGAACAGCAGTTCGACTATATCTTCGTTTGCCGTCCCGCCACTGCGGCGAATCCGCCAGATCTGCCAGTACGTCCTCAAAGTCCGGCGGTACCTGAAGGCTGCCGCACCCAGGACCAGTGCCACAACCAACACGCGGAATATGGCCGTTTTGAAAAGCACCGACATCCAGACGTAGAAGCGGCTGGAGAAATACATTCCCTGATTCAGCCACTGATCGGACCTTGCACTCAGCGCGGTCTGGACAGACTGAACGGTTTCCTGGGCGCTGCGGAACAGTTGCAGCTGTGAGCTGAGGTCATAGACGATGATGTAAGAATTCCAAACCCGCTCCACGGCATCAAGGTAATGCAATAGCTGCATTGCCAGGTTGACTTCGGTGTAATTCGGATCCGGAGGTGTGGGATCGAAATCCATCCAGCCGCGACCCGGAATATAGACTTCGACCCAGCTGTGAGCGTCGGATTGCCGAACGATATAGTCGCCGCTGACCGGATTGTACTCGCCCTTCAAAAAACCATTGACGATGCGGGTGGGAATGCCTGCCGCGCGTAAAAGTATCGCCATCGATGAAGCAAAATACTCGCAATGACCAGCCTTGGATTCAAATAGGAACGTGCTTAAGGGCTGAGGTCCCGGCTTCCATGAGAGGTCCAGCGTGTACTTGTAGTTACGCTTGAGGTAGCTTTCGACCAGTGAAGCATTTTCGAACGCAGACTTTTCCGCTGCCGTGATTTTGCTGGCAAGATCCGTTATCCGTGGATCCATGCCTCGCGGCAGCTGCAGGTAGCGCGATCGGGTTTTGTCGGGAATATCACTGGTCGCGGCTGACCCCGCGGGCATGCGGGCGGAACGATCCGGGATTTCGGACAGGACCTCGTACTTGATGCGCCGTGCCGCCGGAAATCGCAGATAGACGGAGTCGTCGTTGTCGTGTTCGAGGAGCTGCAACCGGCCTGAAACCAAACGCACTTGATATGGACCAAACAGCGTGTTGGTGGCAAGCGGTTCCAGCAGGATTTCATAGCGCGCGGTAGCGCTCGCCTTGACGACGGGCCGAATCGGGAACTCGTAGTCGACGGAAGAATACACGGTAGAACGCTTGCGATCGGTTTTCGCCCAGTTGTGACCGTCGAAGTGGTCCAGTGCAATGCCGCGCCACTTCGAAATTCCAAAGGGTGAGCCGCTGATCTGGCGCGCGTGCATAACGACCGCATTGCTCAGCTTCACCTGGCCGATTTCGCCCAGCTGCACGGTGTCGTTGTATCCGGAAACAAGCAACGACTGAACGGCGGCGCGAGTGAAGTAGCCGGTTCCAACACGTGGGATGAGAAGGAAGAGAACAACTGCCGTCAGTATGATCCAGACAGTCGCCCACAGGCTCATGCCGCTCACCTGCATGACAACTTCTTCCGACTGCATCGTGTTCTTCCGCTCGGATCGATACATGTCAAAGCTCATGAGAGTCGAAACCAGCGCCACGAGGAACAGAAACAACGTGGCTGCGAATGACATGTCGATCGTCAACGACGACGCGGCGAGCAACTGCAGAAATGAAAGGATGATGAGATAGAGGTAATCCTTATCGGTTTTCTCCTGGTATAGCTTTGCCAGCTGAAGATACAGGACAAGATGGATGCAGGCGGTGATAAATGAGCGCGAAAGCATCGTCATGTCGACGAAGAAGAAGACGATGTACACGCAAGACAATAGAAACGCGCCCTGTGCGGAGAGCGGCGGCTTCAGGCCTTGAATACTCCGGTAGCAGCTTACTCCGAGGCCGACTGCGAAAACGACGATCGCCGGGAGATCGAGTCGTCCCGTCAACGCCAGCGCGAAAAACGCGCTGGTCATCAGGATGTGGCACGATATTTGAAAATACCGCTGCATACGGACCCGTTCTATCCTCTTAACGACAACGTCACTTCGGCCATGTCGATCGGCGGCAAGTCCGCGGAATCCGACATCGACACCAACGCCAGATATTCCAGAATCGCTTCCAGCTGCGTGCTCTGCCACGTGTCCGTCATGAAATTCACTTCGATGCCGGACTCGATCAGGTGATATGCGAGCGACGCGGCGTAGGAAACCAGCCGCTCAAATTGTTCGTCATCACCGGGATTTCCATAGCGATCGAACGCGAGCGTAACCCGCCGGCTTTCTTCGGCTGCGTACTCACGCGTTTTCAGAACTGAAGTCTTTGCGGAGGCTTTCCAGTGCACGTGCCGCGTGCTATCGGAGGGAACATAATCACGGATCATGTAGAGATCACTACCGAATCCGCGCTGGAATCGCTGGTCCGTTCCGCGTAGATCCATGCTGGCAAGATCGATCTGTTCTTCCGGCAGAATTTCCGGATAGCAAATGCACTGCGCTTCAGCCGCAAAGCGTCGATCCTTGAAAAAGAAGCCAAATGGATACCTTGAAGAAACTGCGACTTCGCGAAGCGAGTACTGTCCCCTTTTAGGAAGCAGCGCCTGCCCTGCCTGAATTGCATGCTCGCGACTGCGTACCACCGCCACATACGACGTGGAAAATCGGAACGCGCTGCCGACGGCAGGTCCAAAAGAAAGTGAGAACGTCGGAAAGAAACGTTTGTCGTTTTCGAGCTGGATATGAATGGGAAAAGGTTCTCCGGCATAACAGCGGGAGGGAATACGCGCGACAAAGCGCAGCTGTTGCAGATTGAGTGCCGATAAAAAACCGGACAAAGCCAGGACGGCTAACATGCCCGACAGCACCATATACAACAGGTTGTTGGCGGTATTGATCGCCGCAAACAGGACCACGGTAACTGCGGCGAAATACATCCATCCTTCGTTGGTTACGTGATAATGCGAGAAGAACGGAAGCCAGCCCCAATCGACGTGACGAGCCAGACGTGGCACCAGTCTAATTGCGACCGATAGAGCAATTCCAAGCGCGAGCAGGGCGGAGATCATCGCGGCCAGCACGCGACCGTCGCGTCCGGCGGCAGACGAATAGAGTGCCGCCATCATTGCGACCGCGAGAAAGCCGATCGACATCATGAAGGGTTTCCACATAGGCAAATGACGTCCTACGCGGGGACGGGTGTCTGAGCGATGATTTCGGACAGCACTGCCCGGGCGTCCACCATAGCAGACGCGCGCAGGCGGGACGCGCCTCGTCCCATAACCAGGCGATGTTCGAACACGGGATGGACGAGCTTCTTCACGTCGTCCGGAATGATGAAGCTGCGGCCATCGAGCAGGGCCAGGGCCTGTGTCGCCCGGAACAACGCGGACGTGCCGCGCGGGCTGACGCCGAGTTCGATGTCAGGATGCTCGCGTGTGCGATTCACGAGCTGAATCATGTAATCGATGACGGGTTCGTCGATGTGGATTTTGCGGCTTTCATCCTGCAGGAAGATCACTTCGGCAGGCGTCAGCACGGCCTGGGTGCTCCGTTGACGTTGGCCGTTCGTGAAGCGTTTCAGAATTTCTTTTTCCGCTGCAGGATCGGGATAGCCAACCTCGATTCGCATCAGGAACCGGTCCAGCTGGGACTCCGGCAACGGATACGTGCCGTGATGTTCAATCGGATTCTGCGTCGCCAGGACCATGAACGGGCGGGGCAACGGATAGGTCGTGTTTTCGATCGTCACCTGGCTCTCGTTCATCGCCTCGAGCAAGGCGCTTTGCGTCTTGGGCGTCGTCCGATTGATCTCGTCGGCCAACACGACGTTGGCGAAAATCGGACCCGGCTTGAATTCGAACTCGTTGACTTTCGGACTATAGACGGAGACACCAAGCACATCGGAGGGAAGCAGATCGCTGGTGAACTGTATGCGATGGAACTCACATGCGATCGATCGTGCGAGAGCGTGTCCAAGCGTCGTCTTGCCCACACCCGGCACGTCCTCAATCAGGAGATGCCCCTCGGCCAGCAGCGTTACAATCGCAAGCTCGATCGTTCCTTGCTTGCCTTTGATGGTCTCGCCGATCGCCTCACGTAACGCAAAAATCTTGTCTCTCGCCGATGTTTCAACAACTTTCATAAAATTTGCAGCGATTCTAGCATGGGTGACAGCAAGCACACGGGCCGCTACAACTTGGACAACACATGTCCAGCAATTGTTTCGGAAAATTCGCGCGCCGGCTTTAGTCCAGAATGACTCCTAAAATTGCCCGACCCGATACTTGAAGCTGAGCGTGCCGTAACCATTTCCTGGAGCGCTGGCGGTAATCCAATAGATGCTCGGGCCACTGTAGGCGGCACCAGGAACGGTGCCGACAGGTGCGGGTGTTACGGTTGCGTCCCAGTGATGCCAGTAGTCGCCTCCGGCAACCTCCGAGTTCACCAGATAATAGAGCGTATTGGCTGAAACTGTGACGGGCGACCCCAGAGGTGCGTAGCTGTATTCTCCCGGCGTGCCGCCAGGAGTCCAGATGACCGAAGCAACTTCCTGCCAGTCGGAAGCTCGAACCAGTTTGAGTGTATGCGACTGGGAATTTCCAGCCACAAAGAGCCTGCCCAGGGACGTGACCGTCAAAGGCGAGGTGCCAACCTGGACCTGCATGCCAAACCAGCCGGTCGCGTTATTGCGCAAGGAGCCCGACGTCTTGGAAACAATGAAGGAGGCTTCAGACGTCGGCGGCGGGGGCAGGGATCCTGCAATCTGGTACTTGAAGTTTAGTGTGCCGTAACTATTTCCGGGAGCGCTTGCGGCTATCCAATATATGTTGGGGCTGCTATAGACTGCACCAGGAACCGTGCCAACAGGTCCCGGTGTTACGGTCGCGTCCCAGTGATGCCAATAGTCGCCCCCGGCAACTTCAGAGCTGACGAGGTAATAAAGAGTATTAGCCAACAGGGTCACAGGTGATCCTAGCGGGGCATAACTGTACTCACCTGGCGTGCCACTGGGAATCAAGCTGATTGAACCCACTTCCTGACCATTAGAAGCTCGGATCAATTTGAGTGTATGGGACTGCGAATTGCCCGAGACAACGATCCTGCCCAAAGAGGTGACAGTCAACGGTGAGTTTCCAACCTGGACCTGCATGCCAAACCAGCCGGTGATGTCATTGCGCAAATAACCTGTCGTCTTGGAAACAATGAACGGGACTTCGGAGCCACCGGATGAAGGCGGATTGATCGTCACGCTTAGTATCGCCGACCCGGTGCCGCTGGCGTTGGTCGCGCTCATCGTTACGTTGGCAGAACCTGCCGTGGCCGGCGTTCCGGAGATGAGTCCTGTTACCGTATTGATCGATAATCCCGCAGGTAGACCTGTCGCATTAAAGCTGGTCGGATTGTTCGTCGCGACGATCTGGTAGCCGAAGGCGCTGTCCACCGTTCCTGCAGCCGACTGCGCGCTGGTGATAGCCGGCAGGGGAGGTGATGTGGTGCCGAACGCTGTCCCGCTGTAGCCTGAAATGTTTTGCGCGGCATCATAAGCCCGGACATGCGCGTAATAAGTTGTAGAGGGTGAAAGACCGCTGATGAGCACACTCGTCGTCAATACATTGAAGTCACGATAGGCTCCTACAAAACTGCTGAACGTCGGGTCTGTCGAAACATCCACACGGTAACCGGTCACGCCGACGTTGTCTGTCGCCGCGTTCCAGAAAAATTGAAGGGAGTTGCTGCTGGTTGTGGAGAGGCCGGCGTTGGACGGCGTCGAAGGAGACTGGGTATCCGTTGGACCATAGGAGAACGGAGTACCTGTAAGTTGCCAATCCACGTAAACGTCACCGTTCTCGAGAGTCGACGTGTAATTGACTCTTTGGACCGTCTGGACTTGACCCGGACCATTCCGTGAAATCACCTGGTAACCCTCCGGCACAAAGTCCGTGGTCACGAAATTTTTCGTCCGAGTCCAGCCGGTCAGACTGCCCGCGGCATTGTAAAAAAAAAGGTCCTCTTGCCAGCGCTTCAGATAACTGACGGCGCGCAGAGTCGGTCTGTATGCATAACTGATGCGCTCCAGGCGACCGTTGGTATCGTAGACGCGAGTCTCGTTTGGAAGCGTGTACGACGTGACAAATGCCGGGGCCGAATAGTAGAAGCCGTTGTGAACGAAGGCGCCAACGACTACAAGATTGGTTTGGATGTTCGGATCACCTCCCCGCGGGACTTGAATCGTTTCGGTTGTGAGGTAGTCCAGGTCAATCCGGACTTCGGATTTTTCGGCATTAAGCGGTGTGATGCGAACACGCGCCGGATCTCCGCGCAGGACGACCCAGTGATAGGTGAGAGGTCTGGCGTTGGCGTCATAACTGGATGCGGCGCTGACTTGAATCGTTTGCGTCGAGCGAAAACTTTTCCAGATCCGGGCAATGGACACGGGGGTGTCATAGATTCGCTCGGAGTTCACCGTGTCGAAGAAATCCTTCGTCGGTTGGCCGGTATATGTATCGCTTACGACCTGGAGCCGGACCATGGGAGGAATCTGGTCTGGTAGGATGGCGTTCGCCATCTGTGCCATGGTGAGGGCAATGTCATCACCATCGTAGGCATTGGTATGAGGTTGACCGCTTAAATAGGCTGCGTCACTGCGTCCCCGGCTGCGCCGCATGAGCATCTGCAGCGTGGGCATCAAAAGCCCTTCCGATTTTAAACGTGCTTTCGTCTGAGGTCGGAAGGCCGCCAGCGCCCAGAAAAAATTCTGGACTTCATCTATTTCGGATCCCGAAGATCCTTGTGAGTTATTCACGGTGGCCATCATGCCGTGATATTCGTCAATCGCGTCATGATCGGCATGTTCGGGATACCAGAATGCATTGTTGGCGCGGTATTGATTGTAGACGGCGTTAGCGCCGGCTTGAGTGTTGAAGAAATTAGTACGCGTAGCGCTGAAACAGTTGTTTCCTTCGTATTGGCACACCGAAGAGTTCCCGACAATAACCCTGGTGGGATCGGATCCCGAAACCGAGCCAAAAGTCTGAGGAAGATTCGTTACTTGCGGATGATAGAAGGCCGTGTTGAGAGCTGCATGTCCGCTATCGGAATTCAAGTAATAGTCGCCCGCATTGCCGGCGGCCAGCCCCAAACTCTCTTGTTGTTTGAGGTAATTGCATACCGCAATTTCACTCGTATAAATAGCCTGACAAATCAGAGCGCCTGCCGCCGATACGACAGATGTTGTGAGCCGCATGTGCGTTGCCGGCAGTCCGACAAAACACGCCATGATCAAAACGATCAC
>Ga0075421_100008896_pt1 | contig 12371 bp, 17 predicted proteins | sample SoiMetdeltSBSDD5_FD_75292 | JGI IMG/M metagenome (GOLD analysis project Ga0075421, IMG submission 75292) | Bulk soil microbial communities from a Populus tree surrounding site in Tennessee, USA - Soil MetaG P. deltoides SBSDD5 | ecosystem: Environmental > Terrestrial > Soil > Tree plantation...
CAGGTGATCGAGCCGCAAGCGCTGCGTGAGATGATCCTCATGGAAGCGCTCAAGCTGGTGGAGCAACTGGACTGACTTCTCTCATTTCATTGGAGAACGTATGACTAAGAAACCGGAGCACATCGCCGACCTGCCCGCCGGACTCGACGATCACGCGCTGCAAGTGCTCATGAAAGAGTATGATGCCCTGCGCGATCTTTATACGCAGGCGGAATCCAGCGCGCAGGGGATGTTCAATTTCTACCTCTCGTTTGTCAGCACGGTGACTGGCGCGTTCATTGTGCTGTATCAGGCGAGCAGGCTGCCCTCTTCGCTGGTCATTCCGATGCTGTTCTTCGTGGCAGTGGTCGGGACGGTTTATCTTTCCGCGCTGATCGGGCGCTATGCACACATGGCCCGCTACGCACGCGGCATCGCTGCTGCCAGCCGATTATAGTGTGTTCACGAAGGATGTACCCCGGCAGCACACATCTTCGACACGTTTCACCTTCGATTGGCTGTTTCCGACTGGCACGTTCCAATTCTTCGTGGCGCTGATGACCAGCCTTCAGATTGCCGCCGCCACGTGGCTGATCCTCGGATTGGCGGGCGGCATGGCGACCAACCTCATTCGGAACGTGGTCGGGGTTGCTATCCTGTTTCTGATTGTCTTCACGCTTTATAACGTCTATTCACATCTGATCTTCGGAACGCTCACCGAACGGCTGGGTGTGCGCCTCGATACGCAGCGCGACCTGCCATTAATTGCTGGCAAGCAATAGAGTTCTGTGAACTCAAACCGGACGCGGTATACTTTGCCCGCTATCTTGTGGATCAGAGAGACCGCATGACTCGAACGGCGTTTGTCGTCTCGACGGGACGCACGGGAACCCTGTTTCTGGCCGAGTATTTTCAGAACAACTATGATCATGTCATCGCGCTGCACGAGCCGTTTCCCTCCTACGTGACCGCATGGTGTGCCAATGCCTATCTCGCAGGCGCGCTGCCGAAGTGGGCACTGACCGCCAGCTACCACCTTGAGCGCGATCACATTCTCCGCAGGATTACCCCGCAGACCCGGCTATACCTTGATGCGACGTGGTGGTTGAGCAGCTTCCTCGACGTGCTCGACCGCCTGGCCGATGACCCGGTGATCTTCCATGTGGTGCGTGATCCACGTGAGTTCGTCCGGTCGGCACATAATAAAGGAAGTCATAGCGGGTGGAAGCGCCTCGTAAATATGACCGTGCCTTACACCTATCCCCCGGTGCGGCGTGTGTCGGGCAGCCGCCGGGTGAGTTCGGTGGGGAAATCTGCCGCGAAATGGGTGCTGATCAACCAGTACATTGCCGACCATGCGAAGCGCTATCCGCACTATCACCTGATCAAATTCGAGGATATTTTCGGGGAAGGCAACACGGGGCTGCGCTGCATGTGCGATGTGCTCAACCTGCCCTATCTTGAGTCTGGCGAAGTCTCCCCCAGCGAGAAGCTGAATCCGGGCCGACAAAAGAAAATGGATCGGTGGCAGCAGTGGCCCGCCGAGCACTGCCGTGAGCTTCACGAGATTACTGCGCCGCTCATGCAGGAGTACGGCTACGGGTTAGAATCCGAATGGCTTGAAAAGACTCATCCCTCCCGCTAGACCTGCCTGCCGACATCCTCAGGTAAAGCAGCGAACAAGATCTAATAAATCTCTTAGTACATTACTCCTACTTTTAGGACTTTTTTATGATCCCTTCGGGATAATGGGAGCATCAAATTGAAGTTCTGTTGCCACTTCGCTGTCACTCTCCTAACAAAGCTCCCAGCAAAGTCAACAGTACACCATTAGAACATCTCAATATCTGGTCACGGCTGTTGAAGCAGTAGGGTACTGAGGATGCAAGCCACCTATAAAGGAGAGAATGGCATGAAAACTGTGAATAAGCGCGGCAAGGATGTCAATAAATCTCAAGCGCCTGACACAAATACAATCAAGATTGAAGATGCACGATTAGTACGCGAACTGGTATCGACGTTGCAACAGCAGGCTCGAACCAGCACCCACGAACATGATGCCGAAACCGAGCCAGTAGTACCGCTTCTTGGAGGAAATCCATTTGGCGTCATGTACGAGACTCGTACCCGACGCCTGCGCTTACCCAAACGCGCGCCACGTAACAACCCCACCTGGCTCGTCGAGCTTCATGGCCTCGGCGGAGGGACGCCACCCCTGCAACTTGAGATTGCCGGGGATACGATATTGGGGATCGCGCGCCCTGGGCAAGAAACTCCAGACTTTGATCTCGGCCCTTACCACTCTAGCGGAAAAGGTGTTTCGCGCCGCCATGCCATGCTGCGGCCCAGCCGCAACCGGCTGTTCATCATCGATCTGCAAAGCACCAATGGCACTCATGTGAACGCGCTTCCCGTCGGAGCAGGGACTGCACGCAATCTTTCTAACAACGACACGATCAGCCTGGGAGCGCTAACCTTTAGCCTCAAGATTCTTGCCACCGCCGCCGATTATGAAGATGCACGGGCAAAGGGACTCCGCACGAATTTCTGATTTGTGCAATGGCTCTCATGATTGGCGAACAAATAGTCTGTTGTCTTGTTGCCAGAGTGGATCAAGCTTGATCCACTCTGGCATTGTTCTGCTCTACCCTACCATTTATAAATAGTTCCTCCATCAGCCTTTCTGAAATCCTCTTTAGAGAATCGTTAGGCATTTCTAATACAGATTTATGTCACGCCCTCGGTTTAGTTAGGACTTTTTTACCATGCTTCCGGGATAATGGAGGCAACGATTTGCGGTTCTGTTCGCGCACCACTCATTTATCCCACCCTACGAGTTACACCGCAAAATCAGCAGCGCGGCCGATCATTGTTATCGGTACTGCCACCTTTAGGGCATAGGAATCAATTGGGGAATTATGCGATGGATAAATCCGACAACAACTCCCGGCCAGCCAGTAGATTAGAAGGGTCCGCCACAAACACAGTATCAATCGAACGAACACGCCTGGAGAGCGCGCTGGTACAGATGCTGCAAACGCGCGCTCGCAAGGGCACAGGCCCGCTTAACCCAGCGACCCGATCAGAGCTGCCGATCCTGACGGGAAATCCATTTGGCCTCATGCAGGATTCTCCTGCGCGCGTCCTGCGCCTGCCTAAACATGGATCTCGAAAAGGCCCCACCTGGCTCGTCGAGTTGTATGGCTTCGGCGGAAATACCCTACCTGTACGGATCGAGATTGCTGGGGATATGGTGTTGGGAGTCGTTCGGCGCGGGCAGGAACTTCCAGATTTCGACCTTAATTCCTACTGCGCCAACGAAAAAGGCGTCTCGCGCCGCCATGCGCTTCTGCGGCCCAGCCGCAACCGGCTGTTCATTATCGATCTGCAAAGCACCAACGGGACTCGTGTGAATGCGCTGCCAGTGGGAGCAGGGATTGCGCGTGAGCTTCATAATTACGACGTAATGAGCCTAGGAGCGCTAACCTTTAGCATCAAGATTCTTGCCACTGCCGCCGACTATGAAGCGGCAAGGGCGAAGCGGGTTCGTACCATTTTATGATGGTGGGCCATTTTATTAAACGCACTTTGGTATCTTGCCGATATGAGTGATCTTTCACAATTTGACGCGGCTCAGCCGCAACGTGGAGATTTCATGACAGTTCGCTTCGAAGGCGCACAACTTCAACAATACATTGCACAGGCGCTGAATTGGTCATTAAAAGGTGGTACTTCAGAGCTTGAAAACGAGGATCGTGGTTATACACCTGTCCTGCGAAGCATGCCCCAAAACGCGCCGGGGCGCCGCGCCGGAGATTTCATCATCCTCCCACGTGGGCTAAAGGGGGAGGCCACACCCCACTGGTTGATCCAACTCGAAGACCTCAAGCCGGGTGCTAGACCTGTTGGTATCGAAGTCATCAGCGATGTGATATTCGGCGTGTCAAAGCCCCCAGCCCCGGAGCCAGATTTTGATCTCACCCCATATGGCGGCGTTGAACGCGGAGTCTCACGCCGCCATGCGATGCTGCGCCCCAGCCAGAATCACCTGTATCTAATCGATCTGGGCAGCACCAACGGAACCCGGATTCAAGGTTCGTTCCTTCAAGCGCGCATCCCGACCGTTGTGCAAAATGGGGATGTCATCAGCTTTGGCTCTCTGTTTATGCGGATCAGGATTGTGGTCACTGCCGCCCATTTTCGCGAGGCGTTCAAGCGGTAATCTGCCGAATCCCAGTTCCACTCACCTTCATGCGGTTCTGCTCTTTTGCTGACTAGCTGAAATGCTGAGATGCTGATCCTGTGCTATCCTTGTGGGAACATCGTATTCACAGGATTGGACGTGCAGCATGACTACCCCCGACAAACCCCCGGAGCCTAAGAACCCGGAATCCGACGAGCCGGAAACCAAACCCCCTATCAAGATAACCCCTGAGCCAGAGACCAAGCCTCCAATCAACGTAACTCCTGAGGCCGAAACTGCTCCCAGACACACCGTTCAGATGGACGAGCAGCGACTCCGGCGGCGGATGATCCCGATGCTGCTGAAAAAAGTCGCGGCGTCTCCCTTCGACGAAGTTGTCGATTCACAGCCTGCCGAGGCCAAACCTATCACCGAGAAGCCGGAACCCAAAAAGGCCGCAAGCAGCAGCTTCCTGATCCTGCCAAGCCGTACGTTATGGGTCGTGAACTTCGATGGGTTAGGGGCGGGTGCGCCGCAGGGGATCGCCTTTGCCAGCGAGATCGTGTTGGGCATCGCAAGCGGCAGCGACAGCCCGGCGGATTTCAACCTCAAGCCCTACGGCGCGACGGACAAGGGAGTCTCCCGCCGGCACGCCATGCTGCGCCCGACAAACGATAAGCTGTACCTGATCGACCTCAAGAGCACTAACGGCTGCTCGGTGAACGGCAAGGCAATCAAGCCGGAGGAACCGACCGAAGTGAAGCACAACGATCTGATCGGGTTAGGGGCGCTGACCTTCACGCTGCGGGTGATGGCGAGTCCGCAAGATGTGGCGGAAGCGGCGGAAGAAGAATCGGGGACAGGCGGCATGGTGATGTAAATCGCAGCACCCTAGCCAGATAATCAACCGGGGTGGCGAGTTCGGATTGCGTCACCCCGATGTGTTTGCTGCCCCAAATTCGTAGGGCGAGATCGGCTCATCGTGCAGAACAGCCCACGCCGCCTCGATTTGCCATGCACGCATCGCTGCCTGACTCTCTACGAATGCGGCGGCTGGCAAGCCATCACTGAGCTGCTTCACGTGGCCTGCAATATCGGCGGCGTAGTGAGCATACCACACGTTCAGGTTAGACAGCCCAGACTCCCGTTCCCTGTCCGGCTCGCGGCCAAATGCCTTGATCAGCGCATGAGCCGCCATGAGGCCGGGCTTCGTGAACCTATCTGTTGGCATGAACTTGATCCTCGGTGCCTGCTGAATTTCTGTCTCAACCAGCCCAGGGGCCACAATCCACCGCCGCGCCATCTCGATCACCTGGCGTTCGGCAGGCGACCACCGATCCAGCGGCACCGTGTTGATGCATTGGAGTGCTTGTTCCAGCACCGCTTGCCGGAATCGCTGCTGCTGCGTGGGAGTCATCAGGTTGACCATAAGCTCTAAATGCTTTCTTCGATACCAAAGCTCTGCATCGCCCAGCCGCCGCTCAATCCCGGCGCGGCTGGTATCCAGGGGCGGGATGGCTGCACCTTGCAGAATTGCCCAGGCAGCATCTAAAAGCCACACATGCACTTCGCTCCACAGCCCATCCCAATGGGCATCTGTAGGGCAGATCGCTGAAAGGGGCAATGTATTGAGTATGGGTTCAGCAGGCCATCCAGGAAAATCGAGCACAGCACGGATCAGCCCCGTTTGAAGTCTTCTTGCAAACCAAACCTCATTGTTGATGGGTGATGCTTCGATGGGCTGACCAACAGGAAGGGGGCACCAATTGGGGATAACGACGCGCGAATCCGCTCTGTTGGAGGGCGTTGACAGATCCAGATCGTGAACCTGCTGCGCGTTTTCTTCCGAGGGATCGGCCAGCCAGTTCTCGATGGCGGGGACGAACTCAACTAGTTGAGACTGTCCCTTCTGTATCGCCTCGTCGATTTCAGCCCGGATCGCATTGAATGTCTGCTGGACCAGCGCCTGCCTGAACGCGAGCTGCTGATGGTCATCCATCAACTCGATCAGCCGGCGCAGACTCCCTGCGACATACGCACCGCGTGCACTCACGATGATCCGCGTGCCCCTGCCGCTGATCATCGGGGAAATGTCGGTCTCTTGCCCGCCAAGCTGCGGCTCGTCGCCAGTGATCATCTCAAGGCGCTCTCTTCGCTGCCAAATTCGTAGGGTGGGATGCTCTCTCCGTGTAAGATGGCCCACACCGTCTCAACTTGCCACCATTGAAACGGATTGTCGTTCAACCAGTCTAACCCACCCCGCAGTTTGTCGCAGGCCCCGATGACCGCGTAGTGTGTCGATTCGGCCATACGGTCGAGATCAGGCGCGATAACTGCTTGCAGACAATGTACCGCCGGGTGAATACTGAACTGATCGGCGCGCTGCTTGGGGCTGATCAAAGAGCGGTATTTGCGTATTGCACGCTCGCACTTTTTCAACGCGGAGAGGGTTTGAACCAGTGATGCACACCGATAGCGTTCCGCCAGTTCGAAGCAGTGTCTCTCCCCCCGGTCTCGCGATGAGGGCATCACCCGCCGCGCAAATTGCAGAGCCGTACCAATAAGCGTTTCTTGGAAGCGATGCTGCTGTTCAAGGGTCATCTGACTGACGAGTGCCGGAAGGTCGCCCGTCCGATATGCTGTCCATATATCATCGCTGGTAGACCCATCGAGCGGTGGAATTCCACGCCCTTGCAGCAACGACCAGGCCGCCTCAATCTGCCAGCGACGTGCCAGCCACATTGCTCGGCCTACCGAGGGATAGATTCCACGCGGACTCCATTCGCCTGTGCGGATGAGCAAGACATCTTCATGATACCGTGCGGCTTCCATCGAACATCTAACGGCTTGGGCCAGATCAGTCTGAATAGCGCATTGAAAAATCCTCTCGGCAACGCGCGAAGTGAGAAACTCATCGTCAGTGTGATCGCCCTGTTCATCGTACTGCTGCAAGAGAAGTTCCAGGTTGAATATTCGGGCCGGGTCAGAATCAATGAGCCACTGTCGGGTTTCGCGAAGAACTGACCGCATCACTTCATGGGTCGCAATCATATTGCCGTACGCGAGAGCTTGCTCGATCACAGCACGGCGAAAGCGCTTCCTCTGCTCCTCATTCATAAGATCGATTAGCGCATCAATGTTCCCGGCAACGTACGCACCTCGCGCACTCACAATGATCCGCGTGCCCCTGCCACTGATCATGGGCGCATTGTCGAATGTCTGCCCGCCAAGCTGCGGCTCGTCGCCAGTGGTCATAATGCGATCTCCTACGACTAATCATAGCATGAAGCACACCAGCACATCGCGAGTTATGAAAATAATTAGTTCCTATTAATTAACCAAATAAGAACTTATAGTTTTGACGCCGCACACGCTGCCTCTACAGGGAACTTCCCACTTGTGGCGTGAGGCATCCTCACTATAATGATGGGTGGGAGTAGGCTTGTCCGCAATTAGTTGGGTCAGGGAAACTATGTCTGACATTCCAGAGTCCGAACAAAATACCTTAATCATGCGGTCTACCGATGAACTCGATGCGGCTGCGCCAGAACCCCGCACCTTGCCAGAGACCGCCTATCTTGGCGATATTCGAACAAGTTCCGTCATGGACTTGCTGGAATATCCCCGTAGCGATGGATACCCGACGGGCAACTTCACCCTCATTCCGACCAGTCTGGCAGCAAAAGCACTCGAACATGGCATTCCGCGCTGGTGGCTGGAAATCTGGCTGGACGATGCGGGCCTGCAACGGCTGCGCTTCGAGATTGTGGGCGATGTGCTGATCGGTCGATCCGCAGAGGTTGATATTGATCTTCAGGATTACCATGCCTTAGACAAAGGGGTATCACGCGAGCATGCCATGCTGCGACCCTCGCGCAAAGCCCTCTACCTGATCGACCTCGGCAGCACGAACGGCACGCAGTACAATGGCATCCCGATGGGGAAGGGGGCCGCAGTCCCGTTGACGGAGAACTGTGTAATCCGCTTGGGAACTCTCAACCTGACGATTCACTTTCTTGCATTGACAATCACGTAGGTGTAAACTACGGTCACAACAAAGAAGGCGGGGATGAACCCGCCTTTTTGTTTGCTGGATGAGTCCATGAGCATCGTCGCACTCACGGCGAAGTCTTGTGGTAGCGCACGATCCTCACAGGGTAAAGATGCACACGCAGGCGGGCATCGCTGTGCCCAGCCATCAGGTTCTGCGCGTGTTCGACCAGCCCATCGGGAACCCGCGTATACTGCCAGTTTGCAGTCACGAACTCTGCCATCTCCACAGGCGATTCCCAATAGACCAGGAAATCAAACTCTGCATCGCGCTCGCGGGCGAACCAGCCCTCGTCGGCAATCTGCTGGATAGCGCGGTCGGCAGCCTCATCGATGGGGATAGCCTCTGTCTCGTCCAGTACCCCAGCGTCCAATTCCTGGCTATCCACCAGCACTTCGACGGGATGCAGGCCAGAGTAGGGGCGCAGGTCGATCAGAGTGCCACCCGGTCTGAGCACCCGCCACGTTTCCCGTAGGGCATGAACCATGCCCGTCTCAGGGATGCATCAAAGCGACCAGCCGAGGATTGCGTGGTCAAAGGTTTCGCGTGCAAACGGTAACTTTACGGCGTCTGCCTTGAGAACGGCGGCGGAGGCTCGCAGCGCGGGGACTGACTCGCTGGCGGCTTTGCGGAGACGAACCGGGTCGAGATCGATGCCGATGGTCTGGCGCGCACGATCCGCATAGCGGCGCATCAACCGCCCATCACCGCAGCCGATCTCCAGCACGCGCGCATCGCTCACATCCAGAAACTCGTGCAGGTGGCCTGTCTCTACACCTTCAGGATCGCGGGTTGGGGGCACAAGGGGCATTGCAGGGTCACCTCAAGTTACGAATACAAGGTATCGGGTGCTCTTGATGAAGTATATAGGGCAAAGGGTTTTGATGTCCAATGAGACCCAGCGACGATGTGTTTTACGGAAAGAAGACAAAATGCTCACGCGGTTCGGGCGGAGGAACCTCAACCGGCTCATCGGGCACGCCGAATCCTTCTCTGACAACCTCCAAGGATTTCATCGTGAAGGTATCGAGATCGGCCCAGTCGTCAGACCAACTGAGGGTTTGGTATTTTACGTCCGTATTAGGGAAAACCCCAAATGCTTACTGAGGGCCACTGCGATCTTCAGCGAGATACTTCCCAATCATGTCATTCGTTTCGCAGGCTGTCCCGAAGAACTGCCCCTTGACACCCGCGTGGTAGCATCGTATAATGATTTCAGACTAGTTTGAAATTCAAACTAGTCTTAGTCTCAAACTCGTTTTAAGAAAAGGAGAGACAAAGTGTCACAGAGCATGCAGTTCGAAAGACTCATGAATAAAACCCATCTGGCTTATCACCAAGATGGTCTACTTGACCTTCTCATCGCGTGGATCTTATTTACATTTGGAGTAGGTGAAGCTACGCATTATACTTTTCGGTGGCTGCCGCTGTTCTTACTACCAGTAATCCTCTACTGGCCGATCAAGAGGTGGCTATCGATACCGCGTTTTGGCTATGTGGAATTTCTCTCAAATCGCAGCCAAGAGCTCCTGCTTCGCGTTGTGTATCCGTTAGCCTGGCTTATCGGCGTGCCGGTTATTCTCCTGACGCTGATCCCTATGCAGCAGTTTAATATCCTGTGGCTGACTTCTGTTCAACACTGGCTTCAAGCAAGCTGGACGCCGATTATTGGACTGGCAGTGGTGATCAGCTTGGGGTTGTTGGGATGGAGTATGAAGATACCGCGTCTATATGCCTATGGGGTGCTGTGCCTGCTGATCGTGTTGGGAAGCCAGTTGCTTCGTCTGCCCACATTTGTGCTGTTCGCGGCACTGACAGTTGTTATCCTTATCGTTGGAGTGGTGCTGCTGATCCGTTTCCTGCGCAACTATCCCTTGATGATCGAAGGGAAGTAACACGTGAAACCCACTCGACTCGACGCAAGGGATCTCAAGCCAATCCTCGATATCGACCGAACAATACACACACCAGCCCGCCTGATGATCCTGGCGCTGCTGCATGTGGTCGAAAGAGCCGATTTCACCTTCCTTATGAACCAGACTGGACTCACACGGGGAAATCTATCCACCCACCTGGATAAGCTTGCAGAAGAGGGGTATATTGAGGTCACGAAGACCTTCGAGAACGGCAAGATACCCAGAACGCTGGTTGGCCTGACGGAAGCGGGACGATTAGCCGTGCGAACCTATCGCGAGAACATGAGACAGGTGATCGACGAATTGCTAGGCTAACTCACAAGAACTCTTATAGCGATACCTACAACATCCGAGACAATCTGGAAGAGGTTCTTCAGCTTACTCTGAAGAACCTCTGTTAATTTTTTGAGACTGACATGTGTACAGACTTCGAAGGCGGGGCAAACACCAAGTAGGGGTAAAGGTGATGAGTACATCGCAATGCCTTCCCTCTACGCATAATATCAGGTGAGTGATTCATTCACCGCTTCACAAACGAGGTGAAACTCTATGTCTCTTTGACAGGCGGCAGGGTGAAGCTGAACACCGATCCGCCACACTCCGGGCAGTCTACCCAGATTTTCTCGCCGTGCTCCTGAATGATCGCCTTGCACAGCGCGAGGCCAATCCCAACGCCGGAGTAGCGCCGCGTGCTGGTCGCATCCACCTGATAGAATCGGTCGAACACGCGCTCCTGATTTTCTTTCGCAATGCCGATGCCGCTGTCCGATACGCTGACCGTGACGCGCTGGCTCCTCGGATCAAAGCGACCTGTCACCACCACCTGACCACCTGTCGGCGTGAACTTGAAGGCATTGCCGAGCAGGTTATCCATCACCTGTAGAATCGCCATCTGATTGATCTCGACAAGCGGAAGCGGTTTCTCAAGGTCAAGCTCCACACTGATCGCGTACTGTGTAGCGATCAACCGGGCGGTGTCACAGGCATCTGCCAGCAGTTTGGCCGGATCGACCGCCGAGCGCTCGGCGATGACCTCCTGAAGCGTTGCCAGCGAGACAATATTATCGACCAGCCAGCTCATACGCTGAGACTGATCGAACACGCGCCTCACCTTCGCTTCATGCTTGGGCTGCATCCGATCCGGGTCAACGAGGAGCATCTCCATATACCCCATCACGTAGGTGAGAGGGGTACGGAACTCATGCGCGATGTTCTGGATCATCTCTTCTTTCAGTTGATCGGCGTCGCGCACGTCCTGATACAACTGGGCGTTGTGAACAGCGATTGCCACGAAATCTGCCAGTGCCCCTAACAGACGCTCATCGCGCGCATTGAAGAAGCGATTCGGCTGTTTGTGCACCGCACCCATTGCCCCGATGACAGTACCCTTATGGTTCATCGGCACATACAGCAGCGACGTATTCAGGGCATCAGGAATCAGCCGCACGCTGTCCTGCGTGTGGCGCATCCGGGCGGGCTTGCCTGTTTGCAAGACGCGCATCAAAAGCTGCTGAGTCAGCGATAGGGGAGTCTTGCGAGCGTCTGGCGCTTCGGAGGATCGATCAGCCGCAAGGTAAGGAGTCGCGGTTTCGGCATTGATAAGCCAGATACTCGTGTCAACCGCCGCCGTCAGGCTCATCGCCATCTCGACCGCCTGATTGAGCACACTCGCCAAATCCAGTTCGGCGGTGAGCGCCTTGCCCATCTGGGCCAGCGCCTCAGCAAGATCGGCATCCGCGCGCAGATCAGCACTGCTTTCACCGGGGCGGAGGATCACCCGTAGCAGAAGCTGCAATCCTCCCATTGACAGCAGATCGCCATCCAGCAGCCGATACGGAACGTTAGGACGAAGCGGACGCTCATTGAGGCAGCTTCCGTTGGTGCTGTTCAGATCGACCGCGATCAGATCGGTTTCAGTGGGGATCAGCTTGAGGTGCTTGCGAGAGACGCCGCTATTGACCGCATCATAAGGCTTGAGATCAATAGCGTCTTCCACTCCATCCATCGTTCCGAGCGTGATCTCCCTGTCGAGTTCGAGATCGAAGCCCGCCGCCACATCGCCGGGAAGCTCGAAGCGGAGCCGCCAGATATATTGTTGAACGTCACTCGAAGGAGGAGAATACCCCGGCAGCCGCTTCGTACGCGCGTCAGAGAGATCGAAGCTCTCCAGGACTCGTTCTTCCATATGGCCCTCATCCCCATGTTGTATGGCAGAACCAACTTACCTGATGGTCACCCCCTT
>Ga0075421_100008897_pt1 | contig 12371 bp, 14 predicted proteins | sample SoiMetdeltSBSDD5_FD_75292 | JGI IMG/M metagenome (GOLD analysis project Ga0075421, IMG submission 75292) | Bulk soil microbial communities from a Populus tree surrounding site in Tennessee, USA - Soil MetaG P. deltoides SBSDD5 | ecosystem: Environmental > Terrestrial > Soil > Tree plantation...
GTGGTGCGGGAAGAAACCGCAGCCGTCGCGTCGCTCTACGGATACAGGTAATACGGATCACGGGAAGGCGGTCGAGCTCGACTGAAACCGAAGGAGCCGGTGGCTACACTTTGCTTGGCCGGGCTGGGCTGATAGCAGCGGGCTGGCCAACGGGTCCTCAGGCGCTACGCATGACGCTGTACGGGGATCTGGGGAGCCGGTGACTGCACTTAGCTTGGCCGGGCTGGGCTGGTAGCAACGGGTTGGCCACCAGGCTCCTCAGGCACTACGCACTGCGCTTTACTTCAGACCTTGGGAGCCGGTGACTACACTTTGCTTGGCCGGACTCGGCTGGTAGCAATGGGTTGGCCACCAGGCTCCTTGGGCGCTACGCACGACTCTGCTGCTTGAAACCGAGGTGAGCCGGTGGCTACACGTTGTTTGGCCGGGCTTGGGCTGCTAACACTGGGTTGGCCACCCGACTCTCCTCAGGGCGTAGCGCGCGTTCTACGCTCGTCGACATCATGCGACATTGCAATTGGAAATTCAACGTCGCAGGGCTGGTCCGTTCGGACTACTCGGCAGTGACGCGGTGTAGGTGAATCGCCACTCCGAGTATCGGGTCGCCCCTACCAGCATTGCATCGTCACCACTAAAGCCGCCCCGCTTCAGCGTGGCGGCATCCGAAAGGCTGCGCACTCCCATGATCCCGCCTTGCGGCGATTCGACGACCGCCCACTCGGCCTTTCCGGTGATCGGATCGCGATACATCCGGCGCAGGTGACGGCGCGGCTGCGGAAAACGCTTGTCGACGAGCAGGTCATCGAGGTGCTGCGGATAGCTCTTCGCCACTCCCGGGCTGGCATCGTAGTAACGCCGCACCGCCTCGCGGAACTGGGCGCCGACGAACAGCAGCTCGCGCTCCTTCTCGCGTCGCTCGCCTTGCGACCACAGTTCTGCGGTCGCGGCGGCGCCTCCACCGATCGTGGCGACGGCGATCAGCAGCGCGACGTACGTGAAGCCCTGCGGCCGGCGCGCGCGATTACCACTGCGCATAGGGCTTGCCGTCCGTGCCGACGCCGCTGGCGGAGCTGTGCACGTCGTAGACGCCACCCTTGTCGCGATCCGCGGGAGGAACGACGACCCAGGTGTCGGTGCGCGTGAGCGGGTCGCGCGGGATCGCGCGCAGGTACCGCTTGGAAACCAGCTCGGGCAGAGCGTCCGGATAGCGCCCGGCGTCGCTGTAGTGCTTGTCGAGCGCGTCGCGCAGCAAAAACAGGTTCTCGCGCAGCACCGCCTCCTCGGAGCGCAGGACGCGTCCGGTGTAGTGCGGCGCGACGATCGATACGAGCAGCGCGATGATCGAGAGCGTCACGATCAGCTCGATCAGCGTGAACCCGGACTTGCGACTGGCCGACACGCTTACCATAGCTTGTACGGCACGCCGTTCATGCCGGCTCCGGGCTTGAGCGAATAGACGTCGAACACGTCGGCGCCTGCGCGCGGGTCGTCCGGCGGGCTCGTCGATGCGCGCAGCCCCCAGGTCTCGTGCGCGGGCACCTGCTGATCCGCGGCAAACGGATCGCGCGGCACGCGGCGCAGGAAGTAGATCTTCGCGCTCTTCTGGCTCCTCGCATCGGTCACGCCCTCCACCAGCGCGAGCAGCGTCGGCGGGAAGCCGGACTTGTCGACGGAGCGCTCGATGCGGCCCTCGTCGTAGGCGCGCTTGTAGGCGTCGATCGCCTCGCGCACCTCGCGCAGCGCATGCCGCAGGTCGCGCTCGCGCTGGCGCTGCACCTGCAATTCCGCGAGCGGAAGCGCGATCGACGCGAGCGCGGCGACGATCGCGACGGCGATCAGCACTTCGACCAGCGTGAACCCGCAATGTCGCCTCAAGGGCCGCGTCCTCAGTTGAGCGCCGGGACGACGAGCGTCTGGTGCTCGCCAAGCGGCAGGTAGGTGAAGGTGACCGATGCCTCGGCGATCCGCTCGACGCGGTAGTCGCGGCCGGCCTGCTCGCCCTGCGTAACGCTGTAGTTCACGTTGCCGCGCTCGAGAAACACCGCGGTCCGGCCGTCCTCTATCACTCTGCCGACGTACCGGAAAGGTAGCGGCGGCGCGCTTGGCGCGGCCGCAGGCTGTGGTTGCTGGTTGGCGGGCGCGGCCGCTGGCGGCGGCGCGGCGAATGGGTCGATCACCGCGAGTGCCGGTTGCGGGGCTGGCCGCTTGAGCTTCTCGGGATCCAGGTCGGCGATGCCAGGCGTCGTGCCGATGGTTTCCTCGGCGGACGGCGCGGCAAGCGGGGGCTTCTCGCGACCGCTGACCAGCGATGCGAGCAGCGCAAGCGCGGCCACCGCAACGGCGGCGCGGGGCGGAATTCTTCGGGTCAGGACCGTTGTCATGGCTGCAGTAGGTGAAGCGTCATTCGGACGTCGGCGAGCACCGGACCGTCGCTGCGGTCCTTTTTCAGGGTGACCTGGTCGAGCGACAGCACCGGCATCGCGGCGAGCGCGTTCGTCAGGAACGTGCGGATCTGCGCGTAGCTGCCGCTGAGCGGGAGCGTGATCTCGTAGCGCAGGATGCGCGGCCCGCTCTTGTCGACCCGGTATTGCGCCGCGCGCAGGTCGAGTCCGGCGGCCTTGCCGATGCCGTGCAGCCGCGCGAGCTGGGTCGGTGCGTCCTCGCCGGATTCGAAATGGCGGTAGAAGCGCGGCAGGCTTGCGCCTGGCCCGGCTTCGGCGTGCTTGCTGCGGCTCTGCCCGAGGCCTTGCGTGACTTGCTCCTCGAGCGCGTTGCGCCGGGCTTCGAGCGGCCGCAACACGGCCGCTTGAAACGATACGCCGCACGCGATCAGTACGAGCGCAGCGATGCCCAGCGGCCCGAGCTCGGCGCGCAGCCGCTGGAAGGCGCGTGCGAGGTTCATCGGGCGTCGCTCCACGAAGCGGCGATCGAAAACGCGACGCCGCCGCGCGGATCCTGGTCGCGCCGCTCGTGCCGCACGAGGTGCGCTTGCCTGAGCGTCCCGCCGCGCTGCAGCTCGAGCAGATAGTTGAGCGCGGCCAGGTAATCGGGGCTTTCACCCGAGATCAGCACGCTGCCGGCTTTCGGATCGGGCTCGATGCCGACCAGGGCAACCTTGCCGCTGGCGGACGATTCGAGCGCGCCGAACAGCTTTTCCCAGGGCGTCGAGAGGCGCACGAACGCTTCGCGCGCAGCGGCGAGTTCTTCGCGCGTTGCGCCGGCCTGCGGCGCTGCGCTGCGCGCGCGCTCGGCTCGACTGCCGAAGGACGCGAGGCGCTGCTCCGCCGCGGCCGTTGCTTCGCGGGCGCGCTGGTATGCAAGGCCGACCTCGGCCGAAAGCGCGAGTGCGAGCACCGCGAGCAGCGGTCCGGCCCAGGGCGCCGAGCGGCGCGTGCGGTGGAAATCGATTGTGAGCGGGTGCATGCGGTCCCTCATGCGAGTGCCATCGCGAGCGGTTGGTAGTCCGCGGCCGTTCCTCCGACCAGCGTCAGGTCGCGCAGCTGGTAGCCGCTGGACGCGTCGCCGTCGAACGCGGTCGGCGTGTACACGACGACCCGGTTGCAGGGCTCGTCGAGCGCGAGCAGCGCGCTTTCGCGCTCGAGGATCTCGGCGAAGCTCGCGCGCCAGTTCGCCTCGACGTAGCGGCAGCGGATCGACATCCAATGCCCGGCGCGGATCAGCGCGAGCATCAGGCAGCCGGGCTCTTCGATGACGAGCCAGCACGATTCCTGGCCGATTTTCGTGCGGATCCGGTTGAATGCGGCGATCAGGTAAGGCTGCACCGAGCTCAGCGTGGCGCGGCCTTCGGCAACCTTGGCCTGCAGCGCATCGAGCAGCACGCCTTCGACGCCGCAGGCGATCAGCGAGCCCATCCGGACGGTGTCGGTGACGCGCAGCTCCCAGTGCTCGGCGGCCGCGCCATGCACACTGGTGAGCCGGTGCCGCGCGAGCGCGAGCCACTCGGCTTCGGTGCGCAGCGTCGGATTCCACGGCACGAGCGCATAGCGCACAAAGCAGTTGGACAGGATGATGCTGACCTCGGGCTTTCCGGCGCGCGACGGCGCGAGCGCTTCGGGCAGGGCGTCGATCGCGGCCTGCCACGCCGGCGCGCCATCGACCGGCTGGACCTCGATCAGGTCCCGGCGCACCAGCCGCGGATTCACTCCGCGCTGGTAGCCCGCAAGGATCAGCTGGTTCGGCGCAACGCCGACCCGCACCTGGTCACGCCACAAGAGTGACACGGTTGACCTCCTCGAGAGTGGATTCGCCGCGCCGCGCGAGCTCGAGCGCGGCCTTGCGCAATGGAATGGTGCCCGCGGCGATCGCCGCTTCCCTCAGCACGCGGACCGGTTTTTTCGCGATGACGAGCTCGCTCAGCTCGTCGGTCATGACCAGCAGCTCGCCGATCGCCTTGCGGCCCTTGTAGCCGGTGCCGCGGCATTCGGCGCAGCCGCGCCCGCGCAGGAAGAGGAACGCTTCCTGCTCGCCGGGCGGGATCCGCGACTCGGCGAGCAGGGCGCGATCGGGTCGTTCCTCGACTGCGCAGGCGCGGCAATTCAGCCGTACCAGGCGCTGCGCGAGCACCGCGTTCAGCGCCGAAACAAGGTTGTAGGCATCGATGCCCATGTGCCGGAACCGGCCGAGCACGTCGAAAACGCTATTCGCGTGCACCGTCGTATAGACGAGGTGGCCGGTCAGCGCCGACTGCACCGCGATCTCGGCGGTTTCCGGGTCGCGGATCTCGCCGACCATGATCCGGTCGGGGTCGTGGCGCAGGATCGAGCGCAGCCCGCGCGCGAACGTCAATCCTTTTTCCTCGTTGACCGGGATCTGCAGCACGCCCGCGAGCTGGTATTCGACCGGGTCCTCGATCGTGACGATCTTCTCGTCGCCCTGGTTGACCTCGGTGATGACGGCGTACAGCGTCGTCGTCTTGCCGCTGCCGGTCGGGCCGGTGACGAGCACCATTCCATAGGGCTCGGCGCACAGCTTGCGCAGCCGGGTGGCGAGCAGCGCGTCGAATCCAAGCTGGTCGAGCGTGAGCCCGCGCAACGCATCGGAGAGCGCCTGCTTGTCCAGCACGCGCAGCACGGCGTCCTCCCCGAGCACGCTCGGCATCACCGATACCCGGAAGTCGATCTCGCGCCCGCCGCTGCGCGCCTTGAAGCGCCCGTCCTGCGGCACGCGCCGCTCGGCGATGTCGAGGTCCGACATGACCTTGATGCGCGAAATCACCTGCCCGGCGAACTCGACCCCGTGCATCGTCTCGGCGCGCGTCAGGACGCCGTCGATCCGGTACTTGATCGCGAGGCCGGACGCGGTGGATTCGAGATGGATGTCGCTGGCGCCGGTCTTCAGCGCATCGTAGATCGTCGAGTTGACCAGGCGAACGACGGTGCTGTCGGTTTCGCTGATCGCCTCAAACGAGATTTCCTCGCCGGTCTCGCCGGCACGCCCGGCGTCGTGCATGCCGGCTGCGACGCCGTCGAGCGCGCGCAGGCGCTCCTCGTGCCGCGACAGAAACGCTGCGATATCGAGGCGGTGCGCGATCCGCGGGCGGAAAGGCGTACAGAGCTTCTGCTCGATCCAGTCCTGGCAGTCGAGGTCGTACGGATCGGCGAACACCACCGAAAGCTCCCCGTGCGGCGAGCGCAGCGCCACGCACGAGCGCCGCGAGGCCTCGGCGAACGGAATCACGTCGAATGCGGGCTCCTCGAGCCGCATCTCCTCGAGGCTCGCGCCCGCGATCCGCAGCGTCGCGGCAAGGCGGGCGACGAATTCCGCCGGCCCGCATCCGGTGCGCTCCTCGAGCAAGTCGACCAGCTTGCGCTCCTGTCGAGCGCTTTCGGTGCGCGCCCATAGCACGTCCTCCGTCGCGATTGCGGTGAAATGGGTGGGCAGGCGGTTCACCGTATGCTCCCTGCAAGTTCGAAAACCGGCATGTACATGAGCACTACGACCAGCCCAACCGCCACGCCCAAAGCCGCCATCAGGAGAGGCTCGAACGCGCGCGTGAACCATTCCACGAACCGAGCCGTCTGCTCGTCGTGAAAGCGCGCGATCTGCCCCAGCATCCCGGCCATCTCGCCGCTGCGCTCGCCGACGAGCATCATGCGGGCTGCGACCGGAGTCGCGAGGCCGGTCGCGCTGAACGCTGCAGACAGCGACTGGCCTTCCTGAATCAGTGAGCGGGCGCGCTCCAGGCGCAGGCGCAGGTGCGCGGCGAGCAGGTCGCGCACCATTGCCAGCGCCGCGACGAGCGGAATGCCGGCGCGCAGGAGCATGCCGACGGTGCGATAGAGCCGCGCGAGCTGGTAGACCTTCATGTGCTCGCCGACGAGCGGCGCGCGCCAAAGTTGCTGGTGGAGCCACGCGCGCACGCGGACCTGCGCGGCGCCCCAGACCGCGAGCGCGAGGCAGCCTGCGCCCGCCACGGCAAGCTCCCATGCGTACTCGCGCACGCCGCGTCCGACCGCGAGCAGCACGGCCGAGAAGAACGGCAGGTTGCCCGAGACGTCCTCATAGGCTTGCGCGAACCGCGGCACGACGTACAGCAGCAGGAACGCGAGCACGAGGATGCCGACGCCGCACAGGATCGCCGGATAGATCGACGCTGCGACGACCTTCTTGCGCATCTGGTCGAGCTCTTCGCGATACGCCACGTAGCGCGACAGCGCCTCGTGGACGTCGCCGGTCTGCTCGCTCGCCTTCAGCGTGGCGACGTAGAGCGGGGGAAAGTGCTGCGGATAGCGCCCCACCGCCTGCGAGAACGATTCGCCGCGGCGGATCGCATCGAGAATCCCGTCCACCACCGCCTGGCGCTCGCCGCCGCTTTCCTGCATCGCGAGCGTCTGCAGCGCCTCGACCAGGTTGAGGCCGGCGTCCAGAAGCGACATCAGCTCGACCGAGAACAGCGTGGTCGGAAAACGCGAGCGCCGCGCGGGCAGCGCGAGCCCCAGCGGCTGCACCGACAGCACGCTCAGGCCGACCTTGCGCGCGGCGTCGATCGCAAACATCTCGCTCTGCGCCTGGACGTCGATCGCGACGACGGCGTGCTTTGCATCCACGGCGCGAACCCGGAATCGCATCGTCAGCGCCCGATGTCGGCGTCTTCGCCGGTGCCGCCCGGCTTGCCGTCGCGACCGAAGGAAATCAGCTCGAATTCGCCCTTCGCGCCGGGAGCGCGGTACACGTACGGGCGCCCCCACGGGTCCGCCGGCGCGGTTCGCTTCAGGTACGGGCCCTGCCAGCGCGCCTCGCTCGCCGGTTTGGTCATCAGCGCATCGAGCCCCTGCTCGGTGCTCGGATAGTGGCTCGTATCCAGCCGGTACTGGTCGAGGGCTTTCTCGAAGGCGTCGATCTGCGCGCGCGCGACCTGGACTTCGGATTTTCCGACTTGCGAGAAATAGCGCGGCGCGACGTAGCCGGCGAGCAGGCCGATGATGACGATCACGACCAGCAATTCGAGAAGCGTGAAACCCTGGGACGAGCGCATGTCGACTCCTCTTGGTTACTGCACGCCTTCGAGCGGCGTCAACGCGACGCTGGCGGCACTGCTTCCCCGCACGACGCGGTCATGGATCACCGAGCTCGCCTGCCCGAACGGCGCGTGGTAGTTCGCGAGCTTGAAATAGCAGGAGATGCCGGTGTAGAGCGTCGGGCCGTTGTAGGTGAGCACCTTCTTGCCGTTGAGCCACGCTTCCATCCTGCCGTCGCTGCCCGAGCTCCACTTGGCGTGGTAGACGAAGTCGTACCAGACGTTCTTGGTGACGCTGCCCACGGGTGCGCCGTAGGGATCGGGGATCACCGCCTGGTATTGGCCGCTGCTGAGCACCGGCCCGCCGTAGCCGCGCAGGCGCAAGCCGATGCCGGGGATCGTCTGCAGCTCGAAATTCGCCTGGCCCGAGCTCGAGGCATGGTGAAAGTCCATCACGATGCCGGCTCCGGGCCCGGGCGGAAACACGTAGTCGCTCGGGAACAGCACCGAGTGGGCCCACCACTCGTCCATGCCCTCCTGGCAATAGGTCGTGGATTTTCCGAAATGCAGATCGTTGCGCTCCCAGGTGCCGCTGCCGTTGACGTCGCTGTCCCCGGGCTCGGTGTGCAGGCGCACCGCGGTGCCGCCGTCGCGGCCGATGTTGACGATGCTCGCGCGCCCGGGAACCTTGGCCTGCTCCGAGGCGCCGCATTCGGTCCACGAGCTGCCGAACGTGCAGGCGTAGCCGGCGCTGATGGGCGGCGGCGGCGCGGCGGCGGCTGCGGCCGCGGTGAGGCGCAGCGAATTCAGGTTGAAGTACTGCTGGTCCGAGACGACTTTGAGTACGTGCTTCCCGCTAGTCAGCGGTAGCCCGCTCTTGCCGGTGACCCACTGGAAAGTGCTCCAGTCGCCGGTGTACGGCACCGAGACTCGACCCGTGACATTGACGCCATCGACTTCGACGTGGAATGCGCTGTAGGAGAAATTGCTCGCCGTGCGCAGCGCAAGGTCATAGTTGCCGGTGGTGGGGACGTTGATCGTGTACTTCATCCATTCGCCGGTCTCGAAGTTGTTGACTACGAAGCCCCCGGCCTCGGCTGCGGGCGCGGCCACGATGTCGACGCCTTCGGCGCGGTACTGCCCGCCGGCGTTGCCAGCGACGTTATCGTGATACGCGACGCCTTCGCCGCCCCGGTCAAAATTCTCGGCCTCGATCGTCGCCGGAATGGCCACCGGCGTGCCGGAGTACGGCGTCGACCCGGTCGGGCCGGACACGCGCAGCGAATTTACGTTGAAGTACTGCTTGTCGGCGAAGAGCTTGAGCACGTGCGTCCCGGCGCTGAGCGCAACCGACTTCTTGCTGCTCCAGGCAAAGGCGCACCAGCCCCCCGTATTTGGAAACGGAATCGACCCGGTCACGTTTACGTTGTCGACTTCGATGTGGAAGGCGGCGCCAGTCCCATAGTTGGCGCTTGCGCGCAGGTCAATCTCGTAGTTGCCGGCGATCGGGGCGTTGATCGTGTACTTCAGCCACTCGCCGGTTTCGAAATTGTTGACCACCCAGTTGCCGCCGCCGCTGTCGCACGACGCGATGATGTCCACGTCTTCGCTGGTGCGGTATTGGCCGCCCGAGTTGCCCGCCCGGTCGTAGTAGGCGACGCCCTGGCCGCCACGATCGAAGTTTTCGGCCGGGATCGTGAACGGGACCGCAAACGGCGCAGAGTTGAAAGGCGTGGATTGCGAGTGCGCGGCGAGCGGGAACGCGGCAGCAAGCAGCAGTGTGCAGACGCGAGGCACGAACGGCAGAACGGGCGCGCAACGGCGAATCAGGTGCATGTACCTGGACCTCCCAAGTTAAGATTCTGCGAATACCCCGGCGGCCTGGCGCGCGTGATCCACGCGCCAACACCGCCTCCCTCTCAAGTGCTCGCAGTCGGAATGGTCCGTTGGGCGAGCGACGTACAACGGAGATGCGACGATGCCTTGTCGTTCCCCGCTAGCCCGACGCCGAACCAAGCAACCCTCGTGCCGCAATGCAAACATCAATAAAATCAGCGGAGTGCAAAAAAGGGGCGGTTGCAGCCGTGACAAAGTCGTAGCCGAATCCCGACAAACGGCGTAATGAAACGGTGACACCCCGTCGCGATCCGATGTCAATGCGCTGTTTACACGACAAAAAGCTCTGTCGCCGAATGACGACGGCTGTTCCTCGACGCTCGCTTGTAACGGCTTCGCTACGTCGTTTATCCGCTAATGGAGAAGCGCCGATCAGCGACAGGAAAAGCTGGACCGCGTCGCTATACTTTTTCGGCGATGCGCTGCGGACTTCGACCCGTTCGGGCGGGCGCGGGCGCGCGAGGACGGGGTTTCCATGAAAATTCTGATTGCGGACGATCATCCGATCGTGAGGCGAGGGCTGCGTCAGGTCCTGGAATCGGACCCTTCCATGGTCGTGGTTGGAGAAGCGACCAATGGCGACGAGGCGCTCGAGCTCGCGCGCAAGGTCGAATGGGATCTGGCAGTGTTCGATTTCTCGATGCCGGGCCGCAGTGGCCTGGATCTGCTGGACACCGTCAAGCGGGAGTATCCCGCGCGGCCGGTCCTGATCATGAGCATGCACTCCGAGGAGCTGCACGGGGAGCGCGTGCTGAAAGCCGGAGCGGCCGGGTACATCAGCAAGGAAAGCGCGCCGCAGGAACTGGCGAGCGCGGTGCGCAAGGTTGCGCGCGGCGGCCGCTACGTCAGCCCGGCGCTGGCCGAGGCGCTTGCGCTCGAGCTCTCGAACGACTCGCGCAAGGCCCTGCATGAGCGGCTCTCGGACCGCGAGTACCGGGTCATGTGGCTGCTCGCGACCGGGCGGCAGATCAACGAGATCGCGCGAGAGATGCTGCTCAGCCCCAGCACGGTCAGCACCTATCGCGCGCGGATCCTGAGGAAACTCAGGCTGGGCAACAACGCGGAATTGGTACGCTATGCCATCCGGCACCGCCTGGTCGAGGACTCGGACCAGCTCCAGCCTCTGCCGGCGCCCGGGCAGGTCGCGGCTATGTAATGGCTGAGCAAAGAGACGGCACCCTTACAGCCAACATCCTGCTCGTAGACGACGAGCCAAACAGCCTCTACGCATTGCAGGAGATGCTCGAGCCGCTCGGGCAGAACCTCCTTACGGCGTCCTCCGGCGCCGAGGCGCTGCGCCTGGTCCTGAAGCACGAGTTTGCGGTCATCCTGCTTGACGTGCGCATGCCCCGGATGGACGGGTTCGAGACCTCGCGCCTGATTCGCGAGCGCAAGCGCTCGAGCCTGACGCCGATCATCTTCCTGACCGCTGCCGGCGACGACCTGGAGTCCGTGTCGCGCGGCTACGAGGCAGGAGCGGTCGACTACCTGATCAAGCCGGTCACTTCGCCGACCGTGCTGCGCTCCAAGGTCGCGGTTTTCGTGCAGCTTTACGCCAACAACGCGAACCTTGCCCGGCAAATCCGCGAGCGCATGGCGGTCGAAGAGCGGCTCAAGCAGTCCGAGGAGAAGCTGCGCCGGCTCGCGGCGTACCTGGTCTCGGTCCGCGAAGAGGAGCGCACGCACATCGCGCGGGAGATCCACGACGAGCTGGGCCAGGTCCTGACCGGCCTGAAGATGGACGTCACCTGGGTAGCCCAGCGGCTCGACGCCAAGCAGAAGTCGCTGCAGGGCAAGACCCAGTCGATGTGCGGCCTCATAGACTCGGCGATCCAGACGGTGCGCAAGATCGCGAGCGGGTTGCGCCCCGAGATCCTCGACGAGATGGGTTTGGTGGCGGCGATCGACTGGCAGGCCAAGGACTTCCAGAAGCGCACCGGGATCCGCACCCGGGTCGCGCTACCGCCCGAAGGGACCAAGCTGGACCTCGATCGATCCACGACTACTTTTCGTATCTTTCAGGAAATACTGACGAACGTGGCGCGGCATGCCCATGCGAGCCGCGTGGATGTGAAATTCGATGTCACGGAATCGCAAATGACGCTTGAAGTGGCGGACAACGGGGTTGGGATTCCGGAGGCCAAGCTGAACGGCAAATCGCTCGGCTTGCTGGGAATCCAGGAGCGCGCGCTGCATTTCAACGGCGACGTGGTCATCAGCGGCGCAAGCGGCCAGGGAACCAAGGTGACGGTGAGCATTCCCCTCGCAGGCGCAAGATGAATGTCCTGATCGCCGACGATCATCCCGTGGTCCGCCACGGCCTGCGGCAGATGCTGGCGCAGGAGTCGGACGTCACCGTCGTCGGCGAGGCGCGCGACGGACAGGAGGTGATCGACCTGTGCGGGCGCGTCGCGTGGGACGTCGCGGTGCTCGACTACCACATGCCCGGCAAGAACGGGCTCGAACTGGTGAAGGAATTGCGCCAGCGCTATCCCGGGCGCTCGGTGCTGATCCTGAGCATGTACCCGGAAGACACCTACGCGGTGCGGGCGCTGAAAGCCGGCGCCTCCGGCTACCTGACCAAGGAAAGCGCGCCCGAGGACCTGGTCGCCGCCATCCGCAAGGTCGCCGCCGGGGGCAAGTACGTGACGCCGGCGCTGGGCGAGCGGCTCGCGCTCGACCTCGAAGACAGCCGCGGGGCCCCGACGCACGAGGTCCTTTCGGACCGCGAGTACCAGATCATGTGGATGATCGTGTCGGGCAAAGCGCTGACCCAGATCGGCCAGGAGCTGGGCCTCTCGCCCAACACGATCAGTACCTACCGGGCGCGGATCCTGCGCAAGATGGGCATGAAGAACAACGCCGAACTGCTGCACTACGCGATCCAGCATCACCTCGTAAGCTAGGCTCCGCCCCTTTTTGCCTTTCCATGATCGTGGCACTTCGGGTGGTTTTCCCGAAGTGCCGCGAAACTTGGGCGGTTGTCTTACGCGAGGGT
>Ga0075421_100008899_pt1 | contig 12371 bp, 11 predicted proteins | sample SoiMetdeltSBSDD5_FD_75292 | JGI IMG/M metagenome (GOLD analysis project Ga0075421, IMG submission 75292) | Bulk soil microbial communities from a Populus tree surrounding site in Tennessee, USA - Soil MetaG P. deltoides SBSDD5 | ecosystem: Environmental > Terrestrial > Soil > Tree plantation...
CCAGTTCCGCCGCGGTGGCTGCGGTGAGGCCAGGCGGCTCCAGCATAAGATTCGGCCCGTTGGAGATTTGCGGCTGGGCGAGAAGAACGAGCGCGCAAAGCGGGGCAGATGCCAAGCGAAGCAGCGTCATTACTTTAATATTCGTAGCGCGACGAAGGCTCCTGGGCAAGCCACTCACGGTAACCGGAACGGCAGCTCGACAATGATGGTTTGGCCGGTGCGGTCGGGATGGCTGGATTGCTTGGCAGCGTCGAGCGCCCTGGAGACGAGAAGCGGGTGGCCGCTGACGAGCGTGAGGTTGGTCAGCAAGCCGTCCAAGCCGACGACGCCCTTCATCCGGACGATGCCCTGGATACGAGCCTGGAGAGCGAGCGGCGGATAGACCGGTGTAACAGTCGAAGTGACGATGGGGACCTGCTCCGATGCAGCGGAAGGTTGAGGAGAGGGAGGGGGGATGCGCAGCGGAGCACTGCGCCACTCCGGATTGTCCGGTTCCAGGTTGCGAGCACGTTGGAGAAGTTGCGCGCCATATTCGTTTAGGCGCCGGCGGTGTTCGACTATGCTCTCGGGAATGGTAAATCCGGCAGGCCCCGGATGAAGCGGCTGCATGAACTCAATACCGATGCGGCCGGGGAAGACCGCCTCCGTTGTGGATTCGACGAACTCTTTGGAGTGTTTTACGAAGGCTGGGTCGGGCCTAAATGGGCCCGTGACCATGCCGGTGCGGTCGAGATCGGAAAAGATCGCGTGGGAGTACAGAGACACGAGGAGGCGGAGTGCATCAGGGTTACTGGGTTCGGAGCGCCGGACGCGGTTCAGCAAATCCTCGGCGGCCACGGCATCGCTATGTTCGAAGAACCTGCCGGCATTCAGGAGTACCGCCGCATCGTTGGGATGACTCTCGATTTGGCGTTTCCATAGTAAACGGCCACGTTCATAGTCGCCGACGGAATCAGACGGCGTCGGGTAAGGGCTCAAATGAAGCGCGTTGTGGCGGTGCAGCGGCGATTCGGGGTGGTTCTCGATGAACCAGAAGACGTGACGCACCCGTTCCTCCCGCATCACGTTCAGGAGGTAGTAGGTCGCGAGCTTCAGGCGAGCGGCCTGATTTTCAGGGTTAGTGATCAACCCCCGTTCGAGGTCGGCGATTTGGGCGGGCGTGGGGGCGGGCGACTCGTAGAGCGGGTCCGGAATGGTGATGGCTTGCGATTGCGCCAGCAGGCTGAGGGAAGCGGTCGCCACGAGCAAGGGCACGGCACAAGCAAACACGGCAACCCACTTGAGGAGACCGAGGGGTACGGCAGCGAAGGATCGGTGATCGAGGATTCGCTCAATGCGGCGGCCAACATTGGAGGATCGCGCCATGGCTATGCCCGAGGCGTACGTTGCCGGTTGGCGCGAGGCGACATCGAGTAGCACTTCGGCATAAGTGGCGGCGTCGCCGGTGATCGATACGGCCAGTTCGTCGCACGCTTGCTCGGCAAGAGAAGAAAGATGCCGGGGCAGCCACCAGGCCAACGGATGGAGCCAGAACAGACAGCGGTTGATCTCGGAGGCGAGCGTGATCGCCCAGTCGCTGCGGCGCACGTGGGCGAATTCGTGAGCGAGAATGGCGCGGAGCTTTTCGGGCGGCCAATCCCGCCAACCAGCCGGAAGGAGGACGATGGGGCGCGCGTGGCCGATAACGGAGGGCGTGGAGACCTCGTCCGATTCGCGGATCTTGGGAAGCGGCCAAGGGAGCGAGAGCGCGACCACAATGGGCTCAGCATCGTGTAGAGCAACAGGCAAAGCGGAGGCGGCGAGTTGGCGCGCGCGGCGATAGGCGAAAGCGAGGCGCGCCAGAAGCGCAAGGGCGACGGCCAAATAGGCGGCTCCGAGAATCGTCGAAGTGGAAACCCGGACACCGGCTGGCGGTGCGGAGGATGGCGTGGAGTAAGAGCCGGTAGGGCCGCGGCGCAGACCGCCGAGAGCCGCAATTGCGCCGGGGCGGACGAAATCAGGACGGGATGCAACGATGGGCGCGGGGCGAGAGAACAAATGCAGCGGCGGCGTGATCAGGCTCAGCACGGGCAGCGTCATCATGCCGATGAGGACGCAGAACCAGATCGCGTGACGCATCGCCCGGGAACGCAACGCGAGCGAGAAGAGGGCCGCGAGCAGGGCCAGGGCGAGGGGTTTCCACACGAGTCCGGCAACTATGGCCGGCGGGATCGGGGACATGTCACTTTCCTCCTTCCGCTTTACGGCGGGCAATCTTCTGGGCCAGGTCGCGGAGTTCCTGGCTGCCGACGACTTCGTTGTCGACCAAGCCCACGAGGAGGCGCTCGAGGGAGCCTCCGCACCAGCGGTCGATAATTTGGCGAACGGTTTTAGCCGCAAGGTGTTCGGGCTGTTCGGATCCCCGGTAGAGGTTCGTACGGCCTTGGACGGTGTGGCGGACGTAGCCCTTCTCCTCCAGACGCTTGAGCAGCGTTCGTGCGGTGGACTCCTTCATGGGGTGGCGGGAGGAGAGAGCCAGACAAAGGCCTTCGGCGCTGAGGCCGGGCTGGCTCCACACGGCGTCCATGATGAGAAGCTCGAGCGGGCTGAGCGGTTTGCGGGGCCGGGTTGCGCGAAGCATTGTAGCGCTACAAAATGTAGCGCTGTGAATTCTGAAAGTCAAGCCCTTTTCGCGGTGTCCGGAGAAAACCCCGCAATTGACCTGCTTGCTATCCTGGAAAGCTAACCCCCTATGATTCCTGAACACATTGTCGAGGGCCTCACATTTGATGATGTCCTTCTGGTTCCGGCGCGGAGCGACGTGCTGCCGACCGAGGCGGATACCAAGACCTGGTTCACGAGGAAGATTCCGCTGAACGTTCCGATTTCCAGTTCGGCGATGGACACGGTGACCGAATCGCACATGGCGATTGCGCTGGCGCGGGAAGGCGGCATGGGTATCATTCACCGCAACATGCCGATCGAAAAACAGGCCGAGGAAGTGGACCGGGTGAAGCGCTCGGAGTCGGGCATGATCGTGGACCCGGTGACGGTGCAGCCCCACCAGCGGATTCATGAGGCGCTCGACGTGATGCGGCGCTTCCGCATCTCGGGCGTTCCGGTGACCGACGGCCACGGCAAGCTGGTGGGCATTCTGACGAACCGCGATTTGCGGTTCGAGACGCGCACGGACCTGCCTGTAGAAGACGTGATGACGAAGAAGAACCTGATTACGGTTCCCGTTGGCACGACGCTCGAACAAGCCGAAGAGATACTTCACCAGCACCGGGTGGAGAAGTTGCTCGTGGTAGACGATCAGTACCTGTTGAAGGGGCTGATCACGGTCAAAGACATTCAGAAGAAGGTGAAGTACCCGAACGCGGCCAAGGATGAAAAGGGCCGGCTGAGAGTGGGCGCGGCAATCGGAGCGACGGGCAACTTTCTGGAGCGGGCCCAGGCGCTGGTGGATAAGAAGGTGGATGTCATCATCATCGACACGGCGCACGGTCATAGCGACCGCGTGCTGGAAGCGGTGGTGGCGGTGAAGCACCTGCTGCCGGAGTTGCAATTGGTGGCGGGCAATGTGGGGACTTATGACGGCGCGAAGGATCTGATCGATCGCGGCGTGGACGGCGTGAAGATCGGGATCGGGCCGGGCTCGATCTGCACGACGCGCGTGGTGTCGGGCGCAGGTATGCCGCAAATTACCGCGATTGCCGAGGCATCGAAGGCCGCGCGGGCGGCAGGAGTGCCGTTGATTGCCGACGGCGGCATCAAATACTCGGGGGATGTGACGAAGGCGCTGGCGGCGGGGGCCGATTGCGTGATGATCGGATCGCTCTTCGCCGGTACCGATGAGTCGCCAGGCGAGATGATTCTGTATCAGGGCCGCACGTTCAAGACCTACCGCGGAATGGGTTCGCTGGGGGCGATGTCGACGGGGACTTCCACGGACCGTTATGCGCAGGAGAGCGCGGCGAAGCTGGTTCCGGAGGGCATTGAGGGCCGCGTGCCCTATAAGGGGCCGTTGGCCGAGATGGTATTTCAGTTAGTCGGCGGCGTGCGGGCCGGCATGGGCTACTGCGGGTGCAAGACGATTACCGAACTGCAGCAGAATGCGCGATTCGTACGGGTCTCGATCGCCGGATTGCGTGAGAGCCACGTGCATGATGTGATCATCACGAAGGAAGCGCCGAATTACCGGGTGGAGAATTCGTAGGGCGAATTGCCTTTCGCTGGAATTCGGAATCAGGTATCCTACATCCCCGGGAGGGGTAACCCATGAGACGTGTGATGATGCCGCTTGCGGCAATGTTGGCGATGAGTGTGTGCGCGCTGGCCCAGCCGGCGCCGCAGCCATTGACGATGGTGGCGATCTTCAAAGTGAAGCCGAACAAGACTTCCGACTGGGTCGCGGTGATGAAGGGTGTGTACGCTCCAGTGCTGGATCAGTTGTTGAAGGACGGCGTGATTACAGCGTATGGCGCCGATATGGATTTATTGCACCAGGCTGGTAAGCCAAATGCGAGCGCGTGGATCGCGATGCCGAACTGGGCGAGTGTGCAAAAGGTGAATGCAGCGATTGAAGAGGCGCAACGGAAGAACCCGGGCCAGATGGTGCGCGCGCTGGAGGCGACCGATCCGGAGGCGCATTCGGACCTGTTGCTGCGCTCGCCAGTCTTCCAAATGAAGACGCCGGCGGCGGGAGCGCTCCCCGTGACCACCTTCACGATGAACACAGTGAAGCAAGGCAAGAACGACGCGTATACGAAGTTGTACGACGAGCATATCAAGCCCGTGCTCGATCAACTGCTGCAGCAGGGCGCGATTCTGGGCTATGGCGTGGATGTCGAGGTGGAGCACTCGATGCCCGTGGGGACGCGCGTGGAGTGGATTATGATGCCGGACCTGGCGGCGCGGGATAAGGTGGACGCGGCGTTCCGCGAGGCGCGCGGCCGGCTGACGGAAGATGGACGGCGCGTACTGCAGGCGAACTTTCAAGAGGCCTTGGAACGCGAGCACAAAGATTGGACCTCGAAGAGCGTGGTGTTCGCAGCCAAGTAGCCGGACCCTTTAGCCTGGAAGCGTGCGCGGAACTTTTCTAACGGCCGAGTGGCGGTGGTTGGCAATGCTGAACTACCGGATCGACCCGGCCGATTTGCTTCCACTGGTTCCCGCGGGGACGGAACTGGACACGTGGCGCGGCGAGGCGTTGGTGAGCGTGGTGGGTTTCCGATTCCTGAAGACGCGCGTGCTGGGCGTGCCCGTGCCGTTCCACCGTGACTTCGACGAAGTGAACCTGCGGTTCTATGTGCGGCGCGAGACGGCGGGCATGGTGCGGCGGGGAGTCGTGTTCATACGCGAGGTGGTGCCGAGGTGGGCGATTGCGGCGCTGGCGCGCTGGACCTACAACGAGCCGTATGTGAGCTGTCCGATGAAGAGCGAAGCGGGGCCCACGGGCGCGCGGTATGCATGGGAGAGCGCGGGCCGGTGGAACGAGGTTGCGGTAGAGGTAGCGGGTGAGCCAAGCCCGCTCGTTGCCGGTAGCGAAGCTGAGTTCATCACGGAACACTATTGGGGATACACGCGGCAGCGCGATGGAGGAACGGTGGAATACGAGGTGCGGCATCCTCCCTGGCGGGTGTGGAACGCGGTGGCGGCGACGCTCGATTGCGATGTGCGCGGATTCTACGGCACCGCTTATGCGGAGGCGCTGGCAGGCGGCCCATGCTCGTCGTTTCTGGCGGACGGATCTGAGATCGCGGTGTTGCCGGCGCAAACGATCTAGCCGAAGACGGCCGCGAAAGCCGTCTTGACGACGACGTACAAGCCCCACGGGACGAGGATGGCCCCGAGCGAGGATCCCCAACTCTTGCGGGTAATCACGGACATGCCGGTGGCGAGCAGGAAGATCGTCCATAGCGAGAAGAAGTCGATACTGGAGAGCATGCTCTTCAGCCATGCCGCGGAATCTGGGCCGAGGTAGTAGCCGAGGTTCGTCCCAACCGGATTTTTAAGGTCGAACTCGGTGGCGGGCAGCATCATCATCACGAGCAAGGCGGCACAGGTGTTGAGAAGTCCGGGAAGCATGGACCAGGAAGCGACGCCGAGGGCCTGCGCAAAGCCGCATGGGGCATCCAGCAAATATTTGAAGACCACCATGAGGACGGCGGCGATCACTACGGCAGTGGTAGCAATACCCACCGGTACGCCGATAAAGCTCATGATGGGGGCGAACTTCAGTTGCGTTGCGAGGACTTGCTCGCGCTGTTCGGGAGTTATGGATTCCAAGCGGGAGTTGGATTCCAACTCGTGGCGCATGAAGGTTTCCCATCCCACGTGGCTGGTGAACATGGCGAGATAACCCATAGCGGCGAGGGTGACGATTGCCAGCGGAATCCACCAGCGTGGCGTGCGGGCAACCTGCTCAAAAACGCGGGCAGGCTCGAACCAGATGCTGGCGAGCATCCAGGCGGAACCTTTGTTCGGAACGGCGGGATCGACGGTGGGAGCGGCTGTGGACATGACAGTGATCCTCCGCGAGCGAGTATACGCCAAATGGTGAAATCCCATTGCACATTTGTCACTGCCGATCCGATGAGGAAGAAGAAGGAGTGACGCGGTAGGCATGGTTTGGAAAAAGCACCTGGTGAGCGATCCGGCAGTAAAGCAGGAGCAGTTGTGCGCGAAAGGTACGGAGGTGACGGTAGCGGAAATTCTGAACGACTTATCGGAAGGGCTGGGAGCGGAGGACATACTAAGCCGGCATCCGGGGCTGCATTTGACGCACGTCGCGGCGGCGTTGGCCTACGCGGCGGATCTGGCGGCGAGTAAGCACTGTTATAAGTGCGTGGCAGACGACCTGGACAAACCGAAGCGAAAGAAGCCAGCTCAGTAGGTTTCAGGCGTCTTGGCGCGACCAGCGAGGGGTTGCCTTCCTTGTCCCAAGCGCGGACGGCGAAAATACGATCGTCAATGGATAGATCGGCGAAGCGGAACTCCGTGGTATTGCCAACCCAAAGCTCCTGTTCCCAGAATGGCGATGTCGTAGCACGTGTGAGCACGGAGTAACCGGCAAGGTCGGGCGTATCGACGGGTTTCCACGTCCCCTATGAAGAGGATGATGTTGCGGCTCTGTCCGGGGGGAATGGTGAAGGCCTGCACCGAGATGTCGCGCGAGTCGGTGACGGTGGCCGTGCCGGCCGTCACCGAAACCTCGAGCTTCACCGTGCCGGGGGTGGCAAAGGACTGAAGGTTGGTGCGGTAGACGTAGTCGGATGTGGAATCGCAATCCAGCTCGGCCTTGACTGGCGTGGAGAAATTCGGTGTGAGGTCGGCGCCAGCGGCCGTCACTTTGAGGTTCGATACCGTAGCGGCATTCCGTACTTCGAGGATGACGTCGATGAGCTGTCCTTCCAGTAGTCGTGTGCGTTCCGGGAGCAGGATGCGCACGCTCGGACTGCCTTGAGCGAGCATTGCAGTGCTGAGCGAGAGCGCAAGCGCGGCAGCGAAAAAGACACGGATAGGGTACAAGGAGTTCCTCCTGTTTGGGTCGGTTTGAGGCGGGCGCGCGTAGTCGCCGATGCCAAGTCGCGATGGTATGCGGCAGGAATGGCGGTATCGCGAATGGAGGACTAAAGGAAAGGTGGTTACGGAATCTTGGTTACTTGTACCTTGAGCGAACCCTTGTGCAGGCGGACGGAGAGGTTAGCCTTCGGAGCCGTGGCGGCAGCGTCGCGAAGGATGGAACCGTCGGCCGCCTGCACGATGCTGTAACCGCGCTCGAGGACGGCAAGAGGGCTGAGTTGCAGAAGCGATGCATGGAGGCGCGAGTGGCGTGCGCGGGCGCCGGCGAGACTTTGGGCGAGGGCGGGCTCGAGGCTTTGGGCGAGCGATGCCAGGCGGGACTGGCGCTGGAAGAGGGCTCGTTGAAGCGTGGGGACGAGGCGCGAGTGCGCCGCGGCGTGCCGCTGGCGGATTTGCGCAAGGCGAAGGCGGGGCTCGGAGCGTTGAATCAGAGAGGAATGGGCCTCGATCAAACGGCGAAGGCGTTCGAGGCGCGCGCGGGCGCTCTCGCGAAGGCGGAACTGCGAGTCATCGAATCGCTGGGAGAACCGGAGTGCGGAAAACCGTGCGGCACGTTCAAGGCGGGCTGAATGGGCGGCGAGGGATTCGATGAGCGCGGCCGCATCGCGGACGGCAAGCTCCGCGGCGGCTGATGGAGTCGGGGCGCGGAGGTCGGCAACGAAATCGGCGATGGTGAAGTCGGTTTCGTGGCCGATGGCGGAGATGACCGGAATAGGAGAAGCGGCGATAGCGCGGGCAACAAGCTCTTCGTTGAAGCTCCATAGATCTTCGAGCGATCCGCCGCCGCGGCCGACGATTAGCAGATCGCCCCAAGCGGATTGGGCGAAGAATTGAATGCCTTCAACAATGGCTTCCACGGAGCCCGGGCCCTGTACGAGCGCTGGGTAGAGGCGGATGTGGAGACCGGGGAAGCGTCGCGTGAGGACATGGATCATGTCCTGAATGACAGCGCCAGTGGGCGAGGTAACGATGGCGATGCGCCGCGGAAAGCGCGGCATCGGGCGCTTGCGCGCGGCGGCAAAGAGTCCTTCGGCTTCGAGGCGCACCTTCAACTGTTCGAATGCGAGTTGCAGCGCGCCCTGGCCCTGCGGCTCAAGAGCTTCGATGATGAACTGATACTCGCCGCGCGGCTCATACACATCAATACGGCCTCGGGCGAGCACGGCCATTCCCTCTTGCGGCTTGAAGCGAAGGAGGCGCATGCTGCCTTTCCAGATCGCGCAGCGGATTTGCGAGGCGCTGTCCTTGAGGTTGAAGTAGGCGTGGCCTGAAGCAGCCAGCTTCAAGCCGGAAACCTCACCGGAGACCCAAATCCCATCGTAAGAGGTAGTGAGAATCTCGCGAATTTCGCGTGTCAGGGACGACACGGAATAGAGGCGCCGTGACGGCTGTAAATCCAATGAAGTCTGGCTCATAGACCTTCCAGCGGGAGGTGATCCGCCCGATCAATTATTTCAATCAACGGCTTTAGGCAACCTCTGCTATGCTTCTACTTTATCCGCCCAGGCGGTTCCCCTCACAATTCCATCTGGAGGTTCCATGAGCCCGAAAGAAGTACTGGAGTTTGCAAAGAAAAATGGCGCCCGTCAGCTCGATCTGCGTTTTACGGACCTGCCCGGCGTTCAGCAACACGTGTCCTACCCGATCAACCAACTGAGTGAAGACTCGTTTGAAGAAGGATTCGGCTTCGACGGATCGTCGATCCGCGGCTGGGCCGCTATCAACGAGAGCGACATGCTGTTGATACCCGATCCGAAGACTGCGTTGATGGACCCATTTTTCTCGGTGCCCACATTGTTGTTGTTGTGCGAGATTGTGGACCCGATTACGAGGCAGCATTACGAACGCGATCCGCGATGGATTGCGCGTAAGGCGGAGATGTACCTGGGTACGACGGGGTTGGGCGACACCGCCTACTTCGGCGCCGAGGCGGAATTTTTCATCTTCGACAGCATCCGGTTCGATTCTACTCAGCATTCCGGTTACTACCACATCGACGCCGACGAGGGCCGCTGGAACTCAGGGCGCGAGGGCGTGAACCTGGGCTACCGGCCGCGCTATAAGGAAGGCTACTTCCCGGTGCCACCGATGGACCACATGCAGGACATCCGCGCCGAGATGGTGGAAGTGATGATCAAGTGCGGCATGGACATCGAGTGCCATCACCACGAAGTCGCCACCGCCGGCCAGTGCGAAATCGATCAGCGCTTCGACACGCTGATCAAGTCGGCCGACAACATGATGTTGTACAAGTACATCGTGAAGAACGTCGCCAGGAGTCACGGTAAGAGTGCCACGTTCATGCCCAAGCCGCTCTTCGGCGACAACGGCAGCGGCATGCACACGCACCAGTCGCTGTGGACCAAGGGCAAGCCGACTTTTGCCGGCGACGGCTATGCAGGCTTGAGCCAGACGGCGCTGTGGTATATCGGTGGCCTGTTGAAGCACGCGAGGGCGCTGTCGGCGATCATCGCGCCGACGACGAATAGCTACAAGCGCCTGGTGCCCGGCTACGAAGCGCCGGTTAACCTGGCATACTCGCGGCGCAACCGGTCGGCCGCCTGCCGCATTCCGATGTACTCGGCCAGTCCAAAAGCGAAGCGAGTTGAGTTCCGTCCACCGGACCCGAGCTCGAATCCGTACCTGGCTTTCGCAGCCATGCTGATGGCAGGCTTGGACGGCATTTTGAACAAGATCGATCCGGGTGAGCCGTTGGACAAGGACATTTACGATCTCTCGCCTGAAGAAATGAAGGCGGTGCCGTCAATGCCGGCTTCGCTGGAAGAGGCGCTCGGATGCCTCGAAGAAGACCACGCGTTCCTGCTGAAGGGCGACGTCTTCAGTGAAGAGCTGATCGAAACATTTATTGGATATAAGCGAAAAAGTGAAGCGGATGCGGTGCGACTCCGCCCGCACCCTTACGAGTTCAGTCTCTACTACGACATTTAGAGACTGGACGATAACGGAAGGTAGCATCGCCTGAGGTGAAAGCAACCGGCTCTCCGCGAGGGGGGCCGGTTTTGATTTGAGGAAGGGCAAGTTCGCACGGCATATACTAATCTTCACCACTGACAAAGGAGTCATACCTCATGAACCGCAAGAGCGCGAAGGATTATCCCCAGGAATTGCTGAACCTGTTCGACAAGTTTGTGCATGGCGACATCGATCGCCGTGAATTCCTTGAGGGGGCACAGAAGTTCGCCGTGGGTAGCGTGACGGCCGCGGCGCTGGTGGAAAGCCTCACGCCGAATTTCGCGTGGGCCGAGCAGGTGGCCAAGGATGATTCACGCATCAAGACCGAGTGGGCTACAGTGCAATCACCCGACGGCAATGGAAGCATAAAGGGTTATCTGGTGCGCCCCGCGAAGGCGAGCGGCAAACTGCCGGGCGTGATGGTGGTGCATGAGAACCGTGGATTGAATCCGTACATCGAAGATGTGGCGCGGCGGTTGGGGACGGCAAACTACATGGCCTTCGCCCCCGACGGGTTGACGAGCGTGGGCGGTTATCCCGGAAATGAAGACAAAGGCCGCGAGCTGTTTCCGAAGGTGGATGGCACGAAAATGACCGCGGATTTTCTCGCGTCGGCGAAGTGGCTGAAGGCCCGTCCGGACTGCACCGGGAAACTTGGCGTGGTGGGCTTCTGTTTCGGCGGCGGCATGGCGAACAAGATGGCGGTGCAGCTAGGTGCGGATCTGGCGGCGGCAGTGCCTTTCTATGGCGGCGTGGCCCCCGCGGCCGACGTTCCGAAAATCAAGGCCGCGATGCTGCTTCACTACGCCTCCCTCGACACACGAATCAATGCGGGGGTACCGGCTTACGAAGAGGCGCTGAAGGCGAACGGCGTGACCTACACGACTCACATGTACGAAGGCGCGAATCACGGCTTCCACAACGACACGACGCCGCGCTACGACGAAGCCGCGGCGAAGCTGGCCTGGCAGCGCACGTTGGACCACTTCCAAAAATATCTGCGCGGTTAAAATGACAACTTCAACTGAAATCGGAACGCGCGGCCGTCGTTGAGCGTGTTTGTGATGAAGCCGAAGCTCGGGCTGGAGAGTTCTTTCCAGGGTTCGGCGAATTGAGGCGTATTGAACGCGTTGATCGCCTCGGCGCGAAAGAGCAGACGCCGGTCGCCGCCGAGTAGGAACGCGCGTTGCAGCGACAGATTGACGTTCCCGATACCTGCTTTGCGGAACGTGTTCGAACCGAGGCTGCCGCGTGATTCGGTTGGCGCAATGTAGGTGAAGGCACTCGCGGGCAACAGAGCACGCGAGGTGTCCGGGTGGCCGATCGTTCGTCCGAGAATGCTCGGATCGACGATGTTCGGGCGGTCCCCTTGATCGCCATCCACATTGCCGAAGCCAGGTGCGTCCGAGCCGCTCACCACCGTGAACGGCGTGCCCGTTTTTACGAGTGCGACGGCGGATACGTCCCATTTGCCGATCAAACGAGCCAGCGCAGGCGAGGCCGGCAACGCGGGCGTGGCGTAGTTGGCGCGCAGCAGGAACGCATGGCGTTGGTCGAAGACGCTAGGGCCGCGCATGTCTTCCCACACACCGAACTCGCTTTGCGTCAGCCCCTGGCGGCCATCGTCGCCCGCCCCGGTCGACGTGTATGCTCCGCCAAGGTCGAGCGCCTTGCTCCACCAATACGAGGCATCCCCGGAGAAGCCGTGAAAGCCGGGCATGACGAGCGTGGCGCGTCCGGCGTCGAAATATGCGCGTGAGCCGTTCACAATCCGGCGGTGATCGAAGTAGCGGAGATCGGGACGGCGGTCGTTGATGGTCGCCGTCGTTTGC
>Ga0075421_100008901_pt1 | contig 12368 bp, 18 predicted proteins | sample SoiMetdeltSBSDD5_FD_75292 | JGI IMG/M metagenome (GOLD analysis project Ga0075421, IMG submission 75292) | Bulk soil microbial communities from a Populus tree surrounding site in Tennessee, USA - Soil MetaG P. deltoides SBSDD5 | ecosystem: Environmental > Terrestrial > Soil > Tree plantation...
TAGCGCTTGTCGAGATTCCATTCCGGGTGCTTTTCGGCCGACATCCAGCATTCGCGGGCGGCGCGTGTCTGCGGGGACTCTGTTCCGGCGGCGCCGGTGTACGGGGACTGCGGGGTTGCGCAACCGGCGAGCGCTGCGGCGGAGAGTAAAACGAATTAATTACAGAATTTAGCGTAACGGAGAACAAAAGCCATGGGACTTCGGGGATTGCACGCAGCGCCAAAAGCATGGTGGAGATATCGACCTAAACCAGCCGTGAAGGTGCGTTGCCGTTACTGCTATCGGCTCTTCATTGGCGACAGAAGCACCGCTAACTTTTGTTCCGATGCTTGCAAGCAAGCCGATTATCGCGAACGGGTTGCCAGTAAGAAAAATTATGATGATCGCGCCATCTATGTCCTGACTTTGCGTGCTGAAAAGCACGTGACCGACCCAATTAAATCGCTCCGTGCTTTACTGAAAATTGCCGGGCGGCAATTTGGCCTGAAAGCAATTCAAATCAGGGAGCAGCGGGACGATATTGCGGTTAACGCGCGTCAACGTGAGGCTGAGGAACGCGCAGCGGCAGCTGAGCGCGTTACTGAACCGGGACTCCCATCAGCAAAATAATTCGTAACCGGTTACTACGCGGTCATCTGATCCATCGTAAGCTTTGCGCACGATGTTAAGCGTCGCAGACCGTGTACGTGCATCCAGGGAACGCCAGCGCGCAGGAAAATCATTGCCACAGTTATCGTCGACGAAGTACAGCTGAGCATGCGCTGATCGAAGCGCGCGTTATGCGTCACGATCACGCCTTTGGGGCGTGATGGTTCGATCGTTCACAAAGATTGCGATTTGGGATTACAGCTAAGTGGATGCATGCTCGGCGTCGCACGGGTTGTCGTTCCCGTGGCTCGCCACGATTACATCCTTACACTCAGTAAAGGATCGAGAAGCCAGCTGATTAGCGAGCGCTTTTCGAGGATGATATCGGCTCGAAGGAGCATGTCAGCCTGGAGCGGAATCTTCTTTCCGTAAGCATCGATATCGGGCCGGTCGAGAGCGACTGTAGCTCTGTAGGCGGGCTCTTTGAGGTCAATCGGAGTAAAGGTGTCGGACTTGGTTAGGATCGTTTGCGAGATCTTTAGCACCCTGCCACTGTATGTGCCGAACTGCTGATACGGAAACGCCTCGTACAGGATTCTAACCTCCTGTCCAGGCTTAACGAAACCTATGGCTCGCGTCGGAACAAACAACTCGGCTTGCAGAATGCTCTCGTTAGGAACGATTTCCATCTGCAAGCGCCGTGGGTCCGCAAACTGCCCGACGGTGGCCTGCAGCATCGAGACGCGCCCGGCAGCTGGAGCTCGGATGACGTACGCGCGCCGTCCGCTGATCTCGGCAATGCGCTGCTCAGTTGTCGCAAGTTCACTGCGTAGGCCTTGGATTTTGCCTGCCATAACGGTTGGAAGTTGCTGAAGGGAATAGCGGGTCTCGGTCAGCTGGTTCTGCCGCGCGGCGAACTGCTGATTCAGCGAGTTTAGGTTTTGCTTTTGCTCGAGTAAGGCCACTTGCCGGCGTTTAAAGTCGGTATCCGCCATGTAGCCTTCTTTTCTGAGCGCGGCCGCGGCCGCCACGAAGTCTTCTTCGACTCGGATGCGTTCACCCTGAATTTTTTGCTGAGCCTGAAGTTGAGAAATCTCGATCTCGATGCCATCGATCGTGGCTGTCAGGCGATCCCGCTCGGACTTTGTGCGCTGTTCCTCCGCGGCAATTTGCCCGGTCAGCAGGTCTTTCTGAGACCTCAGCGTGTCGACCATAGCGGCATTAACGTCTAGACCGTTCGCGGCGATTTGATCGGTGACAATGGTCAAGAGAGTCTGACCTTCGCGAACCTGCTGCCCTTCGTTAACGTGAATCTCTCTAATAGTACCTAGTTGAGGCGCAAAGACCTTCGAGGTGCCAGATGTCGGGGTAAGGTAACCCACGACAGTTTCCTTTCGCGAATATTGCCCAAGAAAGAGGAAAACGATAATCAGCGCGATCATCCCGGTGATGAACCAAGTTGTGATCTTGATTGAGAGCGGCTGAAGGAGTGCGACCTGCCCCCATTCACGATTGTGCCGCTGAAAATCGACTGCTTCCTGTCGGAACAAGGAGGGTCGCGGCGCCACCTGAGAACATCCTTAAAGCAACGAGGCATTTTCGGAACGGCGGTTCACTTTGACCGGCCCCACCCGTAGCAGCCAGACTATTGCACGCCGTTGCGCCGCCCCAATATACAGTGCGGTAAACTGGGCCGTCACCCAGAGCCACGCGCTATGGTTGATGTGCGGTAACGGCACTTGTCATCTTGTTACGAGCCGTTCCCGGGGATCTATGCTTCTGTCCCAGAACGGCACATGGTGGCGATCGGGTAAACGGCCTGGTTCGCGCTCACGAACCGGAGCGGTTTCCTGTTCATCTCACCAAGCGAAGTCCAGCTATTGCTGGCGTTGTATCTGGTGTTGAAGGTGTCTTCGTCGCCGATGTGTGTGATGCGATCTGGCGGCGAGGCTGACCCAAGAGCTCCTTTATCGTTACGATTGTGAGCTAGTCGCGAGCGAGCAGTTCCCCGACTGAACGCGTTTGCAATTCGTCTAGGCGCCACTCTACCATCGGCTATCTCAGCCCCGGTCGAGTTCGAAAAAACCGGCGCCACTACGTTTTGCATTAGGTGTTACACGGGCTACTGGCCGTTAGGCGTACGTATGCCCCACCAGGCGTCGCGGACCTGCTGGTAATGCACCATAGGGTCATAGATGGAGGTCGGCAGCCCGAGCGTCCGAGGCGAGAGCCGACCTACGGCGGACAAGAGATTATATGACCCGACAACGCGATCGTGCTGGGCGGTTACCAGGTTTACCCGGGCGTTGACCAAATTCTGCTGGACGATGAGCACGTCAAGCGTGGTGCGCATTCCGGCCCGTGCCTCCATGCGCACCCCGTTGAGCGCCATCTCTGAAGTCCTCACCTGCTCTTGCGCGGCTTGGATCTGCGCCTGGGCAGCCCGAAGCTGACCCCACACTTGCACCACTGTGGCGCGGGCCTGATCGCGCGTGGTGGCGAGGTCGAGCCTGCGCTGTGTCAGCGTCTCTTTGGATTGGCGAATCGTCGAGTACTCGGCGCCACCCTGGTAAATCGGTATCGTCACCCCGACGCGCACGGAGAGGGAGGATTGATTAGGTATCAATCCGGTGACGTCAATGTCGTTGACGCGCTCCGCGTCCCCTCGCAGGGTCACGGTTGGATAGAGCGCGCCCTCTGCGATCTTCACCTGCAGCCGGGCCACGTCGACGCCGTACACGGCCGCCCTCACCGACGGATTGGCGATCATCCCGGCGTCAATCGCAGCGGCCAGCGTGCGCGGCGAAAGTTGGTCCACCGGCAAGCCCGGCTCCAGCGTGCCCGGGTTAGATCCGATCACCCGGCGATACGTGGCTCTTGATGTGGTCAGGGTGGAGTCGGCGCCGAGCATCTGCGATTGGCCGGCGGCGAGCTGAGCCTCCGCCTGGGCGACGTCGGTCTTCGTGACCTCCCCGAGTTTGAAGCGCTCGCGTGTTTGCCGAAGGATTTCGGCGAGCATTCTCACGTTGCTACGCTGGACTTCCAGAATGGCGGCATCGCGCACCACGTCCATATAAACCGTAGCGGCGTCGAGGAGCACCGTCTGCTCGATCACTCGCAAAGTCTCGCGCGCGGCGAATACGTTGCTTTCGGCCGCGCGTGTTCGGTTGGCGGTCTGGAATCCGTTGAACAGCGTCTGCTGCGCAGTGATGCCGATAGAGCGCGGGTGCGTCCAGTACTGGTCTTTGGCTAGCGCCGGGCCGACGGCCGTTTCCTGCGACGTGAGTCGGTTGCCCGCCCCGGCGGTCACGTTGACACGCGGACGATAGTCCGAGAGCGCCTGCGGAACCCCTTCATCGGCCTGGCGGACGATCGCGCGCTGGGAGCTGAGCTGTGGATTCACTTGGTAGGCCTGGACGAGCGCGCCGAGCAGTGTGTCGGCTGTGGATTGTCCAGACGTACCCGTGATCGCTGCGGCGGCGATCATGATCGCGCGAATTCTTTGCCCTCCGCCCATCAAGCCCCCGCTACCGGGCGGGCCATCAAGCCTACGCCACTACGCCTCATTTGTGCTCATCGGCAATTTAACGGACTGTGCTTGAAACCTCGCAACCTGACGTTTAAACGGAGAGATTTTTCATCGCAGTTAATGTTTCTTACCTTTCGTGCGGCTTTGTATTGATGGTTAACCGCACTCCTCTTGTCGGACGGCTCGGACCAGAAAGAGCGCCACATCCCACGCTCGGAGGCCGTCGTGCCGATGAGCAGCATCAAAAGAAAGCCGGCCCGCGATACAGCCAGCTATTTCATTGAATTCTGCGACCTAGAAAGGATTTGAACGCGTTGGAGAGCGCGATTTGAACTGACGCATCGCGACAATGGATCGAATGCGCATAACACTGCACGTACATCGATAGCGGTGGGTAGTTTGCCCTCATGCGAGGGAGTCGCCGCTGAAATTAGATTTAGCCAATAAGTTTTGTTTTAGTTTCGTTAGCAAATCGATTGGTTGTATTTGTCTGCTTTGACCATCGCGCAAATCTCGCGCCTCCGTCCTGGATCTCATGGCGTAACACCACATTAACTATACAGCAGCTTCCTTAGTAAAGGGCCGTTTTACAGTAGCGAGCAGTTAATAGCTTTACCGGAAAATTGATATTGAAATTTTTCAAAGGACGGATTTTGTGAAACTGCTTGTTATCGGAGCCCCTGGCCGCGACTCTCATAGAGTGTTTCTGCTTTGCATCGCTGCATAGGCGCATGCCTTGTTGACGGGATGCACGGAAGCGCAATCTTGCATGCTCTGAGGCTGACGCAAAAACAAAATGCCATCGCAGCTGTTGTCGTCTGATGCGTTTTTCTGCCTCACGTAGCCGCAAAAAATGTGCAGAGACGACTTGCCCGAGCGCATCTTTTTCGGCGACAGCGCTTGCCCTGCACAAGACTGAAGGAGAACCATGTATGAAAAGATACGCGTTGACGCTATTTGCTGCCGCGGCAATTGGTCTTGCTGCTAGTGCCGCCTCGGGCGCCGACCTGCCGAGGAAGGCCCCAGCATATCAACTACCATTCTATAATTGGACCGGGTTCTACCTGGGCGGTCACTTTGGCGCGGGCTGGTCCCGCAGCGAACTTAGTGAAGGTCCCTTCCTAGGTGACGGCGCCGACTTCGGGTTCAATTCGGGCACTAATTTCGGTTCTCACAACGGTGTCGGCCCGCTCGGCGGCTTCCAGGTTGGCTACAACTGGCAGTTTGCCAACTCGCCCATCGTTGTAGGGATTGAAGGCGAGTACAGCTTCGCGAACCTGAAAGGTGACAACTCGCTCGCCACTAGTTTCGCAGACTCATTCGTAGACTGCGGAGTTGCGTGCCTCTTAGGGACAACTGGCTTTGAACAGGCCAACTTCGGAGAGCGGATTTCTACCAAGGTCAAGGACATCGCCACGATTGCCGCACGCTTGGGCGTAACCTCAGGCCCGCAAGATCGGACGCTGTGGTACGTGAAGGGCGGCGGTGCGTGGGCGAAAACCCACTTCGCGGAACAGTTCGGCTTTAGCGACCTTAGCTGCTCACAGGGCTTTATAGTGTTTGTGGGTGGGCCAGTCAGTTGTGACGCTACCAATGCGACTGGAGCGGCCAGTGGTGATCATTCGCGCTGGGGCTGGCTTGTGGGTGCTGGCGTTGAATGGGGCCTGTGGCAAAATTGGTCAGCCAAGATCGAGTACGACTACATGAATTTCGGTTCCTACGATATTTCTCTCAGTGGGACTACGCAGGGGACTATTAATGGAGGTGCCTTTAACTCCAACTTCCAGAGGAGTCTCCATGTCGACCAACAGATCCACGCGGTCAAAGTCGGCCTCAACTACCGATTTGACTGGGGGAGATAGGGAAAAGCGCTGTACTAAGCCTTTTAAATTTCATTTCCAGAACCTTTTGAAGCGGTAGTTTTTTTGGCAAGCAACCATCCGGGGCGAAGGGGCGGTAAACCAGAACGGCTATCCAGCCGATGCGGTCAGCCGCAATACGGAGCGTGGTTTCGCCGGCATGCTCGAGAGGCAACCGTTCCTCGTTCAGACAGTTAGGTGCTCTGTCTTTAGCCACAGCCAGCATTTGTGCTCTGATCATCACCGAACAGCCGGCGACTGGTTCATCCATTCCTTCGGTTGGCACAGAGGATGTTGGGTGTCGCCGAATGGCCAGTAAGCTAAGAGGAAGGTGTTTACCGCGCCGATTCCAAAGCTGACCGTCATCTATCGAGATAGATTCAACACTATTCGTTGGGCTTTCATACTTCTGGCGGTCGTCCATTTGGATGACGAATTTTGCAAACTATCCATCGCGATTTGACCATCTGGGCACCAGCCTCTCTAGGCAGCTTCCTTTTTCCTATCGAGTTAGCCCTTAGCGTCGCACGGGTCCGTTACGCGGTTTGCGCAGATTGGCGTAGTCCCATTTGCGGCGTTGCCGCTGGCCTTCTCACGGCCTCAACGGCAGCGACGACGGCAGTCTCACCCCGAAGGCGCCAAAAGGACGATGTCCCGGATTGATCGAGAGGGCGGCTGGTGCGTTCCTCAGCTGGTAGTCTAGATCTGGTGCTGCGACGCTGGCCGCGTCTACATACCATGAGCCAAAGCATGCGCGAGCCGCGGGTCATCCTCGCCGTCGGTATTGGCTGATGACCTTCTTGCCGGTCCGAAGCTGTCAGGCGTCGCACGGCGGACCGCAGGGTTTCAATGCAGTTCACCGTTACAAAGAATCATTGAATAGTTGCTCCCACCAGGGAAACGGGACGGTTGTCTTGGAGCCCCTCGGCTGCGTTTTGGTGGGGATGTGCGCCGTTAACCTTAATAGACCGTTAAAGGTGCATTATCCTTTAGGCTGAATTAGAGAAGGGAGATAATTTGGAAGGAGACTTTGGGTAATGCTTACTTCTCCTTGCCGAGTAGAAAAACCCGAAGTTCTGATTATCGATTCGAAAAGATTGCGCCAAGCTGGTATCACGCACTTATTAGACGTTTGGGCTGACGCAGTGGGACTAACGGTGAAGACCCTTGTCCCGGATACACCACTCGATACGTGTTGCGCACACAACTGCGAAATGACGATTATCAGCGTAGGCGGCGAGTCGATCGAAGATGCCCAACAGCAAGCGTTGATCGAAAGCGTGCGCATGCTCATGCCCCAAGCACCCTTGGTCATTATTTCCGACCGGGAGAATCTAGAGGAGGTATGTGCTGCTTTTGAAAAAGGAGCAGTCGGTTTCTTGCCCACCAGTCTTGAGCCCGACCTGGCACTTCAAGCACTATCTTTCATTAGGGGCGGTGGGTCATTTTTTCCCCCCGCCGTTCTGTCCTGCTGCTATCGCAAAGTGACTCTCAACGGAATAGTCCACACCACAGACCTTACAACCAAGCAGGAGAATGTGTTCAGTCTTCTCCGACAAGGCCATCCAAATAAGAGAATTGCGCGTCAGCTCGGCCTGTCGGAGTCCACCGTTAAGGTCCACGTTCGGCGCATCATGCATAAGTTTGGAGTGGCAAATCGGACTCAGCTTGTCTTCGCTGCAATGAACCACGATGGACATGGTAACACGGCCCAATGAGCGGAACGTACAAGCCCATCGTGCTGCGCGTTAACCATCAGGTGGAGAACGACTCGCGTGCCCGGCCCGAAAGTGAAACAAAGTAGTGCGCGGGTGCAATTCAATGGAGAATCCTCATGGACACAAGCGCGCCGCTCGAGGAATTGGGGGAGGAAGATCTCGAGATGGTCTCTGGTGGTTGGGGACCTCTGCGCTTTGGTAAGCGACATTTCGGTAACTTACCCCTTGGCAACAACATCGGCTTGATCAACTTCGCCTACGTCAACCAGACCAACATCGCCATCCAAATTGGCGTAGCTATCGGCGGCAGCGTCATACAGCTTATCGATCAGTCAAATACTATCTCCTAAGGGGCAGAGTTTTTCTCGAGGATCCCTCGCTTATGACCTCGGTCATCCATCCCGTCGCGGCGTGACTATGGTGGGCCTCTTGTATTTCGGCAGCCGGGGCCGCCTCCCGGTTATTCGGCAGACCGAAGCAGCTGAATGCGGCCTCGCCTGCCTGGCCATGATTAGCTCGTATCACGGCCACCGCATCGACCTGAATACGCTGCGGCGTCGCCATCCGGTGTCGCTGAAGGGGGTCACGCTCAGGGCCCTGATTCAGGTAGCGAGCCAGATGGATCTCGCCTGCCGACCACTGCGCTTCGAACTTGACCAGCTCAGGCAATTGCATCTGCCTGCCATCGTGCATTGGGACATGAACCATTTTCTGGTCCTGAGATCGGTCACAAGACGAGGAATTGTGGTTCATGACCCTGCTTCAGGCGAGAGGTTCTTTCCGATTGCTGAGGCATCCAAGCACCTGAGCGGTGTTGCCCTCGAGCTCTCGCCATCAGAAGGTTTTCTCCCGAAGGACGAGAGAGTACGGCTGCCGTTTTCGACTTTCTGGACGCAGCTGCGCGGCAGCACACACGCGCTCGTCCAGATCTTGATCCTCTCGGTTATCCTTGAAGTCTTTGTGATTGCCGGCCCATTTTATCTCCAGCTCACGATTGATGAGGTGATCGCCAGGGGCGACACCGATCTCCTGATCGTCTTGGCTCTCGGCTTTGGCCTACTCACCGCGATCAAAATCGCTTCGAGTGCCATCCGTTCGCTGGTCATCCTGATTGTGCAGAATGTATTGCACTTTCAGATTGGCGCCCGTCTGTTCCGGCATCTGCTGCGGCTGCCGATTGCCTATTTCGAGAAGCGGCACATCGGCGACATCCTCTCGCGTTTCGCGTCCATTGAGCCAATCCGCAGTGCTCTTGCCGAAGGCATGATCACAGCCACGATCGATGGCCTGATGGCCATCGCGACTCTGGCGATGATCTTCGTCTACAGCACCCAGCTCGCACTCGTAGTGTTGGCGGCCTTTCTCCTCTACGTGGCGGTGCGTCTCGGGCTTTACCGATTGCTCCGAATTCGCAGCTTGGCTGCGATCGAGACCAAGGCCCACGAGAACTCGACTTTCATCGAGACCATGCGGGCGGTTCAAAGCCTAAAGATTTTCAACCGCGAAAGCGAGCGCGAGACTCAGTGGCTCAACCGTTATGCCGATGTGGTAAACGCTAATATTCGCCTCGGCCGGACGAGGGTCGCGTTCTCAGCAATCAACGATGCCCTGTTCGGGTTGGAGAACATCGTCACGATCTACCTCGCGGCCAGGCTGGCGCTGAGCAACAGCCTGACCATTGGGATGATCTTCGCCTTCATGAGCTACAAACAGCACTTCATCGAGAAGGCCGTCCAAATGGTCGAAAAGGCGCTTGACTTTCGGATCCTCGAACTGCACCTCGAGCGCTTGGCTGACATCGCCTTGAGCCCGCTCGAACACGGGCATGACCAGTTCTTGACCTACGCGCGGCAGATCGAGGGCCGAATCGAGCTTCGAAACGTGTCCTTCCGCTATGCCGAAACCGAGCCCTTTGTCCTTGAGGATATCAGCTTCATCATCGAACCAGGGGAGTTCGTGACTGTTATGGGGCCGTCGGGTGGGGGCAAGACAACCCTCATCAAAATCATGCTCGGGCTGTTGGAGCCAACAAGAGGGGAGGTACTGATCGATGGCATCCCGCTGTCGACGATGGGACCCAGAGCCTATCGCGAGCATGTCGGGGCAGTGATGCAGGAGGATCAGCTCCTCTCCGGCTCCATTGCCGATAATATCTGCTTTTTTGATCCGTCCTTTAATCAGGAGCGGATGATCCAGTGCGCACACTTGGCGGGCATTCATGAAGAAATCATGACCATGCCGATGACCTACAACAGCTTGATCGGGGATATGGGGAGCTCGCTTTCAGGCGGACAAAAGCAGCGAGTGATGCTCGCGCGAGCACTCTATCGACAACCGAGAATCCTCTTTCTGGACGAGGGCACGGCGCATTTGGACGTTGACAACGAGAAACACATCAATGATAGCCTCAAAAGTCTCGAAATGACACGCATTAGCGTGGCTCACCGACCGGAGATGAGCAGCGGCGCAGATCGGGTCCTGCGGATCGCAAGGACCCTGGTGCGGGGCCCGCAGGGACCCCCATTGCATGCGGTTGCTAATCAGCGGGTTGAAGTCTGCCCCTCGCTTTAAAATCAGAAAGGTGATTTGCTCGACGCGAGCTTTAGCTGCAAGCGCAGCGAGGTTGCCGCTGGTCACATTTGGTGATTTCTGTGCCACGAATGGGGCAGACGATTCTGGCATGCAGGCGGCGTGATGGCGGCCGCACAGGCCATGGGCGATAAATTCCCGAAGCACATCTTTCATTCTATCGCCTGCATCGGTGCACTAGTCGCCCACCACGAGGATGACTGATGGAAGATCGATGCGATTGGAGCGCCTTGGGCATCAGCCGAAAGCGTCGTTGATCGCGCCTGAGTTGCCAACAGACGAGAACGTCATCGATGTTATCCTTGGGATGACGACCAGTACCCTTTGGATGATACAGCCGTCTGCGCTGTTGTAATGTCCTAATCACGCCAGCAATCTTACAAGTGGCCGAGTTACCGGCTGACTAGCAAAGGAGACATTCCGATGCATGAATTGACTGACACGGAACTGGCCGCAGTCAGTGGCGGTTTCCTGAACAACATCCGGCAGAGCAACTGGAATCTGCAGGTTCCGGTGGCTTTGAACGATGGGAGCGGATCAGCTACGGCACGAGCCCGTTCCTACCAGCAAAACAACATAATTTTCTCAGTGGAAATCTGATGCGACGCGCCCACGCTCCCCGGCAGAGAGGGGAGCGTGCGGCGAGGCGAGCAATCTTACAAGTTGCCGAGTGCGGCCGACTAAAAGAAAGGGGAATTCCCATGAGAGAACTCACCACGATGACTGAATTGACTGACAAGGAACTGGACGCAGTCGGTGGCGGTTTCCTGAACAACTTCATCACCCTCCCGCAGACCAACATCAACGTGCAGGTTCCGCTGGCTTTTAACCTGGGCAGCGGATCAGCTCGGGCCGTATCCGTTTCCGGGCTGCTCAACGGCCTCATGCTCTGACGACTGCGCCGCACACCCCCTCTCAACAGGGGAGCGTGCGGCGGCATGTAACTGCCGTGGGTGAAGTAGGTGGCTTTCCACCTCCAATTCTAATACCTTTCTTTATGACTGCGTCGATTTCCTTCTCTATGACGCCGGGAAGGTCAAAAAGTAAGGTCGGTGAGGGAGGTAGAAATCATCGACTTCACTCACTGCACCCATTGGCCGTCGCTGTCACAGCCGTTCACACCATATCGGCCGTTTAGGACCCGCAAATGGGAACGACACGCTACAAGCCTGAACAGATCGTAGCGAAGCTGCGACAGGTGGACGTCCTCATGCGGGCGAGCCCCGCGATCTAGCGGACCGGGGTTGGCACGCCGGCCCGTACTATCGGGACGGGGCAGCCCTGTTTGAGCAGGCTCGCGAACGCCTCAAACCCGGCGGCTGCCTCTATGTCATGCTCTCGTCGGATTCCGATCTCGACTTGCTTGGCCGGCTAATCAATAAGGCCGGCTTCCGCACCCGTCTCGCCTATGCACGCTCCTTCTATATCGAGTCGATGATCCTCTTCGAGCTACGTATTTGATAGCGCGTTGTATTCGTCAGGCTTGTCGTATTTCCCCCCAGAATTGACCAGTGCTGCAATCTGGCAGGAGAAGCAGAGAGGAGACATTAATCCTCGGCCAGCGCTCTGACCAAAAAAGAGGGCATTTAGCAATTTTCGGGCATCCGCCGCTTTCCATCTTGCGCTCGTCGCAACTTAATCGGCCCCCCCATTTCGATATTCATTCGTTGCTTTTCTTTCTTTGAGAGCGAACAGGTGGTGGGCAATACTAGACCCATCGCAACCTGCTCGCTCTCTGCCGCGTGTGTTGGATGGAAGCCCTTCCGCACTTGGGTTCGGTACTTTTCCTTGCTCGCCCCGGGACACCGGGCCGCACGGTTGCTCGCACGAAGGACCATTTACGCCCGACAGTGGGTCGGTTTTGCCCCGCCAGGAGGGAATACCGGGGGGACCGTCGCCCGGTCGGTGGAGTAGGTGAAGTCAGTGATCCCCCATTCTACACGGGGGGACCCTTTTCCTTTCTTTCTAACTGACTTGAAGTTCGACACCACCCCGTGAAGCCCTGGCAATTGTTCCACGGCCACATTCAAAGTGAAGCTCGTCGCTTCGATTGCGATGAAAGAACAATTGCGTTTTGCTATTCGC
>Ga0075421_100008903_pt1 | contig 12367 bp, 10 predicted proteins | sample SoiMetdeltSBSDD5_FD_75292 | JGI IMG/M metagenome (GOLD analysis project Ga0075421, IMG submission 75292) | Bulk soil microbial communities from a Populus tree surrounding site in Tennessee, USA - Soil MetaG P. deltoides SBSDD5 | ecosystem: Environmental > Terrestrial > Soil > Tree plantation...
GGGGAGTAGGCGGAGCTCAGGGGTTCGGCGCGCTCGTGGCCGGCTCGGTCGGCCGCTGCGGCGGCAGGTGCTGGCAGTCGCACCAGCTACCGCCACGGCAGTCGTCGTGCCGCCGCTCGCGGCAGTCCACGCAGATCACCGGTCGAATCTAACCCGGCACCGCGTCCGCGGGGAACGCGCGGTCGACCAGCGCGCGATGATCGAGGCCGCGCGGCAGCGTGCCGAACGCGTGCCCCCAGTCCGCACCGAGCCGGGACGCGCAGAACGCGTCGGCCACCTCCGGCGGCGCGTACCTGACCAGCAGCGACCCCTGCAGTACCAGCGCTAGCCGCTCGACCAGGCGGCGCGCGCCGGCCTCGATGCCGTCCAGGTCGGCCAGCGACTGGAACAGGTCTTTGACCGCGCGGTCGAAGTGCCGGTCCGCGCCGGAGGCGGTGCCGATCTCGCGCAGGTACGCGTCCAGCGCGGCCGGCTCGCGGCGCAGCGCACGGACCACGTCGAGCGCGTTCACGTTCCCGGCGCCCTCCCAGATCGAGTTGAGCGGTGCCTCCCGGTACAGCCGCGGCATCCCCGACTCCTCGACGTATCCGTTGCCGCCTAGGCACTCCAGTGCCTCGCCGGCCACGGCCGGCCCGCGCTTGCACACCCAGTACTTGCCGGCCGCCACCGCGAGCCGCAGCAGATCGTCCTCGCCGGCGTCGACCGCGGCCGCCAGCCGCATGGCCAGCGCGGTGGCTGCCGCCGACTCGAGCGCGAGGTCGGCGAGCACGTTGGTCATCAGCGGCTGGTCCACCAGCGCGGCGCCGAACGCGTGCCGGTGCCGGGCGTGGTGGACGGCCTGCACCAGGGCCTGGCGCATCAGCGCGGCCGAGCCGAGCACGCAGTCCAGCCGGGTGGTGGCGACCATCGCGATGATGGTGGCGATGCCGCGCCCCTCGGCGCCGACCCGTTCCGCGTAGCTGCCCTCGAACTCCACCTCGGCCGACGCGTTGGACCGGTTGCCGAGCTTGTCCTTCAGCCGCTGGATCGCGAACCCGTTGCGGATGCCGTCCGGCCGTACCCGTGGCAGCAGGAAGCAGGTCAGCCCGCCGGGCGCCTGCGCGAGTACGAGGAACGCGTCGCACATCGGCGCCGAGCAGAACCACTTGTGCCCGGTCAGCAGGTAGCTGCCGTCGCCGGCCGGCGACGCGACCGTCGTGTTCGCCCTGACGTCGGAGCCGCCTTGCTTCTCGGTCATGCCCATGCCGACCAGCGCCGCGCCCTTCGCGGCCGCGGTCCGGTCCAGGCCCGGCCGGTAGTCCCTGGCGGCCAGCAGCGGCTCCCAGGCCGCGGCCAGGTCCGGTTCGGTCCGCAACGCCGGCACCGCGGCGTACGTCATCGACACCGGGCAACCGTGCCCGGCCTCGACCTGGCTCCAGAGGTAGAACGTGCCGGCCCGGACGAGGTGGGAGCCACCCGGGTAGGCATGCAGGCCGTGCCCAATCGCGATCTCCATGAGCCGATGCCAGGACGGGTGGAACTCGACCTCGTCGATCCGGTTCCCGTACCGGTCGTGAGTGCGCAGGACCGGGGGATGGGCGTTGGCGTCGGCACCCCACCGCTGGGCCTCGGCGGAGCCGGCCAGCCGGCCGAACTCGGCCAGGCCGCGGGCCGCGCCGTCCGGGCCGTCCCGAGTGATCGACTCAACCAGGCTGTGGTCGGCCGTGAACGTGTCGTAGCCGACAAGTGGGGATGTCTGATTGAACACCTGGTGAGATTTCGGCCCCATGCCCGCTACCGTATGGCGCTATGCCGGTAAAGATCGAGCCCGTCATCCCCATCCAGGGCAACGGCATCCCGATCGTGCCCGCGCTTCCTCCGGTGCCGTCCGCACCGGCCGGGATCGCGGCGCTGCCGGCGTCCTCGCAGCCCGCCGCGGCGGGTGCGACCGCGGGTGGCGGCAGGGCAACCGTCGCCACCACAACCGTGACTGCCACCGGCCATGCCGCCCCGACCGGGGCGAGACTGCTCCGCCGGATGGTGGGCGGGACGGTGGGCGCCTGCTTCCGGTACCGGGTCACCGGACTGGCCGCCGAGGCGGCCTTCTTCGCGCTGGTCTCGCTGCCGCCGCTGCTGCTCGGTCTGATCGGCACGCTGGGCTACCTGGCGGACGCGGCCGGCTCGGACACGGTCGCCGACATCCAGCGCGCGATCACTGAGGGCGCCTCGGTCGTGCTGTCCGACCTCAGCGTCAAGGAGGTCGTGACCCCGACCCTGGACACGGTGCTGGCCAGCGGCCGCCCGGACATCACCGTGATCGGCGCGCTGATCGCGCTGTGGGCCGGCTCCCGGGCGCTGAACGTGTACGTGGACACCATCACGATCATGTACGGCCTCGGTGGCGAGCGCGGCATCATCCGCACCCGCGCACTCTCGTTCAGCCTGTACCTGGTGGGCCTGGTCATCGGCGCGGTGTTGCTGCCGATGGTGATCGCCGGACCGAGCCTGGTCGGACGGATCGTGCCGGCCACCGCGGACGAGACGCACCTGCTCTACTGGCCGGTCGTGTCGCTGCTGTCGGTGGCGTTCCTCACCTCGCTGTATCACCTGAGCGTGCCGGTCCGGACCAAGTGGCGGCGCGAGCTGCCGGGCGCGATCGTCGCGCTGCTGATCTGGCTGATCGGCAGCTACCTGCTGCGGCTCTACCTGGAGACCACAGTGGAGGGCCCGAGCGCGTACGGCTCGCTGGCCGCGCCGGTGGCGGTGCTGTTCTGGCTGTACGTCACCGCGCTCGCGGTGCTGATCGGGGCCGCGCTCAACGCCCAGATCGACCGCGTCTGGCCGACCGCGGAGACCGCCCGCGCCCGCGCTTCGCTCAACACCTGATCGCGTCGACATCGCGTCGGCGGAAATCCCGGCGCGCCTGCAAAAGATCATTTGGTACCATGACGCGACTGCGCACCTGCGATCGGAAGGGGGAGAGCCCGAATGGCTGTCGTTGCCGTGTCCGTGTTCCGGTCCTCCTCCGTTGGGTGCCGCGCCGAGCGCTGACGGCCAACCGCGCCGGCTCGATCGCGCACCCGCTCCCGAAGGGTGCATCCAAGCCTTGTCTTCGTACGATCTCGCGTCCCTGGGATGGGACGAGTTCTTCGCGTCCGGGTACGTCGAGTTCGAGTCCGACCCGGCGATCCGGCCCGGCCGGGTCACCCGAGTGGACCGCGGCCGGGTCGATGTTCTGACCACGGCCGGGCTCGAGCATGCCCAGCTTTCGCCCGGGCTGTTGGCGGCCGCGGCCGAGGATCCGACCGCGCAGCCCTGTACCGGTGACTGGCTCGCGATCCGGCACTGGCCGGATGGCCGGGTCAGCGCCGAGGCGGTGCTGACCCGCAAGACCGTGTTCCTGCGGGCGACCGTGACCCCGCGGGTCTCCAAGGGGCAGGTACTGGCCGCCAACATCGACACGGTGTTCGTCACCGAGGGCCTCCAGCCCGAGCCGGACCTCGGCCGCATCGAGCGGCTGCTGGCGCTGGCCTGGCAGAACGGGGCCGAGCCGGTGGTGGTGCTGACCAAGTCCGACCTCGCCGGCGATGCCGAGCTGCTGGTCGCCGACGTGACCGCGGCCGCGCCCGGCGCGGCGGTCTATGCGGTCTCCGCCATGACCGGCGCAGGCATGGGCGTGCTGGCGCCCTACGTCGCGCCGGGCCGTACCGTCGCTCTGCTCGGCCCGTCCGGGGCCGGCAAGTCGACGCTGACCAACGCGCTTGCGACCGTCCAGGTCATGGCGACCAGGGCGCCGCGGGCCGACCACAAGGGCCGGCACACCACCGTGCACCGCGAGCTCGTCGCGCTGCCCGGTGGTGGCATGGTCATCGACACCCCCGGGCTGCGCAGCATCGGCCTGTGGGACGCCGACGCGGGCGTCGATCGGGTGTTCGCCGACATCGACGCGCTGTCCGCGGACTGCCGGTTCAACGACTGCGAACACGACTCGGAGCCGGGCTGTGCGGTGCGGGCCGCGGTGGACGCCGGGCTGCTGGCCGAGCGTCGGCTGCGGTCCTGGCAGAAGCTGCAGCGCGAGCTGATCTGGATTGCCTCGCGCACCGACGCGCGGCTACGGGCCGAGAATGCCGCGCGCTGGCGGCGGATCTCCCGGGAGTCCCGCAGTCGGATGCGGCCCTAGGCCGTAGCGGGCTCGTCACGCCTGGGGGGTGGAGCGGTCCTCCATCTCCCAGGCGTGGTCGAGCACGTGCCAGCCGATCCGGCGGGCCGCGTAGCGCGGCGGCCAGCTCTTGCGCTCGGAGTACGGGCCGCCGTCCCACGCCCGCCCGAGTACGGCCGCGATCGCCGCGCGCTGCTCGGCCACCGCGGCCGGATTGTCCGCACCCGGCGGCTTCGGCTTCAGGCCGAGGTAGCGGGCGTAGCCCGCCTCGGCGTCGAACACGTGCGCCATCATCTTGGTCCGGTCGCGGCCGCCGCCCCGCGGGCCCTTGCGCAGCTCCTCCGGACTGACGGCCGCCACCTGGTCGAACACGGTCCACGCCGCGCAGACCAGCGCGGCCATGCGCTCGGCCTCGGCGGCGGTGACGTGCCCGTGGTCGGACGGGGTGATCGCGCCGGGCGCGCCGAAGTCGGTGGTCGCGTCGCCGGGCACCTGCTCCACCACATCGAGCCGGTCGGCGACTCCGGCCGGCAGCGACAACCCCGCGTGCTTGGCCACCGGGGCGTACCGCGACGCGTAGTCGGCCAGTGCCTCGAGCGCGAGCTCGGCAGTCTTGCCGGACCGGCACCAACCAGGCCAGTTCAGCGCGGCCGCGAACACCCGCTTGCTGCCTTGCTCGAGCGCCACCCTGAGCGGATCGGCCGTGCCGGCTGGCTTGGTCGCCATGCGGTGATCGTCTCACGCCGCACCGACAACTCCGGGCGCACCGCTGCCGTTCATGCGCCCTTCATTTTCGCCCTGATCTGTGGAACCCTGCGACCGCGGCGGGCGTCTGGTACCCCGAGGGGCGGGCCGAAACGAGCGGGACCGTGGAGGCGTTGGCCGTGGAGTCGATCGGCGCGCAGGTGTGGCTCGTCGCGTACGACGTGGGCAAGGGCGGTCCGCGCGGCGGCCGGCGGCTCGCCCACGCGATCGCCGGCGGACTGCTGTGCGACCTGCTGTTACGCGGCAAGATCCGCACCGATGGCGAGCGGTGCCGGCTGGTGGATTCCAGCCCCCTCGGCCGCCCGGCGCTGGACGACCTGCTCGGCCAGATCGCGGCCGAGCAGGATCGGCCGCGGACCTGGCTGAGCTGGGTGCGCGGCTACGCCCGGGACGCCCAGGGCGCGGTGGTCGAGGAGCTGGAGCTGCACGGCCGGCTGGTGCGCTACGAGCGGCGGTTGCTCGGCGTGCTCGCGCTGCCGCGGCACTCGCTGGCCGACCCACCCCGCGTCGAGCGGCTGCGCTCATCCATCCGGCACGCGTTGGCCAGCCCGCTCGGCACCCCGTGCGAGCCGCGGCTGGCCGCGCTCGCGGTGCTGCTGAACACGGCCGGGTTCGGGCCCGGTCCGGGTCCGGCCGGTCCCGGGCAGTTACCGGCGACCGTCCGCGCAGACGAGCTGGACAGTGAGCTGCCGACCGGGCTTCGCGCCGTGCTGGCCGCGGTGCGGGCGGCGCGGACGGACGCGATCGCGCCCGCCGGAGCGGTGGGGTAAGGCGTCTGGTCGGAGCCGGCAGGTAGCGTGAACGGCCGGCGTACACGGGAGGTAAGGACAGCGGTGCGGGGTTCGGTTCTGCGTGGGGTCGTCATCGGCGTGGTCGCGGCCGGGCTGGCGTTCGGCCTGATCGCCGGCCTGCTGCTCGGCCGGGACCGGGGGGCGAGCGAGCAGGAGCGGGCCGCTGCCGCCCTGGCCGAGTTCACCGAGGCGTGGGCGGCCAGCGACCTGGCCCGCGCCGGCGCGGCCACCGACGCGCCGGAGCCGGCGACAACGGTGCTGGAGGAGACGACCCGGCGGCTGGCGGTGAGCGACACGGCGATCGACCGCTTCACAGTCACGCTGGATGACAACGAACAGAGCGCGCGGGCGACGTTCACGGTCAAGCTCACACTGCGCGGGATCGGCGACTGGACCTACGAGTCAGCCGCAGACCTGGTCAAGACCGGCGACCGCTGGCAGGTGCGCTGGGCGCCCAGTGTCGTCCACCCGGACCTCACCGCCACCACCCGGCTCGGCCGGGAGCGGGAGCTGCCGCCGCGGGCGCCGATCCTGGACGCCGACGGCGAGCCGCTGATGACCGAGCGGTCGGTGGTGACGGTCGGGATCTGGCCGGACAAGCTGACCGACCCGGACACCGCCTACCAGGTCATCGGCGACAACCTCGACGTCGACACGGCCCGCCTACGTGACCGTGTCGAGAAGGCCAAGCCCGACGCGTTCGTCGAGGTCATCACGCTGCGCGAGGCCGACTACCGCAAAGTGCGGGCGCAGTTGGACGAGGTGCCGGGCCTGGTGTTCGACGAGGGCATGCGCACGCTCGCACCGACCCGTGGGTTCGCGCGGGCGCTGTTCGGCACGGTCGGCCCGGCCACCGAGGAGACGCTCAAGCAGGCCGGTCCGCTCGCGTCGACCGTGGACCTGGTCGGTTCGTCAGGCCTGCAACTGGCGTTCCAGCAGCGGCTGGCCGGCCGGCCGGGTGGCCGGGTGCAGCTGCTGGAGCGGGACAGCGGCCAGTTCAAGAAGGAACTGCACGCGACCGCTCCGGCCGAGGGCCGGCCGCTGAAGCTCACGATCGAACGCGACGTGCAGGTCGCAGCCGAGCGCGCGCTGTCCGGCGTGACCGAGCCGGCCGCGCTGGTTGCGATCCGGCCCAGCACCGGGGCCGTGCTCGCGGTCGCGAACCGGCCGACCGACAACGCATACGACCGCGCACTGGTCGGCCAGTATCCGCCGGGCTCCACGTTCAAGGTGGTGACCTCGGCCGCGCTGCTGACCGATGGACTACGGCCGTCCGACCAGGTCGTGTGCCCGCGCCGGATCGAGATCAGCGGCAAGTCGTTCGAGAACCAGGACGAGTTCGCGCTCGGCACGGTACCGTTCCGCACCGACTTCGCGCGCTCCTGCAATACCGCGTTCGTCTCGCTCGCCGACCGGGTGGCCGGCTCGCCGCTGAGCGACGCCGCGGCCGGGTTCGGTCTCGGCGGCGAGTGGCAGGTCGGCGTGCCCAGCTACACCGGCAGCGTGCCGAACACGACCGATCCGGTGCAGAGCGCGGCTGCGGCCATCGGTCAGGGCGACGTGCTGGTCAGCCCGCTGGCGATGGCGTCGGTCGCGGCCACGGTCGCGGCCGGCAGCTTCCACCAACCGGTGCTGCTGGTCGATCCGGCGCCGGAGCAGGCGTTCGAGGCGGCCAACCACATCGACGGCGGCGTGCTCGCCGATCTGCGCGGGCTGATGCGTGCCGTCGTCACCGAGGGATCCGGCACCGCACTGCGCGGTCTGCCGGGCAGTCCGGCCGCCAAGACCGGCACAGCCGAGTTCGAGGAGGACGGCGAGATCCGTACGCATGCCTGGATGATCGGCTACCGCGGTGATCTCGCGTTCGCGGTGCTGGTCGAGGGCGGTGGTTCCGGCGGCAAGGACGCCGGCCCGATCGCATCGCGCTTCCTGGAGTCGTTGTGAGATACGGTGCAGCGCATGCGAACCTGCGCCGACTGCGGGAAAGAGATCAAGACCGGCGACGAATGGCACGTCATCGGGGTCGGCCTGCAGCGCCGGATCGTCTGCTCGCGCTGCCGCTGACCGCACGTCTTTCGCGCGGACCAGCACGGTGATCGGGTCCTTCGTCGCGCTCGGCGACAGCTTCACCGAAGGCCTGGACGACCCGGATCCCAGCGGCGCCGGATTCCGCGGCTGGGCCGACCGGTTAGCCGACCTGCTGGCCACACAGCAGCCCGGCTTCCGCTACGCGAACCTCGCCGTGCGCGGCAAGCTGGTCGACCAGGTGGTCGAGGAACAGGTGCCGCTCGCGGTGGTGGGCAAGCCGGATCTGGTCACGCTGTGCGCGGGCGGCAACGACGTCATGCGCCCCGGCACCGACCCGGACCGGCTGGCGGCGTCGATGACCGTGGCCATCGACGCGGTGCGGACCGTGGGCTCGCGGGTCGTGCTGTTCACCGGTGCGGACCCGCGCAACGTCCCGCTGCTGCGGCGCACCCGGCCGAAGGTCATCGCGTACAACGACCATTTGCGTGCGCTGGCCGAGCGGTACGAATGCGTGCTGGTCGACCTATGGTCGATGGAGCCGCTGTACGACTGGCGGGCCTGGAGCGAGGATCGGTTGCACCTGTCCGCGGCCGGGCATGCGCGGGTCGCGGGTCATGTGGCCGAACTGCTCGGCGTGCCGGGCGCACCGGACTGGCGCGCACCGTGGCCGCCGTCGGAGCGGGTGGGCTGGTTCGCCGCACGCCGCGCCGACGCGTACTGGCTGCGCGTGCACGTGCTGCCGTGGGTACGCCGCCGGCTGCGCGGCCAGTCGTCCGGGGACGGCCGGTCGCCGAAGCGCCCCGAGCTGAGCCCGTACCCGTAGCGGTCGCGTCCGGCGCTACGGCTCCCGGCGGGAGCGTACGACCACGACCTTGTCGCCGGCGGCGAGCTCATCGACCGCGTCGAACCGCAGCACGACCCGGCCACGGACGACCGCGAGCACGATGTCCTGCTCGGCATGCGTGGACCGGCCCACCTCGTCCGGCTCGACCTCGCGCTCGAGCAGGTCCAGACCCTGGCCCTGGTTGAGCAGGTCGTCGATGACGTCGCTGACCGCGGGGCTCGCGGTCGCGACGCCGAGGAGCCGGCCAGCCGCCTCCGACGACGTGATGACCCCGTCCGCGCCGCTCTGCCGGACCAGTGGCGCGTTCTCCGACTCGCGCACCGCGGCCACCACGGTTGCGGTCGGGTTGAGCTGGCGCGCGGTCAGCGTGATCAGCACGGTGGTGTCGTCCCGGTCGGTGGCGATCACGATCCGGTCGGCCACGTCGACCTTGGCTTGGCCCAGCACCGACTTGTGCGTGGCATCGCCGGTGACGGTGGCCAGGCCGGCCGCGACCGCGTCGGCGATGTGGTTGCCGTCCCGGTCGACGACGACGATCCGGTCCTTCGGGTATCCGGTGGCCAGCAGCGTGGAGACCGCGCCGCGGCCCTTCGTGCCGTACCCGATGACCACGGTGTGAGCACGCAACCGCGACCTCCATCTGTCCACCCGCCACTGGGTCCGGGTGCGTTCGGCCAGCACCTCGAACGTGGTGCCGACGAGGATGACCAGGAACAGGAACCGCAGCGGGGTGACCACGAACACGTTGGTCAGCCGCGCGCCGGTGGTGGCCGGCACGATGTCGCCGTACCCGGTCGTGGACAGGCTGACGGTTGCGTAGTACATCGCGTCGACCGCCGAGACCTCGCCGTCGATGCTGTCCCGATAGCCGTCCCGATCGAGCCAGACCACGACGAACATTCCGACCAGCACCAGTAGTGCGAGCAGCAGGCGGTTGGTCATCTTGCGCAGCGGTCCGGTGCTGGACCCGGGCAGCCGCACCGACCAGCGCTGGTTGCCCCGATCCGGCCCGGTCGCACGCCCGAATCGCCCGTCCATAAGGCAGCACTGTACGGGCGGCCCGTGCGGACGGCGGCGCGACCCACCCGGCCGGGTCACCCGACCGCGACGCGGTCGAGTCGCAGGGTCAGTCGCGGGTTAGCAGCGCGGCCACCCGCCGGGTGGGCTCGGTCCACGGCGCCGGGCGCAGTGTGTCCGGAGACAGCTTCACGTGCACGCGCCGGCCCTCGGCGTGGACGACGGCGTGATCGGCGGACAGGAACCGGAAGCCGTAGACCGCGCTGGTGTTGCCGAGGCGCTCGATCCAGAAGTGCAACGCGATCTCGCCGGTGCCGGTGACCGGGCTGCGGTAGCTGATCGTGAACTCCTTGACCGCGCCGAACACGTCCGGAGAGCTGGGCCGGCCGCCGGCGAACGTAAGGCCGTGCTCGGCCCAGAACGCGGTCAGCGCCCGCTCCAGCATGATCGCATAGCGCGCGTTGTGCACGATGCCCATCGCGTCCAGGTCGTCGAAGTGGACCGAGCAGCTGGTCAGGCGACCGTAGCTCAGGTCGGCGGGCACGGTGGTGGCGCTCACGCGATCTCCTCGGGCAGTAGCGACGGGTCGGTACACAGCGCGCGGAGCCGGTCCAGCACCGCCACCCGGGCAGTGCGGTACACGTGGGCCGGCTCGAACAGCCGGGACTGGTAGACCGCGGCCAGGCCGAGCGCATCCACCTCGAACGCGAGCTGGTCCGGGACGGTGTCGGGCCGCAGGTCGCCGGCCGCGACCGCCTCGGTCGCGAGTCGTCGCAGCAGCACCAGCCACTCCCCGCTCACCTCGGCGACCCGGTCGCGCAACGGCCCCGGTCGCGAGTCGAGCTCGAACTCGATCGCGCAGAAGAAGCAACCGCCGGGCAGGACGTCGTCGGCGTAGAACGCGATCCGGTTGTCGTGCACGGCCCACAGCCGGCGCACGCCGCGCGGCTGCCGCAGAGCCGGCCGCACGACGTGGTCCACGATCTGGGTCCGGGCGTGCTCGATCGTGGCCAGCTGGAGCGACTCCTTCGACGGCCAGTGCGCGAACAGCCCGGACTTGCTCACCCCCAGCGAGTCGGCCAACCGGCCGAGCGACAGCCCGTCCAGGCCCTCGACCGAGGCGAGCCGGACGGCCGAGTCGAGGATCGCGTGGCGGGTGCGCTCGCCGCGCGCGACTCGGCCGTCCGTCGCGGCCGCCGGTGGGGTGACGACAGTCGGTGCATTGGTCACGCGTCGATGCTACAACAAAACGACCGACCGGTCGTTAACCTTCTTCCACCGACTTTCGGGTCAGGGGAGGCGGGTACGCTTGGTCGGCTACGTGACAAATGCCGAGGAGTTCCCGGATGCCCCGATCGCGGCCATTTCGACGTCGTACCCTTGCGGCGCTTGGAGCCGTCGTGCTGATCATGTCGGGAGTGGCCGTCTCGGCCCAGCCGGCCGCCGCCGCCGACGAACCGCGGCGGATGGTCTCCGGCTGGCTGCCGTACTGGACGATGCCGGACGCGCTCGCCGCCGCGACCGACAACGCGGACCTGTGGGGCACGGCGTCGCCGTTCTGGTACCAGGCGACCGGCCCGACCACGATTGCGGGCCACACCGGCGCGGGTGACCAGACGGTGATCGGCTTGCTGCGGGCGGCCGGGATCACTGTCTTGCCGACCGTGACCACGACGCTGAACGCCTCGGCGATGGCCGCGATGCTCGGCGACCAGGCGCAGCGGACCGCGCACGTGCAGGCACTGGTCGACCTCGCGACCGGGCTCGGCGTGGACGGCGTGGACCTCGACTACGAGGCGATGAACTTCGGCGGCACGGCCGCGGAGAAGACCGCCGTCCGGACCGGGTTCGTGACCCTGGTCGGCGAGCTCGGCGCGGCGCTGAACACGCAGGGCCTGCTGCTGTCGATCACGGTCGGGCCGCGCACCGGCGGGTCCGACCCGAACTGGGCGGTCTTCGACTACGCCGGCATCGCGGCCGGGGCCGATCTGGTCCGGATCATGACCTACGACTACCACTGGAGCGGCGGCCCGCCCGGGGCGATCGCGCCGCTGCCGTGGGTGACGCAGGTGCTCGGGTACGCGGACGGGGTCATTCCGCCGGACCGTATCCAGGTCGGCGTGCCGCTGTACGGCTACGACTGGCAGTGCGGCACCGCGGGGTGCACGACCAAGGCGGCCGGCACCACCGCGACCGCGCTCACCTACCAGCAGGCCGAGGCGCTGCGGGCGGCCAAGGGCGCGATCCGGACCTGGTCCGACGCCGACGCCGCGCCGTACTTCCGGTACACCGACGAGGCCGGGCAGCCGCATGTGGTCTGGTACAACGACGCGGCCTCCACGCACGCGAAGATGTCGATGGTCGGCACGTACAAGCTGGCCGGCCTGGTGTTCTGGGCGGTCGGGTTCGAGGACACCGCGCTGTGGGGGCCGTTGCGGACCTATGCGACGAGCATCGCGAAGAAGTCGCGCACGCTCACGATCACGGCGCCGAGCTCGGTGACCTACGGCGGCACGGTGACGGTCAAGGGCACCGTGCGCGGCTCGGCCGGGAACGCGCTGGTCGGGCACCGGGTCGTGCTGCAGCGCCGGTGGCAGGGCGGTGGCGGCTGGATCGACGTCGCGACCGGGTACAGCTCGTCGGCCGGCACCGTGTCGCTGACCTACAAACCGCTGTCCAACAGCGTGTTCCGGCTGGTCGCGGCCGAAGGCTGGAGCTATCTGGGCGCGACCAGCGCGGAGCGCACCACCGCGGTCAAGTGGAAGGTGACCGCCACCGCCAGCG
>Ga0075421_100008904_pt1 | contig 12366 bp, 12 predicted proteins | sample SoiMetdeltSBSDD5_FD_75292 | JGI IMG/M metagenome (GOLD analysis project Ga0075421, IMG submission 75292) | Bulk soil microbial communities from a Populus tree surrounding site in Tennessee, USA - Soil MetaG P. deltoides SBSDD5 | ecosystem: Environmental > Terrestrial > Soil > Tree plantation...
AAGCCCCTCGGCTTCGGCTCGGCGTAGAGACCGATCATCAGATCCACGCGGTCGATCTCGCCGCCGTAGACGCGCCGGAGCCGTTCGGCCTCCTGCGAGTCGCCGGTGAGCTCCTCGAACGACTCGGCCGGCCGCAGGCGGAAGAGCCGGCGAAACTGGTTGTAGCGCGGGACGCCACGCTCGCGGATGCGCAGCACGTCTGTCGCCGCGAGGTCCAGCCGGGTTCCGTCCGGGCGCTCCAGGCGCTGCAGGAAGCGCGGGTAGTTGTGCAGCGAGATCGCCCCCGGGTGGGCGATCCCGAACGAGTAGAGGGCGTTCGCGACCCCGACCTCCTCGAGTCGCCGACGCGCGTCGATCGCCCCGAGCTCGGGGAACTCCCGCTCCGCCAAGAGCTCGTTGCCGGCGAGCGAGCGGAACTCGAACTGATCCGGGATCAGCGGATGCAGGCGGTAGACGGCGACGAACTCCTCGGTGAGCGAGTAGGGGGCGCCGTGGTGGTCGGTCCTCGAGCCCGGGATGCCGCTCAGCAGCTCCCCCGAACCGAGGCGGCCGAGCCTGCGGCCCAGGCGCGCGCCGACGATGCCCGACCAGGTCGCCGCCATCGCGTACCTGGTCGTCGGATGCGCGATGATCGCCGGCGTCCACTCGGTCGTGTGGATCTTCGCCATCAGCGCCGCGTTGATCAGGCGCGCCTTCTCATAGAGGCGGTCGTCGGACCAGCTCGGGTATTCGCGGCGCAGGCGGTCGCAGATCGCGTTGTGCTCGAGCGTGAACAGCGTGTGCAGGAGGGCGAGCCCGACCCAGAAGTTGCCCGCGACGCCGGTGAGGTCGACGAGCTCCTCGAGCTCGCGTGGGGGCAGGCCGTCGGCATCGATGCGCAGCTTGCCGTCCTCTCGAGCGCGTACGGCGGCGGCGAAGCGCTCGTCGGAGCCGTAGATCTGCGAACCGTCCCACCAGTGGCTGTCGGCCGTGACGAAGGTGTCGGGGGTTTGGGGGTCGTCGTCGGAGGTCGGGTCGCGGCGGGTGCGCGGGATCGCCAGCGGCCGCTCCGGCCAGTCGTCGTTCTCGGCCAGCGCCAGTTCCCAGGGGCGCTGCTCCTCGTTCTTTCCGTGGCTGAACCAGTCGTGGACCTCGAACTGGATCCACGCCGCCGCCAGGACGTTGAGCGTGGTCGCCGGCAGGAACCGCTTGCGGGTGAGCAGCTCACGGCTGATCGTGCGCGGATTCGGATCGAGCATTGCGTGCTCGGGCTCACGGAGGGTGTGGTCGAGGGGCACGTTGCGCCCGAAGCGGGTGCCGATGCTGCCCATCAGCGGGCTCGCGAGATCGTTGAGTGTCCCATCGACCGTGCGCCGGGAGCGATAGGCGGGGTCGGCGGCTTTCGCGGTCAGCTCGGCGTCTGCTTCCGGCAGCCCGGTGTCGTAGAGGTTGCGTTCTCGGAGCCGGTTGCGGACGCCCACGAGTGTCAAGACGCCAATGGGGCCGGGCAGCCGATCCCAGCCGAAGCGGCGATCGAGCCAGTCGGTGATGGCCATGAACGCGCGCGCGGGTCCTGTCGGAGCCGAATTAGCGATGCGCCTCGGCCTCGCTGGGCCCGCCCCTGAGCCCGGCCGCCTGCGCGGCCTCGGTCCAGCTCATGTACGCGCGCACGCCTCGGATGAGGTCGTCCTCGAACCAGAAGAGATGGCCCCAGTCGTGCTCGACGACGATGCCGTCACGACCCTCCACCTGCTGGCGGACTAGGACCAGGACCTGGTCGCCGACGAGCTCGCAGCGCCCGATTTCGATCGAGAACGCCTCCCAGAGCTCGCGGGCCGCCTCCCAGTACTCCACCGCGCCCAGATGCCCGCGGTAGGTGGCGTCGAAGTCGGGATAGGCCCCGGAGGTGGTCAGCTCGACGTCTGGGTGCATGAGCGCGAGGAACGCCGGCAGATCGCCATCGTTCACCGTGCGATAGACGTTTTTTACGAGTTCGACCTTCGCCTCGGGCAAGCGCAACCAGATCCTTGGTTCGATCCTATCGCCGGGCCGCCGGCCGTCGCAGGGAGTGGCGCCGCAGCACGACAGCGTGCTCCCCCCGAGGTCACGGAACAGCGCCCGCCGGGCGGGCGCGCCGATCTCTCGCACCGCCCCGCCGTGGCCTAACGCACCGAGCGCGTGGACGGCATTGGGCCAGAGCAGCAGCCCCGCCCCGATCGCAGTCCCGCCCGCGGAGCGTTCGAGCACGACCGGCTCGTGGCCCGCCAGGGCTACAGCCCGCGCGGCGCACAACCCGCCGATCCCGGCGCCGACGACGACGATCCGCGCCATGGCGCTGAGAATAAGACGCCGGCCCTACAGGGCCGAGGCGAGCAGCTCGACGACGGGTTTGGCCTGCCAGCTCTCATCCCACAGCCCCCCGAACCCTCCGGGCGGCGAGGCCGTCCGGTGCATCGGCGAGTCGACGGAGAGGAACCAGACAAAGGGGACGTCGGTGCGCAGCAGCGCTTCGTAGAAGCGTTTCTGGTTCTCAGGTGTGGCACCCGGCGCTGCTTCGGGAGGAACCGCGCCGCTGGGGAACGACGTTTCTTGCACTACGACGATCCGGTCGGCGGGGATGCCAGGGGTTCCGGCGACGAGTTGGTAGGCCTCGGCAACCCAGTTGGCCGCAGTCAGTGGATCGTTCCGATGGAGCACCCACCAGGGGTGGACGTTCAGGAACGAGAAGTCGCCGACTGCCGTCGCCAGGTCCGGGAAGTACTGCCAGTCCGGAGGCTGGAACCCGGTCGTGACAGGACGCCCGAATCGCTCTCGGGCCTCGTCGACCTCGCGGACGAGTCGATCGTGATCCGCGATCCCCTTCTGGATGATCTCGTTGCCGACACACACGGCGTCAACCGCATCGACCACCGCGTCCAGGTTCGCCTTCTCCGCGGCGAGGAGCTCGTCGTTCTGCCACCACAGCTTGGCGACGACGTATTCGAACCCGCAATGCTTGGCGATCTGCGGGGCCCGCTCGAGCCCGAATGCCATGGTGTTGGTCACGAGCCCCCGGAATCCCGCGGCATGCAGGCGCCCGAGCTCGGCGGCGAGCTGATCCTCGGTGGCGGGATGCGCTCCGGCGAGAAAGTCGAAAGGTGGACCCGGGCCGTAGTTGACCCAACCTCTCGCGGTCCGCAGCGATTCGAGCACGTCCACGGCCATCCGCGGCATCGTAGGCTAGTGTCAGATCTGCGGGCGGCGTCTCAGATCAGTTGTCAAGCAAAGCGCTGAACCTGGTGTCGAACAAGGCAGTTGTGGAGACGCTGGTCTCCGCCATCGATCGGGCCGACGAAGCCTCCGTGCGAAACGTCGTTGACGACCGCCTGGTCTCGCACGGCGCGTTGGGCGACGTGCACGGTCCTGACGGATTCATCGGAATCATGCTGCACAACGTGCGTCGAGGGTTCCCGGACGCGCACGTCGAACTGGTCACAGCCATCGAGGAAGGTGACCTGGTCTCGTTCCGGCTGGATGGCTCAGGGACCCATCGCGGGCCGTTTCTCGGGGTCGAGCCGACGGGCAGGACCATTCGCATCCGCGGCATCCACCAGGTGCGAATCCGCGACGGCCGCATCGTCGAGCATTGGCAAGGACCCGACATCCTCGCCATGCTCCTCGACATGGGCCTCTTCCCGCCGACCGGTGAACGCTGAGTGCCGAGATCCCGACGAGGGAGGAACACACATGGAACGAACGGAACCGACTACCGAGTTCTTGGGAGACACTCCCGAGCCGGTACGCGATCACCTCGCGGCCTCCCAGGATCTACCTACCTTCCTGGCCGGCGCAGGGCTGCTGACGCTCGAAGACCGCAGGCTGCTGGTTGATCAGGCGCTCGTGCTGATGGAGCAGAACTACGTTCACCTCCCGCTCAAGGTGGCGATGCATGCCGTCAACCCGGTCCAGCGCCTGCGGCTCCTGCGCACCCGCCTGGAGCGCCAAACCGCGGAAACGATGGACCCGGAGTGGGTGTTCCACGCCGAGTTGTCACGCACGTTCCACTCGGTCCGCGATCTGCACACGAACTACATCCTGCCGCTGCCCTTCTCGGGCAAGATCGCCTTCCTGCCGTTCCAGGTCGAGGAGTACTTCGACGATCACGGGTCCCCGGTATATGTGGTGTCGCGCCTGATGCAGGGTTTCCCTGTGCCCGAGCTCAAGGACGCCGACGTGAAGTACTGGAGCGGCGTCCCGATCGAGCGCGCGGCCGACGTCAACGCCGCGCGCTTCGCCGGCAGCAACACCGCAGCCCGCCACGCCCGCGGCGTCGAGTCGCTGACACTGCGGCCGCTGCGGATCCACCTCCCGCCGGACGAGGAGTGGGTGGACGTGGGTTACGTGGGCACCGACGGTGTCGAACGCGAGCTGCGCCAGAGGTGGCTGGTGACCGACAATCTGCCCCCGTTCGTTGCGGACGCCGACGCGATCAGCGTCACCGCCGCCTCGCTCGGGCTCGACCTCGTCGCCGACGACGCCAACCGCGCTCGGACACTCCTGTTCGCGCCCAACGTGGTCGCACAAGAGCGAGCCGAGGCGACACCGGAGCTGTCGACCACGGCGGCGGCTGCGGGCGAGGAGGTGCCGACCGCGATGCCCGGCGTCTTTCGCGCCCGCAGCGTCACCACGTCGTCGGGCACCTTCGGCCACGTCCGCATCTTCACCTTCAGCGTCGAGAACCCCGCCGCCTTTGTGAACGAGTTCATCCGGCTGATCACGCTGCTGCCGCAGGAGGGCCTGATCCTCGACGTGCGCGGCAACGGCGGCGGCCACATCTTCGCCAGCGAGTTCACGCTCCAGACGCTCACGCCGCGGCGCATCACTCCGGAGCCCGTGCAGTTCATAGCCACACCGCTCAACCTGCGCATCGTTGCCCAGCACAAGGACAATCCGGCCGGCATCGACCTCGGGCCGTGGTTTCGGTCGCTCGATCAGGCGACCGAGACCGGGGCGACGTTCTCGCACGCCGTGCCGATCACGCCCGAGGACGGGGCGAACGAGGTCGGTCAGGTCTACCAGGGCCCGGTCGTCCTGGTGACCGACGCGCGCTGCTACTCCGCCACCGACATCTTCGCCGCCGGCTTCCAGGACCATGAGATCGGCCCGGTGCTCGGAGTCGACGACAACACTGGCGCCGGGGGCGCGAACGTCTGGACGCACGGGCTCCTCAAGCAGCTGTTGGAGCTGCCGGCTCCGGACCCCGACTCGCCCTACCGGGCACTGCCGCGGCAGGCGAACATGAGGGTGTCGATTCGCCGCACGCTGCGCGTGGGCGCTCAATCCGGCACCCCGCTCGAGGACCTCGGCGTCGTGCCGAACGTGCGCCACCACATGACGCGCGACGACTTGCTCGCCGACAACAAGGACTTGCTCGACCGGGCCGCCGCGCTGCTCGCGGACATGCCGGTGCGCAGACTCGACATCGAGGCCGTGCCCGCCGCGGGCGAGCTCCGGGTCGACTTGGCGGTGGCAAACGTGGACCGTGCCGACATCTACCTGGACGGCCGCCCGCGAGCGTCGGTGGACACGCCGACCGGCGAGGCGTCCGTCACCGTGCCGATCGCCGACCAGCCGGCGGTCGTGCGAGCCGAGGGATTCGCCGGCGGGAAGCTGGTCGCAGCCCGCACGGTCGCGATCTAGGGCCGGACGAGGCGCATTTAGGCTCCCGTGCGATGGCGGGAGCCCGACCCAGCGACGAGGGCGCTCTCGTCGAGGCCTTGCGCCGCGGCGACGAGGCTGCCTTCGCGCAGCTGGTCGACGAGCTCAACGGGCCGTTGACCCGGCTCGCGCTTGCCCACGTGCCCAGTCGCGCGGTCGCGGAGGACGTCGTCGGGGATACGTGGCTGGGCGTCATCCGGGGGATTGACGACTTCGAGGGCCGCTCGTCGCTGCGCACCTGGATCTTTCAGATCCTGCTCAACATCGCCCGCACGCGCGGCAAGCGCGAGAAGCGCGCGCTGCCGTTCTCCTCGCTCAGGCGCCGCGATCCGGAGGGCCGCGACGAGCCCGCCGTCGAACCGAGCCGGTTCGAGGGCCCACGCGGTGAGTACCCGGGGCACTGGGCGCGGCCGCCCGTCGAGTGGCAGGCGCCCGAGGAGCGGCTTGCCACCGAGGCCGCCCGCGATGTGATGCTCGGTGCGATCGCGAAACTGCCCGAGCGCCAGCGGGAGGTGCTGACCCTGCGCGACATGCTCGGATACTCCGCCGAGGAGGCGCGTAACGCGCTCGACCTGAGCGAGACCAACCAGCGAGTGCTCCTGCATCGAGCCCGCTCGAAGGTCAGAGCGGCGCTCGAGCGTTACTTCGAGGAGGCCGAGGCGTGACCGCGCCGGTGAGTGAAGAGATGAACTGCAAAATGTTCGTTGAACTGGTCACGGACCTGATCGAGGGCCGGCTCGTCGCCAGCGTCCGGCTCGAGGCCGAGGCGCACCTGGACGACTGCCATGGCTGTACGGCCTACCTCCAGCAGATGCGCCATACGATCGCGGGGCTGCGCGCGCTCGCCGTCTCGGAGGACTTCCCGCGCACGCGCGAGCGGGCGATCGCGGTGTTCGCGGAGCTGCGCGGGGGAAGCTCAGCCGACTAGGCCGCGACGCTGGATCAGGTGCTCGCGCCCTGCCGGGGCGTCGGTGCGACCGGCCCCGGGAGGGATGTGATCGACTTCCGCACTCCGTGCCTCACTCGGGCGCCGATCGCCGCCAGTGACCCGGGCTCGGTCGCCGGCGCCGGGAGCACGTCGTCGAGCACCAGCGTCTCGACGCCGACCCGCTCGGCCACGGCACGGTTCCAGAGCAGCTCCGACCACTGCTTGGCCCGCGTGCGAACCGTGAGCAACATCGAGCCCTTGGTGATCCCGACCGCGCCGGCGACCGCCAGGACCGCGGAGGCGATCCCCGTTTCCAGCAGGCTGCGCTCGTACCAGTCACGCAGCTGCGGAAGGAAGAACACGAGCGCGAAGAGGACCGCCGCCGCGGGAAGCACCCAGAGGCGACAGCGGCTCCAGACCAGGTCGCGCAGGTCGCCGCGAAGGTCGGCGCGGGCCTCGCTGTCGAGGTAGGCCTCGGGCTCCTTGTCGCCGGCGAGCAGCTGTCGCCAGATCACCGTCTGTCGGCGAAGGCCGTTGCGGACCCCCTCCAGCTCGGGCGGGGCGTCGGCTGCGGGAATCCGTTCGGAAACGGCGTCGCGCCATAGGTCGAGGTGGCGGCGGACCACCGCGACGCCCGCCGAGTTGAGACGCGACTGAAGGTCATCGAGCAGCTTCTTCAGCCGCTCAATCCGACCCGGGCCGAAGGCCTCCTTCCAGGCGTCGCTCGGGTCCTCGGTCCCGGCCGTGTACGAGCGGCAGATCCGGTTGTAGGTATCGGACATGCCATTGCCGAGCTCATACGCCCTCCCGGCAGCCTCCTCGCGCGCCCAGAGGTCCTTGCTCAGCTCGACATGGCACTCGTGCACCTGACGCCGGAACGACTCGGCCGCCGCGGACGAACCTGGCGCCTCATGGGCGGACGAAATCAGCTGCTCGAGCGCGCCGGCCCCCGACGCGATGCCGGCGCGTCGCGCCGCGCCCGCCGCCGCGCGCAGCTGCAACTCGAGCTGGTCCTCGGGCTCCAGGCTCTGATGGCCCGGCAGCAGCGTGTCGCCCGAGGGCTCTCCGGGGTCGGTGACCTGCGCGTAGAGCTCGGCGATGCGCCAGCCGAGCTGAAATGCCGCAGTCAGGCAGTCCGGCGGGGGCGCTTCCAGGGCGCCCGCCTGGCTTCCGCCGTTCCCCTGGTCCTGCTCGAGAACCTGCGCTTCGCTCGCGGACATGGTTGCCTCCCCGCTGTCTGAGCCGTCCGGTCTGCGCCCGGACCTTCGGGGATGATGATCTCGCCCTTCCGAGGCCGGGTCCACGGCATACGGCACGCCCGCTCTGTGGATTTGTCCACGGAGCTCGTGCACAAGCTCGCGGCTCACTATCCGGCGTCGATCCGTGTGCGCCAGACGCCGTTCAGTGGCGGCGCCGGGTCGCCCGCCGGGATCCCGCGGACCGAGCGCTCGATCCCCAGGCCACCGCCCCGTGTGGGAACGACCGTCAGCAGCGGATCGCCGCGCACCCGCGCGAGTTGGTCGCCGGGGAGGCCGCCGGCGACCTGCACCGCCCCCTCGCGCAGCCGAGCCACGCGTTCCGCGGGATCGGGCACGACCGCGAACTCGACCTGGTCGAGGGCCGGGCCGAGGCCGCGCGCGGTTCCCCACCACTCGGTGTTGTGGGCGAGCAGCAGCCGGTCGGCGCTGCGCTCGCGCAGCTCGAACGGCCCGGTGCCGCTCTGCGCCGCCTCGGCCGGTTCGAGCTCGGCCCCCGCCGCACCGGCGAGCGCGCGGGGTGAGACGATCCCGAGCCGAGGCGAGGCCAGCCGCGCATCGAAGTTCGGCTCGGGTGCGGGAAGGATGAAGCGGACGAGATCGGGGCGCGGCGCGTCGGCCAGCGCGTCGGCGATCAGCGATCGCCCCACGGCGGTGGCGCGCCAGCGCTCGACGTTGTCGAGGACCGCCGAAGCGCTGAACGGGGTCCCGTCCTGGAAGCGAACCCCGGTACGCAGCCGCAGGCGCCATACGGTGCGGTCGCTCGACGGCAGCGCCGAGACCACCAGCCCGGGAACCCTGCGAGCGTCCTCGAACGGCCCGGTGAGCTCGGCGACCAGCGGCTCGTGGACCTGCCGCGCGACGAGCTGCTCGGACCCGGTCTCCGCGTACAGCGGATCGAGGCTGGCCGGGCGCTCGGGGAGCGCCCAGACCAGCATGCCGCCACCCCCGGGCACGCCGCCGGCGTCGACCGCGGCGCTGTCCTCTGCCCCACCGCCGCATCCGGCGACCGCAAGCACGGCCGCGGCGGATGCTGCGAGCTGCGCGAGCGGACGAAGGCGGGTCAGATCTTGAGCAGTACGAGCGTGTTGACGACGAACAGGATCGAGAAGAAGATCGTCCAGCGGTCGAGGTTTCGCTCGACCAGCGAGCCGCCGCCGAAGGAGCTGCCGGTCTGACCGATGCCGAAGGCGCCGGAGAGCCCCGTGTCCTTCCCCGAGTGCAGGAGCACGAGGAAGATCAGGATCACGGAGATCAGGACCTGGACTGCGCTGAGCACGTTTTCCATCGCCGCGTGAGTGTAGATGAGTGTTTCCGCGACGCGATCAGCGATCCAGCGCGCGCAGCACCTCGATCGCCTCGCGCCGCAGCTCGGCGTCGAGCCGCCGCCAATCGCCGTTGGAGAGCTTGCCCTGGGCGCGATCGAGCTCGGCGTCGCGGATCTGCCGGTAGAGCGCCTCCTTGCGCGCCTCCAGCTCCGCACGCCGCGGGTCCTCGCCGGCGTCGCTGGCGCTCGGGCGGCGGCGAAGCGGCAGCGCTACGAACGCCGCGACGGCCGCCAGGATCACGATCACGAGGACGATCTCCACGGCGCGCAGCGTACGGATCGCCGCCCGGCCGCCGGCGGACTAAACGCGCTCGAGGTCGCGGGCGAGACGCGCCGCGTACACGTCCGAGACGCGCCGCCGGCGCGCCTCCGGCGCCGGCCAGACGGCGATCAGGGCCCCGGCGATCGCGATCCCGCCGCCGACCCAGATCCAGATCACCAGCGGGTTGACGTTCACCCGGAAGTCGACCGGCACCGGCTCGGACTCATACCGCTCGGCGAGCGCGGCGATCGCGACGCCCTGGAGGTCGCTGCGCAGGTCGTTGAGGAACGGCGCCTCGGGGCCGGCGTCCCCCGCGACCCGCTCGATCCGCTCGTCGGCGCCCTCGATGAACTCGTCGTAGCCGGCCAGGTCGGGGCGCATCGCCGTCCACATGTCGCCCCCCGGGGACTCGCGGCGCCCGACCTCGCTCGTCGCCTCGCCCTCGAAGAAGCCCCGCACCGTGCCTTCAGCGCCCGTGGACGCGTAGTAGTTGCGCGACGGCCGCAGCAGCGCGAAGGCCTCGTCGTCGCGCTCGACGTCGAGCACGGCGCCGAGCGTGAGGCGTTGCTCGGCATCGTCGATCGAGCTGGTCGGCTCGACGTAGGTGACGGTGTAATCGCCTACCTCGCCCGAATCGCCGGGCCGTAGGCGCAGATCGACGCTGGTCTGGAAGCTCGAGGAGGCGGCGACCGCGATCATCGTTAGCGCGAAGCCGGCGTGCACGGTGTAGCCGCCGTACCGGCGGCGATTGCGCGAGACGATGTGCCCGAGCGCCGCGAGCCGGCCGCCGCCGGCCAGCGCACGCTGGGCGCCGGCCCCGCGCCAGAACTCGGCCGCGAGCGCGGCCAGGGCAAAGAACGCGAACGCGAACAGGACGAGCGCCGGCGGCTCGTCGATTGCGTCGGTGAGCGTCGCCACGGCGAGGGTCGCGACCACGGCCACGGCCAGCGGCACGCGCACGAGCCGCCAGAGCGAGCCGGCGCTCACACGCCGCCAGGCGAGCAGCGGCCCGATCCCGGTGAACAGCACGAGCACGATCGCCAGCGGCGCGGTGTAGCGGTCGAACCACGGCGAGCCGAGCGAGGAGCGATCGCCGGTGATCGCCTCCGAGATCAACGGGAAGAAGGTGCCCCAGAAGATCACCAGGCAGAGGCCGACCAGAAGCAGGTTGTTGACCAGGAAGACTGCCTCGCGCGAGGCGAGCGATTCGATTCGACGCTTCCCGCGCAGGTCGTCGAGCCTCGACACGATCAATGCGGCCGAGCCGATCACGACCACCGCAATCAGCCCCAACAGCGGCCCGCCGACGGTCGAGGCGCCGAAGGCGTGGATCGACTCGAGGATCCCGGATCGGACCAGGAAGGTGCCGAGGAGGGCGAGCGTGAACGCGGCCACGACCAGCGACACGTTCCAGACCTTCAGCATGCTGCGCTTCTCCTGCACCATCACGGAATGCAGGAAGGCGGTGCCGATCAGCCACGGCATCAGCGAGGCGTTCTCGACCGCGTCCCAGCCCCAGTAGCCGCCCCAGCCGAGCTCCGAGTACGACCAGCGGGCGCCGAGCAGGATCCCGATCCCGAGGAAGATCCACGCGACGAGGGCGAAGCGCCGGGTGGAGCGAATCCAGCTCGCGTCGAGCCGCCTCGAGACCAGCGCCCCGATCGCGAATGCAAACGGGATCGCGAAGAAGACATAGCCGGAGTAGAGCATCGGCGGATGGACCGCCATCGCCGGGTGGCGCAGGAGCGGGTTGAGCCCCACCCCCTCGGCCGGGGCGGGATCGAGCCGGGCGAACGGGTTGGCGCCGTCGGCGAAGAGCATCAGCGCGGTGAAGAAGAGGGCGAGGCCCGCGAGCACCGCGGTCGCGTACGGGACCAGCTCGCGGTGGCGGTTGCGAGTCAGATAGAGGACCGCGCTGGCGGCAATCGAGAGCACCCACGCCCAGAGCAGCAGCGAGCCGCCCTGACTCGACCACATCGCGGTCAGCTTGTAGAAGGTCGGCGTCGTGGTCGAGGAGTGATCGGCGACCAGCGCGACGGAGAAGTCGGAGCGCAGGAACGCCGCCTCGAGCACGACCACGCAGACGGTGAGGAGCGCGCAGACCGCGTAGACCGCCCGCCTCGACGAGTCGATCAGGCGCCGGTCGTCGCGGCGGGCGCCGAGCAGGGCTGCGCCGGCCGCATAGACGCAGGCAAACGGCGCGGCGATCAGGCAGGCGAGGCCCAGTTCGACCATCGGGCGGCGATTATCGCAACGCTCAGCGGGCGGCAGGCGCTGCCCGCATGCCTACAGTCTGGGCATGATCGCCCCAGCCCTTCCGGATAGGGTGACGCCCAAGGGTCACATGGCTGTCGACCTGGTCATCGACATCGAGAACAGCCCCGGCGCGCTGGCGCGGGTCGCAGCCGCCATCAGCGACGCCGGGGTGAACATCGCAGCCGCCACCTGCGTCGGGCCGGGCGACCGCGCCGAGCTCCACATCCTCGTCCCGCACGCCGAGGCCGCGAAGCACCTGCTGGCGATCTCCCAGGTCGCCGTGACCCGCGAGCGCGAGGTCGTCGTGGTCGACGTCGAGGACCGCCCGGGCGTGCTGGCGGACCTGACCCGCAAGATCGCCCGGGCGGGGGTCAACCTCGATCTCGTCTATGTCGCCACGCGCAATCGCGTGGTCTTCGGCGCGCCCGACCTCGAGGGGCTTCGGGCCGCACTCGACGCCCGGAGCTGAGGCGCCCTATTCGATGATCACCTGATCGGGATTCTCGGCCGCCTCGTCGGCGAACTTCGAGGGGCACTTGGTGATCAGGCTGTCCTTCTCGGCGACGAAGGTCCCATCCGAGACGGTGCCCGAGACGATCACCTCGCGGCCCTCGCGAAACGGGTCCGGCACCGTGCCCGAGTACGTGACCGGGATCGTCGC
>Ga0075421_100008905_pt1 | contig 12366 bp, 11 predicted proteins | sample SoiMetdeltSBSDD5_FD_75292 | JGI IMG/M metagenome (GOLD analysis project Ga0075421, IMG submission 75292) | Bulk soil microbial communities from a Populus tree surrounding site in Tennessee, USA - Soil MetaG P. deltoides SBSDD5 | ecosystem: Environmental > Terrestrial > Soil > Tree plantation...
CCTCCACTGCCAACACCGCCAGGCAGTCGCCGGGCTTGATCAGGCCGGGGAAGTGGCGGGCGACAAGCAGGCCGTCCATCGTGGCGCGGTAGGACCGCGGCGGCTTGCCGGTGCGATCGACCGGCCAGATGCGGGCGAGCTCATCGCCGCTCCTGACCTGCTGACCGAGGTCGACGCGCGGCTCGATCATTCCGTCATCCTCGCTGAAGATGAAGCAGTCGGTGGAGGGCATGTCGAGCATCACCGAGTCGCGCCGCTCGATCTCGCCTTGCAGGATGCCGGCATGGATCAGCAGGTTGCGGCAGCCGCGGCGCGCAATCGCCACGGAGCGGGCGGTGGCGGTGCCGCCGCCGCCAAGCTCGGTCGTGACGAACACCTTGCCCATCTTCTCCGCGATGGTGTCGAACATCCCGACAGCATCGATCTCGCGCAGCATCATCGAATAGGGTGCGCCAAAGGCCGCCATGGCGGCATGGGCGCGCGCCTGGAGCGCTGCATCGGGGAGGTGGTGAATGCTGGCGAAGGGCACGAAGTCGAGCGTGCGGCCGCCGGAATGAAAGTCGAGGACGATGTCGGCCTCAGGCAGGAGCGTGCGGGCGAAATAGTCGGCGATCTTCTCGGTCACCGTGCCGTCGGGACGGCCCGGGAAGGTGCGGTTGAGATTGCCGCGGTCGATGGGAGAGGTGCGCAGGCCGGCCCGAAAGGCCGGATAGTTCATGAAGGGGACGATGATGACGCGGCCCTGGATCCTCGCCGGATCGAGCTCGAGGGCGAGCTCCTGGAGCGCCAACGGTCCCTCATATTCGTCGCCGTGATTGGCGCCGGCGAAGAGCGCGGTCGGACCGCTGCCGTTCTTGACCACGGTGAGCGGGATCATCACCGAGCCCCAGGCGGAATCGTCGCGGCTGTAAGGCAGCCGCAGAAACCCATGGCGGACGCCGTCGGCGGCGAGATCGATTGTCGGAACGATGGGATTGTCTCTCATGGGTGGGGTCGCCGGTTGCCTCGGGAAGGAAAGTCTCGGCCGCCAGCTCACCGCCAGACGCGCCCCGCGTCAAGAACCCATCCCGTGATGCTTGCGCGCGCGCCGGCTTGGCCTTATTCGGCTGAGGGGCAATGATGGAGGATGGTCGAGGAATGGCCCAGGGCACCCATAATTTTCGCCAGGATCCGCGCAATGCCGAGATCCTCATCTCGGTCAATGGCGTGCTCCATAAACGCGACAGGGCCATGGTTTCGGTGTTCGATTCCGGCTTCATCCTGGGCGACGGGGTGTGGGAGGGCCTTAGGATGCATGGCGGGGGGGTGTCGTTCCTCGACCAGCATCTCGAGCGGCTCTATGAGGGTGCCAAGGCGATCCATATGGATATCGGGCTGACGCCGGCCGAGCTCAGGGATCGGCTGTTCGATTGCCTCGAGGCCAATGGCATGACCGACGGCGTTCATATCCGCCTGATGGTCACCCGCGGCGTCAAGGCGACACCCTATCAGGACCCGCGGGTGACCATCTCGCCGGCGACCGTCGTCATCATCCCGGAATACAAGGTTGCCGATCCGGAGGTCGCGGCGCGGGGCCTCAGGCTGCACACCGTCCATGTGCGGCGCGGCTATCCCGATGTCCAGGACCAGAAGCTCAACTCGCATTCCAAGCTCAATTGCATCACCGCCTGCATCCAGGCGGCCGATGCCGGCGCCGATGAAGCGCTGATGCTGGACCCGCATGGCTTCGTCGCCACCTGCAACTCGACGCATTTCTTCATCGTGCGGCGCGGCGAGGTGTGGACGTCGACAGGGCAGTACTGCATCCCGGGCATCACCCGCGGGAACGTCATCGCGCTCTGCCGCAGCAATGGCATCCCGATCCATGAGAAGGCCTTCTCGCTCTATGACGTCTATGGCGCCGACGAAGCCTTCGTCACCGGAACCTTTGCCGGGCTCGCGGCGGTGCGCGAGGTCGACGGGCGGCCGATCCGCCATCCCCTCGCGCCGCCGGAAGCGTGGAGCGGCCCCGGGCCGATAACGCAGCGACTGAGCGCCCTCTATCGGGCGCTCGCCGTGAAGGAAGCGGTGCGGCGATGACCGAGAAGCGCGTCAACATCGCCATGTGGTCGGGGCCGCGCAACATCTCGACCGCGATGATGTATTCCTTCGGCAACCGACCCGACTGCACCTGCTGGGACGAGCCGTTCTACGGCTTCGCGCTCAAGGCGCGCGGCAACGACCATCCGCTGAGGGACGAGATCATCGCGGCATGGGGCTCGGATTTCGAGGTGCTGGTGAAGCGCTGCCTCGAACCGGCGCCGCAGGGTCGGCCGGTGTTCTATCAGAAGCACATGACGCATCACATGCTGAAGGGCTTCGACCGCAGCTTCGTACACGGACTGACTAACGCCTTCCTGATTCGCTCGCCAGAACGGGTGCTCGAAAGCTATGTCAAGAAATGGTCGACGGTGACGCTTCAGGACATCGGCTTCGTCGAGCAGGCGGAGATCTTCGACATGGTGGCGGAACGGCTCGGCAAGGCGCCGCCGGTGGTCGATGCCGACGACATATTGAGCGATCCGGAAGGCATGCTCAGGGTGCTGTGCGCGGCGCTCGGAATCGAATTCCGTCAACAGATGCTGTCATGGCCGGCGGGCCCGAAATCATTCGACGGCGTGTGGGCGCCGCATTGGTACAATGCGGTATGGACGTCGACCGGCTTCGAGCAACGGCCGGCGGCGAGACCGGCGATGACGGGCGGGCTTGCGGCGATCGCCGATGCGGCGCAACCCTATTATGAAAAGCTGTTGCGCCACCGGCTGGTGTCGCCGCCACTGTCGGTGGCGGGTGCTGCGACCTGAACGACGCCGCCTTCCTTCTCGGCGAGCAGCTCGAGCTTGCGCAGCTCGCTCTCCTCGGCGGCGAACCGCTCCTTGGCGTCATCGAGCTCGGCCTCAAGCTCGCTCATCGAGCGCAGGATGTTGTCGCGGCGGCCGCGCAGCGATTTGGCGGTCATCGAATAGCTGAAATGACCAGGATCGGTGACGCCGTTGCGCTGCTCCTCGGCAGCGATCTGGTGATCGAGGTCGTCCTGCTTGCGACGAAAGTCGGCAATCATCGCCTCGATGGCCTGGACTTGGCGGCGCCGTTCCTCGACACGAAAGCGCTGAAGTCGCAGATAGGTGTTTTTCGAACGCATGAACGGCCTCCCGCAACCGCCACGAATCGACTAGCGTCAATCTCCCGATCTCGCTGCATGGTGCCGGCACTGGCTTAAGTTGGAGTAAAGACGAATCGCGATTCAGGTGATTGCGCCATTTTCGCGGCAGGGGCTTAGGGTTTGTTAACTTTTGTGCGGGTATCTTAACCACGAAGATTAACCAGGGTCCATCATTGCGGATCCGAATTGCTCCTGGATGCGGGGTCCAGAAGTCGCGGATGTCGGGAAGGGGTTGCTGATGCGCGTGCTTCTTATCGAGGATGATTCAGCGACGGCGCAAAGCATCGAGCTGATGCTGAAATCGGAAGGATTCAATATCTACACCACCGATCTTGGCGAGGAGGGAATCGATCTCGGCAAGCTGTATGACTACGACATCATACTGCTCGACCTCAATCTGCCGGACATGTCCGGCTTCGAGGTGCTGAAGTCGCTCAGGGTCTCGAAGGTCAACACACCGATCCTGATCCTGTCCGGCCTTGCCGGCATCGAGGACAAGGTGCGGGGCCTGGGCTTCGGCGCCGACGATTACATGACCAAGCCATTCCACAAGGACGAGCTGGTGGCGCGGATCCACGCGGTGGTGCGCCGCTCGAAGGGTCATGCGCAGTCGGTCATCGCGACCGGCGATCTCATCGTCAATCTCGACACCAAGACGGTCGAGGTGTCCGGGCAGCGGGTGCATCTGACCGGCAAGGAGTACCAGATGCTGGAGCTCCTGTCGCTGCGCAAGGGCACGACCCTCACCAAGGAGATGTTCCTCAACCATCTCTATGGCGGCATGGACGAGCCGGAGCTCAAGATCATCGACGTGTTCATCTGCAAGCTGCGCAAAAAGCTGGCGATGGCCGCCGGTGGACGGAACTACATCGAGACGGTGTGGGGCCGCGGCTATGTGCTGCGCGAAGGCGCGGCCGGCGAAGCAGCCTGAAAGAGGCATTAGGCGTTAGGCAATAGGCAGTGAGCTGAGCGTTTCCCTACTGCCTACTGCCTACTGCCTACTGCCTACTTCTTCTTCGCCCGAAACACCACCACGCCCGGCTTGACCTCGGCCGCAATGGCGAAGCCGGTCTGCTCGGCAAGGCGCAGGGCGTAATAGACCTGGACGACGCGGGCATCGAACTCGGCGGCGGGAACCGCGCGGTCGAGCACGGCCTTGGTCTTGTCGGCGAGGCGCGCACCATCGCCCTCGGCGGTCGCCGAGAGAAGGTTGTCGGCCGCCTCGATGGTGACGATGCCGCCGCGCGGCACGGCGGCGATCGCCAGCAGCAACAGATTGAGCAGGAGCTTCACCTCGTTCTTGTCGCGGGCGCAGCGCGGTGCCCGCCAGTCGAGCTTGACCTTCTCGTCGCCGAGGAAGAGCCGGGCGAGGTCGCCGGCCTCGCCGAGATCGAGCATCGACCCGGCGCCGCCGGCAGCGCCGAATGCCATGCGGCAGAATTGCAGCTTGGCCGAGGCCTGGCGGGCGGAGCGCCGCACCAGCTCGAGTGCCAGCCTGCGCATTTCCTCATCATCATCCTCGTCCATCATTTCGAGACCGTTGGCGATGGCGCCGACCGGCGAGACGATGTCATGGCAGACCCGGCTGCACAAAAGCGCTGCAAGGTCGAGATCGCTCAGGAGGTTCGACATGAGGGGTCCATGGGGTTGGCGACGGCGATCTCACGAATCGCCGATCATGGGTTGTCTCCATGGCGAACTTACTCTAGGCGAACCGTGATGGAAGGTTCCCCGCTGCTCAGTTCACGGAAAAGCGCATGACCGCGTCGCCCAATCCAGATCCCCTGCTTCACGGCATGATTGCGCTGGCACTCGATGCCGGCCGGGTGATTCTCGAATTCTACGAAGGTGGTGCCGATGTCACGCTCAAGCCCGACGCATCGCCGGTAACCTCGGCCGACCTTGCGGCCGAGGCGATCATCCTCGCTGGGCTCGAAGCGCTGGCGCCGGAAATTCCGGTGATTGCCGAGGAGGCGGTGGCGCGCGGCGCCATCCCGAAAGCGTCGCGGCAGTTCTTCCTGGTCGATCCGCTGGACGGCACCAAGGAATTCATCTCTCGCAACGGCGAGTTCACCGTCAACATCGCGCTGATCGAGGCGGGTCAGCCGGTAGCGGGGGTGGTCTATGCCCCGGCAATCGGGCGCCTGTTCTGGGGCGAGCAGGGGAAAGGCGCCGCGGTCGTCGTCGTTGCCGATCCCAAGGCCGCCCAGGAACCGCCGCGCGAGGGGCGGCGGATCGCCGCGCAGCAGGCGGCAGCCGGGGCGCCGATCAAGGTGGTGGCCAGCCGGTCGCATCGCGACGGCGAGACTGACCGGTTTCTCGCGTCCCTCGGCGATTGCGAGATCGTGTCGGCCGGATCGTCGGTCAAGTTCTGCCTGGTGGCGAGCGGCGAGGCCCAGCTCTATCCGCGGTTCGGCCGCACCATGGAATGGGACACGGCGGCCGGCCATGCGGTGCTGGCGGCGGCTGGCGGGACGGTGGTGACAGCGGATGGCGCCCCGCTCCTCTACGGCAAGGAGGCGTCGGGTTTCGCCAACCCGCCATTCATCGCGGCGGCCGGTCATCTCGGCGAAGTTAACCGTTTCTCAACGACCAGCCCCTAGCTTTCGGCGGATCGGGAGAGCCCGGCCGCAATCGCGCCAAAGCTCTGGCGCAGAGTTCGCCCAATCGGGAAGTCGGGTCGATTCCGACATTGATGGGAAGACAATGACAATGCGTTTGGTCACCCTGGCCGGATGGGTCACGGCCGCCTTGTTGTGCCTCATTGTCGCCATGCCGCTGCCGGTCGCGGCGATCGGGACCTATGACCAGGGTGCCGCGGCGGGGCAGTCCACCTACTCGCTCGAGGAGATGGTGGAAACCGGCCACACGTTTTTCGGCAACACCACCAAGGGGGTGGCCCAGGCCATCGAATATGTGTTCCAGGTGGCCGGGCGGCCCAGCGGCTACATTATCGGCGAGGAGGCCTCGGCGGCCTTTGTCGGGGGCCTGCGCTATGGCGAGGGCACGCTCTATCTGGCGAGTGGCGGGCAGCAGAAGGTCTATTGGCAGGGACCATCGCTCGGCTTCGACATCGGCGGCAACGGTTCCAGGACTCTCGTCCTGGTCTACAACATCCAGGCCCCGCCGGAGATCTTCGACCATTTCGTCGGCGTCGAGGGCTCCGCCTATCTGGTCGGCGGGCTCGGGGTGAATTTCCAGACCAACCAGAAGCTGAGGCTAGCGCCGATCCGCACCGGCGTCGGGGCCCGGCTCGGCGCCAATCTCGGCTATCTCAAATATACCGACCAGCCGACCTGGAACCCGTTCTAGAGCTTCATGCTCTAAGCTGGTGACAACGCTTGGCGTTGCAGTTTGCGCCTCGCCACTGGGTTCGCCCGGCGCTACTATCCGTCATCGCCTGTCTTTCGGGCATTGCGCCGGGCGAGCAGTGGGAAGCCTGAATAGATGTCGCAGATCGAGACCCTCATGCTCCTTGGCCTCGGCTTTGCCCTGGCCGCGCTGATCAGCCTGTTCGTTGCCCGGGGGCTGTGGTACTATGCGTTGCGGCTCGGCAGCTTGCGCAACCAACGGGCGACCCCATCGGCCATGGCCGAGCTCCAATCCGATCGCGATCGCCTGCGCGCCGAATATGCCATGTTGAGCCGCAAGCTCGAATTGCGGCTGCAGGACCTCAAGACCCGGCTCGCCGAGCAGATGGCCGAGGTGGCGCGCAGCCGCAACCGCATCGACACGCTGATCACCGAGGTCGAAAAGCGCGAGCAGCTGATCACGGCGCGCAACGAGGAGATTGCCACGCTCAGGTTGCAGCTGTCGCCATTCGAGAACGAGCTTGCCTCGCGCACCCAGTCGATCCAGCAACTCAAGGAAATGATCCGCGACCGCGACGAGGACATCGACGCGATGCGGCTGACCATCGAGAACCTGACGCGGGAGATCGCCGACCGGGATCTTCACATCGCCACCATGACGGTGGACGGGGTGATGACCGCCGGACCAGCAAGCTCGATCCCGCCGGATGCCTTCACGGCGCATGAGCGGCTGCGCCAGCGCATCGAGGAGCTTTCCAGCCTATCGATGCAGATCGAGGACCAGCGCGCCCAGCTGACCGAGCAGCAGCGGGAGCTGGTGGCGCTCAAAAAGACCATCGACATCGCCAAATCCGATGTGATGGAGCACCCGCCGGAGCGCAGTCCTGCCGCCGCTCCCCTGCCCCCGCCGGAGCGCGTCGGCGAGAGCCGGTTGAAGATGGTCGATGCCGGCAACCGCACGCTCGAGCAGCAGATCCAGGTTGCGGAAAACGAAACCGAGGCGCTGCAGGAGGAATTGCGGCAACTCGATGAGAACTGGAGCACCCGACTTGCCGCTCTCGGGCTTTCGAGTGGCAGCGAGATGGCAGCGCGGGAGGGCGGGACGCCGCCCGAAACTCTGCAAAATTCCCGTCCTACCGGACGCGGTGATGCAGGCGCGCCACAGAAGCACGGGACGCCTCCCCAGGAGGTGAAACGCAGCTCTCGGGGTTTCGCCAATGTCATCTCCTTGGCGGCCCGGATACGAGCGTTGCAGAAAGACATCGGCAAGTGAAGATTCGCCACAGCGGAGGAACCGGCGTGCGGAAAATGCCCCGGTAGTCCCTGTCCGTTCAAGTCGGCTTGTGCTTCACTGATCGTGTTCGAGACGTGGCGTCTTTGAGGGCGCCCTCTCGACAGGGACAAGACAGCGGGTGAGGGATTGATTGCCGTGCGCCGGGTATTGCTGGCCGCAGCCATCATTGCGGCATGGGGAACTTGCGTCAGTTTTGCGTCGGCAGGAGTGCTGGGACCGCATCTGGAGACGCATGGCCCGGCCGATCCGCCGAAGGGGTTCGTGGGATTCTGCGACACCGGACCGTGGGCTTGCGGCACCGGAGTCATGGTCAAGAAGCGGCTCCGCAACGAGATCAGGCAAGTCGCCATCGAGGTGAACAGCCGTGTCAACCGGGCCATCAAGCCCGAGACGGACATCGTCCAATATGGCGTCGAGGAACGCTGGACGCTGCCGGACAGCGGCAAGGGCGATTGCGAGGACTATGCCCTTTTGAAGAAGAAAATGCTGATCGAACGCGGCGTGCCGGCGCAGCGGCTGCTGCTTGCCGTGGTGTTCACGCCGAAGAAGGAGCGCCATCTGGTGCTGGTGCTCAGGACCAGCGATGCCGACCTCGTGCTCGACAATCTCGAGCTCAAGGTTCTCGACTGGCGCAAGACGGGCTATCGGGTGGTCGCGATGCAGAACCCGATCGACGAGAGGAACTGGCTGCTGGTCAAGCCGTCCGGCCAGCCCGACCCGGCGCATAATGTTGCGACGACGGAGAACTAGGCGATAGGCGATAGGCATTAGGCAAATAGGCAGTAGGCAGTAGGGAAGAAGAACTCCGTTTACTGCCTAATGCCTATTTGCCTAATGCCTACTGCCTACCGCCTACTGCCTACTGCCCACGCACCTCGGTGCCAACGCGTCGGCCGGCTCGGCAGGCTTCGGCCAAGCGTCCTTCATGATGAAACTGGCAACTTCGGTCTCGGGCAGCGGGCGGCTGAACAGATAGCCTTGCGCCAGGTCGCAGCGCAGCTTCCTGACGAAGGCCGCCTCGTTCTCGGTCTCGATGCCCTCCGCAGTGACCGGCAGGCCGAGCGTGCGGCCGAGTGCAATGATCGTTCTCAGCACCCCCCGAGCCCGCGGATTGCGATCGATGGCGCGGATGAAGGACTGGTCGATCTTGAGCTTGTCGAAGGGAAACTGCCAGAGATAGCCGAGGCTCGAATAGCCGGTGCCGAAATCGTCGAGCACCACCCGGACGCCAAGCGCCTGCAGGGCTCTCAGGCGCTCGCGAATCACCGGCGAGTCGCGCAGCAGCACGCCTTCGGTGACCTCGATCTCCAGGCGCTCCGGCGCAAGCCTGCTCTCGGAAAGCGCCGTTGCGATGTCGCTGACGATCGCCTCGGACTCGAATTGCACCGGTGACAGGTTCACCGCGATCTCCAGATGGTGCGGCCAGTCGGCGGCAAAGCGGCAGGCATGCATCAAGGCCCACCGGCCGATCACCTCGATCGCCCCGGTGTGCTCGGCGGCGGGAATGAAGATGGCGGGCGAGATCTCCTCGCCGCTGGCGCTGGCCATGCGGATCAGCGCCTCGAAGCCCGACAGCCTTCCCGAGCGCAGGTCGATGATCGGCTGATATTCGAGCCGGAAGCTCTCCGCCGCAATGGCGGCGTCGATGGTCCGCTGCAGCAGCAGGCGGTCCTCGTACTGGCGCCCCATGCGGTCATTGAAGAAATGCATGCGATTGCCGCCCGCCGCCTTGGCGGCATAGCGGGCGATGTCGGCACGGCGCAACAGCTGCGACGTCTCCCGCCCATCGGTCGGCGAGACCACGGCGCCGACGCTGGAGAGCGGCTGGACGCGGTCACTCCGCCATTCGACGGTCTCAGACAGGAGATCGAGAATGCGCCCGCCGACCCGCTCTGCCTCGATGGTCGCGGCATCGCTGCTGATGATGACACCGAAGGTGTCGCCGCCGAGCCTTGCCACCATGCCGCCATTGCAGCCGGTGGCAAGGCGCTCTGCGACTGCCGACAGCACATGATCGCCGCCTTCCTGGCCGAGTGCGTCATTGACCTGCATGAAGCGATCGATATCGATCAGCATGACGGCGGTTTCGCGATCGTGGGCGGCGTCACGGGCGAGCATGTCGTCGAGCGCCTCGATGAAGGCCTGGCGATTGGGAAGGCCGGTCAGCGCGTCGTTGCGGGCGAGATAGCGGATCTGCGCGGCGCTTTTGCGCTGCTGAAAACCGAGACGGGCATGAACCATGATGCCGAGCAGCAGCAATAGCACCGCAATCGAGATCGCCGTCTGCAGCGCTTGGGCCAGATAGGTGGATCTGAGCCCGTCCTGATCGACCGAAGCGACGAGATAGCCGACCACATGGCCGGCGACCCTGAGCGGCAGGGTCACCCGGGCAAGATCGCCTGCCCCCTGCTCCATCTCGACCAGCGGGCCATCCCTCGATCCGGCAAGCGTCACCAGCGGCACGGACGCGGTCTTGCCGTCGATCGGCTGGCCGCCGGCAAAGGTCATGCGCAAGGTGCCGCGGCGGTCGAAGATCTCGAAGGCCCGCACGCGCGACAGGCGTTCGGCATGACGGTAGGCATCAAGGGTCGAGAGCGAAGGCAGCTCGCCGGCGAGAATGAGCAGGAACTCGGGTGTCGTCCTGACCAGGTAAAGCGACCAGTCGGAGGCGACCGCGACGGCGTCGTGCCTGAGCAGCTGCTCGGTCCTGGATCTAAGATAGGCAAAGCCTGCGGTGGCCGCCAAAATCAGCACGCTGAGCACGAGCACCAGGCGACGCACGCCCTCCAGCCTGCCGATAGGTGATGCAACCAAGGTTTGCCGTCCGCCCGCCGAGTGTCCGTTTGATGTCAAACTCGCAAAGCGAGAGCGAACAGACGGTAAAGGATGCAAGCTGCGGCCGGAAATCCGTGCGGTATGGTCAAGGGGGCGTTAACTCGGGTCTTCGGATAGGCAAAATCGGGCAGGCGCCTAACCGGCCGTCAGCGCCGCCTTCGGCTGCAGGCTCTTCTGGGCGGCGTTCTTCACCGCCTTCTGGACCTTTTCGAAGGCCCTGACCTCGATCTGGCGGATGCGCTCGCGCGACACTCCGAACTCGCTCGACAGCTCCTCCAAGGTCAGCGGCTCGTCCCTGAGCCGGCGGGCCTCGAAGATCCGCCGCTCGCGGTCGGTGAGCTTGCCGAGCGCGTTCTTGAGAAGGCCGGCCCGCATGCTGAGCTCCTCGCTTTCGGCGAGTGTCGTCTCCTGGTCGTCATGATCGTCGATCAGCCAGTCCTGCCACTCGCCCTCGCTGTCGACCCGAAGCGGCGCATTGAGCGAGGCATCGCCCGACAACCGCCGGTTCATCGACACGACATCATCCTCCGGCACGCCGAGGCGGGTGGCGATCTCCTTCACCTGGTCGGGCCTGAGGTCACCGTCATCGAGCGCCTGGATCTGGCCCTTGACCTTGCGGAGGTTGAAGAACAGCTTCTTCTGGTTGGCCGTGGTGCCCATCTTGACCAGCGACCAGGAGCGCAGAATGAACTCCTGGATCGAGGCCTTGATCCACCACATCGCATAGGTGGCAAGGCGGAAGCCCTTCTCGGGCTCGAACCGCTTGACCGCCTGCATGAGGCCGACATTGCCTTCCGAGATCACCTCCGAGATGGGCAGGCCATAGCCGCGATAGCCCATGGCGATCTTGGCGACGAGGCGCAGATGGCTGGTCACCAGCCGATGGGCGGCGTCGCGGTCGCCATGCTCGCGCCAGCGCTTGGCCAGCATATATTCCTCGTCCGGCTGCAGCATCGGGAACTGCCGGATCTGCTGCAGATAACGGGCCAACCCGCCTTCGCTGCTGACGGACGGCAAACTTGCAATGGACTTTGCAATGGACTTGGTGCTCATCATATGTCCCCGAACGACCGTGCCTGGTGAACTGTTTCAGCGCGGCGCGGCCGAACCGATGGATATGGGTACGTTGGCAGTTACTTTTAAGAGGTTAACGGAAACGGTCCAAATTAACTGTTGGTCACCAAACCGGCGGGGTGTCATGAAGCCGCGCGCAAGGCGGCGAGGAGGCTCGCCATGTCGGCCGGCAGGGGGGATTCGAAGCGCATCGGCAGTTTCGTCGTCGGGTGCTCGAAGCCGAGCATGGCGGCATGAAGAGCGTGGCGATTCAAGGCCTTGAGGGCATCCCTGGCCGGTGTCGGGAGCCTGGCAGCAAAAGTTCGAAAACCGGCACCATAGGTGTCGTCCCCCAATAGCGGGTGGCCGATATGCGCCAGATGCACACGGATCTGGTGCGTCCGGCCGGTCTCGAGCTCGAGCCGGAGCAGGCTCGCTGCCGGGTCCCTGCCGAAGGAGAAGCTTTCCAGCAGCTGATAATGTGTCGCGGCCTCCCTGCCGCTTCCCTCCGGCACCACCGTCATCTTGGTTCGGCTGGTTCGCTTGCGGCCGATCGCCGCCCGAATGGCGCCGCTTTGGCGTGGCGGCCGCCCCCAGGCAAACGCCAGATAGGCCCGCTCCAGCCGGCCGTCGCGGCCATGCTCGGCAAATTGCCGCTGCAGCGCCCGGTG
>Ga0075421_100008908_pt1 | contig 12364 bp, 7 predicted proteins | sample SoiMetdeltSBSDD5_FD_75292 | JGI IMG/M metagenome (GOLD analysis project Ga0075421, IMG submission 75292) | Bulk soil microbial communities from a Populus tree surrounding site in Tennessee, USA - Soil MetaG P. deltoides SBSDD5 | ecosystem: Environmental > Terrestrial > Soil > Tree plantation...
GCCGGCAGGCCGAGCTGTCGGCCCCCACCCGGCTCCAGCTCCGACTCGTGCTCAGCGACGGGACGACGCACCCCTACCCGGGGAGGTACATGAACGCGCTCAACAAGATCGACCCGAAGACTGGCACGCTCCAAGTCCAGGCCACCTTCCCCAACCCGCGGCAGACGCTCCTCCCGGGTCAGTTCGGGCGGCTGCGGATCAAGATCGGCGAGCAGCCCGGCGCGCTGCTCGTGCCGCAGCGGGCGATTCAAGAACTGCAGAGCATGCGCTCGGTCTTCACCGTCGGCGAGGACAACAAGGTGGTCGCGCGGACCGTGATGACCGGCGACCGGATCGAGAGCCGGGTGGTCGTCGAGCAGGGGCTCAAGGCGGGCGACCGGGTGGTCGTCGACGGGCTGCAGAAAATCCGCCCCGGCGCGGTCGTCAAGCCGATGCTCGTGCCGGCGGTCGACCCGGCCGAGGGGGCGAAAGGGGAGAACTGAGCCATGCCCCGGTTCTTCGTCGACCGCCCGGTCCTGGCCATGGTGATCGCGGTCGTGATCACCCTGCTCGGCGTGATCTGCATGCCGCTCCTGCCGATCGCCCAATACCCGGAGGTCGTCCCGCCGCAGGTCCAGGTGCTATGTAGCTACCGCGGGGCCGATTCGCAGACCGTCGAGCAGTCGGTGGCCGTGCCCATCGAGCAGCAGATGACCGGGCTCGACGGCCTGCTCTACATCAGCTCACAGAGCTCGAGCGACGGGAGCTACATCCTCAGCATGAGCTTCGAGGTGGGGACCGACGTCGACCTCGCGGTGGTCAAGGTGCAGAACAAGGTCAAGCTCGCCGAGCCGTTCCTGCCCGAGGACGTGCGGCGCGAGGGGGTGCAAACCCTCAAGGTCTCGTCGGGCTTCCTCATGGCGATCGCGCTCACCTCGCCCGAAGGGCGTTACGACGACCTCTTTCTGGCCAACTACGCGACGATCAACCTCATCAACCGGCTTGGCTCGATTCAGGGGGTGGGCCAGGCGCGGCTCGGGAGCGCGCGCGACTACGGCATGCGGCTCTGGGTCAACCCGGACAAGATGGCCAAGCTCGGGCTGACGGCCTTGGACGTGGCCGCGGCGGTCGCGGCGCAGAACCGGCAGAACCCGGCCGGGGCCGTCGGGAAGCCGCCGGTCTCCGCGGGCGTCGAGGTGCAGTACCCGGTGATCGCGAGCGGGCGCCTGACCGAGGATTCGGAGTTCGACGACGTCATCCTGCGCGCCGACCTCGCGCGCTCGATCGTGCGCCTCCGCGACATCGGACGGGCCGAGCTCGGCTCGGTCGACTACAGCTCCTACAGCCGGCTCAACGGCCAGCCGGCGGCGGTCATCGTCATCTCGCTCGCCCCGGGGGCGAACGCCCTGGCGACGGCCACCGCCATCGAGCAGTCGCTGGAGGAGGCGCGGCAGTCGTTCCCGGCCGGCATCGAGTACCAGATCCCCTACGACACGACCGACTTCGTGAAGATCTCGATCGAGGAGGTGCTGCAGACCTTCCTCGAGGCGCTCGCCCTGGTCATCCTGGTCGTCTTCGTCTTCCTCCAGAACTGGCGGGCGACGCTCATCCCGCTACTCACGGTCCCGGTCTCGATCATCGGCACCTTCGCGCTCTTCCCGGCCCTCGGCTTCTCGATCAACACGATCAGCCTCTTCGGCATGGTGCTCGCGATCGGGATCGTCGTCGACGACGCGATCGTGGTCGTCGAGGCCGTCCAACACAATATTGACGAGCAGGGGATGAGCCCGCGCGAGGCGACGGTCAAGGCCATGGAGGAGGTCTCCGGCCCGGTCGTCGCGATCGCCTTCATCCTCGCCGCGGTCTTCGTCCCGGTGGCCTTCCTGGGCGGCATCACGGGGCAGATCTACCGGCAGTTTGCGCTGACCATCGCCGTCTCGGTGATCCTCTCGGCGGTCAGCGCGCTGACGCTCAGCCCGGCCCTCAGCTCGCTCATCCTGAGGCCGGCCCGGCGCGGGGGGCGCGGGCCGCTGGCGCGCTTCTACGCCGCCTTTAACCGGGGCTTCGCCTGGACGACGGAAAAGTACTTGGGGCGGGTCAGGTTCTTCATCCGCCGGGCGGCCTTCGCCCTCGTCCCGCTGCTCCTCATCTACCTCGGGATTTACGGCATCTTCCGGGTCATACCCACGGGGTTCCTGCCTGACGAGGACCAGGGGTTCTTCTTCGTCGCCGCGCGGCTGCCGGACGGATCCTCGCTCGAGCGGACGCAGGCGGTCCTGGGGCAGATTGAGCAAATCCTCGGCACGGCGCCCGGCGTCAAGAGCTACATCACGCTCGGCGGCTTCGACTTCCTCGGCGGCACGAACAACACGAACGTCGGCTCGCTGATCGTCACGCTCCAGCCGTGGGGCGAGCGCCGGACGCCGGAGCTGCAGCTCGAGGCGATCCTCGGCCGCGTCCAGGGGCAGTTATTCGGGATCAAGAGCGCGCTCGCCTTCGCCTTCGGGCCGCCGCCGATCCTCGGGCTGGGCACCTCGGGCGGGTTCGAGTTCTTGGTCCAGGACCGCGTCGGGCAGGAGCTCGACGACCTCTACCAGGCGGTCGAGGCGACGGTCGCCGAGACGCGGAACCGCCCGGAGCTCACCGGGGCGTCGAGCGCCTTCCGGGTGAACGTGCCGCAGCTCTCGGTCAAGCTCGACCGCGACAAGGCGCAGACCGAGGGCGTGCCGGTGACCGAGGTCTTCGACACGCTCCAGGCCTTCCTCGGCAGCCTCTACATCAACGACTATAACCAATTCGGCCGGACCTGGCGGGTGCTCCTGCAGGCCGAGCCCGAGTTCCGGCGCGGACCCGAAGACATCACCAAATTCCACGCCCGCGCGACGGACGGCGACATGGTGCCGCTGAGCACGTTGGTCAGGGTCGAGCCCACGACCGGGGCCGAGTCGATCACCCGCTACAACCGCTACCGCGCGGCGCAGATCACCGGCTCGAGTTCGCCGGGGTACAGCTCGGGGCAGGCGAGCGCGGCGATGGAGGCGAGCGCGCAGCGGGCGCTGCCAGCGGGCTTCGGGTACGAGTGGACGGGGACGGTCTTCCAGCAGAAGAAGTCGGAGGGGCAGGAGCCGATCATCTTCGGGCTGGCGACGGTGCTCGTGCTGCTGCTCCTCGCGGCGCTCTACGAGAGCTGGGCGACGCCGTTCGCCGTCGTCCTGGCGGTGCCGCTCGGGATCTTCGGCGCGCTCGCCGGCATCTACATCGCGGGCTACGCCTACGACGCCTACACGCAGATCGGGATCGTGACGCTCATCGGGCTGGCGGCCAAGAACGCGATCCTCATCGTCGAGTTCGCCAAGCTGCGCCAGGAGGAGGGGCTCTCGGCGGTGGAGGCGGCCATCGAGGCGGCGCAACTGCGGCTGCGGCCGATCCTCATGACGTCTTTCGCCTTCATCCTCGGGGTGGTGCCGCTGGTGCGGGCGACGGGGGCGGGCAGCGGCGCGCGGCGCGCGCTCGGGATGGCCGTCTTCAGCGGCATGCTGGCCGCGACCCTGCTCGCGATCTTCGTCGTCCCGGTGCTCTACGTCGCCGTCCAGCGCATCGTCGGCTGGTGGGGCCGCAAGCCGGCCCCCGAGCCCCCCGCGCCGGCCGAAACCCCGGCGCCGACTGAGGTGGGCGATTAGCCCCGGAGAGAGCCATGAGGATTGGTAGCCCGCGGAGCGGGCGAAAGCATGTAGCCCGGGGCGCGAGCCCCGAGTCAGGCGGTAGGAGGGCCCGAGCCCGCGGGGCGGGCGACAGACGCGAGGTCGTCTGTCGCCCGCCCCGCGGGCTCATCGTCAATGGGAAACATTTACCCGGGGCTCGCGCCCCGGGCTACTCTCTGCCGCCCCCTCCGGGGGCTGGCCGCCAGATTGCTTGGACGACTCGCGGGGCGATCGCGGCCCTGGTATTACTGCTCCTGGCCGGGTGCAAGATTGGGCCGAACTACAGGCGCCCGGCGGCGCCGGCCCTGCCCGCCTACCGCGACGCGGCCCCGGACCCGGCCCGCCCGCCCGAGGCGTCGCTGGCCGACCTCAAGTGGTTCGACCTCTTCAAGGACGACCAGCTCCAGGAGCTGCTCCGGACGGCGCTCGCGCAGAGCTACGACCTGCGGGTCGCCTCGGCGCGCGTGCTCCAGGCGCGGGCGCTCTACGGCGTGGCGCGCGCCGACCTCTTCCCGAATGTCACCGGGCAGGCGAACGTCGCCCAGAGCCGGCTCGCGCAGGACGGCTCCGTCCAATTCCCCTCGGGCGCCGACCGGAATTTCACCCTCGCCTCGCTCGGGCTCAACCTCTCGTGGGAGATCGACGTCTGGGGGCGGCTGCGGCGGCTGACCGAGGCGGCGCACGCCGAGTACTTGGCTCAGGACGAGGTGCGCCGCGCTGTGGTCACGACGCTGGTCGCCGATGTGGCCGGCGCCTACTTCAGCCTGCGCGAGCTCGACCTGGAGTTGGAGATCTCGCGCCGCACGCTGGAGACGCGGCGGCATGGGTTGCGGCTGACGACGGCGCGGCGAGACCGGGGCGTCGAGAGTTCGCTCGCCGTGCGTCAGGCCGAGGACCTGCTCTACAGCGCGGCAGCGGCGATCGCGCAGACCGAGCGTCAGATCGCCCAGAACGAAAATCTCCTCAGCCTCCTCCTCGGGCGCAACCCGGGCGAGATCGCCCGCGGCCGAGGCATCAACGAGCAGCAGCTCCCGCCGTCGATCCCGGCCGGGCTGCCGTCGGCGCTGCTCGAGCGCCGGCCCGACATCCGCGCGGCCGAGCAGAATCTGATCGCCGCCAACGCGCGCATCGGCGCAGCGCGGGCGGCCTACTTCCCGCAAATCTCGCTCACCGGCAACCTCGGGTTCCAGAGCCGCGAGCTGGGCGACCTCTTTAACGGCACATCCGGCGTCTGGAGTTTCGTGCCGGGGCTGCTCGCGCCGATCTTCAACGCCGGGCGCATCCGCTCGGGGGTGCAATTCTCCGAGGCCTTCCGCGAGGAGACGCTGGCCCTGTACGAGCGGTCGATCCAGGCGGCCTTCCGCGAGGTCTCGGACGCGCTCGTCGGCTACCGCAAGACCCGGGAGCAGCGCGAGCAGCAGGAGTTGGTGGTGCGGGCGCGCGAGGAGGTGCGGCGGCTGGCCGAGCGCCGGTGGATCGGTGGCCTCGACAGCTACCTCCAGGTGCTCGACGCCGAGCGCGCCCTCTTCCTCGGGCAGTTGCAACTGGCGCAGCTGCGCCGCGACGAACTGCTCTCGATCGTCGAGCTCTACCGCGCGCTCGGCGGCGGGTGGGACTCGTAAGCCAAAACCTCAAATCTCAAATCTGAGATTCTGGGCCCTACCCGGGCGCCAGCTCGGCGGCGATCCGGTCGAGCGCGTCGTGCTCGGCCCCCGAGACTCTGCGGCCCAGGCCGAGCGGCCCGCGCGAGGCCTCGGCGACCGCCGTGCAGTTGTCGATCAGCCGAGCGCGGAAGCGCTCGCCCTCGGCCGGCGGCAGCGTCAGGAAGATTGCGCGCAGAGCAGTCAAGGTGACCTTCAGAAACCTCTCCGACGGCGGCTCGGCCAGCCACGCCTGGAGCTGCCGGTCGGCGAGGCTGCCCTCCTCGATCCCGGCGACCCGCACCCGCGCGATGATCAGCTCGCGCTCCTCGGCGGAGACGCCGCCGTCGGACCACGCGACCTGGAGCATCGGGGCGATGTAGGCGAGCCTCGCCACGTCGGACGTGTAGCCGAGGTCGATGAGCGCCTCGAGGACCAGGGGGTCCGAGATGCGGAGCTCCGCCCCCAACGCCCGCATCTGCTGCTCCTGCGCCTTCTGCCGGTGCAGACGCTCGATCAGCTCCTCCTGCTTCTTGCGGAAGTACTCTTCCTCGAGCCAGCGCTCACGGTGCCTGAAGGCTTCTTCTTCGTTCATGATGAGTCACCTCGCCGTCGACGGATTCGGGCAAGCACCCGAGATTAAAACAGACTGAGTAGGGATGCACAAGACGCCGCGGGCCGTTTGTTTGACAAAGCTTAGCGCGCCCGTTAGAGTGGATTTTTTGGCGCCCGCGGGCGGGTGCTCTCTGCGGGCTAAGGTTATGACTGGAAACGAAATCAGACAGACATTCCTCGACTATTTCGCGCGCCACGGCCACAAGGTCGTCAAGTCTTCCTCGCTGCTGCCGGCCAACGACCCGACGCTGCTCTTCACCAACGCCGGGATGAATCAATTCAAGGAGGTCTTCCTCGGGGCCGAGCATCGCGACTACCGGCGCGCCGTCTCCTCGCAGAAGTGCGTCCGCGCCGGGGGCAAACACAACGACCTCGACGAGGTCGGCAAGACCGCGCGCCACCACACCTTCTTCGAGATGCTCGGGAACTTTTCCTTCGGCGATTACTTCAAGGAGGACGCGATCCGCTTCGCCTGGGACCTGCTCGTCAATGAGCTCAAGCTCGACCCCGAGCGCATGTGGTTCACGGTCTTCGCCGGGGACGACGAGGTGGCGGGCGACGACGAGGCGGCGGCGCTCTGGGTCAAGGCCGGGGCGCGCCCCGAGCGCGTCCTGCGCTTCGGCCGCAAAGACAACTTCTGGCAGATGGGCGAAACCGGCCCCTGCGGGCCGAACACCGAGATCAATTACTACCTCGGCGAGCGCCCCGGGGATCCGGAGTTCAACCGCGCCGAGTACGTCAACGGCCCCGGGGACGAGACGGTCGAGATCTGGAACCTGGTCTTCATGCAGTACAACCGCGTCGCTGCGGGCGAGGGCGTTTACACGCTCGAGACGCTACCCGCCCAGTCGGTCGACACCGGCGCGGGGCTCGAGCGTGTGACGGCGGTGCTCCAGGGCGTGAAGTCGAACTTCGAGACCGACCTCATCCGCCCGATCATCGATTTCGCGGCCGGTCTCCTCGGCCGGCCCTACGTCTTCGACGACAGCGACGAGAGCGTCTCGATGCGGGTCATCGCCGACCACGCGCGGGCGACGGCCTTCCTCATCGCCGACGGCATCTTCCCCGGGAGTGACCGGCGCGGCTACGTCCTGCGCAAAATCATGCGCCGGGCGATCTGGCACGGGAACCGGCTCGGCTTCAACGACCTCTTCTTTAACCGGGTGACAGACTTTGTCGTCGAGCTCGTGGGGGGAGTCTACCCGGAGTTGCGCGAGTCGCGGGCGGTCATCGAGCGCGTCGTCAAGATCGAGGAGAAGCTCTACACCTCGACGGTCGGCGCCGGGATCAATTTGCTCGAGGAGGTCATGCGGAAGGCACCAGGCAAAGTCGTCCCGGGCGCCGACGTCTTCCGGCTCTATGACACCTACGGCCTGCGCGACGACCTGATCGAGTACGTCGCGGGGCAGCGCGGCTTCGCTGTCGACCGCGAGGGCTTCGAGGCCGAATTGGAGAAGCAGCGCCGGCGCGCGCGGGAGAGCTGGAAGGGGGGCGCGGCCCGCCAGGTGAGCGCCGTCTACCAGCAGATCCTCGAGCTCGGGCGGTCGGAGTTCACCGGCTACCTTGGGACCGAGCTCGGCGGGGCGCGCGTCACGGCGCTCGTCAAAGACGGCGCGCCGGCCGACGAACTCGTGGCGGGCGACGAGGGCGAGGTGGTGCTCGACCGGACGCCGTTTTACGCCGAATCGGGCGGGCAGGTCGGCGACACGGGAGTGATCGAGACCGAGGGGGCGAGGCTCCTGGTCACGGACACGGTCGCGCCGGTCTCGGGTGTCATCACCCACCAGGTGCTTGTCGAGCAGGGGCGGCTGCGCGCGGGCGAGGCGGTCGTGGCGCGCGTCGACGCCGAGCGGCGGGCGCGGATCATGGCCAATCACACGGCGACGCACCTCATGCACGCGGCGCTGCGCGAGGTTCTCGGGCCGCACGTCAAGCAGGCCGGGTCGCTTGTCGCGCCCGACCGGCTGCGCTTCGACTACACCCACTTCGCCCCGCTGACCGCGGCCGAGGTCGAGGAGATCGAGCGGCTCGTCAACGTCGAGATTCTCCGCAACCAGCAAGTCTCGAAGCAGGAGATGCTGCTCGACGAGGCGCTCGAGACTGGGGCCATGGCCCTTTTCGGCGAGAAGTACACGGAACGGGTGCGCGTCGTCCAGGTGCCGGGCTTCTCGACCGAGCTCTGCGGCGGGACGCACGTCGGCGCGACGGGAGACATCGGGCTCTTCAAGATCATCGCGGATGCCTCGATCGCCTCGGGCACGCGCCGCATCGAGGCGATCACCGGCAAGGGGGCGTTCGAGCGCTTCCAGCTCTCCGAGGAGCTGCTCGAGCGGGCCGCGGCGCGGCTCAACACCAGCCCGCGCCAATTGCCGCAGGAGGTCGAGCGGCTCCAGACGCAGCTTCGCGACCAGCAGCGTGAGATCGAGCGGCTCAAGCTCAAGCTCGCCCAGGGCGCCGCGGCGCCGGCCGACGAGCAGGTCGCCGAGGTCGGCGGGCTCAAGGTCCTGGTGCGCAAGGCCGAGAACCTGGGGCGCGACGGGCGCCGGCAGCTGGCCGACACGCTCGCGCGCCGGATCGCGCCGGGCGTGGTCGTCCTCGGCGAGGCGGCCGAGGGCGCGGGCTCGATCCTGGTCATGGTCTCGCGCGACGCGACGGACCGCCTCCAGGCGGGCAAGGTGATCAAAGAGCTCATGGCGATCAGCGGGGGCCGCGGCGGCGGCAAGCCGGAGCTGGCCGAAGGCGGCGCGCCGGCCGAGAAGCTGGACGAGGCGCTCAAGGCGGCTCCGCAGGTCATCGAAAGGATGCTCCAGCCCGCATAGCAGGCCGGGGGCACGTACCTCATGGACGGTCTCATCTCTTCCAACCTGACTCACCACCCGGGCCGGACGGCGGCGAGCATCGCCGGCGTGGCGGTCGGGGTCGTCCTGGTTGTGCTCACCGTCGGGCTCGTCCGCGGCACCATGCGCGAGCGCGCGCAGCGCGACGCCAACGTCGGCGCCGAGATCATGGTCAGCCGGCAGGGGCAGGGGGTCTCCTTCACCTCGGCCGACATGTCGCTCGCGGTCGAGAAGGTGGCGCAGGTGCGCGCGATCCCGGGCGTGGCGGTCGCCACCCCGGTCGGGCAGAATTTGGAGATGAAGGGCGAGACCGGGCTCGGGCTGCGCCAGATCGAAGGCATCGAGTTCGACGACTTCGCGGCGGTCGCCAGGCTGCGCATCGTCGAGGGGCAGGCGCTGCCCGCCTCGGGCGACGTGGCGGTTGTCGACCCGAGGTACATGGCGGACCACAAGGCGCGGCTGGGGGACAAGATCAGCGCGCTCGACCGCGAGTTTACGATCGTCGGCGTTTACGAGCCGGAGGTCGGCTCGCGGATCAAGATTCCGCTCTCGGCGATGCAGGAGGCCCTCGGCAGGGAAGGCATGGCTTCGATGATCTACGTCAAGTGCCAGAGCCCCGAGCTGCAAGAGGGGGTCGCGCGCCAGATTCTCGAGCGCTTCCCCGACGACCGGGTGATCTTCACGCGCGACCTGCCGGAGCTTTTCGCCACCGGGTTCGCGGCGGTCAACGTCTTCCTCCGGGTCGTTGCCGGACTGGCGGCGGTGATCAGCATGCTGGTCATCCTGCTGACCATGTACACGACGGTCGCCGAGCGGACGCGCCAGATCGGGATACTCAAGTCGCTCGGGGCGTCGAAGCTCTTCATCGCCGGGGCGGTCGAGAAAGAGGCGCTGCTGATCAGCGCGCTCGGGGTCGCGCTCGGCCTCGCTTTCGCCCTCATCCTCCGCGCCCTGCTCGTCAGTCAGCTCGGCTGGAAGATCGAGCTCGAGCCCGATTACATGATCCTCGCCTCGCTCGCGGGCGTCGTGAGCGGCGCCGTCGGCGCGCTCTACCCGGCGCTGCGCGCGGCGAGTCAGGACCCGGTCGAAGCGCTGAGTTATGAGTAGCGGTCAGCTCTCAGCGGTCAGCTTTCAGCCAGAAAAGAGTCTCCGGCTTGGCTGAAAGCTGAGAGCTGACCGCTGACCGCTTTTATGAACCGACACTCGCGCGCGCTCGCCATCATCTCACTGGTCGCCGGGCTCGCGCTCTTCGTCTACGTCATCAGGCAGGCGGGGCTGGGCGAAATCCTCGCCCGGGTGCGCGCGCTCGGCCCGGGCTTCCTGCTCATCCTGGCCATTTCCTCTTCGCGTTATTTCTCGCGCACGCTGGCCTGGCAGCGGTGTATGGCGCCGGAGGAGCGGCGCGTCGGCTTCTGGGCCCTCTGGCGGGCGCGGCTCGCGGGCGAGGCGATCGGCGACCTGACCTTCGGCCCGATCGTCGCCGAGCCGCTGCGGCTGCTCTCGCTCGGCGGCCGGCTCTCGCTGAAATCGGGTGTCTCCTCGCTTGCGGTCGAAAACCTCTCCTACGTCGTCTCGAGCTGCCTCATGGTCATGGCCGGGACCCTGGCGCTGCTCGGCACCTTCGCCCTCAGCGAGTCGCTCCGCGCCGCCGTGCTCACGGCGCTGGCCGCCGTCGTCGTCGCCATCGGCGTCGTCATCGCCGTCGTCAGCCGCCGCTGGGCGGTCGCTTCGGCGCTCGCCGGCGCGTGCGCCCGCCTCGTCCCGTATACCGGGGCGCGCGGCTGGCTCGCCGAGAAATTGAGGCACCTGCGCGCGCTCGAGGACTACGTCTTTGACTTTTACGCGCGCCGCCCGCAGGACTTCCTCGTCGTCGCGCTCTGCCAGGTCGGGTTCCACCTGGCCGGGGCGATTGAAATCTACGCGACGCTGCGGCTCATGGGCTACGGCCTGACCGCCGCGACGGCCTTCATCCTCGAAGCCATCAACCGCGCCCTGAACATCGCCTTCATTTTCGTCCCAGCCCTGGTCGGCGTCGACGAGGCGGGGACGGGGCTGCTCACCGAGACGCTCGGGCTCGGCGCGACGGCCGGGGTGGCGCTCGCGATCATTCGCAAGATCCGCATGTTCTGCTGGATCGGGCTCGGGCTGACCTTTTTAGCGGGGGGCGAGCCGCGCCGCAGGAGCGCCCAGTGACGGAAGTGACGAGGCGGCTGATCGTCAACGCGGACGACTTCGGGCTGACCGCCGGCATCAACCGGGCGATCATTGAAGCCCACGCGCGCGGGATCGTCACGAGCACGACCGTCATGGCGAACATGCCGCGCTTCGAGGAGGCGGCGCGGCTTGCCCGCGAGCACCCGTCCCTTGGCGTCGGGCTGCACTTCAACATCACGCAGGGCTGTCCCGTCGCGCTTCCCGCCCGAGTCCCGAGCCTGACCGGCGGCGGCGGCGAGTTCCTCGGCTCGGGCGCGGCGCTCGTCCGTCGCGCGCTCTCCGGGGGGGTGCGGCCCGAGGAGGTCGCGCTCGAGCTGCGGGCGCAGCTCGACAAGTGCCTCGCCGCGGGTCTGAGGCTGACGCACGTTGACAGCCACCAGCATGCGCTCGGCCTCCCCCGGGTCTTTGACGCGCTCCTGCGGACGCTGCCCGGCTACGGGATTCGGGCGCTGCGCCTGCCCCGCGAACATCCCCCGGGGCGTGGGCTCTCGCCCGGGCGGCTCAAGCAGGCGGTAGTGGCGCGCGGCCTCTCGCTGCTCTGCCGGCCGCAAGCCGAGAAGCTGAGGGGTGCCGGGCTCGTGACCACGGACGCCTTCTTCGGGGTCACGCGGACGGGCTCGTGGAGTCTGGCCTGGCTTGAGGGGGTGCTTGCGGAGCTGCCCGAGGGGACGAGCGAGCTCATGTCACACCCGGGGTACGAGGACGAGGAGCTGCTCGCGGCCGGGACCCGGCTGCGCGCCTCCCGCGGGGTCGAGCTCCGGCTGCTCACCGACCCGGGGGTGGCCGCCCTGGCGCGTGCCGGCGGGGTGCGGCTGGTCAACTTCGGGCATTTATAGGCCCTCGCACCGGCTTGAAGATCGGCGGGCCGGTGTGTACAATCTGGCTTCGAGGAGAAGATGATGAGCGTAATCCGGAGAATCATTCGCCAGCAGCCCGCGCGCCGCGCCCCCCTGACCGCTCTCTCCCTTATGTAGCGGCGCGACCCTCGAGTCGCGCTGCGCCCCGACCGATTCTTTTCCGAACCCGATTTTGCTATCTTGTCTCGCGACGTCCGCGGCACAGTTCGCCGCCGGGGCGCGCGGGCCGTAAGGAACGCGGAACGACGATGAACGAAAAATACTTTCCCGCAGAGGTCGAGGAGCGGCAGCAGCGGCGCTGGGCGGAGGCCGGGGTCTTCGAGGCGGAGGCCGAGACGGGGCGCGAGAAGTTCTACTGCCTCGAGATGCTGCCCTACCCGTCGGGACACGTCCACATGGGTCACGTGCGCGTCTACTCGATCGGCGACGCGCTGGCCTGCTTCAAGCGCATGGACGGCCTCAACGTGCTCCACCCGATGGGCTGGGACGCCTTCGGCATGCCGGCCGAGAACGCGGCGATC
>Ga0075421_100008909_pt1 | contig 12363 bp, 7 predicted proteins | sample SoiMetdeltSBSDD5_FD_75292 | JGI IMG/M metagenome (GOLD analysis project Ga0075421, IMG submission 75292) | Bulk soil microbial communities from a Populus tree surrounding site in Tennessee, USA - Soil MetaG P. deltoides SBSDD5 | ecosystem: Environmental > Terrestrial > Soil > Tree plantation...
GCCTCTTCGTTGGTTTTCGGATCGGGCAGCAGACGCGTTATGGGATGGGCTTTGCCGGCAGGGGTCAAAGCCGCCTGCATGGCGCCGCGCGTCTCGAACACGCCTTTGCCGTCCAACTCCACGGGCAGCACTTCACGCAACGAGCTTTCGCCGTAGCCGCCGCTGTCGAAGGCGCGCGTGCCGCCGAGCATGGCGAGGCCGCCGCCGTCGCGGACAAAGTCGCGCACGCGGTCCAAATAAACCGGGTTGAAATAGGCGCGGTGCGAGAAGTCGTCGAAAAAAATAACGTCGAAATTCTTCAGCTCCTCGAGGAAAATGTCGTCGATGGGAAAGGGAATCAGACTAAGCTGGTTCTCCGGCACGTCGACCGTGTCCATCGGCGTGCGCAAAAACACGAACGATACGAGTTCAATCAAGGGGTCCTGCTTCATCGCCATGCGCAAGAAGCGATAATTCCACGCCGGCGAGCCGGACAAGGTCAAAATACGAATCTTGTCCCGCTGCACGTCGACTTTAAAATCCTTCTGGTTATTCGGCGTTATCTGTTCGCCTGCTTGCGCCGGGATGCTGACCGAAAAACCGTGCGTGCCGAGCTCTTTCGGCGTGAAGGAAAGCGTGACCTTCTGTTCGAACAGGTCGCTGTCGATGGCGATCGGCCGCGTCGCGACGAGATTTTTACCGCGATTGAAATAAAGCGGCACGGTCCGGCCTTTCATGCCCGAGGCCTCAATCGTCAAATCGATCTTGAACTCCCGGCCGCGAAAGGCAAAATCCGGCGCGCCGACCCTGGCGATGCGCGCGTCGATGAAGCCCTCGGTTTGGCCGACGCCGACGGCAAAGACCGGCACCGGCAGCGGCGCCATCCCTTCGAACGATTTCTTATCGCCGTTGGCGATGCCGTCGCTGAACACGACGATGGCGGACTGCGCCGCGCTGTCGCGCGCGGCGGCCTGCAACAATTCCACCAGCTTGGTTCCCGGGTCCTGGGCGCGCAGTCCGGCGAGGCTCCCCGGCGCGATGGGCTCCAAGCTCGTGCCGAAGCGCACCAGGCGAAGATCGTAATCGCGGTTCAATTTTTGGATCAAAGGCTCTTGACCGCCGGTCAGCTTCTCGCGCACGACATCGAGGCGGCTCGCCGGCGCTTTGTCTCCCGCCGCGGCCTTGGGATCGGCCGGAAAGGCCATGCTCTGCGAGCTGTCGATGAGCACCGTCAACGGCCGGCGCAATTTCGTCGTGCGCCGGTCGATGAGCGCCGGCCCGAAGAGGAAGAAAATCAGGCCGGCATAAACCACAGCGCGGAAGCAGGTGAGAAATATCGTCTGGCCGAGCGGCAAGCGTTGTCTGAGGCCGATGAATTGCTGGATCAACAGCGCGACGATGGCGACCGTCGCGAGGACGATTAGCCACCAGGGCAGGCTGCCGATGAGGTAGAGATCCTGCATGACTTACCGGGTGAGCCGCCGGCGGATGAACGGGACGTGGATAAGATCTTCTTTGTAATTTTCCGTCATCGCGTAGAGGATCAGATTGATACCCAGATGAAAGGCATCGCGCCGCTGGGGCTCGCCGCCGGGGGTGCAGACGTTGAGCCATTTTCCCGATTGGTCCCGCTCCCACGCGCCGCCCAGGTTGTTTTGGCAATAGATCACCGGCATGGAATTGCCGATGGTGATGCCGTCGAGCGTCGGGCTGACCATGCGCACCCCGCCGATGCGCCGCAGCAGATAGTAGCTGCGCAGCGAGGCATGACCCGGCGGAATGCGGCGAAATTCATTGCCGGGGAAAACGCGCTGCATCTCGCGGCGCACCGCCTTGTCAAAGCCGTAGCCTTGCTGGCCGAGGGCGTCGTCGATCAACAGAAAGCCGCCGTAGGTGAGAAAACGGCGCAGGTTGTCGATTTCCTCTTGAGCGAACGGCTCGAATTCGTATTTGCCGGCGAGATAGAGGAAGGGATAATTGAACAAGTCCCGATCGACCAGGGTGACTTCGTGACGCGCCGCTGCGGCTTCCACGCTGGTGCGCGCCATCAGCTCTTCCATCAACGGCGTGACCGACAGCGGATGGGGATTCCAGTCGCCGCCGCGATACTTGATCTGCGCGAAGACAAACTGCAGCCGGCGTTTCTCATCCGCCACGGCCGCGCGCGCGACACCCGGCAAGAGCCCTGACCCAAGTAAGCTGTAACCGATTGTCCGTATAAATTTTCGGCGATTCATAAGAATTCAAACTCAGTCGGATGGACTTCTGTAAGTTTAATTTCTTCTCCGGTGACCGTCATTCCCGCATGCTTTAAGCGGGAATTTAGGAGACTCTCGGACTGGACCCCCGATCAAAACATTCGGGGGTGACGCCATTGCGAAAAATATCCTAGCCGATTGCTTCAGCTTTATTCGTGTTGGGAACAGTTTGTTTCGCAATTTCTTCAAAACCTTTGTCCAAGCCAGCCTTCGGCCAGCAATGTGACAATCAACAGCGCCAATAACGGAAAAGCCAGATCGGTGCGCTTGCCGCCTTCTTTGAGCGCTTCGACCGGGATGACCTCGGCGCGCACCGGCGCGAGCTTGGCCTGCAACTCACGTTCGCTGATCTCTTCCAGGCGCGATTCGAGGAACGGGCGGTTGACCGCGTACATCTGCGGCGCGCCCGATTCTTTAGCGGCGCCGGCAGGCAGCGACAGGCGGTAAATGCCGGCGCGATCGTTATCCGTAATCGTCGCCAGCGCGCGATCTTTCTCGCCGGCGATGGGCACATCGATGTCCTGCTTGTTCGGCTTGGCCACGCGCAAGCTCTTGCCGACAAATCCCGGCGGCAGCGCGATCTCTTTCGCAGTGTTGACGCTGATACCGGCGTCCAACTGGCCGCGCTTGCCGCCGGCGAGATACTGCGTCAAAGACTGTAGCAGCGGCAGGTACGCGGTCTTTAACGGCAGGTCGGTCCAGTCGCGATCCGCCGTGGTCGTAACGAGTAGCGCTTTGCCCGCGCCGACCTTTTGTTCGAGCAGCAGCGGGTCGCCGTTGGCGAGCGAGATGAGCGGCCTGCCGCGCGCGCTCGCGCGCGTGTAACCCCAGACCCGGCTCGACTTGAGCGATTCGAGCAAAATCGGATCGGCAAGTATCTGCAGCGCCGGATGGGCCGCATCCAGTTTGTCGATTTTTTCGCCGCCCGCTTCGGGCCCGGTCTTTTTCTCGCGCAGCTCGGCCGGCGCCAGCTGCGCAAGCTTTTGATTGTAACTATCGGGCTGGATCTTGTCGCCGCCGAAAATCAGCAAGCCGCCGCCCTGGCGCACGAAGCTTTGCAGATTGGCGACAAAACCATCCGGCAGCGCGGCGACGTTGCATAGGATGACGACCTGGTAGCTATCGAGCGCCGCGGCGTTGAGCGCATCGGGAACGATCACGCTCGGCAAAAAGAGCGACGAATCGCGCTCGCCGGCGGGATTGAGCGCGCGGCTGAGAAAAAAACTTTCGCTTTGCACCAGCGAGGTCTGCGGATCGCCGTCGACGACGAGGACGCGAAGCTTGTCCTGCGCATCGAGTGTGAAGTCGGCTACCGCGTTGCCGGCAAGGCCGTCTTTTTTGAGCGTCACCTGGCCCGCGTGCGCGCCGGCCTGGCCGACGCGGGTTTGAAAACTCACGGTGGCTTCGCCTTTGGGCGGCACGGTGGCGAGCTTTTGCTCCTTGTTCTGGCCGTCGATGCTGAGCTGGACGAGCACGTCCTTGATTTCCTGAGCGCCGAAGTTGCCCAGCGTCGCTTCGATTTGCAGCGGGATGTTCACGCCGACGCCCTGGCTGCCGAGGCGGATTTCCTTGATGCTGGCGTTGAGCGGTTGTTCTTTTCTGCCGATCCGAATCAATTTGACCGGAATCGACGGATCGACGCGCTTCAGCGCCGCGATGGAAAATTGATCCCAGCCCGTTAGTCCCATATCCGTGATCAGGCGGATTTCCTTCTGACCGGCGGGCTCGTTTAGAAGCTCGTAGGCCTTTTCGAATGCCGCAGTCACATTAGCGGTGCCGTCGGCGATCTCCACGGCATCGAGCTCTCGCGCGAGCACATCTTTTTGACTCTTGAGGCGAACGGCTTCTTTGCCGTTGATGCTGGTCGGGAGCAATGCCGCGCGATCGCCGTCGTTGAGCGCCCCAATGAGCAGCCGGGCCGCTTCTTTGGCTTGTTTAAAGCCGTTGCCGTCGCCGCTCCACGTCATGCTGAGCGAATTGTCCAGGAGCACGACCAGGGAAACCGGCCCGCCGCCGGCAAACAGTCCGGCGCCGGTTTGGAAAATCGGGTTGGCGAGCAGCAGCACGAGCAAAACCACGGCGAGCGTTCGCAGCGCCAAAAGCAGCCAGTGGCGCAACCGGTAGCTCCGCGAGATGCGCTTTTGCGATAACAGGATGAATCGAACCGCGGGGAATTGGATGCGCTGCAGGCGGCGGCGATTCAATAGATGAATCAGAACCGGCAGCGAAGCGGCGAGAAGCCCGACCAAAAAAGCCGGATAGAGAAAGAATAGCGACATGCCGCGCTCAACCCCTCCAGCTCAGGTAACTCGCCAGGGCTTGATCGAGCGGCGTTGCCGTCGAGATCAGCTGATAGTCGATGGCGTTGTCGTGGCACTGCTTGCGCATGTCGGTGATGAATTCGTTGACGACCTGCTGGTAGGTGGTCCGGATCGCGCGCGGATCGGTGATCACCCGCAGATCCAAGGCTTCCAGATCTTCGAACAAAATATTGCCGTCGAAGGGCAGGCTGAGCTCGGCGGGATCCAGCAAGTGAAACACGATCACGTCGTTGCCCTTGAAGCGAAAATGGCGCAGCCCTTTTAAAATTTCCGCCGGCTCGTCGAGCAGGTCTGAAACCAAAACGATCAAGCCGCGGCGTTTAACCTGCCCGGCGATGTCCTCGAGAATTTTACCGACGTTGGTTTCGCCGCCCGGGCGGCGATTCTCGAGCGCGTGCAGAATCTGCGTCAAATAATCCCGTTTGGCGCGCGGCGGCACGAAGGCTTCGATGCGGTTCGAGAAGGTCACCACGCCGGCGGCATCTTGCTGCTTCAGAATCAGATAAGCGAGCGAGGCCGTGAGCGTGCAGGCGTAGTCGAATTTGGTGATGCCGTCGGAGGCGTAATTCATCGACGCGCTGGCGTCGAGCAGGAGATAGGCGCGCAGATTGGTTTCGTCTTCGTATTCTTTGATGTAGTAACGGTCGAATTTTCCGAGCGCCTTCCAGTCGATGCGGCGGATCTCATCGCCGGGCGAATACTCGCGATGCTCTTCGAATTCGACGCTGAAGCCTTTGGCGCGGCTTTTATGCACGCCCGACATCAGACCTTCGACCACCCAGCGGGCGCGCAGCGAGAGATTGGCAATACCCGCCAGCACCTTGGGGTCGAAGTAATTTTTTTGGGTGTCGGCCATTGTTTCTGTCTTCGAGGATCGAAGATGGAGGATAGAGGATAACGACCTTCTATCCGCGCAATTGTCGCTATGCAACCGCTAGATTTCTATCACCGCCGTCGCTGATAATCTAGGCGGCCGGATCGAAGCGCCGTCATGCCGCAGTGCGAGAGTCCTCACACTCGAGAGCGTAACCGAGCGCGGAACGAGTTGCAAAAATCTCAGCTGGCTCTTGCCTGGCAGGCGTGCACACGCCAATGCGATTTCATGCAGGGCGAGGGCGTAACGATTCGTCAGCCGTTGAAAAGGCCTGCGCGTTTACTTTGGCAGACAGACTCGGCGCAAACACTCCCGGCTTACTGGAAAACAGAACGTGGCGGAAAACCCGGTCAAAAAAACTGACTCGCCGGCCGAGCGAATTTCCGTTTGACTCAGGTTCCTTAGTTGCAAAGGCGCTCATGGGTGTGTAGATTTATGTGTAATAGATTACACAATATCGTTAGGGTTAAGATTATGGTGAAGAACAAGACCCAGAAGATCATCCAGGTTCCCATGGAAGAGGAACTGCTAAAAAAGATCGACGCCACGGCGGGCATTGTGGCGGAGAGCCGCTCGGCATTCATTCGGGAGGCTTGTCAGCAGCGGTTGAAAAGCTTGCGCGCTAAGGAGCTCGATCGGTTGTATATCGAAGGACACCAAAGCCATCCGGAGGATCTCGACTGGGCTCGGAGCTCCGCCAAATTGCTTTCCAAACGCCTGCCCAAAGAGAAGTGGTAAATGAAGCGCGGCGAGGTCTGGTGGGTTGATATGCCGCCGCCTGCGGGCCGGCGTCCCGCACTGCTGTTGAGCCGCGATGCGGCGTATCGCGTACGCGCCGCGATGACGGTCGCGCCCATCACCCGCACCGTTCGAAATATTCCTGTTGAAGTTGTCTTGGATCGCAGCGACGGCATGCCGGCGCGTTGCGTGGTTAATCTTGACGACATCACAACTCTGCCGAAAGTTCTGATCAAGCAGCGAATCACCGCGCTCTCTGCGGAAAAGCTCCAGCAAGTCGATCAGGCGATCCGATTTGCCTTGGACCTTGACTGACCGGCGCGTTGCGGTAATCGGTTGAACGGCTGCAGCGACTCGACCCCGATTTTAGGTGCCGGAGGATTGATCCACGACAACCGCCCGACAGCCGGCTGGATGCAATGGCTTTTACGGCCCGCGTGCGTCGTCAATCGAGCGCCGTCGAATAACTCTTCGAAGCAGTACTTGAGGAAAGTAATCAGAAACGTCGAGCCCGATCAAACATCGGGGTCGAACCGGAGCGAAGCGTTCCTGCTGAGTTGGTTGAAGATCAGACAATCTATCGCGCGGCTTTACCGTCTGTCGATGGTTTGATGTCGCTCAAAAGCCGGTTGATGATGTCGAGGGAACTCAGCCCTTCGCCTTGGCCCTTGAAGTTCGGCACGATACGGTGGCGCAGCACGGAGGGAGCGAGCGCTTGGATGTCTTCGATGGAGACCGCGTAGCGGCCCTGGAGGATCGTGCGCGCTTTGGCGCCGAGGACAAGGAATTGCGAGGCGCGCGGGCCGGCGCCCCATTCGACGTAATCCTTCACGTACTGGAGCGCATCCGCGCTTTGCGGCCGGGAGCGCTGCGCGAGCGCGACCGCATAGGAAACGACAAACGGCGAAACCGGCACCTTGCGCACCAGTTCCTGGTAGCGCAGGATCGCCGAGCCGTCCATGATTTTTTGCGGCGCGGGTTTGTTCGTCGAAGTCGTCTGCATGACGATCTGCACTTCGTCTTCGAAGTTGGGATAGCGAATCTCGATGTTGAGCATGAAGCGATCGAGCTGCGCTTCGGGCAGCGGATAGGTGCCTTCCTGCTCGATCGGGTTCTGCGTCGCCAGCACGAAAAAGGGCAAATCCAATGGATAGGTCGAACCGCCCGCGGTGACCTTGTACTCCTGCATCGACTGCAGCAAGGCAGCCTGGGTCTTGGGCGGCGTGCGGTTGATCTCGTCGGCAAGCAGAATATTGGTAAAAATAGGTCCTTTGAGAAATTGAAAGGCGCGCCGGCCGGTGGCGGCGTCCTCCTGCAAAATATCGGTGCCGGTGATGTCGGACGGCATCAAGTCCGGGGTAAATTGAATCCGATTGAAATCAAGATCCAAAATTTCCGCCAGCGTGCTGATCAGCAGGGTTTTGGCCAAGCCGGGCACCCCGACGAGCAAGCAATGGCCGCGGGCGAAAAGCGCGATTAAAACTTCTTCGATGACTTGATCCTGGCCGACGATGACCTTGCGGATCTCGTCCAGCATGTTGTCCCGTTTGACCGCGAAATCTTCGATCTCGGCGATCTCATGTTGCTGTATCTCCAGTGCTTCCATGGGTGTCCTTGTCGCGGTCAGTGAACGCCGCCGAGCCTGTCCAGCGTGGCTTTGGCGAGGCGAGATTTTTCTTGCTCGCCGAGCGCGGCGTAAGCGTCGGCGAGCAGACGATAGATAAGCGGGTTGTAGGGGTTGATCTGGATGGCTTCCTCGAGCACGACCCGGGTTTCTTTGAAATTCTTCATGGCGTGGTAGGCCCGGCCCAACTGCACGTAGGCGTTGGCGTTGTCCGGGTCTACGTCCAAGGCTTTTTTGAACAGCGGCAGCGCCTCTTCCGAGCGATTCATGCCGATCATCACGCGGCCCAGTTTGTTCAAGATAACCGGCGAATTTGCGCTTGCCTGAAGGGCGCGTTTGTATTCATTGGCGGCGGCCTCGGCGCGTCCGCGACCGAGCAGTTGATCGGCGAGATGGGTGCGGTTGCGCGCGACCGCGGATTGAATCTCGCGCAGCTCCACCACTTCTTCGTCTTCCCGCTGGTCCTTTTTGACTTTGAGCCGGCGCACGCGGCTGCCTTCGATTTCCTTTAGCCCCTTGGCTTTGAGAAAGCCTTTCCACCGGGTTTCGAAGGCGTCGAACGACATGCCGTAAATTTTCTCGATGGCCTCGGGCGTCGGCCTTTCGTTCAGCGTGGCCATCAGCTCGCGAATGCCGCTCCTGCCTTTGCTCTGATTGATGAAATCCACCGCCGACGCGGCTTCGGCGTAAGCGAGCTGGACTTGCTCCGGCGTTTCGAGATGGATCAGCGACGGCTCCATTTTCTTGAATCCGACGAATTGATTTTTCGCCAGCGCTTGCACCAGCAGGGTCTGATTGGCCGGCGTCAGATAATCCTCGGCGGCGTCCGCTGCCGGCGCGGCTTTGCGCCAGCGCGTTTCATAAAACCGCGCCATGCCTTCGTGCAGCCAGATCGGCGCTTGATTATTGGTGAGGCCGACGATGGCGTAGTGCAAATATTCGTGGCTGAGCGAATCGAGCCAGCGGTAGCCAAAACTCAAAGCGCGCGGCGAGATGATCATGAGCTTGTTGAACTTGCAGATGCCGACGGCGCCGGTTTCTTCAATATCGCGCAATGAAAGAGTTGAGATGGCGTTAAAGCTGGTGGCGTCCGGCGCGATTTCGACCCGAACTTTTTCTTTGGGATAATAGCCAAGCTCGGCGCCGATCGCTTGATAGGATTTTTCCAAAGTCTCCAGGGCGTGGGTGACCAGAATACCGTCGCGCTTGTCGTCGACGAACAAGACAAAGTGCGCGCTCTCGTAGCGCTTAAGATTTTTGTGCACGTCGACGGTGAACTGGGCGAAGAGCTTGAGCGCCTGGCGCCGTGGGTTGGTCGAATCGATCGCCAGGGCGCGCTCGAGCACCGCCAGCGCTTCGGGATAGCGGCCTTGATAGAATTTTACCCGCGCGTCGAAATCGAGCGCCGCCGCCGCTTTAGGGTTTTCTTTCAGCTCCCGAGCGGCGAATTCCTGAGCTTCCGCGATGCGCCAGGCATCGAGCATTTCCTCGCCGGCCTTGAACTTGGGATCGCCCTCCGCGCCGGGGGCCGGAGCCGCGAGAAAAAGCCAAAGCAGAACGGCGGAGAAAAACGACAGTCGGTACTTCAAGGGAGAATCACTCGGAGAGATTTTTGAAATAGCGCTCGATCTGCTCTTTCATCTGCGGCGGGACGCCTTGCTTGAGGGATTCCAAAATTTCTTCGCGGAAATTGCGCGGCGCCTTGTACTCGTCTTTGCCCGGCAAGCGGAACTTCTCCGTGTCCAGGCCGGTAAAGCCGCTTTCGATATCGAATTCGGGGAACTGCGGCATGCCGGGCAGCGGGGTCAGCGAGCCAAACGGCAGAAAGCGGCCCTGGCGAAACAGCCGGGTCATCGGCATGTTGCCGAGTTGGCCGCGCTGGGCCATCTGCTGCATCGACTGTTGCATCTGTTGCTGCGACTGCGCCAGGCGGTCGAGCGCGCCGCGCTCCGGCGGCACCGCGCCGCGCGAGTCCAACTGGCCCAGGCGATTGTGCGCGCTGCCCATTTCTTTGCCGGCTTCGCCGATGTTTTGCACGATCTTCGGATCGAGCTGGGGAAAGAGCTGAAACAGCGATTCAAGCTTCTCGTGCAAATCTTCGGTGCGTTCTTTGAGCACGTCCTGGCGGTGCGCCAGTTCCCGCAGCGAGCGCTTGTCGGCGTCGGTGAGCGCTTGTGCCGGTTCGGCCATCAGCTTGGCCAGCTCGGATTTGATGCTATCCAGACTCTTTTCAGCCCGCTGCGCGCGCGGTTCCTGGGCAGGCGTGCGTTTCTTCGCCAACTCTTTCCGCGTCAAGCCGTCGCCTTCGCCAAACCCGGGAAAATCCTTGTTGCTGAGTTTGGCGATCAGATTGCGCAACAGCGCATTCATTGTCGCATCGTCGAGGTTGGTCAGCAGGCCCGGATCGTCCGGTCCTTCGCGGTCGGGAAACAATTCGGTCAGCTGGCCAAGCTCCGCGACCGCTTTCTTGAGGAATTCGTCGAGCTTGTTCTTGAGCGCGGCATCGCGCTCCGTGAGCGCGCTGTTGTTGAGCCCCTCGGTCTTCACCAGAATTTCCTGTTGCTCGCGCGCGATCTCTTGCAGTTCGCTGCTCTGGCGCTGCATTTCGCCTTGCATGCGCCCCATGCTCGAGGCCATGGCCGAGCGCTGGGCATTTTGCAGCGCGGCGACCATTTGCGCCATCTGATTGAACAGCTCGCGGGCGAGCTGGCGCGCGCCTTCGATGTCGCCCTGCGCGAGTTTCTTGCGGATCTCATCCAGGGCTTTCTGCATGTCGTCGAAGCCGAGGCCCTGCATCGCTTCGGGGTTCATGAAATCGTCGGGCATTTGCTGCGCGAGCTGGGAAGCGGCGCGCTGCAGCGCGTCCAGGGTCTTGGACAGCTCGGCGATCTGCTTCATGATGGCGTCGAGATTCTTATCGCCGCTCTGGAGTTTCTCCAGCGCGTCCATCAAGCGCTCCTGGCTGCGCGCCAAATCCTGCGCCGTCGAAGCCAGCTCCTGGGCTTTCATGCGTTTGCCGATGTCCTCGGACAAGAGCGACATGCGCTCCAGTTCGGTGGCGATCTCGTCGCGCGCTTTGAGCTTTTCATCCACGGTGCCGGCTTGCTCCTGTTTGCGCAGCAGTTCGTCCTTGGTGAATTCGAGGTTTCGCTTGAGCGCTTCGAGATCGGTCCAGGTGGCGAAATCGGACATGCGATCCTTCTCGGTGCGGCTCATGACCTCCGCGGTGCGCTTGAGCGCGTCGGCGAGGTTCTGCTCGAATTTCTTTTCCAGTTCTTTTGCCGGCTCAGTTGATTTTTCTCCCGGCGCGGGTTTTTCCAAATGATCGGCCAAGAGATCGACCATGCGGCTGTTCAGATCGCGGATCATCTCGGCGATCTGTTGATGCTCGCCTTTAAGATTCTTGGGTTTCAGGCGAATCGAGCGGGAGGTGCCGATCTTCGGCCCGGAAATCGTGTCGTTGTCGAAAACCTGAAGCAAAAAGACCGCTTCCTCGCTCTCCCGTAATGCGAGCCGGCCGAGATCCCACTTATACTGATCGCGCACGATGAGTTTCTTCGAGTCCTCTTTTTGCAAAGTGATTTTGTCTTCGCGCTCGCCGATCTTGACGATCAGCGCAACCCCGGCAATGCCAAAATCGTCGCGCGCGCCGTATTCGAGGGTGAGAATTTCGTCGCCGTTGATCTCCAAGTCTTCGGTGGGCTGCAGCAAGTCGACGGTGGGAAAGCCGTCGGGCTTGACCTTGAGCTCGTAGGTGATCGGCGAGTTGCGAAAGCCGTGCGCGTCTTCGACGTGAATGCGATAGGACTGGGATTGAAACAGCACCAGATTTGCCTGCAACTTGCGGCCGTCGATCTTGAGCGGGATCTTCCTGCCGTCGTCCATGACGATTTCGGCTTTGACCACGTCTTTGGTCGTCACCGCGTCGAGGCGCAACGTCGAGCCTTTGAGCCCTTCGATGCTGCCTTCGGGCACGGCGATCGAGCCGAGCGCGGTATAGGCCGGCGGATATAGCAGCAACTGCACGTTGGCGATTTCCGGCGCATCGACCGCTTCGGCGCTGTACGTCGCCGAGGCAAACGGTCCGGTCACGGCGCGATAGCGCAGAGATTTTTCCAGGCGCGCGATCTTGGCGCTGAATTTTCCCGCGCCGAGATTTTCCATGGGCACTTTTTCCGCGCCAATCAGCTCGCCGCGCTCGTTGGTGCCGGTCCAAGTGACGAGTTCCAATGCAGCCGGCGCGGCGCCGGCGGTGGCAGCCTGGATCGTTACCGGCGCGCCGCGCACGACGCGAAGCCCTTTGGGCGCGATCTCAATCGACGTTTGCGTCGGCGGCAAGTGTTCCAAAGGGCGGGTCAGCATGCTGATCGTGCCGCCGACCCAGGAAGGGTTGAACAGCACCATCGCCGACACCGGCAGGAGCAGCAAGCCGAGCAAACGCAAATTCGACTTGAACTGCCGGCTATCGAGCAATTCGTCAATCTTGAGGGTCGCAACCTGATTGCGCGTCGTGCGCAAGAGCGCCATCACCATCGACGACGAGAAACCGGGCGCGCTCTGAGCCTGGGA
>Ga0075421_100008912_pt1 | contig 12360 bp, 9 predicted proteins | sample SoiMetdeltSBSDD5_FD_75292 | JGI IMG/M metagenome (GOLD analysis project Ga0075421, IMG submission 75292) | Bulk soil microbial communities from a Populus tree surrounding site in Tennessee, USA - Soil MetaG P. deltoides SBSDD5 | ecosystem: Environmental > Terrestrial > Soil > Tree plantation...
GCGAGTCCACGCGGAAGTAGAAGCCGTGGAGGTGCATGGGGTGCGCCTCCTGCGAGGCGTTGACGATCCGCCACCGCACCGAGTCGCCTAACGCGTACCGCAGCCGCTCGCTGTGGGGCCACGCTTTGCCATTGATCGCGGTGAACTGTCGGGTGTTCGTCCCACGGCGGTCCGTCGTCGGGGCCGCGCCCGGGCCCTCTCCCCGGTCGGCGAGCTGGGTGATCACGAAGATCCGGTCGTCGGGGACGTGCCCCGGCGGGTCGACGACGATCGCGCCCGCGAGCTGGGAGTCGAAGCCGCGGCGCGGCAGCAGCGCCGACGGGAGATCGTCGGGCACACGAACGCTGTAGGCAGGGACCCAGTACAGATAGGTCCCCTCGCGCCGCGCGACGAACCGCGCCGTGGCGGTGTCGCCTGGGAGCACCAGCAGCGAGTCCCGCATTGCGGAGCGCTCGCTCAGCCCGCGCACGACGAGCGTGTCGTCGAGCGGGTTGCGGACGGTCACGCGGACCGGGGTGCCGACGCGCACGCGGATCAGCGGCCCGGGAATGGTCGGCGCCTTCCCCTCCTCGGCGAAGGCGAGGAGGGTGAACCCCGGCTCACTGTCGCCCAGGATGTGCCACGCGACGGGGGCGACCGTCAGGCGCAACGCGAGCGTATCGCCGGCCATCGTGCCGGCCGGCGTGCGGTTGTCGTTCGCGACGGCGCGCTCCACGCGCGCCGTGACGGGCCGCGCGGAGAACAGCGCGAGCAACGCAAGCGATCCGGTGACGAGCGATGCGAGTGATCGGTGGGTGGACATGCAGCCTCCTTCTGTGCCGTCGCGCCGATATAGCACAACGGACGCCGGCCGGCGAGTGGAGCCGCCATCCGTCATCCCGATCCACGACCACACCGTACGCCTCGGACGTCTTCTCGAACGTCGGCTGGACGAGAGCCATCCGGCGTCGCAGCCCGAGCTGCGCCAGACGCGCCGCCAATCGTTCAGGCTGCGAGGTGATAGTGTCCATGCGGTGATCCCGTCTGTGCTCTCGACGGACAGCCCGCGTACGCGCGTCTCGCCCGGCGCCGCCCTACTGCGGCTCGCCGAAATACAGCGTATGCCCTTGGTCGTCATGGATCACGAACTCCCGTGTTCCCCAGGCCGTCCGGTGCACCTCTTTCGCCAGCCGCACGCCGGCGCGCCGGACCGCCTCGGCTGCTGCGAGCACGTCCGGGGTTTCGAAGTAGAGGTGCAAGTGCTCGTCGCGGGCCACGACGTCGATCGACGGATCCTTTGTATCGACCAGTTTGAGATGAAAGAGCTGCGTCCCAACGCGAATGCCGGCGTAGAAGTCCTCGTGCTGGAAGGCCAGCGTGAACCCAGGCAGCAGCGTGTAGAAGCGGATAGACGCTGCCAGATCGGTGGTCCGCAATTGCGCTACGACGTTCGATATCTGCATCCGGTCTCCGACGAAGTACCCTCGGTTATGGCCCTCCAGGCGTCCCTATGGCAACCGCTCGATCTCGCTCCACTGGTTGTTGCCGTATAACGCATGAAGTTCAGCTGCGGAGCGCCGCACCGACGGGCGCTCCGCAGCGCGGCCAGGACAGAGAGGTCGTCAAGCGCACAACCTGGGGCCGGTCGCTCCGGCAGGTGCAACGGACGTTAGGCCGGGACCGACGGAGGTGGCCCGCGACTAGGCGCGATCGCGGCGTGGGGATCGCACGGCGATCCTGCCCCGGATTGCGCCGCGGAGCAGTACGCCGCCGCCCAGGGCGACGACGCCGGCAAAGAGCGAGGCCAAAACTGCCGGCACGGCGGGTGAGCCCAAGTACACGTAGCGCAACTCGGTCGCGCCCACGATGAGGCCCGCGCCGAGCGCGGCCGCACCGACGACGCCGATTAGCACTCGGAGCCCGGAGCCCAGAACTCGTTCCCTCATTCTATTCTCCCGGCCTAACGCCTAGAGTTCACCTGCAAGGGCATCAGACAAGATGCGGCGCCGTAGGCGCCGCGACCACAGCGCCCTTGTCAGGTGCAACGCACGTTGGGCGGCGTCGTCGAGATGCCGGCGGCGAGTTCGCGTCTAGGGTGCCCGGGCGCTCCCGGCCGGCTCGACGCGGACGGTCGGGGCGCGCTCGTCCAGCTCCACGCGGACGGCGGTGCCGGGGGCGAGCGCCGCCAGCAACGGGCTCTCGACGAAGTGGTGGACGTGGCCGCCGCCGTTGCCCTTCTCGCACGTGCACGCCAGGCTGCGGAGCCGCCCGCGTCCGTCGCGCCCCGCGCAGACGAGCGCGAACTCGTCGCCGAGAGCGGCCAGCCGGTCCGCGGCCACAGCCGAGATCTCCAGTCGGCCGTCGAGGGGAGTCTTGCGCGACACGCTGCGCTCATCGAGAAGCATGTAGGAACTCCTCTATCTACCAAGCCGGGCGTCCGCCCAACGCTAATTATGCAGTCATGTTATGCTGCGAGCCGCGCGAATCCCTGCGAACGCTCGCACCCTAACTCCGACGCGAACCCGCGCGCCAGCCCGCATCTGCTTGAATCGCAGGCGGGTTGGGAGATCCCCCTCGCCACCCCAACGCTATTAGGCTGCGTGTGCTTGCGGCAATAACCCCTACATAGGGGCCGTCCGATCATAGCATGCTCCCGGCGCGGCTGCCGCCCAGGCGTCCGAACAACAGACGATCGCCGGCCGATCCCGGACTGCCCGCACGCGGGGTGTAACGCCGGAAGTGTGCGCTGCGGAGCACCGGGCGTAGGCCGCGGGCCGAGACGCCGGCCGCCCAAGGCTGAAAGCAAGCGTGCGATGATATGATCGACTACCGCAAAGCGAGCGCTTCACTCGGTCGGTGGCATTGCAACACCTGCCGTCCGTGGCGCGGTGAGCACGCGGCCGGGAAGTCGCCCCGTTGCGCGTCCGCCATCCACCACCGGCACGCCGTTCACGAGCACGAAGTCGATCCCCTCCGCGTACTGGTGCGGCTGGAAGAACGTCGCCACGTCGCGAATGCGTTCGAGGTCGAACACCACGACGTCGGCGGCGAACCCCTCGCGAAGAAGGCCGCGGTCCCTCAAGCGCATGATCTGCGCGGGCAGGCTCGTCATCGACCGCACCGCGTCTTCCACCGAGAGAATTCCACGCTCGAGCGCATAGCGCCGGATCTTCCGCGGGAACGTGCCGTAAAACCGCGCGTGTGTTGCCGGCCCATCCTCCGGGAGCGCGATTCCCGCATCCGACGCGGTCGCGACCCATGGCAGCGCCGCGAATGCCTCCATGTCGAGCTCGTTCATCGAGAACCCGCGCATGCGGCCGCCACCCGCGCGATCGGCCCGTCCCTCGAGCTGCAGCGCGATCGCCGTCTCGACGGCCGAGAGCTTTTTCGCCGCGGCGATGTCGCCGATCGACTTGCCCACCACCGTTGAATCCGGGTAGTCGAACACGACCACGTTCCCGGGGCCGCCACGGCGGGTGATCTCGTGCGCGATGTCGCGCCGCATCGCCGCAGCCTTCGCCGAGTCCGCGAGCACGGCGCGCAGGGCGGCACGATAGTCCGGGCGTGCGCCGCCTGACGCCGGCGCTTCCTCACGAACCGACGCAAACACCCAGTCAGGAATGAGAACGGTGTTCCCATCCGTTCCGCTCGTATTGTAGGTGTACTGGTCGGCCCACACGTCGACGCCCCGCGCCCGCGCACGCTCGATGAGTTGGATCGCGGCGTGGCTAGAGCCCCAGTAGCTGGCCCCCTTCGCCTTGATGTGCGAGGCGACGACAGTGATCCCCGTCCGCTCGCCGATCTCGATCGTCTCGCTCACCGCATCGAGCAGCGTCGGTGGACCCGGTGGATCCTGGCTCGGCCAGTACCACATGGGGTCCCGCCCTTCGCTCCGCTCGTGCGAGATGTACACGCCACGGAACGGCGCAACCTCCTCGGCCAGCGCGACCACCTCGTCGGTCGTGCTCCAGCGGCCGGGGACGTACTCCAGGCCAGCGGACAACCCAATCGCGCCATCCTGCATCGCCTGACGAACCATCGCCCGCATGCGGCGTACCTCGTCGGGCGTCGCAGCGCGGCGGAAGTCGTTCCCCATGACCTCTCGGCGCACGCTCCCGTGGCCGACCATGAGCATCGCGTTAGGTCCGATGCCGTTCTTCTCGAGCGAGGCGCGCTGGTCGCGGATCGGCAGTGGCGAGCGGCCGTCGTGGTTGACGACGACGGTCGTGACGCCCTGGGTGACGAGATTCGGCGCGGCACGACGACGCGCGTCGGGATCGCGAAAGCCGCCGCGAGGGCTCGCGCCGTCGTCGGCGTGGGAGTGGATGTCGATGAACCCCGGCGCGACGATCTTGCCGCGGGCGTCGATGACGCGCGCGGCACGCGCGCCGCGCAGGTCACCCACGACAGCGATGCGCCCGGCGCGAATTCCGACGTCACCGTAAAACCAGGGATTCCCTGTGCCGTCGAGGATGCGGCCGCCGGTGATCAGCACATCGAATGGCGCGCTCTGAGCGGATGACTGAGTCGCGGCGCCGGATTGCGCCTTTGACAGCGCTGGGGATACGCCAACCGCGAGCAGCGCGGCGGCGAGCATTGGGAGGAGACGCATGATGGTCACGAATCCTAGGCCGTTGGTCGGCGCGCTGGGGACGAGGCGGCCAGGTCAGCCGTCACGCGCATCTCCGCCGTGTAACGCAGCTCGGCGAACCGCACCAGGAGGTCAGCCTCCGTGACACCCCGTCGTTCTTCGCCGGAGAGATCCGCAATGATCATCCCGCGGTGCATCATGATCGTCCGATCGCCGAACCGGACTGCCTGATCCATGCTGTGCGTCACCATGAGCGTCGTGAGGCGATGCGTGCGCACGACGTGGTCCGTGACGAACATGATCTGCTCCGCCGCGCGCGGATCGAGCGCGGCGGTGTGCTCGTCGAGCAGCAGGAGGTCGGGGCGCGTGAGCGTCGCCATGAGCAGGGTCACCGCCTGGCGCTGGCCGCCGGACAACGTGCCCATCGACGCCTGCAATCGGCCCTCGAGGCGCATGCCTAACGACGCGAGCCCCTCGCGATATCGGTCGAGCGCCGTGCGGCCCAGGCCAATCCGGAGGCCACGGCGCTTTCCGCGCAGCTCGGCCATTCGCAGGTTCTCCGCGACCGTCATCGACGGACACGTCCCCTTGAACGGATCCTGAAAGACACGACCCACGAGGGCGGCGCGCCGGTGCTCCGGCCAGCGCGTCACGTCCCTGTCGGCGATCCGGATCGTGCCGGCGTCGGCCAGGTACGTCCCGGCGATGACGTTCAGGATCGTCGATTTCCCGGACCCGTTGCTGCCGATGACCGTGAGGAACTGGCCGGCCGGAATCGTCAGGTTCACGCCGCGCAGCGCGGGCACTACGTCTCCGCCCGGCTGCTCGAATGTCTTCTCCAGCGACTCGAGCTCGATCATACGCGCGTCCCTCCGCGCCGCAGGCGAAGTCGGACGGAGGGGAGTGCCAGCGTCGCGAGGACAAAGGCGGCAGTCGCAAGCTTGAGGTCGATCGGATCGAGCCCCACGCGCAGTGCCACGGCGATCAGCCCGCGAAAGACGATTGCACCGACGGCGACCATCGCGATCGTCGCGCCCAGCCTCCATCGGCGCGGCTTCAGCGTCTCGCCGAGGATTACCGCCGCCATGCCGGCGACGAGCGTGCCGACGCCCATCGTCACGTCGGCGAAGCCCTGATACTGCGCGATCAGCGCCCCCGAGAATGCCACGAGGCCGTTCGCCAGCGCGAGCGCCAGTTCCACCATCCCTCGGCGGTCCACGCCCTGCGCAATGATCATCGCGGGATTGTCGCCGGCTGCGCGCATCGCCGTACCGAAGTCGGTGCGAAGGAACCACGTGAATGCAAAGCCAAGTAGCACCATGAGCACCAGAAACACGGTGCCGAACGAAAGGTCGCTGGACCAGGTGCCCGTTGCCGGGACGAGCGCGTGCAGCTGCGTGGCGAGTGTGGCACGATCGAGCAGCGAGATGTTCGACCGTCCCATCACGTGCAGATTGACGGAGTAGAGCGCGGTCATGACGAGAATCCCGGCGAGCAGCTCGGTGACGCGCAGCCTCGTGTGCAGCACGCCGGTCACCCAGCCTGCAATCATCCCGGCGAAGAATGAGACAACCGCCGCCAGGAGTGGATCGACGCCACCGACGATGAGCGTTGCGGCGACCGCTGCCCCGAGTGGAAAGCTGCCGTCGGGGGTGATGTCCGGGAACCGAAGTACCCGTGACGCGATGTAGACTCCCCACGCGAGCGTCGCGAACGCGAGGCCGAGCACGAGAGCGGAGAGCCAGAACGCCCACGGTGATGGCTGGCGATTCGTAATGGCCGAGGCGGGTGGCACGTTAGGCTGTGCGACCCGGACGGTGTCTCCTGCACCCTTCACCGGAATGACCGTGGTCGCCCGGGCGAGGAGGTCCGGGGGTATCGTCACCCCGAAGTCTGCGGCCGCGCCGAGATCGACAACGATCTGCGGATTCGCCGAAACAAGGAACGGGATGTTCGCCGGGCTCTCACCGCGCAGGACGCGGATCATCATCAGGCCCTGGGCGTACCCGTTCTCGAAGAAGCTCGCCCCCATCGCCAACGGCGGACCGGCGTAACCAGTGTTGGCAGCGACCACCGGCATCTTGAGCTCGCGCGCTTGCTTGATGAGTGACGGGAATCCGCCGCCGATCATGATGCTCGGGATCTGCATGATGCCGCCGACGCCCTGCGCGCGCAGCGCCTGAACGCCCGGCGCAATGTCCTGGGGGCTCGTGCACGCGATCGTGACGAACCGGATGCCCAGCTGCTCCGCCTTCCGTTTCGCGAGGTCGAGATAGAATTCGGCGAAGGGATCGGCCGGGTCGAACAGCGTCCCCCACACGCGGGCCTTCGGAAAGGTGGAATTCGCGACCGACAGCGCCGAGTCGACGGGAAGCGGGATCGAGGCGCCAGTGACGTTAGGCCGGTGTGCCGTGGGACTCGTGCCGGCGTTGATCGCGTAGGGATTCGCGACGGCGCCGAAGATGATCGGGCGGTCGGTGATGACCTTCATCGCCGTCTGGGTCGCGATCGAGGACATCGTCGCCACCTGCGTCGCACCTTGTTGCACGAACTCGCGCATGATGAGCGACAGCGTCGGGATGTCGCCCTGCGCGTTGCGCTCGAGGAAGGTGACGTTCACGTCGCGTATGTACCCGGAGTCCGCGAGCGCCTTGTAGAAGCCCTCGCGTGCCTCGTCGAGCGGGACAAGTGATGACACCTGAACCACTCCGATGACCGGGCGCGCGGCGTGGGGGTCGTCGCCGCAGCCCGCTAGCATCGCTAGCCCCGCAACGAGGTTCAGGCTGATGTCACGTCGCATTCGTATACGTTACTGAGAGACCCGGGGGGCCAATAGACCGAGTTGACGGCCACGCTACAGCAATCAGTTTTCGATCTCCACCTCATCCTTCTCGCGTGTCAGCCATCCCCCGCCTTTCCATCGCTCTCACCGGGCGGTACCGCCTCGAGCGCGAGCTCGGCGCGGGCGGGATGGCCACGGTCCATCAGGCGTACGACATCCGGCACGATCGATCGGTCGCCATCAAGGTGCTCCATGAGGAGGTCGCGGCGTCGGTCGGGGCCGACCGGTTCCTCGCCGAGATCCACACGACCGCTAAGCTCGCGCACCCGAACATCCTGCCGCTCTTCGATTCGGGATCACAGGACGGAATTCTGTACTACGTCATGCCGCTCGTCGTCGGCGAGTCGCTGCGCGCGCGGCTCGAGCGCGATCGAACGGTCGAGATGGCAGACACGCTGCGCATTGTGCGTGAGGTCGCGGACGCGCTCGCGTACGCGCACGCGAACGGGGTCATCCACCGTGACATCAAGCCCGAGAACATCCTGCTCGGGTACCCGAAGCGAGGCGTAGCCTCGGCTGCGGGTGTCGGCCACGCGTTCGTGACCGACTTCGGCATCGCCCGGGCTCCGACGCCGAGGGGTACCGAGCGCCTAACGGGCGCTGGGTTGTCGGTCGGCACGCCGGCCTATATGAGCCCGGAGCAAGCGGCCGCGGATCCGCACGTCGATGGTCGGACGGACCAGTACAGCCTCGCCAGCGTGCTGTTCGAGATGCTGGCGGGTGAGCCACCGTTCGCCGGACCTTCGGTCGATGCGATCCTCGTGCGGCGCTTCACCCGACCGCCGCCACGCCTCTCGAGTCGCCGTGCAGACGTCCCGCGCCATCTCGACGGCGCGGTGCTCACAGCCATGGCGCGCGATCCTGACGAGCGGTTTGCATCGATGGAACGCTTCATCGACGCCTTGAGCGAGCCGACGAACGCGTGGGCGTCGGCGCCTGGCGCCGATCCGTCGATCGCCGTCCTGCCGTTCGCGAACATGAGCGCCGATCCGGAGAACGAGTACTTCGGCGACGGCATGGCCGAGGAGATCATCAACGCGCTCGCGCAGGTGCCGGGGCTGCGGGTGGCCGCGCGGACGTCGGCGTTCGGGTTCAAGGGCAAGACCCACGATCTGCGCGCCGTTGGCGAGAAGCTGAACGTCGGGACGATTCTCGAGGGGAGCATACGCCGCGCGGGGAACCGCGTTCGCGTGACGGCGCAGCTCGTCAGCGTGGCGGACGGGTACCACCTCTGGTCGGAACGCTACGACCGGGAGCTCACGGACATCTTCACGATCCAGGACGAGATCGCGACGGCGATCGCCTCGCGGCTTGCCGTGACACTGCGCGGAACCCGCGATACGGTGCTCGTCAAGCCGTCGACGTCGAACATCGAGGCCTACGAGCACTACCTCAAGGCGCGATCGCTCATGAAGGAACGAGGTGCCGCGCTGCTCGGCGCGATCGATTTCTTCGAGCGGGCGGTCGCGCTCGACCCGGAGTTCGCGCCGGCGCTGGCGCACCTCGCGCACGCCCTCGTGCTCTCGAGCTTCTGGGGAATGAACCCGCCCGACCGTGTCGCGGCACGTGCGAAATCTGCGGCCGCCCGCGCGCTCCAGCACCACGAGACGCTCGTTGCCTCACACACCGCGTCGGCACTCGTCGCCACGTGCATCGACTTCGACGCTGATCGCGCCACCGAATGCTGGAACCGCGCGCTCGCGATCGATCCGTGGGACGCGGAAGCTCGTGTGCTCCGCGCCGCGTTCGACATCTGTTACACGCGCGGTGACTTCGTCGCGGCCATCCCCGAAATGCATGCGGTGATCGAGCGCGATCCGTTGAGCACCATCGCGCACACGCAGCTTGCCGTGATTCTGAGCTTCGCCGGGCGGTTCGACGAGGCCCTCGTCGAGGCAAGACGCGCGCGTGAGATCGACCCGAACGCTTTCTTCGGGTTGTGGGCGGAGGTGAACGCGCAGGCGTTCGGTGGCGATGCGCAGGCCGCGGTCGGGTTGATTTCGACACACCTCTCGAAATACGGGCGTCACCCATGGCTGCTCATGGCGCTCGCCGCCTCGTATGATCGCCTGGATCTCCCTCAGCGCGCGTTGGCGGCGTTCCAGGAGCTGGTGGCCAGGTCCGGGACGGAATACGTGCAGCCGTCAGTGCTCGCGATCGCTGCGGTGCATGCCCGCCGAGACTCGGACGCTCTGGCGTTTCTCCGCCGGGCCGTCGAAACCCGTGACCCTGCCCTCGGCGCGTTTGCCCTGTATTCTCCGCCGATGGCGAAGCTTCGGCGGGAGAGCGAGTTCTGGGACGTGGTCGCACCACTCGGCTGGAGTGCCACGTTAGGCGTGCCGAGTGTCGGCGGGAGCTCGCGGACCTGATCGCCGAGCCACGAGCAGGAAGCTGTGTGGCAACCGCGCGAGCTCAGAATCCGGCACGTGCGGAAACTCTGGCCAGAAATGCGCCGGATGCTCGACGAGCCGCTCAATGCGCAGTCCGGCCGTGGCGACGGCCGTCACGATCTGCCCGAGCGTCCACTGATGCTCCCACGCCCGCGGCGCCACCGCACCTGGGGGTGCGAAGCGCTCGACCGCACGCGCTGGGAAGTCGTCGTTAGGCTCCGCGTGGACGTCGAAGTAGGACCGCGCGGCGCGGAACTGCACCCTGTCCGCCTGTGAGTCCCACACCCAGTTGAGCGGATGGCCTTCGTAGAGCACGAGCCACCCGCCGGGAGTAAGGAGCCTCTCCACCACCCGGCCCCAACGAGTCAGATCCCCAACCCAAGGCAACGCGCCGGAGCCGGTGAGAAGCACGTCAGCCCACCCGGCGAGCTCGCTCGCCGGCGCAAGCACGTCCGCCTGCATGAAGCGGACGCACCCGGCCGGGACCTCGAGCCGCCGCGCCTTCTCGTGCGCTATCGCGAGCATGGCCGCGCTCCCATCGACGCCCACGACTTCACAACCGGTCGTACGCCAGAGGCCGAGCGCGGTCTGGCCGTGCGAGCACTGGAGGTGGAGGAGTCGCGTCGATCGCGAGACCAGCGGCAGCAGGACTTCACGCTCGGGTGGGCTGAGGTCCAGCGTGCCCGCCCGAAGCGCCGCCACATCGACGTCGATCGCGTCGGCATACTTGCCGGCGGCCAGGTCCCAGGCGCGAAGCGTCTCCGCGCCTTTCTCGTGCAGATCACTCATCGCCCCTCGCTCTTCGCCGCCCGGATGGACCACGCCCCTGACCGAGTCCCGGCGCGCCAGTTGCCGCTGACGATGACCTGTACTGCCTTCTCAAAGAGGTCGGCAAACGACGCATCCGCGTCGAGATCAGCGACTGACGTCCACGTCCCGGCGAATTCGCCGTCTCTGCCAGCGACGACTGCTCGCCAAGCGCCGGTCCACCGTGCGGGGGACTTTGCTGCCGACCAAGCGCCGGTGGCCACCGGGTTACCCTGTGCATCGGCGAGTTGCCACGTTCCCGTGACAGTGCCGCTCGCCGAGTCGGGGATGGCTGTCCACGTTCCCATCAGCGTCACGCCGTTGCTCGTCCTCGCGGCCCATGTGCCCGAACGGGTGTTGCTCGGTGCAGTGCGGGCCGTGTCCTGACGCGCAGGCGCTTGCCCGCCCGATACGTCGACGGTGGTGAGGAGCAGCAGACACGCATGGAGGAACGGGCGAAACTGCCGCCGCACGTCTGCGCGCGCGATCTCGACCTCCGGCCCTCTACGGCGGTCCGAACCCGAATGGTGCATTCCAAACACTCGGCGTCCTGGTTAGGTCTGCTTGGTGACTCAACGCGTCACCGACACGATGACTCGCTGATACCGGGAAAGTGCGGGGGTTCCGTTGTCCGTTGCCTCCAGGACCAACTGGATCGTCTGGCCGGGCGCCGCGTCGTTAGGTACCTGGAGGTGCGTGGCGAGCGCGGTCGGGGCCGAGAGGCTCACGTCGCCAGGGTAGGTGTCCACGTCCTTCCACCGCCACCACCGCACGGCCACCGCGTTGCCGTCCGGATCCGACGCTGTTCCCTCGAGGCGCACCGTCTCGCCGGGGCGCGCGGAGACGCGAGCGCTCCCGCGAGTCGTCACTATGGGCTCGTGGTTGGCGCCGGCGTACGTCGGGGTCACCGACCACTTCATGCGCGCGGCAAAGTCGTTTTGCGCCGCTGGCGTGAAGTTCGGCTGCGGCGACGGCGGACGCGTGGATGGGCCCTCCGGGCCGATGCGCTCGAGGCTCCGCATGAATTCCTCGAACGACGTCGCCGCGCCCCCTTGGCCTGCGCGCGCCGAATCGCCTCGCGACGCCGGATTCATGGCGACATGCCCCGCCCACCCGCCGGGTGTCTCGTCGCGATACGCTCCGAGCCCGTTGCCGATCAGGTTGAAGAACGTGAACGTGTCGCCCTCGCCGAGAAACTCCCCCTTGGGCCGCGGCGGCAGCCACACGACGTAGCCCTTCGCGCGCAGCTCGGCGGCGGTCAGCCCCGTGAGGCCGAAATAGTCGAAGCGGTCGCCCGGCACCATCTGCTTCCCGTCGCCCCACACGCGGTAGTGGCCGCCTAACGCCCCGCGGCTCGAGACGTTCGCGCGCGTCCAGTCCACGCTGAAGTACGGCGCGTTCTCTGCGGAGGCGAAGACGTACGCCCCGTACGCAACGGCGACGCCTCCCTGCCCCGCGGTCAGGGCCCGGATGTCGGGCCAGTTGGGGCGGATGTAGGTGGCGTACGTGTCGTCCTGGTCACCGGACAAGGAGAGGATTGCCTTGCGCGAGACCTTGGCGCGGACCGCGGGCCACGCAAGCGCGCCGTCGTGACGCTCCTGGATCGACTTGAGCGCCCGCGCGATCGTGCTCGCGCCGCCCCACGCGAGCAGATAGATCGGCTCGGGATCGTCGTCGAGCAGGAGGTCGCGAATGAGGTCGGAGCCCGGCGTGTCCTTCGAGATGTCGCCGTCGAACTCGACGTTCCCCCA
>Ga0075421_100008915_pt1 | contig 12357 bp, 12 predicted proteins | sample SoiMetdeltSBSDD5_FD_75292 | JGI IMG/M metagenome (GOLD analysis project Ga0075421, IMG submission 75292) | Bulk soil microbial communities from a Populus tree surrounding site in Tennessee, USA - Soil MetaG P. deltoides SBSDD5 | ecosystem: Environmental > Terrestrial > Soil > Tree plantation...
CCCTGCTGGTGATGCACAAAAACGCAATCACCCACGACGCGATCCCCGGCTTCATGCAACGCTTCGAGACGGCGTATGCGGCGGAGATCCGCGCCTTTGTCGAGATGATCGCAAGCGGCGGCGAACCCGCCGTCACCGGGGAAGATGCGCGCGCGGCAACCGCGATCAGCATCGCGGCAACCCGCTCCCTCGATGAGGGGCGGCCTGTTATGCTTGAGGAAATTCTTTCGTAGGGGCAGGGCATGCCTTGCCCCTACGAAACTACACACGAGGAATTGTCAATGACCAGACTACTGAAAAACTACATCAACGGCGAATGGCGCACCGCCGACGCGGTAGGCACGCTCGATGTGATCAACCCGGCGACGCAGGAACTCATAGCGCAGGTTCCGTGTTCATCCGCGCAGGAGGTAGATTTTGCTGCACAAGCCGCCGCGCAAGCCTACGAAGAATGGCGGCGCGTGCCCGTCACCGACCGCATCCAGTATCTATTCAAGCTCAAGGACTTGATGGAAACCCACTTCGATGAGCTTGCCGCCACCATCACGAAGGAATGCGGCAAGACTCTCGCCGAGGCAAAGGGCGAGATGCGCCGCGCCATCGAGAATGTCGAAGTGGCCTGTGGTATGCCCACGCTCATGCAGGGCGAGTTCAGCGAGGATATTGCGCGCGGCATTGATGAGTTCATGATCCGCCAGCCTGTCGGCGTGTGCGCCGCGATCACCCCGTTCAACTTCCCCGGCATGATTCCCTTCTGGTTCATGCCCTATGCGCTGGCGGCGGGCAACACCTACATCGTCAAACCCTCTGAGCGCGTCCCGCTCACGATGCAGTTAGTCTTTACCCTGCTCGAACAGCTCGATCTGCCGCCCGGCGTGGTGAATCTGGTGAATGGCAGCAAAGAGGCGGTCGATGCGATCCTCGATCACCCGGCAATCCGCGCGATCAGCTTCGTCGGTTCGACGCCTGTAGCCAAATACATCTACAGCCGGGGCAGCAGCAACGGCAAGCGCGTTCAATCACAGGGCGGGGCCAAGAACCCGATCATTATTCTGCCCGATGCCGATATCGACATGGCAACGACCATCGTTGCGGATTCGGCATTCGGCTGTGCGGGCCAGCGCTGCCTTGCCGCCTCGGTCGCCATCACGATTGGCGGGGCGCGCCACAGCTTCACCGAGGCAATAGCCGATGCGGCTTCTCAGCGCGTGGTGGGTTACGGTCTTGACGACGGCGTGCAGATGGGGCCGGTGATCAACCATCAGAGCCGGGAGCGCATCGAAGGACTGATCGTGAAGGGCGTCGATCAAGGCGCATCCCTGCTGGTCGATGGTCGGCAGCCGAGCATCGCAGGCTACGAGCGCGGCAGCTTCGTCCGCCCGACTATTCTGCAAGATGTCCCGCCAGCCAGTGAGATCGCCCGCACGGAAATCTTTGGCCCGGTGCTCAGCCTGATTCACGTCGAGACGGTCGATGACGCTATCTCGCTGATCAACAGTGGCGAGTACGGCAATATGGCCTGCCTGTTCACTAACAGCGGATCAGCGGCGCGGAAGTTCCGCAATGAGGTCGAAGCGGGCAACATCGGGATCAACATCGGCGTGGCGGCTCCTATGGCCTTCTTCCCTTTTAGCGGCTGGAAAGAGAGCTTCTACGGCACGCTGCACGGTCAAGGTAAGCACGCCGTTGAGTTCTTCACGCAGACTAAAGTTGTGGTCGAGCGCTGGCCGAAGGAATGGTCACGGACGTTTTAGCGGATGGCAGATGGCTGATGGAAAAACTATCTGCCTTCTGCCCATTTATTGAAGGACGGACTCATGCTGAAATTCGCCAACGCGCCCTGTTCATGGGGGGTGCTTGAATTTGATCTCGAAGGCGGCAGCGTGGGCTATGCCCAGATGCTCGACGAGATGCAGCACACAGGCTATCAAGGAACCGATCTCGGTGATTGGGGCTTCATGCCCACCGAGCCACAGGTGCTTCACGGCGCGCTCGAAGCGCGCAAATTGGAACTGGTCAGCGCCTTTATCCCTGTCGCGCTGGCGGATGAATCAGCGCATCAAGGCGGCATCGAAGCGGCGGTGCGTACCGCGAAGCTGCTTGCTGCGGCGGGCGGCTCGGATGGGCCGTTCATCGTCCTAGCCGACGACAACGGCAAAGACCCGATCCGCACCCAGAATGCCGGGCGCATCACCCCCGATCAGGGCTTGAGCGATGCTCAGTGGGAAACCTTCGCACGCGGCGCGGAGTCTGTCGCCCGCGCCGTTCGGGAGGAAACCGGGCTGCGGACGGTGTTTCACCACCACTGCGCCGGATACGTCGAGACTCCTCAAGAAGTATCGCGGCTGATGACGCTGGCCGACCCCGCGCTGATCGGCCTGTGCTTCGATACCGGGCATTACCGCTTCGGCGGCGGCGATCCGGTCGCCGGGCTAAAGGACTTAATCGACCGCGTATGGCTGGTGCATTTCAAAGACTGCCACCCGGAGATCGTGCGGCAGTCGCGGGCGGAAGGCTGGGATTACTTGCAATCCGTGCGTGCGGGCGTCTTCTGCGAGCTAGGCAGGGGCGATGTAGATTTCCCCGCCATTGCCGGGATACTCCGCGATCATGCCTACAACGGCTGGATCGTGGTCGAGCAGGATGTGCTTCCCGGCATGGGTACACCCGCCGAAAGCGCACAGCGCAATCGTGATTACCTCTCCAAGATCGGGCTGTAGCCTATGAATGGCAAGACGAAGCTCAACCTAGCAGTCATCGGCACAGGCCGCATCGGGCGCATACACGCCGAAAACATCGCGCAGCGAGTCAGTGGCGCGCAGCTTGCGGCGGTGGCAGATGTCAACCTCGACGTGGCGCGGGAAGTCGGCGGGCGGTTGGGCGTGCCGAAAGTAGCCGAAGATTACCACGCCCTGCTCTCCGACCCAGATATCGATGCCATCATCATCTGTTCCTCTACCGATACCCATGCCCAGATCATCCGCGAGGGGGCGGCTGCGAAGAAGCACATCTTCTGCGAGAAGCCCATCGCCCACGATTTGCATGAGATCGATACAGCCTTGCAAGCAGTCGAGAGCGCAGGCGTGAAGCTGCAAGTCGGCTTTCACCGCCGCTTCGATCCGGGTTTCCGCAAAGCCTATGATCTCATTCAGGAGGGCAGGCTTGGATCGCTGCGCACAGTACGGATTACCAGCCGCGACCCCAGCCCACCGCCCCTCGATTACATCCGGCACTCTGGCGGCATCTTCATGGATATGACGATCCATGATTTCGACATGGCCCGCTTCCTGATTGGCAGCGAAGCCGAGGAAGTCTATGCGGTCGGCGGCGTGATGGTCGATCCAGAGATCGGCAAGGCTAACGATCTCGATACCGTTTTGGTGATGATGCGCTTCGCCAACAGCGTGATCGCCACCATCGACAACTGCCGTCAGGCCGCCTATGGCTACGATCAGCGCGTCGAGGTGTTTGGCTCCGGCGGCATGGTGCAGATCGAGAACGAAACCCTGGATCGCCACATCTACAGCGATCCGACCGGCATTCACTTGGCGCTGCCGCAGCATTTCTTTCTGGAGCGCTACACCATCGCCTTTGCGAAGGAGATGCAGGCGTTTGTCGATGCAGTCCTGAACGATCAGCCCACCCGTGTGACTGGCCTCGATGGTCGGATGCCCGTCGTGATGGGCATAGCGGCGCTGAAATCCTGCCGCGAAAACCGCCCGGTGCGGTTAGAAGAGATCGCCTAATGGCACAGTCCATCTCACTCGGAAAGATACGCAGCTTACAGGCATGCTCGACGCCGGAAGGGGTGTTCGCCATCCTTGCGGCGGATCACCGCGATGCGCTCCGCGTGCAGATTAACCCCCAATCCCCGGAGCGTGTCACTGGCCCAGAGATGACATCGGTTAAGATGGCGATTGTCTCGCATCTGGCCCCTCAAGCTACCGCCGTGCTGCTTGATCCGGTCTACAGCGCGGCTCAGTTGATCGCCTGCGGCCCGCTAGCTTCTGCTTGCGGCACGCTGCCGGGCCATGTGGGGATGCTGACCGCGCTCGAAGAACAAGGCTATCTCGGCGATCCCTACGCCCGCCAAACGTTGATGCTCGAAGGATGGAGCATCGAGAAGGCCAAGCGGCTCGGCGCGAACGGAGTCAAAGTGCTGCTGTTCTACCACCCCGATGCGGGCGAGGCCACCGAGCGGCAGGATCAGCTTGTCAGTACGCTCGTAGAGGAGTGCCACCACCATGAGATTCCATTCTTTTTAGAACCCATTTCATATCCCCTTGATCCGCACATGGATAAGCGCAGCGCGGAGTTCGCAGCGACGCGGCGGCGTGTGGTGATCGAGTCGGCGCGGCGGTTATCGAAGTTGGGCATTGACGTGCTGAAAGTCGAGTTTCCCGTCGATGCGCGGCATGATGCGGATCGTGCTTCGTGGGCCGACGCTTGTGCCGAACTTACGGAAGCGATCAACGTGCCATGGGCGCTGCTTTCCGCAGATGAGGCGTTTGAGGTTTTTCGGGATCAGGTGGAGATTGCCTGCAAAGCTGGCTGCTCCGGCTTCTTAGCAGGGCGTGCCGTCTGGAAAGAGGCGGCAACGCTGCGCGGCGATCCGCAGACCCGCTTTCTGAAATCGGGTGCAAGCAAGCGTTTCGCGGAACTAAAAGAGGTCGCGCAGCTACATGGCAAGCCCTGGTATAGATGCTATCAGATGCCTCAGATCAACGAGTCATGGTACAGGGGGTACTAGTGAGAGGTTTCCCTTATGACCCAAATGGATAATTTCTGACGCAGGCACACCGCCAGCTATTGACTCAACGCAAAGAGTTATGTTATGTTGGTCACCATGAACGCATCAATTGCCATCCGCTTTTCCAAGAAAGACAAAAAAGGGCGACCTCTCTGACAAGTGGCCTGGATGGCGTTTGCCTGACAAAGACTAGCTTGACGAACCCGGCCACTCATTGACGAGTGGCCGTTTTTTGAGGTGATCATGATCGGTTTGAATAGTATCAAGAACGCTAAACGGATGTTGCACAACTGGCGGCGATGAGTCCGGTAGCTTTCTTGACGCTGTTCAAGCAGCGAGCGCCCCCGACAAATCGCCGGGGGCGTTTTATTTTCCCATTCAACGCAAGGAGAAAACCATGACGAACAGTTCAGTAGAGTGCATCGAGTGTGGCGCGGCATTGAATCTGCCGGATGACGTGATCCGGGGCGAGATTCTGCTCTGCGCTGACTGCGGAGCCGAGTTGGAAGTCCTCTCGCTCGATCCGCTGACCGTCGATCTCGCCCCGCGCACAATGGAGGATTGGGGCGAATGAGGATCGGGATTCTTTGCAGCCGTGTTCGAGTTGAAGAGAAGCTGATTTTCGCCGCCTTCGAGAAAGCCGGGATCATGCCCGTTCACTTAGATGATCGTCAGATTGCGGCGCGCATTGGGGAGTTTGCCCCCGAAATCGACGTGCTGTTGCAGCGCAGTATAAGCGCCAGCGTGGGGCTTGCTGCCGCGCAGGTATTCGAGGCGTCAGGGGTACAGGTGATCAACACCTATATGGCATCCTCCATCTGCGCCGATAAGCTGCGAACGTCGCTGGCCCTGGCTCAGGCAGGTGTTCCGCAGCCCCTCACCGAGATCGCATTGAGCCACAATGCTGCGCTGGAAGCCATCGAACGGATCGGCTACCCAGCCGTGTTGAAGCCTGTGGTTGGGTCATGGGGGAGGTTGCTGGCATACATCAAGGATCGAGACGCCGCCGAAGCCATCATCGAGCACCGCGCCGTCCTCGGCGGCGTTGGGCACGATATCTACTATGTGCAGGAGTACGTCGAGAAACCCATGCGAGACATCCGCGCCTTCGTCGTGGGCGTGGAAACCATCGCTGCGATCTATCGCACTTCGCCCCACTGGATCACCAACACGGCGCGCGGGGGGGTGGCCTCTAACTGCCCGATCACGGCTGAGATTGGCGATCTGTGCCGTGATGCAACCCTCGCGGTGAGCGGCGGCGAAGGCGGCATCTTCGCGGTTGACTTGCTCGAAGACCCGGATCGCGGCCTGCTGGTGTGCGAAGTGAACCACACGGTGGAATTCCGCAACAGCATCGAACCCACCGGGGTCGATATTCCGGGGCGCATCGCGCAGTATGCTATCCAACAGGCGGAGATAGTCCCATGAGCGGCGCGCCCCTGAGGGTTGGCATCGTCGGCTCATCGGGCTACACGGGCGGAGAGCTTCTGCGCCTTCTCCTCGATCATCCTTTCGTGGAGGTGGTGCAAATCACCGCGAATCGCAGCATCGGCAGGTACGCCCATCAGGCTCACCCGCATCTGCGCGGCAAAACAACCCTGCGCTTTATCTATGAGGCTACACTTGCTCCCTGCGATCTTCTGTTTCTTGCGCTTCCTCACGGCGAAGCCCAGACCCACATCGAACGATATACAGGGCTGGCAGATCGGCTGATCGATCTGAGCGCCGATTTCCGCCTGCGCAGGGCCGATCACTACGCGGCGGCCTATGGGAAGCAGCACCACGCCCCTGAATGGATGCCGCGTTTTGTGTATGGCCTGCCTGAACTCAACCGAGAGGCGATCCAATCCGCGCGATATGTCAGCGGTGTGGGCTGCAATGCGACTGCGATGACCCTTGCGGTACGGGCATCAGTTGAGGCGGGCTGGCTGACTCCCTCCCAGTCACTCATCGCTGATGTCAAGGTAGGCAGCAGCGAAGGAGGCAGCATGCCGACCGAATCCAGCCACCATCCACATCGTTCTGGCGTTGTGCGCGCCTTCAAGTTGATCGGCCACCGCCATGAAGCCGAGGTGCGCCAATCGCTGTCGCGCTGCGGTGACTACGACGTGCGGATGGCGATCACCAGTGTGGAATTGGTGCGCGGAGTTTCCGCCGCCGTCCACGTCACCCTGCCACGCGGCTTGGAGGAACGCGATCTCTGGAAAGCCTACCGCGCCATCTGGAAGGATGAACCCTTCGTGCGGATCGTTCACGACGAGAGCGGACTTCATCGCCACCCTGAGCCGCGTCTGCTGGCAGGCACGAATTACGCCGATGTCGGCTGGGAAGTTGACCCCGCAACGGGGAGAGCCGTGCTGCTGTGTGCCATCGATAATCTTGGCAAAGGTGCGGCTGGAACCGCCGTGCAGTGTATGAACCTGATGGCGGGCTTTCCTGAGACGACTGCCCTCACTTTCGGAGGCGTCTACCCATGATCAATATGTTGAAGTTAGGCGGCGGGCAAGGAGTTGAACATGCTGCTGCGCTTCGCAACCTCGCAGATCGTATCGGCGCGGGGGAGCGATGGGTGCTGATACACGGCGCAAGTCAGGCTGCCGACGATCTGGGCGATGCGCTTGGACATCCTGCCCAGACCCTCACCAGCCTGGACGGGCATACCAGCCGCTACACCGATCCGCGCACGCTGGAGATTTTTGGAATGGCGGTCGGCTCGGTCAATCAAAAGATGACTGCCGCACTGAATCATCTGGGGGTGCGCGCGGTTGGGCTGCCGGGGCCAGGTGTGATTCGCGCGCAGCGCAAAGCCGCGATCCGCTCGATTCGTGACGGTCGGCAGGTGGTCATCCGTGATGATTGCTCCGGCAAGATTGCAGGCGTAGATCATGCGCTGCTAAAGGCGTTGCTCGATGCATCCTATACCCCTGTGATTGGCCCACTGGCGCTAGGCGAAGCAGGTGAGCGCCTCAACGTAGACGGCGATCTCGTCGCCGCTTCTGTTGCCCGCGCGCTTGCCGCCGAGATCGTGGTCGTTCTGAACAGTGTCCCCGGCCTGCTGGCGGATGTGAATGTGGAAGACTCGCTGATCCGCCAGATCGATCTTGCCAGCATCGAACACGCGGCGCATTTCGCGCAGGGGCGCATGAAAAAGAAGCTGATCGCCGCCCAGCAGGCAAACGTGCAAACCTTTATCCTTGCCGACTCCCGCGTGGAGCGCCCGCTCGATGCGGCGTTGGCATGCGGCGGCACTCACATCCACTCTGCGAGGTAGACTGTGACCATCTCTACTCAACCGCACGGTCTCGAGGAAGCGTACAGCAGCGGCGTATACGTCAAGCGCGATCTATGTATCGTACGTGGACAAGGCGCACACCTGTTTGATGCCGACGGCAACAGTTATATCGACTGTGTAAGCGGGCATGGAGCCGCCAATTTAGGCCACGCACACCCGGCAATCCTCCGCGCCATCTCCGAACAAGCCCAGTCCCTGATCGCCTGCCCGGAGTTGTTTCAGACGCCGATCCGCGCTGAGTATCAGGCGGCGCTGTGCCGTGCCGCACAATTGCCGCGCGTTTTTCTCTGCAATTCCGGCGCGGAGGCCGTTGAAGCAACCTTGAAGTTCGCGCGCCTCTCGACGGGGCGCACCGGGATAATCGCGGCGATGCGCGGCTTTCACGGGCGCACGATGGGCGCGCTCAGTGCTACGTGGAACCATGCCTATCGCGATCCGTTCCTACCGCTTGTTCCCGAATTCACCCACGTTCCATTTAACAATGTGGAGCAGCTTGCCGCTGCCCTGAACGAGAACACGGCGGCGGTGCTGCTCGAAGTGGTGCAGGGCGAGGGCGGCGTGCATCCCGCCGAACCGGGATACCTCGCCGCCGTGCAGGCGCTCTGCCGCGAGCGTGGCGCGCTCCTGATCCTCGACGAGATACAGACGGGGTTCGGGCGGGCAGGTTCGCTGTTCGCCTATCAAGCCGAGGGCATCCAACCTGATCTGGTATGTCTTGCCAAGAGTATCGCGGGTGGGCTACCGATGGGCGCGGTGCTGATCGGCGCGCGCGTTGGAGCGCTGCCGCCGGGATCGCATGGCAGCACCTTCGGCGGCAATCCACTGGCCTGTGCGGCAGCGCTCGCCGTGCTGCGTGAGCTTCAGTCCACAGACTGGATTGATCAGGCGCGCGAGCGCGGCGAAGCGCTGATCACGCGCCTCCGTTCAACGCTGCCACCCTCCACCGTAAGGGAAGTGCGTGGGCGCGGCTTCATGATTGGGATTGAGCTTCGCGGGAAGGCTGTACCTGTGATCAAGGCGCTTCAGGCACGCGGCATTCTTGCGCTGGCGGCGGGGCCAACAGTACTACGCTTGCTGCCTCCGCTCGTCATTTCCGATGACGATCTCTGGCAGGTGACGGCTGTGATCGAGGAGGTATTGAGCGATGCCTTTTGATCAATTCAGCATCATCGAAAGCACCCTGCGCGAGGGCGAGCAGTTCAGCACCGCGACCTTTACAACCGATCAGAAGATTGAGATCGTCCGGCTGTTGGATACGTTCAGCGTTGAATATATCGAGATGACCTCCCCATGCGCCTCGCCGCAGAGCGAAGCCGATCTGCGCGCCGTCGCAAGGTTGGATCGCAGGCTGCGCGTCCTGACTCACATCCGCTGTAACCAGGAGGATGCCCTGCGCGCGCTTGATACAGGCGTCGATGGCCTTGACATCGTGATTGGCACATCGCCTCAGTTGATGGAGCATAGTCACGGCAAAGACATCCGCCAGATCATTGACATCGCCTGCGAGGTCGTCACTTTCATTCGCCAGCAAGCACCAGAGATCATCATCCGGTTCAGCACGGAAGACAGCTTCCGAAGCCGCCAGTCCGATCTGCTGCGTGTATATCTGGCGCTTGCGGACACAGGCGTTGTGAATCGTCTGGGTCTGGCGGATACGGTCGGGGTCGCCACACCGTCGCAGGTCGCATATTTGACTGCTCAATTGGTGTGCCTCACAGGGTTGGAAGTCGAGTTTCACGGGCATAATGACAGCGGCTGCGCGATTGCCAATGCCACGGCTGCCCTCGAAGCCGGGGCAACTCACATCGATACAACCGTGCTCGGCATCGGCGAGCGTAACGGAATCACGTCGCTGGGCGGCCTCGTCGCGCGGCTGTATACGTTGAATCGGATTCATGTTGCGAAATACAACCTTGAGCTTCTCCCAGAGATCGACCGCTTTATCGCTAGACTGTGCGGCATCGAGATTCCCTTCAATAACTACATCACCGGGCAGTCAGCCTTTATGCACAAAGCGGGCATCCATGCGAAGGCGGTGCTTGCCGATCCCTCGACGTATGAAGTTCTGCGCCCAGAGGATTTCGGCCTGAGCCGCCACGTCAGCATCGGTCACCGTCTGATGGGTTGGAACGGCCTGCGGCATCGCGCAGAGACGCTGGGCCTTGATCTTCCAGAGCACGTACTGCGCCGCCTCACCGATCAGGTCAAGCGGCAGGCCGATGTGCATCCCCTCGATCTCCCTGAAATCGACCGCCTGCTTCTGAGTGCGGCGCAGGAGGCCGGAGAATGACCGGATACACCTTCGTAGAGAAAGCCCTCGCACGGGCAGCAGGTGTTGAGTCTGCGTGCGTGGGGGATATTCTTGATGTCCGCCCGCACTTGGTATTCAGTCACGATAACACCGCCGCGATCCGCGGCATCTTTCTGGAAACAGGCGCGCCGCGCATCCTGCACCCGGATCGTGTCGCCATCACACTCGATCACGCCGTCCCTGCGCCGACCACCGCCCACGCACAGAATCACGCCGAGATTCGCGCTTGGGTGAAGGAGCAGGGAATCGCGCACTTCTTCGAGGTGGGGCGCGGCATCTGCCATCAGGTGATCAGCGAGGAAGCCTTGATCCTGCCGGGTGAAGTGATTCTCGGCGCAGACAGCCATACTACACACTTCGGTTGGATGGGCGCATTTGGCGCAGGGGTAGGTCGCACTGAGATGGCAGCGCTCTGGGCGACGGGTGAATTGTGGCTGCGTGTGCCGGAAGCCATGCATATCACTCTGAGCGGACGCCTCGCGCCCGGCGTGATGGCAAAAGACATCGCGCTTCGCATCCTGAACTTGAAAGGCGCAGATGGAGGGCTATATCGCTCTGTCGAGTTCGGCGGTGATTCTGTTTCGACGCTCTCCCTCGACGAGCGCGCTGTCCTCGCCAATATGATGGCGGAGTTCGGCGCGAAGAACGCCTGCCTGCCGCCCGATCAGATGGTGTTTGACTATCTGGACGCCCGGCGCACGCGCGCCTACACCCCGTTGTATCCTGATCCAGATGCTTCTTACGTTGAGTCGCTGGCGATCAACATCAGCGATCTTGACCCACAGATCGCCCTACCTGATCAGCCGGATCGCGTTGTCCCGATCTCGGAGGTGATCGGGCAGCCGATTCAGCAGGGATTCCTCGGAACCTGCGCGAATGGTCGTCTCGAAGACTTCGCGGCGGCGGCGGCGATCCTGCGTGGCAGGAAAATCCAATGCCGCCTGATTGCCATCCCTGCCAGCTCTCAGGTGTATCAGGCCGCCCTTCGATTGGGTTATATCGCGCAGCTTGTCGAGGCAGGAGCCGCCATCGGCACGCCGGGCTGTGGCCCGTGCATGGGCAATCACATGGGCGTCCCCGCCCCCGGCGAAGTCACAATCAGCACTTCCAGCCGCAACTATCCGGGGCGGATGGGTACTGCCCATGCGCCGACATATCTGGCGAACCCCTATGTCGTGGCGGCAAGCGCGCTCTGTGGAGCCATCACCGATCCGCGTGACTATTTACTGAATCATAAGGAGCATACTCGATGATCACTGAACATCGCTGCTGGGTCTATGGGGATGACGTGGATACCGACCGCATTTTCCCCGGCAAGTACACCTACACACTCAAGGCCCCGGTCGAGATTGCCGCGCATGCGCTAGAAGACCTTGACCCGACTTTTGCATCGCAGGCGCAGCCGGGAGATGTCATTGTCGCGGGGCGCAATTGGGGATGCGGCAGCAGCCGCGAGCAGGGTGTTACCGCGTTCAAGTATGCTGGCATCCGGTGGATCGTCGCGGCTTCGTTTGCCCGAATCTACTTTCGCAACTGCATCAATCAGGGGATTCGCCCCGTCGTGCTGCCTGGGCTGAATGACCTGCTGCAAACAGGGGATGTTATCCGGATCGATCACGCCACCGGGCATCTGCTCGCTGGATCGCGGGTGTTCGCCCTGCCGTCTCTATCGCCATCTGTTCAGGCGATTCTGGGTGCCGGGGGACTGGTTCCGATGCTTCGGCGGCGCTTTTCCGTACAGGAGGAGGCATGACACATACCATCGTAACCATCCCCGGAGATGGCATCGGGCAGGAGGTGATCCCCGCCGCATGCGATGTGTTAGCCTCGATGGGCTTGCCGCTGATCTTTTGCGAGGCTGACGCGGGGTATGGAGCGTTCGAGCGATGCGGCGATGTGCTCCCGGCAGAGACGCTCGCACTTTGTGAAGCCAGCGACGCGATTCTGTTCGGCGCGACCCAATCCCCCATGCACAAGGTGACGGGCTACCACAGCCCCATCCTT